>Ga0126377_10003385_pt1 | contig 11286 bp, 7 predicted proteins | sample PanSoiMetPlot_22_FD_92647 | JGI IMG/M metagenome (GOLD analysis project Ga0126377, IMG submission 92647) | Tropical forest soil microbial communities from Panama - MetaG Plot_22 | ecosystem: Environmental > Terrestrial > Soil > Tropical forest > Bulk soil | place: Panama | collected 2016-02-17
CACTTTCTCGGGCGCGGCCGTGGCCGTGCGCGCGGTCAGCGTCACGGCGGCGGCGAGCCCGATCGCGATGTGCTTCAGCATCTCTCCATCCCTCGCTCGGCGAGTATTCTTGCACGGCTCACGGCTGGTGGCTGAGTACTGCCAGCCCAATAATCGCCGCCCTGGAGCCCCGCATGTTCACACCGGAGACGTTCGGCGTTGCGCTGCTGATGATGATCGCCAGCACGGCATGCTGGGGGTCGTGGGCGAATACCTACAAGCTGACGAGCAACTACCGCTTCGAGCTGTTCTACTGGGACTATGCGATCGGCATCGTTCTGGCTGCCCTGTTCTTCGCGCTGACGCTCGGATCGCAGGGCGGACCGGACAGCTTTCTGACCAACGTGAAGGCAGCCGATACCACCAACATCATGCTGGCGCTCCTCGGCGGCGCGATCTTCAACGTCGCGAACCTCCTGCTGGTCGCGGGCATCGACATGGCGGGCCTGGCCGTCGCGTTCCCGGTGGCGATCGGCATCGCGCTCGTGCAAGGCGTCGTCTTGAGCTACGCGCTGCAGCCGAAAGGCGATCCGCTGATGCTGGCCATTGGCGTCGGACTCGCGATTCTCGCGGTGATCGCCGATGGCAAGGCGTACGGCAGCCTGACGGCCGGGCGGACGGCGGTCTCGCGCAAGAGCCTCGTCGTCTGTGTCGTATCCGGGCTGTTGATGGGCGCGTTCGCGCCGTTCGTCACGCGGGCGCTGACGGCCGGGCGTCCGTTGACGCCGTACAGTATCGCCGTCTTCTTCACGCTCGGCGCGCTGCTCTGCTGCTTCGTCGCCAACGTGTACTTCATGCGCAAGCCGATCGTCGGCTCACCCGTTGCGTTCAGCGGCTACTTCCAGCAGCGCACGGCCGATCATCTGCTTGGGATCACGGGGGGCCTGATTTGGGGGACCGGCGCCGTTTTCAACTTTGTGGCGGCGAGCCTCGTCGGCGTCGCCATCTCGTACGCCATCGGCCAGGCGGCGCCGATGGTGGCCGCGCTGTGGGGAGTCTTCGTCTGGAAGGAATTCCGCGGCGCCAACGCCACCACCAAAACGTATCTGGCGGCGACCTTCGTGTTCTACTTGCTCGCGCTGGCGATCATCGCGCGCGCCTACGACCTCGCGTCGGCGTGATGGGTCGGCACGTGCTGCGGTGCGGTCTCGTCCTCGCGTGGGCGACGGGCGCCAGCGCCGGAGCACAGACGTCCGCGCCGCCGGCAGCGCCCGTCATGGCCGCCGTGCCCCTGGGCCCCGACGAGAGGATCAGCGTCGACGGGCGGCTGGACGAAGCAGTCTGGAGCCGCGCCGAGCCGGCGACCGATTTCACCCAGCTGGATCCCAACAACGGGGCACGCGCAACCGAAAACACCGAAGTGCGCATCGCCTTCAGCCGCGAGCGGCTGTATATCGGTGTCACGTGCTTCGATTCGAGGCCCTCCGGCGTCCGCGGCAAGCAGCTGCTCCGCGACGCCGACCTTGGCAGCGACGATCGCTTCATGTGGTCCATCGATACCTATCTCAACGGCCGCACCGGCTACTACTTCGAAACCAATCCGGTCGGCGCGCTTGGCGACGGCTTGATCGCGCAAGGCGACAGCGGCCCGACCGCCGCGGGCGGAACGGTGAATCGCCAGTGGGACGGCATCTGGATCGCGCGCGTATCCCGCAGCGAAATCGGCTGGACCGTCGAGATCGAGGTGCCATTTCGCACGTTGAATTTCGATCCGCACGGCACGACATGGGGCATCAACTTTCAGCGCACCGTTCGCCGGACGAACGAAGAAACGATCTGGACGGGGTATGCGCGCAATCAAGGGCTGCTGCGGATGACGAACGCAGGCCGCGTCACCGGTTTGAGCGGAATCAGCCAGGGCGCAGGCCTCGATCTGAAGCCGCATGCTGTCGCCGCGGTGGCCTCGGCGCCGGGGCGCGGCCGTCCAGCGACGACTGGGGAACGAGACGCCGGCATCGACGCGTTCTACAGCCTGACGCCGGGTCTGCGCGCCAACTTGACGGTCAATACCGACTTCGCCGAAACGGAAGTCGATCAACGTCAGGTCAACCTGACGAGATTCCCACTGTTCTTCCCGGAGAAGCGTGAGTTCTTCCTCGAGGGATCGGGGTTCTTCGATTTTGCACGCGAGCCGGGGAATCAGGTCGAACCGTTCTTCAGCCGACGCATCGGCCTCGATGCGAACGGGGCGCCGCAAACGATCGACGTCGGTCTGAAAGTCACCGGCCAGGTGGGACGGCAGGATGTGGGCCTGCTCCAGGTGCGCACCGGCGAGGACGGCGAGGTGGCCGGCGAAGACTTCACGGTGTTCCGTGGCCGGCGCCGCATGCTCGCGCAATCGTACGTCGGGGTGCTCTACACGCGCCGCGACGCGCGCGCGGCCGGTTCGACCGGCCGGCATACCTTGGGCTTCGACTTCAACCTGGGAACGTCGCGCTTCCGGGGCGCGCAGAACCTCGAGACGAGCGGCTTCTGGCTGTGGAACACGAACCCGCTCGGAACCGGCCAGAACCTGACGTACGGCGTGCGGCTCAACTACCCCAACGACGTGTGGAGCTGGCGCGTCTCGTGGCGTACGGTGCAGCCGTATTACAACCCCGCCGTCGGGTTCAACCAGCGATCGGGCTACCGCCGGGTGTTTCCCGTCTTCAGGTTCTCTCCGCGGCCGTTGACGCATCGCGTCATCCGCCGCTTCGCCTGGGAAGCGCAGACCGAAGTGCTGACAGACATGCAGAACGATCTGCTGCTGCGCCGCTTCAACCTCAACGTGCTCCAGGTCCAGACGCATGCCGGCGACGACATGCAGGTTCAGGTGATTCCGCAGCGCGAGCGTCTCGAGACGCCGTTCCAGATTTACCAGGGGATCGTGCTTCCTGTCGGCGGCGAGTACAGCTTTACCCGCCATCGGGTCGTGGCGACCACGGCGAGTCAGCGTGTCCTGGCCGTACGCACCGACTACGAGAACGGCGGCTTTTATTCAGGGCGGCGACGCGGATTCACGGTGAACATCACGGCGCGGCCACGTCCCGGTATCCTCGCGTCGGTCGAGAGCGAGTGGAACCGCCTGCGCCTCGCCGAGGGCGCGTTCTCGACGCGCGTCTTCCGCTCGACGCTCAACGCGCAGTTCAGCCCGTGGGTCTCCATCGGCAACAATCTGCAGTACGACACGGTGACGAAGGTGCTCGGGTGGCAGGGCCGTTTCCGCTGGATCCTCCAGCCCGGCAACGATTTCTACATCGTCTACTCGCACAACTGGTGGGAGTTCACGCCCGGCACGCGACAGACGCTCGATCGACGCGGCGTCACGAAGTTCGTGTACACGCAGCGGTTGTAGATATGACCACCAAGACGCCCCGCATCGCTGTCGTCGGCAGCGCCAATATCGATCTCACCACCTTCGCCGATCGGTTTCCGCGCGCGGGTGAAACGATCTTCGGCACCCACGTCGATGTGGGTTGGGGCGGCAAGGGCGCGAACCAGGCGGTGGCGGCCCGGCGTTGCGGCGCCGACGTCGACATGGTCGCGCGGGTCGGGGCGGATCTGTTTGGCCCGGCCACGATCGAGAACTTCAAAGCCCAAGGCATCGGGACGACTCACGTTCGCATCGTGCCCGATACGTCGAGCGGCGTCGCGCCAATCTTCGTCGAGCCCGGCGGCCAGAACCGGATCATCGTCGTCAAGGGCGCCAACGACCGTCTGAAGCCGGCCGACGTGGACGAAGCGCAGCCGCTCCTGGCGCGCGCCGACTGTGTCGTGCTGCAGCTCGAGATCCCGATTGAGACCGTGTATCACACGATTCGGATCGCGAAGCGGCTGGGCATCCGATGCCTGTTGAACCCGGCGCCGGCCCAGACGCTGAACATCGATGTCGCGGCGCAGGCCGACTACATCATCCCAAACGAGTCGGAGGCGGAAACGATCAGCGGCATGCCCGTACGAAGCGTCGCCGACGCGGAGGCCTGCGCGCGCGAACTGATCGGCCGCGGGCTCGCGCGGGTGATCATCACGCTCGGCGCGGCGGGCGCGCTGCTCGCCACGCGCGAGCGCATCGAGATCGTTCCTGGCGTTCCCGTGGCGGCGAAAGACACGACCGGCGCCGGCGACGCATTCATCGGCAGCTTCGCGGTGTTTCTCGCCGAGGGATGCGATGAGCGCGACGCGATCCTTCGCGCCAATCTGTATGCGGCGATGTCCACGTGCTCGGTGGGAGCGCAGAAGTCGTTTGGCAGCCGCGCCGTGCTCGATCGAGAGTGGAACGCGCGTTCCCTGGCGTAGATAAGAATCTTTGAGATGAGCAAAGAAGTCCTGAAACGATCCGAACGCCGGTTTCCCCGTTGACTGAAATGCACCCTCCGCGTATCGTTCGTCGAATCAGCTCTGCTGACAAGGAGAAGACACCGATGCGTACGCGAGTCCACGTGACGCTCATCGTCCTGACAACTCTTGCCATGCTCGTTCCCGCGAGCGCGCGCGCGCAGGGCGGACAGGGACGAGGCGGCGGCCGAGGACAGGCCAACGCAAACGAGCCCGTCTATCCCGCGCAGATGACCAGCCGCGTCGAAGGTGGCTGCGCAACCTGTCACAACGACCCGGGCGCCACGAAAGCGCCGACGCGCGATCAAATGCGTACGCTGACGCCGGAACAGCTCGTCGAGATCTTGCAGAAGCCGATTCCCGCGCACGACGGCAAGGTCCAGATGACCGACAACCAGCGCAAGGCGCTCGCCGAGCTGGTGACCGGGCAGCAGTTCGCCGGCACGCCGCCACGCGACATGGCGGCGATGTCGAACAAGTGCCCCGCGCCGCTGAAGCTCGAGAACATCAATAGCAAGCCACGCTGGAATGGCTGGAGTCCGGACGGGACGACCAACAACCGGTTCGTCACCGCGGAGCAGGCTGGCATCACGGCGGAGCAGGTTCCCAACTTGAAGGTCAAGTGGGCGTTTGCGTTTCCCGATGCGGCATCGGTCGCGTGGTCGCAGCCGGTCGTCGTCGGCGGCGCGCTGTTCATGGGCACCGACAACAATTACGTCTACGCACTCGATGCGAAAACCGGTTGCGCGTACTGGGCGTACAACGCCAAGGCGGAGGTTCGCGCGGCGGTGAGCGTCCAGGAATTGAAGGACACGCCTGGCGTCCGCTACGCGGCGTACTTCGGTGATATGACCGGCATGGTACACGCCGTCAACGCTGAAACGGGCGCCGGCCTCTGGACGATGCGCGCCGATCCGCATCCCGGCTCGAAGATCACCTCGGCGGTCATGCTCGACCCGAAAGACGGGAAACTGATTGTGCCCGTCGCATCGTGGGAGGAACAGACGGGCGCTCAGGTCGAGTACGAGTGCTGTAAGTTCCAGGGCAGCGTCGTCGGCGTGAACGCGAAGACCGGCAAGCAGATCTGGAAGACCTACGCATTCGGGGAACGTCCGTACTCCCTCGGGAAGAAGAACTCCGCGGGCAAGGATCTGTATGGGCCAGCGGGCGCCGGCAACTGGAGCTCGATGGTGGTCGACCCAACGAAGCGGATCGTCTACGCGGGCCTCGGCAACTGCGTCATCACCGAGCACTTCACGCGTCCGGACTTCGACTCAGGCGCCTGCGATGCCGTCCAGGCCGTCGACCTCGACACCGGCAAGAAAGTCTGGACAACGCAGCTCCTGGCCACCGCTTCGGATCGCGACGAGGGCGGCTGCGGCCGGGGACCGGAGCGTCGGATCAACTGCCCCGGCTACATTCAGGGGCCGGGCGACGATGTCAGCCAGGCCATGCTGGTGAAGCTGCCCAACGGCCGCCGGCTCGTGCTCGGCACGCAGGAAAGCGGACGCGTCACGGCCATGGATCCCGACAACAAGGGCGCCAAGGTGTGGGTGACGCAAGCCGGCGATCAGCTCTCGCCGAACGGCGCGGCCTTCGGCGGCGCATTCGACGGCACGCTCTACTTCCGCCCGCTGCCGTTCACCGACCAGACCGGCGCGCTCGCGGCGATCAACGTGAGCAACGGCGAGCGGGTGTGGTACACGAAGGTGGCGAAGCCGGAGAAGTGCGACGATCCGAACTCGCGGCTCACCTGCAACTCAGGCAACTGGGCCGCCGCGACGGCGATGCCTGGCGCGGTGTTCACCGGATCGCGCGACGGCGTGTTGCGCGCCTACTCGTCGAAGGACGGCACGATCATCTGGGAATTCCCGACGAACCATCCGTTCGACACCATCAACGGCGTGAAGGGAATCGGCGGCGGCATCGGCGCGTCGTCGCCGACGATCGTCGACGGGATGGTGTATATGGGAACCGGCTACGCGATTCTCGGCGGCTCGCCGGGCAACGTGCTTCTCGCGTTCGCACCGCAGTAGAACAGCTGACCGCGGACTGCGGACAAGGCCGGCTCGCTGATTCGTCGAGCCGGCTTTCTCATTTCAGCGTGATATTCTTCAGCGCCTCAGGATCCAGAGGAAGTTCAGCAGTACCGGAGCGGTAGTTGTTTCGTTGAAGCATCGCCGCAACGATGTCAACGTAAGCTTGTGACGGCAGCGAGTTCGGCTGGTCGTACGGCATCGTCGACCGCACGAGATCGACGAGATCGCCAACGCTGCTGTCCTGCCAGGCCGACAGGAATTTGTCGCCGATGAGCGACGGCGCTTCGGTGCTGCCGCTCATGTCGTCCTTGTGACAGCTCGCGCACGCCTTGCGGTACTCTTCGGCGCCTCGATCCGCCTGCTTCGCGGTGAAGGCGCCCTCCTTGGCGCTTTGAGGTGTTTGCTGCGGAACGGCTGCGCCGCTCATGCTCGACGCGGCAAGATAGATGAGGATGAATGGAGGCATCGCCCCGATCACCATGCGGTGCTGTGACATGACAATCGCCATCATACAACGTGGCTGGAGAGCCGTCGTAACGGCGGCGACCATCGTTCTGCTCACTGCGGGCGGTGCAGCGACGCAGCCTCCTGACGATCTTCGCATCCGCTACAACTCCGGCCAGTCGGTCGTTCCGATCTTCGAAGGCTGGCGGCGCAACGCCGACGGCTCGTTCGACATGATGTTCGGATATTTCAACCGGAATTACGTCGAAGAAGTGATCCTGCCCGTCGGTCCCGCCAATCATTTCGAACCCGAAGGACCGGACGTCGGGCAGCCTGCGTATTTCTATCCACGATTGAACCGATTCGCGTTCCGCGTCAATGTGCCGAAAGACTGGGGCTCGCAGCCGGTCGTGTGGACGTTGACGGCGTACGGCAACACCGCAAAAGCGTACGGATCACTCGCGCCCATCTGGGAGATCGATCACGTCGTCGAGATCCAGAACGCCGGTGGCGGCGGGATCGACGAGACGTCGAAGCGTCCCCCGCCGCGCGTGAGCATCAACCCGGAGTTCAGGCCGGCACCGGCGCCGGCGCCGCACGCGGGTTCGGTCACGTTCGCGACGGACGTCGCGCCGATCTTCCAGCGATCGTGTCAGAGCTGCCATCGGCCGGGGACTGTCGCGCCGATGTCGCTGCTCACCTACGAGGACGCTCGGCCATGGGCGGCCGCGATCAAAGCGAAGGTCGCGTCACGCCAGATGCCGCCCTGGCATGTCGTACGCAACGTCGGCATCGAAAAATACAAGAACGATCCCTCCTTGACCGATCAGGAGATCGCCACGATCGTCCGCTGGGTCGACAGCGGTGCGCCGCTCGGCAATCCCGCGGACCAGCCGCCGCCGCGACATTTCGCGGACGAAGGCGTGTGGCACATCGGCAAGCCGGATCTCGTCGTCACAGCGCCGTCCTACAAGGTTGCGGCGGCAGGCGCCGACTGGTGGGCGGTCTACACGGTGCCGTCGGGGCTGCTGGCGGATCGGTACATCAAGGCGATCGAAGCGAAGCCCGGGAGCCCCGCGACGGCAAAGGCCGTGCACCACATCCTCGCCTACGCCGAAGACGCCTCCAGCAAGACAGCGGCTGCGACGACCAGCGTCGGCGATGCGAATTTCTTCGAGCGCGGCGAGTTTCTCGTCGAGTATTCCCTCGGCAAGGGCGGCGAGGGCTTCCCCGACGGATCCGCGCGGCTGTTGAAGGCGGGCAGCAACATTCGATTCGAGGTGCACTATCACTCGACCGGCGAGGAGCTGACCGACGCGGCGCAAGTGGCGTTCGTGTTTCATCCACGAGGCTATGTGCCGAAACACGTGCAGCGGACGCGAGGGCTCGGACACGGCGGCGATCTCGACATCCCGGCGGGCGTCCAGTACAGCCGCAGCGACGGCTACACCCGGTTCGAGACCGCCGGCGTGCTCACCGGTTTCCAGCCGCACATGCATGCGCGCGGTAAGGCGGAGTGCCTGGAGCTGATCTATCCGACCGGCGGCGCCGACGAACGCGTCGAGCAGATCGCCTGCGCGCGTTTCGAGTTCGGGGCAGCGACGGTCTACAACTTTGCCGACGACACGGCACCGATCTTTCCCGCCGGCACAGTCCTGCATGTGATCAACTGGCACGACAACACCGCGGGCAAAACCAATCCAGAGCCGGTGAACTGGGTCGGCAACGGCAACCGCACGATCGACGAGATGAGCTTTTCGTGGGTGAACTACTACTCCATCACGAACGCCGAGTACGATCGCCTGCTTGCCGCGCGGAGCGGGGGGCCGTCGCCGACGGGGGCGCGCACTGCGGCGCAGACGCGCGCCGCGCGTGTCCCGAACAACGTGCCCATCTTCCGCCCGCGACGCCCGCCCGCGGGCATGTCGGTTTCCGTCATCGTGCATCGCGGTCCGGCGCCGGTGACGTTCGTGCCCGAGGGATTCACGCGCGTGGGAAACGCCGAGGAAATGGAGTTCACCGCCATCTTCACGCAACCCGGCGCCTACGTGCTGCGCGTCGTGGCCAGCGACGGCATGTTACGGACGGGCAACATGATCACGATCACGGTCGGCGATCCCTCCGGCGGCCGCTGAACGGCACCAGCTCGTTCAGGTTTTCTGAAGTCCTCTCAAGACTTCTCAACGCTTGAAAAACCGGCAATTCCGCTTGCCTCGTTTCAGCGTGCGTTGCACAATGCGAGCGAGCGGAACTCCCTCGCCGCCCAGCGGAGAAACACGGATGAGCAATCCAGTGAGTCGTTGTGATTTCGCGCGCACCCCGGTGGTGAGCGCAGCGACGATTGTGCTCCTCGTCGTGCTACTCGCGATGACTGCTCCCGCGGCGTCCGCGCAGCCGCCCGCCACGCCGGCTCCGGCCCAGGGCGCTGCACAACCCGCTCAGCGGACCTCGCCCGCGAATCTCGTCGGCCAGGTTGAGCGCGGGTGCTTCAGCTGTCACGACGTGGCATCCAACGTGCCCAACGGACCGAACCGTCAGGCGATGTGGAACATGACGCCGGAAAAGCTCTACGAAGCGATCACGACGGGTCCCAAGGCCAGCCACATCGACGTCCAGACGGAAATCAGCAACGACGCGCAGAAGCGCGCCGCCGCGGAGCTGATTACCGGACGTGCGTTCGCCGGCGGACCCGATCGATCCGTCGCCGGCATGACCAACAAATGCGCGGCGTCCCTGTCGCTCGACATGAGCAAACCGAAGTGGAACGGCTACAGTCCCGACGTCGAGAACAAGCGCTTCCAGCCCGCCGACGCCGCCAAACTCACCGCGGAGCAGGTGTCGAGGCTGGAATTGAAGTGGGCGTTCGCGATCCCCGGTTCAACGTCGACGGGCCAGACACAGCCCACTGTCGTCGGCGGCGCGGTGTTCATGGCCACCGACAACAACTACATCTACGCGCTCGACGCGAAGAGCGGGTGCGTGTACTGGTCGTACGACGCCAAGAACCTGATGCGCGGATCGGTGGTCGTCGCGCCGGTGACCGGCGTGCCCGGAGTGAGATACGGCGCCTACATCGGCGACTACATGGGCCGGATGGTCGCGGTCAACGCTGAAAGCGGCGCACCGCTCTGGACGGTGCACGTCGACGATCATCCGGGCGCGAAGATCACGTCGGCTCCCATGCTCGATCCTTCCGGCAGCAAGCTGTACGTGCCTGTGGCGTCATGGGAGGAGCAGACCGGCTCGGCGACGCGCTACGAGTGCTGCAAGTTCCAGGGCAGCGTTGTCGCGGTGGACGTCAAGAACGGGAAGAAGCTGTGGCAGTCGTACTCGTTCGCCGAACGTCCGCATCAGTTGAACAAGAAGAATTCGGCCGGCAAGGAAATGTTCGGACCCGCCGGCGGCGGCGTGTGGAACACGCCCACGCTCGACCTCAAACGGAGAGCCGTCTATGCCGGCGCCGGCAACTGCTACACATCCGAGTGGTTCGATACGCCCGATTTCGATTCCGTGACCGGCCACGCGTGCAACTCCGTCATCGCGTTCAACATGGATACCGGGCGGCGCCTCTGGACGTCGCAGGTGCTGCCCGGCGACCACGACGAAGGCGGCTGCGGACGCCTGCCCGAAGAGCGGCGAAAGAACTGCCCAGGCTTCATCCAGGGACCGGGCTACGACACCGATCAGATCACCTTGCTCGACCTGTCGGGCGGCAAGAGCGTGGTCCTCGCCGCTGAGGAGAGCGGCCGCGTCACTGCGGTCGATCCAGACAAGCGCGGCGCCAAGATGTGGTGGTCGCAGTCAAACGAGGTTCCGCCGGCCAACGCCCAGATACACGCACCGTGGGGCGGCGCCACCGACGGCAAGATGTTCTTCAGGGGTATTCCGTACCCGGATGGCACCGGCGCGCTGGTCGCAACCGATATCGCGACGGGCGAGCGGGCATGGCACATGCCGCTGACCAAAGAAAAGAACTGCTCGCCGGCGAATTCGGCCACATGTGCGCCGGCGAACCGCGCCGGAGCCATCGTCATCCCTGGTGTCGTCTTTACCGGATCGCGCGACGGCGTCATGCGCGCGTACTCGACGGCCGACGGGAAGGTGCTGTGGGAGTACGACACGGCGAAGGACTATCCCGACACGGTAAATGGCGTGCGCGGCGTGGGTGGGGCTATCGGCGGCCCCGGCGGCGTGTCGGTGGCCGACGGGATGGTGTACGTGACATCTGGATACAGCATTCTTGGCGGGGCGCCGGGGAATGTCGTGCTCGCGTTCGGTCCCCGATGAAGGGACGCGATTGCACTGAAGTTGCAGAACAGACACACAAGCGTCGAAGAGACAACGTCGGGTCGACAAGGAGGACGGAATGAGCAAGAAAGTGAGCCGGCGAGACTTTGCACGGGCATCCGTTGCGGCGGGTGCTGTCGGAGCCGCCGCGGCCACCCTGCCC
>Ga0126377_10003386_pt1 | contig 11285 bp, 9 predicted proteins | sample PanSoiMetPlot_22_FD_92647 | JGI IMG/M metagenome (GOLD analysis project Ga0126377, IMG submission 92647) | Tropical forest soil microbial communities from Panama - MetaG Plot_22 | ecosystem: Environmental > Terrestrial > Soil > Tropical forest > Bulk soil | place: Panama | collected 2016-02-17
GGTCGCGGTCGACCTGAGGTTGCCGTGCAGCAGCTGCTGGTCCTGCTCGGTTGGTAGGGGTGTGGTGAGGTTGCCGTGCAGCAGCTGCTGGTCCTGCTCGGTTGGTAGGGGTGTGGTGAGGCCGCCGTGCAGCAGCTGCCCGTCCTGCTCGCTCAGACCGCTCATGGGGCTGGCGGAGCCGCCCGCGTCACCCGTCGTCGGCAGATCCGGCGTCGCTGGCCTAGCGAGTTCCTCGGCGAGCTTGAGCGCACCGGAGAGGACCGTTTGGATCTTTCGGACGGTGCTGGTCGACAGGGCCGTGCCGCCCGGGCCGCCGTGCCTGCGTAGCTGGTCGTAGAAGTGGTCCAGGGTGGCCGCGTCGAGGCGCTGGATGGGCAGCTCGCCGAGCGCGGGCAGGAGCTGCCTTGCCGCTGCAGCCCTATCCAGGTCCTCGCGGAACAGTAGGAAATCGGCATGGACCTGCGACCAGAGCAATGGCGGCCGCGTCCAACGGACGACCCGGCCGGCGGCTCCGGGAGCGAGTCTGTGGCCGGCGGTCAGCTGTCGGCGCGAGCACCCTGCGGCACAGCGTCGGAGGCCACCTCGCTGACGCGGGAGTGGTCGGCCCGGGCTCGGATCCACGTAGTGGTCCGCTGCCAGAGCACCAGACTGAAAATCTTGTGCTCTGGCCCTTACTCTCACCTCGTGACCAGCGAGCTTGATCATCCCGATGATCATCCAGACGACCGGACTGGAGCCGTCCAGAGCCGACGCGACCGACGGTGCACCCCCACGTGAGCAGGCAGGATCGGTCTGGAGCCGACCAGATCGACGGCGATCACCAGCCTACGGATCTGGCGGTTGGGGGTTCGAATCCCTCCCGGCGCGCTGAAACTGCAGCTCAGAGAGTATGAAGCAAGGCAAGTGCGCGAGCCTGGATTCTGGCACTGTCAATCCTTGAGTGCCAAGGCACCTTACGAGACCCGTTCCGGGTTCCAGCGTCAGGTCGAGGCGGCCGGCTGCTGTAGTCCCGTCTGTTGACAGCCGGCCCCTGCCGTGCGCCGTTGTGGCGTACAGTTGGGGCATGGCCACCAAAGCGAGAGATGACCGGCTGCACCTGCGGCTGCCGGCTGCTTTGCGGACCAGGATCGATCAGGCGGCGTCGGCTGAGGGCAAGACGGTGACGGACTTCGCGGTGGCGGCGCTTGAGGCCCGGACCGAGCAGGTGTTGGCTGACCGGCGGATGTTCGCGCTCGACGAGGCGTCGTGGGCGAGGTTCCAGGAGTTGCTCGACCGGCCGGTGCAGGACAAGCCGGAGGTTGCCGAGCTGCTCGACCGGATGCCGCCGACTGCGTGAGCACAGTCCGTTACAACGCCCCGGTGCCCCTGACGGCCGAGCATGATCTGGTGGGATTTCGGTGCGGGGATGCGGCGCTTGACGAGTGGCTGCACCCCTACGCGCTGGTCAACCAGGCAGCCGGCTCGGCCCGTACCTACGTCACCACCCGAGGAGGTCGCGTAGTCGGCTACTACGCGTTGTCGTCTGGTGCGGTCAGCCGGGCCGACGCGCCCGGCCGGGTCGGCAAGGCGATGCCAGAGCCGGTGCCGGTGCTGCTGCTTGGCCGGCTGGCGGTGGATCGCGCCGAGCGGGGCAAGGGGCTTGGTGCCTACCTCCTCCAGGACGCGATCCTGCGTACGCTCAACGTCGCCGATCAGATCGGTGTTCGAGCCTTGCTCGCGCACGCCTCGAATGAGTCTGCTGCGGCGTTCTACGCTCGGTTCGGCTTCGAGCCTTCGCCGACCGACGCGTTGCACATGCTGCTGCTGCTCAAGGACGCCCGCGCGACGCGACGTCGGGATGACGCTGAACGCCGTCGTGGAGGCTGATGCGTGTGACGGTCGGTTTCGATGGCGGTCCACTGATCACGACCAGACCGGACTCTGCTGGTCTCCCAGGCTGAGCAGCCGACCTGACCTGCAGAGACCGCACGGACAGCCTGCAGTTGACGATGACCTCTCCTGCTGGGTCTGGCGGTTGGGGGTTCGAATCCCTCCCGGCGCGCTCCGCGCGGCGCCGCCTGCCGCCCGGCTCGCGTCCGTCGATTCGCCTGGTCACGGGTGCGTGAAGGTTGCTGCACAACTGCGCACCACCCTAGGTGGGCGGGCTTGGCGGAGCTATGGTTTGGTCGAGGCCGGCTTGCGGCACCCTGGCGGCCACTCCCTCTGCTTGTTCCTTACGCCCAAGGTAGCCATGGACGCACCGCCACCGCCCGCCCGCGGCGCCCGCACGGCATCGAGCACCACACGCTCCCGCCGGCAGCTGCCCGACGCCTGCGGGGGTGGGGTCGGCTGCTGGTCCTGAGCCTGACCGTCGCCTTGGTCGCCACCCTTGGGACCCGCGCGCTCGCCGACGACGGCGACATGACCTCCTTCGAGACGGTCCAGGCTCAACCACCCCAGAGCCCCGTGGCGCCCGTGCAGGCTGCCGACACCGGCGGCGACGCCAACGCCGACAGGGTCCCCCCCGCGCAGGGCGGCGAGGCCGATGACACCAGCGGCCTGGTGGCCGGCGGGGAGCATCCGCGGCAGCCCTCGCCGCCGGCGCCTCCGGTCGTCGTCCAGGCCCACCCGGAGGGCTTCCAACAGGACGACACGGCCGGTGCCGGCCAGGGCACCCCGGGACCAGACCGACCAGACGCAAGGCGTGCAACCCGGCGGCCCCGGCGGGTGCGTGGACGGCCCTGCTCGAACGGATCTCCGACCCCGGGGGGCGGCTTTCTCGCTGGCGCAGCAGCGGTCGGCGCCACTGCCGCCGCGGTCGGCGTCGCAGCGGTGGTGGGTGGCGGCGACCCACCGGACGGAGAAGGGAACGGTGGCGAACCTCGTCCGGGCGAACCCACTCCGCCCGACCCGTTCGCTTCGCTCCCCCTGGACCAGAAGATGACGGCCATTTTCAATGAGCTCGGTCAGGCTGAGAGAATGGTCCGGCATCTCCAAAACGTGAACCAGTATTCTCCCGAACTTGCAGACAGGGCCGGTCAAATACTGGATCTGTCGCTCGAGCGCATCAACAACGTGCTGAGACCCCAGGTCCCCCCGGGAACGTTGGATGCCATACGTGTGGCCGCGCTGCGGACCATGGCTGAAGAGCTGCGCATGCAAATCGGAGACGTCCGTGCCGGTGTCATGGCCCATCCTGATGATCCGAAGCGGCGTCAGGCAGGGCTGGACACCCTGAGGCGCGACCCGGACCAGGCCGCGCTGGCGGACGTGGACTTCCTCAGCACCTACGAGGAACAATACGCCGAATACGTGCGGGCAGGAGACCGGGCGGGGTTGCAAGCCACCCTCCGGTCCCTTGAGACCATGGAATCCCAGTACCAGCCCGGGCTGGGATCCCGTACCAGCCCGGGTCCGACGATCACATCAGGCTGCTCGCGCTGAAGGGCAGGATTCGGGACGCGCTGCAGAACCTGCAGAATCCTATGAGGATCACGCACCTCGACACACAGATTCCCGAGCAATCAGCCGACGGCCCGCAGGAGGCCCGCCTCCCCGGGCTCACCGCGCCCACGGCAGGAGACCAGGAGCTGGCCAGCGGCAACGGTGGGTTCACCCCAGTGACGCCTGGGGAGCGGGAGCTGGCCAGCGGCAACGGCGGGTTCACCGCGCTGACGGCCAGGGAGCAGAAGCTGGTCGCCAACCGCGGCGGGGCCGACGTGACCCCCACGGACAACGAGCCGAGCACGCTCCAGCGCACGTTGGCGGACCCCGACACCGGCCAGGTCGGGGTTCTGGGCCGTCGCCACCGCGTTCTCGGCATGGCTCCTCAACCGGTACGCCGGCCGGATCTGGTCGTTGGTCCCGGTGATGAGGCCGGAGGACGTGGGGCACCCGACGGGGTTGGCCGCTCGCCGCACGCCGGGGTGACCCGCCCGCGCCGCAGCGTGCGGCTCGTGCATGCCCGACGGTCGCCAGGAGCTTGGTGCCGCTGGCGGCCTGACCGGGTGACCTACGCTGGCCAGATGTCAATCCGCGTGTCAATCCACCTGCCGTCACCAGACGAAGAATCTGGTGCTCAACGGACGCCGAGCATGGACGTGACCTGAGCCCAGGTCGCCCGTGCGCTGGGCGTCGCGCACCAGGTCGTTGGCCGCTGGCACGCCCGCTGGCAGACCAGCGGTCTGGAGGGGCTGCGCAGCCTGGGCCCAACCGGCCCCGCCCCGCGCCTGTCCGACCAGCAGCTTCAGGTGGTCACGCAGGCCCTTTCGCAGGGCGCTCGCGCGCACGGGTTCGCACCGACAGCTGGACCCTGGACTGCGTCACCCGCCTGATCGCCCAGCTCACCGGGGTCACCTATCACCCGGACACGTCTGGCGCATCCTGCACGATCGGCTGGGCTACCGGCTGCAGCGACCCGCCCGCCGCGCGGTCGAACGTGACGAGCAGGCGATCCAGCGGTGGGTCGCCAGCGACTGGCCGCGGATCCGGAAAAAACGCCCGTCGGCGTAGGGCAACGATCGTGTTCTGGGACGAGTCGGGCGTCTCGCTGCTGCCGGAGATCTGCCGGACCTGGGCGCCACGCGGCTGCACCCCGGTCGTGCGCCACCACGCCAAGTGGAAGCGCGCGTCGATGGCGGCCGCGCTGTGCTACGGCACTTCCGGCGGCGGCGTCCAGCTCGCCTTCCACCACCAGCACGACGCCTACGACACCGACACCTTGATCGGCGCGCTCCAAGGGCTGCGCACGTTCCTGGGCGGGTATCTGGCACCTACAGCATGTGGAGGTTCTCCGCTCGGGCACGTCCAGAAGGCGCGCTACCAGCGAGTGGTCGGCATGGTAGGCGCGCTCCACGTCGCCGACGGTGAGGCCGTGCCCGGGCCGGTGCACCACCTCGGCGGTGTCGTCGGCGCTGACCGCGCCCGGCTCGAGGATGCGCAGGTAGGCGCCGGGGCGGGCGGCGGCCGCGAAGCGGCGGGGGAAGCCGGGGTCGCCCATGCGGATGCCGAGCCTGCAGCAGGGGATGCGCGGCTGGGAGACCTCCAGCAGCGCCGCCCCGACGCGCCAGCGCTCACCGATGACGGCGCCGGTAACCGCCAGCCCGCGGACGGTGAGGTTCTCGCCGAAGGTGCCCGGTGCCAGCGGGCGCCCGACCTGGCCGGTCCACCAGTCGAGGTCCTCACCGGCGTAGGTGTAGACCGCCTTGTCCGGGCCGCCGCAGGTGGGACAGTTCGGACGAGACGGGACAAGGTGGTCTGCGCCACGTAGCATCGCGGTATGTTCTGGGGCAGGACGCGGGAGTGCGCCAGGATCGCCGCCGTGCTGGCCGCCGCGCGCTCCGGGCGCAGCGGCGTCCTCGTCCTCCGCGGCGAGGCGGGCGTCGGGAAGACCTCCCTGCTGGGCTATGCGGCCGGGAGCGCCAGCGGGCTGCGCGTCCACACCGTGCGCGGGCTCGAGTCGGAGCACACGCTGCCGTTCGCCGGGCTCTCCCAGCTCGTGGCGCCCTGGACCGGGCACACCGGGCGCCTGCCGCCGGTGCAGGCCACCGCCCTGCGGGGCGCGCTGGCGCTCGGGCCACCGGTCGAGAGCGACCGGTTCGCCATCTGCGCGGCGACGCTCGGCATCCTCGCCGCGGCAGCCGAGGAGCAGCCGCTGCTGCTGTGCGTGGACGACTACCAGTGGCTCGACGTCCCCTCGGCGGAGGCGCTGCTGTTCGCGGCCTCGCGGCTGGACGCCGAGGGGATCGCCGCGCTCGTCGCCACCCGCGACCCCGGCGCGCTCGCCGGCTTCGACACGCTGGAGCTGGCCGGGCTGGACGAGTCCGCGGCGCTGCAGCTCCTGGGCGCGCGTGCGCCCACGCCGCCGGCTGAGGCGGTGGCGCGGCGCCTGTGCCGCGAGACCGCCGGAAACCCGCTGGCACTCATCGAGCTCGCCGGCGCCCTCTCCCGCGACCAGCTCCTGGGCCGGGCCTCGATCGACGACCCGCTCCCATCCGGCCGCACCGTGCAGGCGCTGTTCTCGCACCGCTTGGCGGGACTGGACGAGGCGGCACGGGCCGCGCTGCTGCTCGCCGCGCTCGCCGCCGGTGACGACCTCGCCTGCCTGTCGCGCGCCGCGGAGCTGTGCGGCATCCCGGCCGCCGCCCTGGAGCGGCTCGAGGGCGGGCTGGTCTCCTTCGCCGCCGGTACGGTCGCGTTCACCCACCCGCTCCTGCGCTCCCTGGCCGTCACCGAGGCGTCCGCGCCCGCCCGCAGGGCGGCGCACAAGGCGCTGGCGCGGGCCATGGACGACCCGCGCCACAGCGACCGGCGGGCTTGGCACCTGGCCAGGTCGGTCGCCGGCCCGGACGAGGAGGCCGCCGCGGCCCTTGAGGACGTCGCCCGCCGCGCGCGTCGGCGCAGCGGCTACGCGGCCGCCGCCGCCGCGTACGCGCGCGCCGCCGACCTCAGCCCCGAGCCGGCGGAGCGCGCGCGGCGCCGCTGCGCCGCAGCGGACGCGGCGGGGCTGGCAGGCGACCGGGAGCAGGCGCTGCGCCTGCTCCGTGACGCGGCGGGCGACCCCGTCGACCCGCTCACGCGCGTGGCCATCGGCCGGATCACCGCGCGGCTGGCCCTGCTGGCAGGCCGGCCGGCGGAGGCGCAGACCCTCCTCACCCGGGCCGCCGACGAGCTCGCCGCCTACGACCCCGCCACGGCGGCCAGGCTCCGCGTCGACGCGGCCCTCGCGGCGCTACTCGCCGGGGATCTCGGGACCGCGACCAGGCTGGCGCTGGCCGACGACGGCGGGGACCGGCCCGCTCTCGAGCCGCTGCGGCGCTTGGTCGCCGGCGCCTGCCTGCTGCGCACCGGCCGGACCGCCGAGGGGCTGGGCATGCTGGAGGCCACCGCGCGGCTCACCGAGCGCGACGTGCGCCAGCTGGAGGCGCGGCACCTGGTGTTCGCGGCGCTCGGCCTCGGCTGGGTGGGGAGCACGGCCACCGCGCGGACGCTGCTGCACCCGGTGATCGGCGAGCTGCGCGCCGGCGGTGCGCTCGCGCTGCTCCCGCACGCGCTGTACGCGGCGGCGTTCGTGGAGGACCGGGCGGGCCGGTTCGCCGCGGCCCGTGCGCACGCCGCCGAGGCGGCCGACCTCGCCCACGCCACCGGGATGCCCCTGTGGCGCTACCAGGGGCTCGGCTGCCTGGCGCTGGTGGAAGCGCACCTCGGCGACGAGCAGCCGTGCCGGCGCCACGCCGCGCAGGCGCTGGAGCTGCGCGACCGCCTGCAGGTGGCGTACCCACGCGACGCCGAGGACGCCCTCGGCGCGCTCGAGCTGTCGCTGGGCAACCCCGACCTGGCGCTCGCCCACCTGGAGTCGGCCAACCGCCCCACTGGTGGGCCCGGCGCGCCGACGCTCGGCCGGCCGTCCGGCCCCGACCTGGTCGAGGCGTCGGTCCACAGCGGGCGCGCACTGCCCGACGCGCTCGTGCAGCAGCTCGATGACCAGAGCCGGCGCGCCGAGCTGCCCGCGCACGCGGCCGCGGCCTGGCGCTGCCGCGGCCTGCTGGCCGGCGACGCCGAGGCCGACCGCTGCTTCGGCCGCGCCGTGGAGCTGTACGAACGCACCGAGCTGGTCTACGACCGGGCGCGCACGCTGCTGAGCTGGGGCGAGCACCTGCGCCGCGCGGGGCGCCGGGTCCAGGCGCGCACGCGCTTGCGCGCCGCGCTGACCGTGTTCGACCGCATCGGCGCGCGCGCCTGGGCGGCGCGCGCGGGCGGGGAGCTGCGCGCCACCGGCCAGACGTTGCGCGCGCAGGCCGCCGACGAGCCTGCGCGGCTCACGCCGCAGGAGCTGCAGGTCACCCTTACGGTGGCAGCGGGCGCGACCAACCAGGAGGCCGCCGCCGCCCTGTTCCTGAGCCCCAGGACCGTCGAGGCGCACCTGACCCGGGTGTACCGCAAGCTCGGCCTGCGCTCCCGCTCGCAGCTGGTGGCCTGGGTCGACCGGCACCTGCCGGCCGGGGCGCCGTGAGCCGGCCGGTATAGGGGTTTCCCGGAAGCGGCCGGCCCTCCGGATGGGCTGGAGTACCCCCATGACCATCACCTCGGCGACCTGGGTGCACGACCGCTCCTTCGACCGCCACGTGCTGCGCGGCCACTCGACCGGGCCGCTGGACCGCGACCTGCTGCTGCTCCAGGCGGCGCCGGACCCGGACGTGACCGCGGACGCCACGCCGCGCCCGTCCGACGTCGCCGACGTCCGCTTCGTCCCGCGCATCCGGGCGGCGTTCGCCCCGGTCATCAACGCGTTCGGCGTGCGCGTGGACACCGCCACCGGCGAGGTCGAGGCGCTCACGACCCCCCCGGCGCCGCCACTGCTGCGCAACCTGTCCGTCGACGCGATCGTGTCGCTGCACGACGCCAGCCAGCCGAGCGGGCAGCGGGACCTGCCGGCGGCGCCGATCCGCGTGCACGTGCACGGCGGCGTCACCGCCGCCTGGCTCAGCCCGGCGCGGCTCAGCATCCACCAGGGCGCCGACGGCCAGCGCCTCGGCGTCCTCGCACAGTTCGACGACGGCACCGTCGGCGAACTCACCCACCATCGTGGCATCACCTGGGCGTCGGCAGGCGCCGCGGTGGCGGTCGACCCGGTGACCGGCGCGCTGACCGGCACGGCCCTGTCCGGCCCGGTGCGGATCACCGCCAGCCTCCCCGCAGACCTCGGCGGCGGCACGGCCACCGGCGACGTCGCGGTCCTGCCCGCCTGGGGCGCCGACCCGGCCGCGCCGCCCGCGGCCACGCTCGTCGCCGGACCGGGCCGGGCCGCGATGCAGCGCGTCCCCAACGCCTTGTTCCTGGCCGAGGGCTTCACCACGGCCCAGGCCGCGGAGTTCGTGGACGTCGCCGGGGAGCTGGTACGCCAGCTGCTTGGCGGCCGCTTGTGTCGGCGGATCCTCACCCGGTGTGCTCCGTTCGCCCCCGCGGGTGCGGCCGCGCCCCACGGTGTCGGGTTCCGCCCAAGCCGTCGGTACCGGGTTACGCCCGGCTCTGGTCGGCGGCGGTGGTCCCGAACCACCCGGTCCGCGGCGGCCGGACCGCGGATCGTCGTCTGCAGCCGTCCCGGACCCGCTGCCGCCACCCGAGCCACCCACGCCGGCGTCACCCCTGCGGCCCTGGCGGCGCGGACACGACCGGGAGCCGAGCCGTCATGCGCCACCTGGACGTCCTGCACCGCCATGCCTTTCATGCTCACGGCATGACAGGCTCGGGTGGGCCAGACCCGGCGGGCACGCGGTCCTGTCTCCTCACTCGGGATGCCGCCCGCTCCCGTCATGCTCTGGTTGCTCGTTGCCATGACCCGATAGGTGGGACATCTGGACGCGCGCAGGGCGGAGCGGCTGCTTGACCTGGCCGAGCGCCTACGCTCGTATCACCAGGGTGTGCGCCGCCATGTCACCCAGCCGTTGGCGCTTGGCGGAGGACACCACGATGAGGAATCCGACGAGGTAGACGAGGATCGCGTCGATGATCCTGAGCAGGTTCCTGAGCGCCGCCGCGCCGAGCCCAGGCGGCTGACCGGTCGTCTCGGAGACGACCCTGATCCCAGTGATCGACTTGCCGACGGTCTGGCCCGTGGAGCTCTCCATCAGGGTGTAGTAGACGAAGGCGAGCAGCCCGTAGAGGAGGCTGTCCCCCGTCCCGATCCCGATCTCGATCGTCGTGTCATTGGCGTCCCCGCCGCTGAACGCGCCGAACACCACTGTGATCAGGCCGACAGCGAGGCTGAGGAGGATGCCGTCGATGATGACGGCGACGACCCTCCGGCCGGTCACATGGATCTGTGGATACTGCGGGGCGTAGGTGGAGCCGTACTGGGGTGGTGCGCTGGCCATGGGTTCTCCTCTCCAGCCGGGGGTCCGCGCCAGGACGTCGCTCAGCTTGACTCGCTGAGTTGCGGACCATGGTCCAGGCAGGCCCTGGGGAAAGGCGAATCCACGTCCCTCGCACGCGGACGGCATCGCTGCCACCCGCCTGCGCGTGCGAGGGCTTACGGCGCCCTCACCTGGACGCCACCGCTCTCGCTCGGCTGCAGGTTCAGGCGCCGGGCTCGATCCTCGCCTCGGGTGCAAGTGCGGGCGGCCGGCAAGCCAGACCTTCTCGAAGCTGCAATGCGGCGCGGTTCCAAGAGAAGGTCACGAGCATCAAATCCACGCGCGCAGGTTCTTCACGCGCGTGGCGGCCCGAAGCGCCGCAGGAATCGTCCGTGCTCGGCTCCCGCTCGCCGCCAACGGCTTGCGCCCGGATCGACCTGAAGTGTCAGGATGATGCGCTAGGCTCTGGGCCCGTGGTGCGACCCTCGATGTTCGAGTTCGCCGGCGGGGAGCCGGCCTTCTTGGCGCTCGCCGCCGCGCACCATCAGCGGTGCCTTGAGGACCCCGTGCTCGCCCATCCCTTCTCCCACCCTGGTAACCCCCAGCACATCGAGAGGTTGGCCGACTACTGGGCGGAGGTGTTTGGGGGTCCGCCGCGGTACTCGCAATCGTTCGGCGGCCACTCGGCGATGCTCGGCATCCACGCCGGGCAGGGAGCCGACAACGACCTTGGGGCTCGCTTCGTCGCCTGCTTCGTGCAGGCGGCTGATGATGTCGGCCTTCCCGAGGATTCCGAATTCCGCGCCGGCCTCCGCGCGTATATGGAGTGGGCGGTCGGCGAGGTCCTGTCGTACTCGCCACGGGAGAGCCGGGTGGCAGCCGGACTTCCGGTGCCCCGGTGGGGCTGGAACGGTCTCGAGTGAGGTCCTGACGACCCGGGCGGCGCTCATCGGCCTGGCTGCGGCCTCCCGACGGCGCGGCCGGCCCGGCGAGGCGCTCGGCCTCGCCCGACAGGCCCTCGAAATCGCCCGCCAGGAGGGTTTCCGGTCCCTGTTTCGTCGGGGTCGAGCAGGGTCTGGGCATCCTGGCGCAGGACCCGAGGCTTCCCTCGGTCCGGCGCCAGGATGCGCGGGACGGGCAGACCAGGCGGGACGCTGATCGCTTCGCGCAGCAGGTCGTTAGAAGCGGCGGCGGGAGACTCGCCGTGCGGTACGCCGCGAGGTGCGGCGCGCGACCCTACGGGATCCGAACATCTGTTTCCTCCTTACTTCCAGGTCGTGGTGATGGTAGCCGTCATTGCTTGGTTGGTGCGGCGACCGTCTCCATCGCGTGCAGGTCCTCGGCCTCCTCGGCCGACATCAGCCCGATCTCGACCAGATCCAGCGGGCTGATGAACCCGTCGCTGAGGCGGAAGCCCCCCGCCCGCGCGATCGCGTCGCGCAGCGGCACCGCCCA
>Ga0126377_10003387_pt1 | contig 11285 bp, 12 predicted proteins | sample PanSoiMetPlot_22_FD_92647 | JGI IMG/M metagenome (GOLD analysis project Ga0126377, IMG submission 92647) | Tropical forest soil microbial communities from Panama - MetaG Plot_22 | ecosystem: Environmental > Terrestrial > Soil > Tropical forest > Bulk soil | place: Panama | collected 2016-02-17
CGGCGAGGGCGTACACGTCGAAGTCGAACATCGGGAAGTCGGGTCGGTTGAACTGCGCGGCCATCCACTTGCCGGCCATGGCCATGCCGACGCTCGTGGCCACGCCCTGGCCGAGGGGGCCTGTGGAATGATACACGTCATGTTGGCAACGAGTGAACCGCACCTGGAGACTGGCGATTTCACCCAGAAGCAGCCGGATGATTCCCGGTAACTTCGAGGGAGCAGCGATCATGCATACCGAAAGTACGGATAAACACGTTGTCATCGTCGGGGGTGGGTTCGCGGGTCTAGGCTGCGCGCGGGGGCTCGCGCGCCGGCGCGGGGTTCGCGTCACCCTGCTCGACAGGAACAACTACCACCAGTTTCAACCGATGCTGTACCAGGTGGCGACATCCCAGCTGGCGCCCGCCGACGTCGCGTTTTCGCTGCGCAAAGTGTTCCTCCGTGCCGAAAACGTGGACCTCAAGCTGGCCGAGGCGGTTTCCATTGATCCCGCCGCGCGGGCGGTGGCGACGAAAACGGGCGAGGTATACCAAGGGGACTACCTGGTGCTCGCCGCGGGCTCGCAGCCCAACTTCTTCAGTACCCCCGGCGCCCAACAGCATGCCCTTCCCCTCTACTCGCTCGACGACGCGGAGCGGCTGCGGTCCCGCATCCTGCAGGCATTCGAAGCCGCCGACCGCGACAAGTCACTCCTCGATCAGGGCGCCCTGAACTTCGTCATCGTCGGGGCGGGGCCAACCGGAGTCGAAACAGCCGGAGCCCTCGCCGACCTGATCCGCGTGACGATGGCGGCCGAGTACAAGGACCTGGCCACCGACAGCGCCCGCATCCACCTCATCGACCACGGCCCCCGGGTGCTCGGCGCCTTCTCAGAAGGAGCGCACACCTATGCGGCCAAGGTGTTGCAGGACCTCGGGGTGCACCTGCGCCTGGGGACCTCGGTGAAAGAGATTGGGCTGGGCCATGTCCTGCTATCTGACGGCACTACCATCAAAACCCGGGTCGTGGTTTGGGCGGGGGGCCTCAAGGCGGCGTCACTGGCCGGCGCGGCCGGTCTTCCGCAGGGGCACGGCGGACGGATCGACGTGCAGCCCGACCTCATGGTGGCCGGCTTCCCCGGTATCTACGTGCTCGGCGACCTGGCCAACACGCGCGACCCGGCGGGAGGTTTTTTCCCGCAGCTGGGCTCCGTGGCGCTGCAGGCCGGTCAGTGGACCGCCGGGAACATTCTGGCCGACATTGCCGGCAAGCAGCGCACGCCCTTCCGGTACCACGACAAAGGCATCATGGCGATGATCAGCCGAAACGCGGCGGTCGTCGAGATCGGGGAGCGCCGGCACGAGCTGCATGGTATGGTGGCCGTCGCGGCCTGGCTGGGGGTCCATGCCTACCTCATGAGCGGCATCCGCACTCGCATCGAGGCCTTCATCGACTGGACCTGGACCTATTTCGGCCAATCGCGCGGGCCACAGGTGCTCGATCGCTCTGACGCCGCCCGCATCAACTGGCAGGACGACGAGGAGGAACGTCCCGAGCCGACAACTCACGCGGTCCCCCCGCATCAGGCGGAGGCGTAGGTCGTCGGGAATCCGGGAGGAAATCGACGTGGACACCATCCTGCTACGCGCCCGCGAAAAGTTCCCCGGCGCGCAGCCACGCATCATCAGCGACAACGGGCCGCAGTTTATCGCCAAGGATTTCAAAGAGTTCATCCACATCGCCGGCATGACCCATGTGCGAACTTCTCCCTACTATCCGCAATCCAATGGCAAGATCGAACGCTGGCACAAGACCCTGCGTTTCAAGGGAGGTCGTCCTTTACTCGCTCACTCGAACCCGACGATTGTCCAATGCAGGCTGAACCAGCCCAAGGAGGCCGCGTGATGAGTACGTTCGACCGACGCCTCACGCCAGCAGAAGACGGGATTGATCCGAACGAATGGACGCCACCCAAACACGGGATTGCGCCAGAAATCCACCTCTTCGGGAGATGGTGGAACGTCGGGTGGCTGTGCCTCTTCGCCTGGGTGTTCCTCATTATCTTTGCGGTAGGCAGCACCTGGTTCATCGAGACGGAAACCGGGAAAGCGTTTGTGGTGCGTTACCCAGGGACGGTCTGGCGTGGGCCGGCGATGGAGGCCCAGGGGTTCCCCTGGTGGCTGCGCTGGGAGCACTACTTCAACCTCTTTGTCATGGTGTTGATCATCCGCTCAGGGATCAGCATCCTGGCTGATCACCCGCGCCTCTACTGGAACGTCCACTGCACGCCGGGCACCGAGTGGTTCCGGTTCAATAGCCCAGTTCCTCAGCTGCCGTACTACACGGCGAAGGACGACAGTGTGACGATTGCGGGGTGGCTCGGCCTGCACGGGATCCGCCATTCCGCGGGTCTTGCGCGCTGGTGGCATTTCTCCCCTGCGTTGTTCTGGACACTGAACGGCGTGGCCTTCGTGATGCTGCTATTCGCGACGGACCAGTGGCAACGGTTGGTCCCCAGAACGTGGGAGATTCTTCCGAACGCCGTTTCGACGGCCGTTCAGTATGCCTCGTGGCATATGCCGCACGAAAACGGCTGGGTGCGCTGCAACGCGCTGCAGCAGTTGGCCTACTTTGCCGCAGTCTTCATCGAGCCCCCGTTGCAGATCTTGACGGCGTTCGCGATGGCGCCAGCGGTCGGCAACCGCTTGCGGCGCTTCTCCATACTCCTCCACCGCCAGCGGGCGGGGAAGTACCACGGTCACTGGGGCTTCGAAGCGTTCACGAACACGCGTGGAGTGCCGTATCACAGCCCCCGCATCGATCCCGGTGTCAAGTACCCGCCGTATGCCACGCACGTCCGCGAACACACGATCGTGGACAAGCGGCTGTAGGCAGGCAAGAAAAGGGGTCAGCACGATGGCAAAGCGCGTGGTGATCCTGGGCGGCGGGTTCGCGGGGGTGTACACGGCCATCCGCCTGGAGCGCTTGCGTTCCCGGCGTGACGACGTGCAGGTCTCGCCGGTTGAGGAGGAAAGGGAGGTGGTGGCTGAGATCAGCAGGCGTTGCGGATAGGAAGAATAAAAGCCCTTTTGGCGCCACCCCCCTGGCCGCACCCCCCAGCGCCCCCCGCCGGCGGCCACGCCTTGCCCATGGCGCTGGCGGCGCCCGCCGGAGCGGCCCGCAGCCAGGCGCAGCGCGGTCTGGACCGGCAGCTCAGGATGGGAGCAAGTGAAGCCTCAAGGGTTGTTGCAGACAGCTCAGGATGGGAGCGGGTGAAGCCTCAAGGGTTGTTGCAGGGGGTTGTTGACTCGTCCTATTCATCCACTCCTCGGCTTCGGAGTATTTCAGCTCTTCAAGACCAGGAAATGGCGGGGGCCTTGATGTGGGTTTTTGCGACTTGCATTGATCTGATTCCAGCTGGGGCAATCACGATTCAGATTCTGTCACCGAAACACGACGGGGGAACTATATGCCATCCAAAATCGAAGATTATGGGCTGATCGGTAACACGTACTCCAGCGCGCTCGTGTCCCGCAGCGGGTCCATCGACTGGCTATGCGCGCCGCGCTTTGATTCGGACGCCTGCTTCGCCGCACTTGTCGGTTACGACGAACACGGCCGTTGGTCGTTGCTTCCCACGGCGACGGTCCGCGAAAACCGGCAGCACTATCGCGACGACACAATGATCTTGGAGACCGAGTTCGTGTGCGACGGCGGCGTGGCGCGAGTGATCGACTTCATGCCAATGAGCGGCCGATGCGATGTGGTTCGTATCATCGAGGGAGTCGAGGGAGAAGTGCCGCTGGAAATGCTTCTCGATGTCCGCTTTGGATACGGCGCAGATGCTCCCTTCATCGAGAAGACAGGAGACGGTGTGTGTTTTCTGTCCGGACCCAACGCGCTCATTCTGCGCACGCCGATGAATCTGGAGCAATCGGGCAGGCGCATTTCTGCGTACTTCCGTGTGAAGAAAGGCGAACGCATTCCAGTGCAACTCACCTGGTTCGGCTCGCACAAGGAGCCGCCTGCTGCGGCAGACGTCGAGCAAGCGCTATCGTCGACGGAGCAGTTCTGGCGAGAGTGGGTGGGACGCTGCGCTTACCAGGGCCGCTGGCGCGACGCTGTCGTGCGCTCACTCGTCACGATGAAAGCCATGACCTACTCGCCGACGGGAGCCATCGTGGCGGCTCCGACGACATCCTTACCGGAATCTCTCGGTGGCGTCCGCAACTGGGACTATCGGTTCTGTTGGATGCGAGACGCAAGCTTGACCATCGACGCATTCATGGTCGGCGGTTACATCGACGAAGCGAGGGCGTTTCGCGATTGGGTCATGCGCACGATCGCAGGCGATCCTGAGGATCTGCAGATCATGTACAACATCTTCGGCGCCCGCCGCCTGACGGAGTTCGAGCTCGACTGGTTGCCCGGCTACGAAGGCTCGAAGCCCGTGCGTGTGGGCAACGCCGCTTCTGGCCAGTTTCAGCTTGATGTCTATGGAGAGTTAATATCGTGCTGGTACTCGGCGCGCAAAATGGGCCTGCACGGGAGAGGCGAAAGCTGGGATGTGTTTGAGGATCTAGTTGCCTTCATGGACGATGCCTGGCAGCGTCCCGACGACGGCATTTGGGAAGTGCGTGGCGGCCGCCGGCACTTTACGCATTCGAAGGTCATGGCCTGGGTGTTTTTTGATCGGGCCGCGAAAGCGATCCAGGAGTTTGGGTTGGGTGGGGATAAGGACCAGAAGATGCTGTCGCACGTTTGCGCACTGCGGGAGAGAATCCACGCCGAAGTCTGCGAGCGCGGCTTCAACCCGCGAGTGGGCGCGTTCACCCAATCGTATGGCAGCGAGGCTCTCGATGCCAGTGTGCTGATGATTCCGCGTTTCGGATTCCTCCCTAGCACTGATCCGCGCATACAGGGCACGGTGGCAGCAATCGAGAAGCATCTCCTCCGAGATGGTTTTGTGCTTCGCTATGACACGGAAAAGGGTACTGATGGTCTCCCCGGTTCCGAAGGCTCCTTCCTCGCTTGCACTTTTTGGCTAGCCGACAATTACGCCTTTGCCGGCCGCATCACTGAAGCAGAGGAACTGTTCGAACGCTTGCTCAAGATACGTAATCACCTGGGGCTTCTCTCCGAGGAGTACGACGCTAAGCTGAGACGTCAGATCGGCAACTTCCCACAGGCGTTCTCGCACCTCGCGTTGGTTCTGGCAGCGCACTACATCGAGATGATGTCCGCCAAGGGCGAAAGTGCGGCCTAACGTGGTCTACAAGGCCCCGCCCTAGCGAAGGCCAATTTTTTGGCCAATTAAGCGATGAGCATTTCGTCTCATGGTGCAATGAGACGAAATGGTGTGCGTTTCTCGCTTTTTTTGTCGGTGAGAGGAGCTACCAGACGCGTTTATTGCGCCTTTCTACCGTTCTGCGAAATGCCGTGGTCGTGTATGACCACTCAGAACTCCTGATAATTGCTGGCATAAAACTACTTGGCCAGGATTTCAGCCTTCGCTACCCCCAGGCCTGGAGGACCCGTAGGAGGGAGCTTCGATGTGGTAGCCATGGTAGATCAGTCTCGTACGATGACCATGACCTTGCATGAACCTCATGTCGCATAGCAGCACTGAACCTTATGGAGATCAAACAGGAGGAAGATGCGATGAACACGAGAATGCTGATTTCGCTGTTGACCCTCGTGTTGGTGGTGGGCTATGTGTCGCAGAACCCGAACTCGGTGGCCGGCACGCTAGGAGCCTCGCCCGGCACAGGACCGACACCTGACGCGCGCTTTCAGATGACGACGACCTCGATTTCCCCAGGAATGGGGCTCAGTTTTGGCACCGGCCGGCTCGCCGACAATTACATGGACTATAAATTTAAGGTGAAAGCGCTCACGCTCAACGAGTGGAACGATCGGTATGCCCTCAGTGGCCAGCAGGTCACCCTCTACGGCAACGTCTACAATCTGCAAGATGTCCCTGCCTTCGCCGGCACCTATACCGAGGCGACGCCACAGGTGGCGGCCTCCGTGGGGGGCTCTGAGCAGAACCGTGTATACCAGAACGAGAACGGCGTCATCGTCCGTCTCACGGGGACATTTGTCTCTGGGGAACTCGGCATGACGGGCTATTTCGACGTGCGTCTGCTCAAGAAGGATTTCACCGTCACGCTCGTCGCGTTTTAAGGGCGACGGGGCAGCGCGGTCGACCGCCATGCAAGGGCCGCGGTGGTCTACGCGCAAAAGGGCCGCATACGGGGAAGCTGCGACGACATCGAGATCGATGGTCGGCCGGCGCCACCGAATCATCATGGCGACGACCATCAGGAGGAGGGAACGATGAGCGGAAAAGGGTGGTGGCTCGTCAGTTGGACTGCGGTCAGTGGTCTCGCTGGCGGCACGACCGTGCAATCGCTGGATCAGTAGGCGGTCCAGTGCTGCGGCCCGATCGCATCCTGGTCTACGATCTCGCGGTCTCGCCGGGCGAAGTCGAGCTGGAAAGTGGGGGTGCCGAGGCGCCGGGTTCCTCCTGCTGCCCACGGATGCGGCGGAGTTCGTGTTTGCCGCGCTCAGCCCGGGGGGGACCGCCAATAGTACCGGCTTCGACGAGCTGTTCGAGGAGGGCGTGGTGCTGTTTGGGCAGCTCCGGGTGGGGATCACGCCCTTCAGCCTGCCCGGACACCAATTGATCGGCGGCAGCTGGAACAGTCAATCGTACACGTCCCTGGCGCAAGACCTGCGCACGCAGATCCCGTTCCGCGACATCGTCGGCGGGGAGATCTCGCTCAGCGACGCCCTCAGCGAGGTGCAGATCCGCAAGACGTCGGGCTCCTGGGCCGCCTACTATAACTTCGATCAGTTTTTGTACACGACGAAGGCGAACGGCTCGCAAGGCATCGGGATCTTCGGTCGGGTCGGCTTGGGCGATCGCAACACCAACATCCTCGAGCAGTTCTACAGCTTCGGCATCGGCGGCCAGGGCATGCTCCCCGGGCGGGATCTGGACCGCTTCGGCATCGGCGTCTACTACACCAACTTCAGCAACCACCTGCCGGAGATCTTCCTCTCGGGCGACGAGATCGGGTTGGAAGTCTTCTACAACATCGCCGCGACCCACTGGCTGTTCGTGACCCCGGACATCCAGGTCATCGAACCCGCGGGCCAACGCGCCACCACGGCGTTCCTGACCGGGCTGCGGCTGCAGATGAAGTTCTAGCTGGCACCACCACGCACGGACCGGGCGAAGGGACGCACGTCTGCCGCATTCCCGCGTGAATGGTCCCTGGACCGCTGATGACTCGAGTGTTCACGCTGAGCAGAGAGGAGAGGCACATGCAACGCCTCGTGAGAGGTTCTCGATGGAAGACCTCGAAAAGACCCTCGCTGCCACGCTCACCGGCGTGTCGGTAGATGAGTTCAACGCTGCAGCCAGAAAGTGGCTCGAGACGGCTAGGGATCCACGTTGGAAGCGGCCCTATACTGAGCTCACCTACCAGCCGATGCAGGAAGTACTGAAATACCTGTGGGCCAACGGCTACAAGCCCTACATCGTCACCGGCGGTGGCTAGGACTTCGTGCGGGTGTACTCCGAGCAGACCTACGGCATCCCGCCGGAGCAGGTGGTCGGCACTGCCGGGGGTACGAAGTTCGGCTATGCCAAGAATGGCAAGCCGTTCCTCACGTAAGAGCCGAAGCTGCTGCTGAACGACAACAATACCGGCAAGCCCGAGGGCATCCACCTGATGATCGGTCGCCAGCCCTATGCCACGTTCGGCAACTCGACAGGCGACCGGCAGATGCTTGAATACACGAAAGCCGGCAACGGCACGCGGCTGGCCATGCTCGTGCTCCATGATGATGCGACACGCGAGTACGCCTACGGTCCGGCCCAGGGGCTGCCCGCCACCAGGGTCGGCACCTTCACGCAGGCGCTGTACGACGAGGCGAAGCAGCAGGGCTGGGTGGTCATCAGCATGAAGCACGACTGGAAGCGTATCTTCGCCTTCGAGTAAGGGAAACCAGCCGCGTGGGAGTCGGCCTTGGGGTGAGACCGACAGGATAGCCAGGAGCGGTCATGAGATCGGGAGAAATACCATGATGAGCACACTCACGAAAGTCCTCGCCTTCATGTATGCCGCCGCCCTGTGGGCGCCGGCGCTCACACAGGCGGCGGAGCAAAAGCCGAACATCCTCGTCATCTGGGGCGACGACATCGGCTGGTACAACGTCAGCGCCTACAACCAGGGCGTGATGGGCTACCGCACGCCCAACATCGACCGCCTCGCCAGGGAAGGCGCCATGTTCACCGACTGGTACGGGCAGCAGAGCTGCACCGCCGGACGCGCCGCGTTCATCACCGGCCAGTCGCCGATCCGCACCGGTTTGACCAAGGTGGGCCTACCCGGGGCCGATGTTGGACTGCGCCCGGAAGATCCGACGATCGCCGAGTTGCTGAAACCTCTGGGCTACGCGACGGGACAGTTCGGCAAGAACCACCTGGGCGACCGCGACGAGTTTCTCCCGACCGCCCATGGCTTCGACGAGTTCTTCGGCAATCTCTATCACCTCAACGCCGAGGAGGAGCCGGAGAACATCGACTATCCGAAGGATCCGGAGTTCAAGAAGAAGTTCGACCCCCGCGGCGTGATCCATTCGTTCGCGGGCGGGAGGATCGAGGATACCGGCCCGCTCACGAGGAAGCGCATGGAGACGGTCGACGAGGAGATCACCGCGGGGGCGCTGGCGTTCATGGAGCAGCAGCACCAGGCCGGCAAGCCGTTCTTCGTCTGGTGGAACTCGACCCGCATGCACATCTGGACGCACCTGAAGAAGGACTCCGAGGGCAAGACCGGCCTCGGCATCTACCCGGACGGCATGGTCGAGCACGACGCGCAGGTGGGGCAGCTCCTCAAGAAGCTGGACGACCTCGGCATCACCGACAACACCATCGTCATGTACTCGACCGACAACGGCGCCGAGACCTTCACCTGGCCGGACGGCGGCATGACGCCATTCCGCGGCGAGAAGGCGACGAACTGGGAGGGGGGCTACCGGGTCCCGGCGCTGATCCGCTGGCCGGGCACGATCAAGCCCGGCACCGTCTACAACGATGTCTGCGCCCATGAAGACATGCTGCCGACGATCTTGGCGGCGGCAGGGGTGCCCGACGTCAAGGAGAGGCTCCTGAAGGGCTACGCGGCGGGCGGCAAGACCTTCAAGGTACACCTCGACGGCTACGACCTCGCCCCGTACTTCAAGGGCCAGGTGAAAGCGGCCCCGCGCCAGGAGTTCCTCTACTGGAACGATGACGGCAAGCTCGTGGCACTGCGCTACAACCGTTGGAAGCTCGTCTTCTCCGAGCAGCGCAGCCACGGGTTCGACGTCTGGCAGGAACCGTTCGTGGACCTGCGCCTGCCGGCGCTCTACGACCTGCGCTCCGACCCGTTCGAGCGTGCGAGCCACGAATCGATCGGCTACCCGATGTGGAGGGTCGAGCGCGTCTATCTGCTGGTGCCAGCGCAGGCCTATGTTGCCAACTGGCTGGCAACCTTCAAGGACTTCCCGCCGCGGCAGAAGCCCGCGAGCTTCAGCCTCGACCAGGTGATGCAGAAGCTCACCGAGGCGGCCGGCAGCACACGGTAGGCGCGCCGACGATGACGACCTGAGGAGCACGCCAGGCTCAGCTTGTTCGCCGGTATACTCGTCTACACCATCGGGGCGGCCGTGCTCCTCGGCTGCGCCGGACGCAAGAGTGAACCGGCAGGCGAGAAAGGAGGTCGATATGGGTCACTAGCATGATGCAGGTAACCGATCGGCGATAAGGAAGGCACATAGGCTTTCCGATAGCACCGGAGAAATTTCGTACGGTAGTGCGGAAGAAGCATCAGCATGGAGACCAGTACTCTCATATATCTTGACTTCTAACGAGTTGATAAGACTATGGTTGTTGAGATGGGAAATTAAGACGTTGGGAGGAGGGTTTTGCCCTGCTTGAGGCGCTGTGCGGAGTGTCTCATGTAACCCTCGTTTTCCAAGACTGCCTACAAGTGCTTCTTCAACAAGCAAAAAATCGTCTACCGTACAAAATTTCGCGATTACTATCGGAAAGCCATCTGTCCCCAGCCTTTCCATGGGCTTGGGCGTAACCGCTGCGGGAACGGTAATATCGAGTTTTTTGACCGCACGAGGAGCGTTGGCGGGCATGATCGCTGTCGCATGTGTCATCAAAGTCGGCTGTTACCTCACCTGCCTCTGCGTGTGGCTGCTGCTCGCGGGCTGCCAGATGCTGGGGCCTACAGCACTAAGCGCGGGGCGGAGCGCGTACAACGATGTCATCGCGCGCAGCGGATCGGAGCAGACGCTCGGGCTGATCGTGCGGCTGCGCTACGCGGATCCTATCGGTCTGCTCACGGTCTCCAGCGTCACCGCCGGACTGAAGTTCAGCGCTGCAGCCAAGAGCGAGGCGGGATTCGGGCCGCGGGCGAATTACGCTGGCAACTTGGTGCCGTTCTCTGCGGGCATCGGCTACGAGGACAGTCCGACGATTGCGTATACGCCGGTCGATGGGGAGGCCTTCTTACGCGAATGGCTCATGCCTGTCACGATGGAAACATTGGCGCTGGTGCTGCAATCGGGACCCGAGAGCGCACTGATCGCTCTGCTCATCGAGCGCATGAATGGATTGCGCTCCGGTGCCAACACGACCGTGGAGGAGCGCACCGCATTCACTCGTGCGGCAACGCTGCTGGTGGAGTTTCGCGCCCGCGGGATGGCGTCTTGGGCGCAGCAAAGCGGCAACGCTGGACATTATGAGCTGATTCTATCGCATTATGCCCCGGCCCATATCACGGATGCCGAAGAACTCTTGCACCTGCTGGATGTGCATGGTGAGCCGGCGCACGCGAGCGTCATCCGCATCCCGGTGATGCTGGGTGTCCGGGACGGAACCTTCGACGGCCTCGCCATCCAGACTCGCTCGGTCGCGGAGATTCTGCGTAGTGCGGCAGACGCGGTCGATGTGCCGCGCGAGCATGTCGAGGAAGGCACCGTTGGTGCCAGCGTGGGACCTCCGGCGGTTTTGACGGCACCGGGCCCGACGTTGCGCATCCACTCAAGCAGAAACGCGCCAGAGCGGGCCAATGTGGCCGTGAAACATCGCGGCTGGTGGTACTATGTGGATGATGGAGATCTCGCCAGCAAACGCACCTTTCTGCAGATCCAGATGCTCTTCCTGACCCGCCTCGCCGAGGCGGTGCGTGGGACGCCGGCCACGCCTCTTTTGACCATTCCGGTCAAGTGACAGC
>Ga0126377_10003388_pt1 | contig 11282 bp, 5 predicted proteins | sample PanSoiMetPlot_22_FD_92647 | JGI IMG/M metagenome (GOLD analysis project Ga0126377, IMG submission 92647) | Tropical forest soil microbial communities from Panama - MetaG Plot_22 | ecosystem: Environmental > Terrestrial > Soil > Tropical forest > Bulk soil | place: Panama | collected 2016-02-17
CGACGTCGAGGTGCTCACGCGTGACAGCGAGGGCCGCCCGGCGACCGTCGACACGGCGTTCGACGCGCGCGTGCGCGCGCTGCGGACGCAGCTGCGTTTCGCCTACGACCCGCCGGCGAGCATCACCTGGGAGCAGGAGCGCGGCGACGTCAAGTCGCTGCGCGGCTGGTGGCGGTTCGAGGACCTCGGGGACGGGCGGACGCGCGCGACGTACGGGCTCGCCGTCGATCCCGGTCGCATGCTCGGGCTCCTCGTGCGCGGGCCGACCGAGGCCAAGGTGCGTGACTACCTGCTCGGCGGCGCGATCGATGGGCTGAAGGCGCGCGCCGAGAGCAGCTGATCGGCGTCGAGCGCGCCAAGTTGGCGCCGGGGGCCGGTGGTCGGTGCGTAAGCCAGTCGCGTGGCGTTGGTGTTCGTACAGCCGGAGTTGCACGGTCCGCAGGACTCGGCCGCCGTGGTGGGCGCCCGCGCGTCGCGGGGGTTGGACGCGGCGCGCGTGATGGTTTTGCAGCGGGCGGCCGGGAATCGCGCGACGTCGGCGCTGGTGGCTTCGCGACGTCCACGGGCACGGGGCCGTTCGCGCGCGCGCCGTGGTGGTCCCGCGCCAGCGCGGCGCGTGTCGCTGGTTCGCGTGAGGCTGGCAGGCCGCGCGCTGACGGCGGAACAGCTTAGGGACGAGTTCATCCGCCAGTGTTCCCCGGACGCCACGCGGGCCGAGCTTGATTCGATGCGCGCGGCGTGGCAGGTCCCGACCCGGGGCACGCTGCCCGAGGAGGTCGCGCAGGGGTTCGTCGACATCGCGATGACGGTCGATGTGCGGACGCAGGCGGCGATCGATGCGCTACCGGAGGACCTCAGGCGCTTGCTGCTCGCCGAGAGCGCTGGCGCCACGGCCCTGGCGCCCCGGGAGTACGCCCGCGTGGTGCGCGTCGCGGGCAAGCTTGCCGCGCTGTCTGCCGTCGAGCGCGAGGATTACCTTGCGCGCGTGACGGCCGCGACGACGTCGCTGGCCGAGGTCGAGGCGTCGATCGACGCCTACGTCCGTCTGCGTGCCGGGCGCGACACGCAGGAGCTGTTCCACCGCGCGGCGGCGGAGCGCTTGGCCGGCTGCGAAGCGGTCTATGCGGCCCACCGGCATCTGAAGTTCCTGAGGGCGGCGCAGCAGGCACGGCCCCACGACCTGGACGAGCTCTATCAGGCCGCCGGGGGCGAGCTCGTCAAGCAGGCGGTTGCGGACTTCGACGAGGAGGTGGCCGGCGCCGAGGGCAGGCTGTCGGCGGCGCTGAGGCAGAAGCGATTCGATTCGATCGCAGCGTTCGAAACCGCAATCGAGGCCTACCGGGTCAGCTTTCGCACCCAGGCGGTCAATCTCGCGCACGACGTCCTGGCGCGCTATGAGCACATGTTGTTTCTGGAGCGCAGCAAGCTCGCCGCGGGCGGCACGAGCGAGATCGTGCGGGGCATCGCCGCCACCCAGGCGCGCGCGCTGTATGCCGTGGCCCATGAGGAGCAACGCACCGCGGAGGACTGGCGGTCCGGGAGGGACCCCCAGGCCCGCGACGCACGGCTGGAGGAGAAGATCACCGAGCACGCGCACGCCGCGGCCGCGGCCACCGAGCAGGCCGACGCCGAGGTCAGACGCGGCGCCGGCGACTGGCTGGTCGCGGAGCGCGGCGTCGACCGCGAGGCGATCGCGGGCCTCGACGCCGAGGGCCTGAGCGCCCACCTGCGCGCGCTGATCGACGAGCGCTCACGCGACGCGCAACGCGCCCGCACGGAGCTCGATCAGGACCCCGACCGCGTCTTCGGGCTGCCCGGGCTGGTCGACGGCTCGATGGCGCTGCTGCACATCCAGCCCGACTCGGTCCATGCGCGCATCATCGACGACTGGATCGCCGACGACAAAGCGAGCCACGTGCTGTCAGAGCTCGCGCTGGGCGTCCTGGCGGCCGCGCTGGTGGCCCTGGTGCCCGGTGGCGGCTGGATCGCCGCCGCCGCCCTGGTGGCCAACAGCGCGATCAGCGCCTACCAGGCCTACACCGCCATCGACGAGTACACCCGAGAACAGCGGGACTGGCGGCTGGGCTTCCTGACCGAGCAACCGTCGCTCGCCTGGGTCGCGATCGCAGTCGTCGCCGCTGCCGCCGACCTCGGCGTCACCGCGGCGACGCTGCTCAAGCAATCGGCCGGCGCGCTCAAGGCCCTCGAAGCAACACTGACCGAGTTCTCGACGGCCGAAGACCCCGCCTCTCGCCTGGCCAGGCTGCGCGCCGCCCTCGCGAAGGCGAACGACCTGTCCGCCGAGCTCAAGGCGGCGCTCGAACGCGAGGCCGAGGCCTTCGCGGCTTCCAAGCGCTCATCGAACGACCTCGCCAACGCGGTCGCGGGCACGGCGTACGTGCTACTCCCCGGCCTCGTCGACCCCACGCTCGTGACGAAAGTGTTCCGTGCGCTCTACCACTGGGTGCGCAAGGGCGCCAAAACGCTGCGCCGGCTGAGCGTCGAGGCGAAGTTCATCGAGCATGTCGGGTTCATCGCGCCGTTGCCCGCTGCCGGGCGCAAAGAGCTCGAGGCCGCCCTCAAGGAGGTGAGGTGGATCGTGGAGACCGGGGATGAACTGCATATGGACGAAGGGACGCTGCTCGCCTACCTCGACCGCTGGGGGTTCAAGCGCACCGACCCGGCCGCCATCCGTGACCTTCGTCGCGAGCTGCGAGAGTGGCGGCCGCTGAGCGCATTCGCGAGCCGTCAGGAGTTTCGACGCAGGATGCTCGAGCGGCTCGCGAGGCTTCAGCGGGAGCGGCCACCGGGCTGGCCACTCGTCGATGAGGCGCTGAAGCTGGAGCCCGACCAGGCGGTTCGCAGCGAGATCGCCGGCCTGCTGGAGCGCGTCATGGACGCGCTGCAGAACCCCGAGCTCTACGCGGACGAGCTCGCCGATGCCTGGCAGCTGGTCCACACCGGGCAGGCCGCCAACATCAACACCGCCCTGATCGTGCTGGCCGAGCGTGGCGGCGTGCCCGTCCGGGAGATCCGCGAGTTGATGAGCGGCACGGACTTCTTCGAGCAGGTGGCTTCGCATCCGGGCTCTTGGGTTGACCGCAACTTCGTGGGGGGGTGGCACGGTGCGCTGACGCACCTCTTGCAGGACCTCGTCGTGGATAGGGCTCTGGGAACGGGTGCGAGCTCCAGGTTCCGTGTCCTCCTGGGGAGGGCCACGGGCCGCGTCGATCGCTACGTGTACGCCGACGGCTATCCCTACGTGATGGAACCGTTCTCGACGCTTCCCAACAGCGCGCAGCTGCTCCCCAACTCCATCTGGAAGAACGAGGACAGCATCACCGTCGGCGACTACATCTTCCGCTTCACCTACGACCTTCTGTACCCCACGTACGTCAACCACCTGAGCCGTATGCCTCAACCCGAGCTCCTCGGACCCATGCTGAGGTCCCTCGCGGGAGTCGATTGAGGCGCGCGACTACCTGCTCGGCGGAGCGATCGACGGGCTGAAGGCACGCGCCGAGAGCAGCTGATCGGCGTCGAGCGCGTGCTCGCGGACGGCGGTGCGCGCCGGCTCCGCGAGGAGCGCCTGCAGGCGGCGCGCGGCGTCGAGGTGGTCGCCGGTCCAGATCACCTGCACCGCCGTGCTGGTCGCGTGTCCGTCCTCGCCGCGCAGGTCGGCGTCGACCGCGGCGACCAGCCGGTCGTCGGCGTCGGGGTCGCCCGCCTGCGGCTCCGGCACGTCGCCGTGGCCCGTGAGGCTTCCGGCGAACGCGTCGTACCAGCCCGTCATCTGATCGCTCGCGGCCAGCAGCTCGCGGCGCGCCGCGGCGCGCTCGGCGCCGACGTCGCCGTCGCCGTCCTCGTTCCAGAGGTCGAGCACGGCGTCGCCCGCCAGGCGCAGCCCGACGACGCCGGTGACGAGGCTCGTGACCTCGGCCATCGGGACGGGCTTCTGCCCGCGCTCGGCCAGGTAGGTCCGAAACGTGTCGTCCAGCCGCCGGGCGGCCGCCGCCGCCTCGATCGCCTCTGTCGTCGGCGCGGGCCGGGCCAGCGTGCCGTTGTCGCAGCGCCCCAGCCCGAACTGCACGGCGCCCGCGAGGTAGCGCGCGCTGTCCGTGTACGCGGCCGCGAGCGCGTTGCCGAGCGCGGCGGCCGCGCCGCGCGGCCAGAACAGCAGGCCCACGGCGAGGCTGACCGCGCTGCCGATCGCGATGTCCTCGATCCGCACGAGCCCGATCTGCCAGCCCTCGGGCGCGAGGATGTTGAAGAGGATCAGGAGCACGAGCGTGAAGGCGGCCTGGCCCGCGGCGAACGAGATCGTCGCCGGCGCGAGGCCCGCGAAGAGGACCGCGACCGGCAGCAGCAGCCACAGCACGGTCGTGTTCGTGCCGATCAGCGCCACGAGCACGCCGCCGACGACGAAGCCGACGACCGTGCCCAGCAGCCCGCGCAGCACGTTCTGGCCGGTGCTCAGGGCGCTGGAGCGCAGCACCGAGAGCGTGCCGAGCACGACCCAGAACGAGTGCTGCACGCCGCTGAGGCTGGCGATGAGCACCGCGAGGGCAAGCCCCACCGCGCCGCGGACGCTGTTCTGCAGCCAGACCGAGTGCGGGCTGACATGCGCGCCGGCCCGCTCCGCCGCGGCATCGAGCGTGCCCCCGATCCCGGGCGGCTGACGGCCGAGGAGTTGCGCGAGCCAGCTGCGGCGCTCGGCGGCGGCCGCGACGTCGACGTTACGGGCGATCTGGGACACGACGAAGCTGAGCTCCCGCGCCCGGAAGCTCGGGTCGAGGGCGGAGATCACGTCCCCGCCGGGCACTGCCACCATCACGGAGCGCTCGAGCGCCACGAGCTTTCCGCCGAGGTCGTCGACCGCGGCGTGCAGCGACTCGGGCGACCCCCGGAGATCGGCGAGCAGGTCCGCGCTGCGCTCGAGCACCGAGGCCGCCGCGTCGGTCGCGTCGCGGACCCGCTCGTCGCGCGGGGCCGGATCGTCGCACGCCACCGCGCGGCCGGCCACGGCGTTCAGCCATCGCAGCTCGTCCACCAGCCGGACCACTGCGCGCGCCGCCGTGCTCAGCCCGGTGGGGCGGTACGGCGTCGCGAAGAACAGGTCGTGCAAGCCGCCGAGCGCGGCGTCGGCCTCGGGAGCGGCGGAGCGCGAGCGCAGCCGGGCTGCCATCGCGCGACAGGCGGCGATCGCGGCGTCGCGCACGGGATCGCGCGCGGGCGCCGGCCACAGCAGCGCGATGGCCAGCAACGAGGCGCCCGATGCCAGGCCCCAGCCCGCGAGGCGATCCGGGATCGCGGAGGCCGGAGCCTGCAACGACACCGGCAGGATGAAGGCCAGCAGCAGCGAGGTCGTCGCGCCCGCGAGCACCGAGCTCACGACCCCCGCGAACAGCACGCCGAAGGCCACGAGCCCCATCGCGACCGCGGCGAGGCCCGCCCGCTGGGAGGCCAGCGTCCCGACCACCACGAAGACCGCGCCGGTCAGCGCGAGCGCGGCCTGCGCCTGCAGCCGCGCGCGCATCGGCCCCGGGAAATCGACGAGCAGGAGCAGCGCGAAGGAGCCGAAGGCGGCGAACGTCGCGACCGCCGGGTTGCCGATCACCTTCTCGCCCAGAGCGAACATCGCCGGCATGACCACTGCGGTCCGCGTCGCCCGGCGGAGCGCGAGCAGGGCGGGATCGCGTCGGCGCAGCAAGTTCAAGGGAGGCTCACACGCGCACGAGCCCGGCTCCGGCGCAGCCGGCGGCGAGCGCGTCGAGCCCGAAGCCGTCGACCGGTCCGAGCGCGCCGCTGCCCTGCAGCCCGCCCGCCGCCGCCGTCTCGGCGCCCCAGGCGAGGAACCCGGCGGTGAGGTCGTACCCGTTGACGCCCTCCAGGCGGACGGTCGCCAGCGGCGCGTCGCCCGCGCCGTACGCCTCGGCCAGCACGACCGAGCGGCTCTTCGCGCGCGCCTCCGCGTCAGGCCCACCGCTGGAGCCCTTCACGAAGCGCCCGAACAGGGCCTGCAGCGCGTCGCGGACGCCGCGCACGTTCAGGACGGGCTCCATCACCGCGGTGGCGATGTGCATCGGCTGGGACAGCGGCCCGAACCAGCCGAGGAACACGTCGACCTCGTGGAGGGTCGGGTGGATGCGCGGCAGCGCGAAGTGCTCGGAGCTCGCGACGCTCACCGCCGGCGCGGTGCGCCCGGGCTTGACCGCGAACGAGCGCACCCGCTTGGCCGGGCGCTCGTCGATCAGCCGGCCGCCGTGCCAGCCGAAGCCCGGCGAAAGCGCGACGCCGGCCGCGCTCGCGCGCGTGCCGCCGCTCATCGACGATGCGCCCGCGCCGGGCGAGAAATAGCCGATCTCGAGCCGGGTGGCCGCTTCGCCCGCGTCCCTGAGCGCCAGCGCGCCTGCGAGGTTGCCCGGCACCCAGTCGAAGCCGAACGCGGTGACGAGGCCGCACCCTGCGGCCTCCGCACCGGCGCCGTAGCGCTCGAACACCTCGCGGATGAACCCGCCCTCGCCCGTCGAGTCCAGGTAGTGCGCGCCCGCGGCGATCGCGGCCTGCACCGCCGGGCCGCCCCAGCGGGTGAACGGCCCGACGGTCGAGACGAGGACGTCGCCGCGCTCGACCAGCGCATGGACGGACTCAGGGCGCGCGACATCGGCCACGGCCCATTCGAGCCCGCCCAGCTCCTCGGCCATGGCGCGCACGCGCGCGTGGTTGCGCGCCGCCAGCACGGGCGCCGTGCCGCGCGCGACCATCGCGCGCGCGGTCAGGTCGCCCGTGTAGCCGGTGGCGCCGAATAGGACGATGCGGCTCACCGGGCCTATCCTGCCATGGCCATGGACGAATGCGTGCTCGCCGAGCGCCTGATCACGTACGACACCGCCGGCGGCGAGGGTCTGCGCGCGGCTGCGGGCTTCGTCAAGGGCTGGCTGGAGTCACGCGAGCTGACCGTCGACGGCCAGGAGCACGACGGGCTGCCGGTCATCCTCGCCGAAGGCGGGGCCACCAATCCCGACGCACCGACCGTCGTCTTCCACGGTCACCTCGACGTCGTCCCCGCGCGCGAGGGGCAGTTCGCGCCGCGCGTCGAGGGCGACCGGCTCATTGGCCGCGGCGCGTACGACATGAAGGGCGCGCTCGCGGCGATGATGTACGCGCTCAAGGACGCCGCGGCGCAGGACGACATCCGCGTGCGATTGGTGTGCGTCCCCGACGAGGAGTCCGAGGACGTCACGCGCCGGGCCACGGACGTGCTGGTCAAGGGCGGCCTGCGCGGCGACTTCGCGCTCACCGGCGAGCCCACCGACCTGCACATCGGCGTGCAGGCCAAGGGTGTCCTGGCGGCGCGCGTGCTCGTGTCCGGCACCGCCGCGCACGGCTCGACGCCGTGGCTGGGCGACAACGCGATCCTCAAGGCGCACGACGCGTTCAGGCGGATCGAGACGCTTCCGTTCAGCCGCGAGTCCTCGGACCTGTTCGACCGGCCGTCGATCAACCTCGCGCGCATCGTCGGCGGCGACGCGTTCAACAAGGTCCCCGACGCCTGCACGATGGACGTCGACATCCGCTTCCTGCCCAACCAGGACCCGGGCGAGATCCTCGAGCAGATCCGCGCGATCGGCGATCTCGAGATCCTCAAGACGTTCATCCGGGCGCCGACGATGGTCTCGCGCAGCAACCCGTACGTGCTCGCCCTTCGCGACGCGGTCGGTCGCTCGATCGAGGGCGACGCCCTCTCGGTCGGGCGCGACGGCGCGTCGGACGTGATCTATTTCGTCGAGGCGGGGATTCCGGCGGTCGAGTTCGGCCCCGTCGGCGGCGGACACCACGGGCCGCACGAGTGGGTGTCGCTATCCTCGCTTGCCCGTTATCGCCGTGCTCTCGGCGATTTCGTGCGCAATCTGCCGGCCTGGCTGGATCGCCAGGAGCCGCCGCCGCTGCGGGCGGTCGACGGCGGACTGGCGTAGTCAATCCGCCGACAGCGGCGGCCCGTTCAGCTCCCAGTCGGCGGCGGCGAAGATCGGCTCCACCACGGCCGGGTCGGGTGGACCCTCGGACGATCGGATCGCCGGCCCGAACGCAGCGAAGAATCGGTCCGTATGGCCCGGAACAAAGGTGGCGATGCAGAGGCCCGGCTCGTCGCTGAGGTTGACCCAGGCGTGCTTCATCCCCGGCGGGATGTAGACGAACGTGCCCTCCTCGCAGACGAACAGATCGTCGCCCACCTGAACCTTGTACCGGCCCTTGAGGAAGTGAAGCGCCTCGTGCTGCTTGCAGTGCGTGTGCAGAGGCGGACCGCTCCTTGCCGGAGTCTCGAGCACGAAGTAGTCGAACGCGCCGCCGGTATCGTCGCCGCGAGCCTTGAAGCAGAGCGTCTCGCCGGGGACGGAGTAGCGCATCGTTCCTTCGCCGTCGGGCACGATCTTGGCGGCCGGCGCGCCGGATGCGAGAGTCGCCGGCTCGTCGATCACGTCTTGCGGGGTCACTGGCCCTCCTTCGGTCGTCGTCGCGGGATGACGAACCGAACGTACGGACGAGCGACCCGCGCCGAAACCGAGGGACTACTGCACTTTGAGGCCGTCGCCCGTGATCTTTGAGCTCGGCGACGTGGCCAGCTCCGCGCGCGAGCGGACGCCGAGCTTGCCGTAGATCCGGGAGAGGTGGGCTTCAACCGTGCGCACGCTCATGAAGAGCTGCGCGGCAATTTCCTTGTTCTGGCGCCCCTGCACGGCCAGGGCGGCGACCCGCCGCTCCGTCTCGGTCAGCTCGGACGGCGCGGCCCTGCGGCCGCTGATCCGTCTCAGCTCAGCTCGAGCCTTGACCGCCCACAACGGCGCGCCGAGCTCCTCGAAGATCGTCAGCGCTCGCTCGAGGTCGGTGCGTGCAAGGCGCTTCTGCTTCCCCTGACGGCGCGCAGCGCCAAGGCCCAGCAGCGTCCGGCCACGCTCCAAGGGGAAGGGAAGCCCTTCGAGTCGGTCGAGCGCATCCTCGAACGCCTCGACCGCCGATCCGATGTCGCTGTCGGCGGCCGCGAGCGTGCCGCGACAACGGCGCGCCGCGGCAGCTGCCCGGATGCTTGTCGCCGGGAAGTCTTCGTACAGGGTCAGGTACTCGTGCGCGAGTGCGCGGTCCCCGACCGAGATGAGCGCCTCGATCGCGTCGGGCCAGAAATCCGTCGGCCCCAGCCCGCGCTGGCCTATCTCGACCAGTTGCGCGGGCACATCACGGAATCGATCGGCCGCATGGGCATGTTCGCCGACGACCAGATCGATGTAGCCCAGCGCGGCACGGTTGAAGAGCGAGAAGACCCGATCGGAGACCGACTCCGACGCGGTGTGGCCCGCGTTCGCCGTCGCTCGCGCGCGGTCGACCAGCCCCAGGTCGACCTCGACGCGCGCCGTCTGGGCGGCGAGCATCCCGGCGAGTTGTCGCTCGTGCGTCTGTTCGGCGAGCTCACCCGCCGCAGCGGCATGCTCGAGTGCAAGCTCCCAGCGGCCCGCGTACCACTCCAGATAGACGAGTTGCAGCGCGCCGAACGCGCGCTTGTGCTCGTCGCCCGTTGCGACCGCATCGGCGATCAACGACTCGAGGAGGGCGCGGGCGCGGTCGAGCTCGCCCTGATGGATCAGCTGAACGGCGAGCATCAGCTTCGGGCTGTCGTGAAAGAGCAGCGGTCGGTCGAGCGTCCGCTCGATCGCCACCCCACGCTCCAGGAGGCCCGGCGTGATCTCCGACGCGTTGCTCTCGATGAGGCCGACGCGACTGAGCGCGGTGGCCAGCAGTGCACGGTCTCCCACGCGCTCGGCTCGCTTCAAGCCGTCCCGAGCGTCGACCAAGGCCGCCGGCACGTCGCCGCCGACCCAGCGGGAGATGGCCAGGAAGCCCAGGATCTGCACCGCTCGAGCGTCGTCGCCGTGCGGGGCGATCTCGGTCAGCGCCTCCTCGCAGAGCCGGATCCGCGTCGGGATGTCGACGTTGCCGGTCGTGGCGATCGCGTAGAGGAGGTCAGCCCGCGCGGTGCCGGCGGGAACGTCGTCCAGGAGCTGCTCCCATATCGCGGTGGCACGGTCGAAGTCGCCGGCGAAGCGGTGCCACCACGCGGCTGCGCTGTGCCGGCGGCGGCGCTGTTCGACGTCGCCGGTCGGCGTGAGGCTGACGGCCAGCTCCGCGAGGTCGGCCGCCGACCCGGTCGCTCCGCGCGCTGCGGCCTGCGCCGCTGCGGTGTCGAGCTCCGCGGCGATCTCCGCGTCCGGGCGCTCGCTCGCGAGGGCAAGGTGGCGCGCACGTTCCTCAACGTCCTCGACGGCATCGGCGAGCGCACGGTGCACCGCCTGCCGTCGCCACGCCGGGGCGCGTGCGTAGCAGACCGACGACAGCAACGGGTGCGCGAACCGGATCCGCGAGCCGTCGAGCACGATCACGCCCTCCTCGAAGGCGCGCTCGAGGGCGGACAGTGCCTCCTCGTGCTCTCCGTGTGCCCTCCCGACCAGCTCCGCGGTCGGCCGGGCGGCCGCGGCCGCCACGAGGAGTACTTCGCGCACCTCCGGCGGCAGCCGCTCAAGACGGTTCCCGAGGACCGTGCCGAGGCTGTCCGGGACGCGCAGCCACGTGGCCCCGGCGGGCGGTGCGGGCGTGCGCGCAAGCTCGAGCGCGAAGAACGGGTTGCCACCGGTGGCGTGATGGATCTGCTTGAGCTCCGACCGCGCGAGGTCGACACGAAGCCTTGTGTGCAGGAGATGGTGCAGCGCCCGCGGATCGAGTGGGCCAAGCCGCACTCGCGTCGGCTGTCCCTCGCGAAGCAGGCGTTCCAGCTCGAGCGGCACCGCGACGTCGTCGGCCTCGCGCAGTGTCGCGAGGAGACCGACGGTTTCGGTCGTCAGGCGCCGGACGGCGAGCTGAACCACGCCGGCCGTAGGCGCATCCAGCCACTGGACATCGTCGATCGCCACCATCACCGGACGCTGCTCCGCGAGGAGGCGCAGCACGTCCAGGAACGCCAGCCCGACGGCAAGCGGATCGGAAGGGGTGGTCCCCGGCTCCCGCAGCAGGAGCGCGATCTCCAACGCCTCGCGGCGCACGGGCAGCAAAGCATCCGCGACCTCCTCGAACGCGCCGGCAAGGAAATCCGACAGCCCGGCGAATGACAGTCCTGCCTCCGCTTGTGCGCCACGACAGGCCATGACCCGCCACGACCGCCGTTCTGCGAGTTGGACGCCCTGTTCCCAGAGCAGCGTCTTGCCGATCCCCGGCTCGCCTTGCAAGACCATTGCGGC
>Ga0126377_10003389_pt1 | contig 11282 bp, 9 predicted proteins | sample PanSoiMetPlot_22_FD_92647 | JGI IMG/M metagenome (GOLD analysis project Ga0126377, IMG submission 92647) | Tropical forest soil microbial communities from Panama - MetaG Plot_22 | ecosystem: Environmental > Terrestrial > Soil > Tropical forest > Bulk soil | place: Panama | collected 2016-02-17
CGCGACTATCGGGCCTGGGACGATGGCGACCGCCTCTACTGGACACCGCTGGGCGAGCGGGCGGAGGAGCATTTCGGTGCGCCGTACTACCATGCACACCGGGCTGACTTGCTCGACGTATTGTTGGGCGGCCTCGGTGACACTGGCTTCCGCCTGAACGCGCATGTCGACCGTTTCGAGCAGGACGCACACCGCGTCACCATCACGCTCGACGACGGCGCGACTGTGACGGGTGATGTTCTGGTCGGCGCAGATGGAATCCATTCGACGGTGCGGGCGCAGCTGTTCGGGCGGGAGTTGCCCCGCTACACCGGCAACGTCGCCTGGCGCGGGCTTGTTCCAGCGGAGCGGGTCGCGCATCTTGATCTCGGCCGGGTGACTGGCGTCTGGATGGGGCCTAACCGGAGCATCGTGCAGTACTACGTTGCGGCGGGACGCACGTTCAACTGGATCGGCATCAGCCGCTCGGAACAGCCGGCGCGCGAGTCATGGCTGGCCGAGGGACGCGTCGAGGATGCGCTCGCAGAATATAGTGGTTGGCACGACACCATCCGAACAATCATTGCAGCGACTCCGCGGGTGCTGCGCCAGGCGCTGTACGATCGCGAGCCGCTGCCGGATTGGCGCGTGGGGAGAGTGGTTCTGCTGGGCGATGCCGCCCACCCGATGATGCCGTTCTACGCTCAGGGCGCCGCGCAGAGCATCGAGGATGCCTATGTCCTGGCCGGCTGTATCGCTGAAAGTCCAAAGGAGCCGGTCGCCGCGCTTGAACGCTACGTGCAGCTTCGGCAGCCGCGCACGGCCTGGATGCAGGGGCTCTCCCGCGAGGAGGAGGAGCTCTACCAAATGACCGATGCGGCTGCGATCGCGGATCGCAATGCGCGGATGCGGACGAACCGGATCCCTGAGTCAGCGACTTTCCCGTCGGAACAGGAGCGGCTCTATGGATATGATGCAGAGGCGGTCTTGCGCGCAGGTTGAGCGCGGGCGCGCGTCCTTTGTTAGGTCTTTTTCTGTCAGCGATGAGACCCGGAAAGATCTGATCGGGCCTCGATTCCATCTGTCCGGTTAAGGACTTGACTGCCCTGGCAGTCATCCTCCGTCCGAAGCCCTTGTGGTCGCTAGGCATCCGCAAGCGGACACCATATACTCGCCGGATGGGGTCTTGGAAGCCGATCACCATGTCTCTTGGTGCGGTCTCTCTGACGACTGCGATCCTGGTCGCGGTCGATAACGGGGCCGAGTTGGAGCATCTGGAGATTGCCTATCTGTTTCCCACAGCGCTCATCGCGGTTGTTTATGGCAGCAACTTTGCGTTTCTGACGTCCTGTGCGAGCGCCATCACTGCGGCCTATTTTCTACTCCCGCCAAAATTCTCCCTCTATATCGCCAATCCACTACACATCGCGGAGCTTGGTTTCTTTGTGGTAGTAGCGCTGATCGCCGGCAAGATCGTGTCACTCCTGACATACGACGACGTCCCGGCACCGATCGTCAATGCGAAGCATCGAAAGCGAGATAGCTGCGAGACGCGGCGGCAACTCGGCGCTGCGGACAATAGCTGAGGAAACAAACAGACTCGGCGCAGTGCCTGGCGCCCGATCGCGGTCCATTGATACGCAAATTCATGAAGGGCGTTTCCTCTCCCATGCTGGCGTTGTCGTACTCCGTGCAGGTTTATGCCCGCCTCTCGGTTCTCGTCATTGCTTGCATGCTTTGCGGATCCGGCGCGATGGGAGAAACCGCATCCCGGAATGTCCTGCTCCTCTATCCGTATGACAATACTCAGCCGTCGCTGAACATTCCCGGCGGGGCGATACGCAAGCGTCTGCTCGACGTGGAGGCCGGGGAACGGTCGTTCATGCGGCATTTCTTGACCTGACAAACTTCGGACGTCCGCAGGATCTGGAGCAGACTGCTCGACTCCTCGGTGAGAAATATCGCCAGACCCGCTTCGCCGTCATCATGCCGCTTGGGACCGACGCATTGCGGTTCGCGTTGCGCTACCGTCCGATATTGGCTCCGAATGTGCCGATGGTTTTTTGTTGTGTCGCCAAGAGTCTTCTCGATCGCGTTTTGCCGTTGCCCGAGGATGTCACAGGCGCAGTCACTGAAGCAGACGTCGGGCCGGCCGCGGACCTGGCGATCCGGCTGCAACCGACGCTGAAACGTATCGTTCTTGTGAATGGAGCGTCGGCGATCGATAATCAGTGGCTCGAAATCTTTCGCCATCAGCTTGAGCCATTCGCTTCACGTTTCGAAATCGTCCACTTGGCGAACATGCCAATCGATGAGATCCGTCATCGCGTCTCAGAATTGCCATCCGACTCGGCGGTTATTTTTGGACTGATGTTTGCTGATTCCACTGGCCGCCAATTCACGACTGCCGAAGCGCAAGACATCATTACGGATGCGTCGAGCGTTCCGGTTTACATTCATGCCGACACCCAACTGGGCCGCGGCGCATTGGGAGGCTTCGTCGGGACGCTTGAAAGCGCCGGCACTTCGGCTGCGGACCTGACCCTTGAGGTCATGGGCGGCGCCAATCCTGCTTCGCTGCCAGTGCGCGGAGCTCAGGAAGTGAACTTCCGCGTGGATGCTCGCGCGCTGAGGCGCTGGGGCATCTCGGAGGACCGGCTTCCGCCGGACAGCGTTGTGCTTTATCGCGAACCCACGCTTTGGCAGCTCTATCGCAACCAGGTGCTTGCGGCCCTCGCGGTTATCACACTGCAAAGCCTTCTGCTTATTGCACTCACAATCCAGGTCTTTCGCCGCCGCCGTGCCGAAGCGGCCTTGCGGAGCGCGACAGGTGAGCTTGCGCGCGTGTCTCGTATCACCACAATGGGCGAAATGGCGGCCTCAATCGCGCATGAGGTCAATCAGCCGCTGACAGCGATTGTGGCCTATGCCAGCGCAGGCATTCGCTGGCTCGGCCATGCCACTCCTAACGTGGAGGAGGCAAGAGCGAATTTTGATCGGATCTCCCGAGATGGCTTGCGGGCCGCAGATATCATCACCACCGTGCGCTCGATGTTCAGCAAGCAATCCAGCAAGATGTCGACGCTTGATCTCGATGAGCTCGTTGCCGGCGTGCTGGCGCTGACGCACGGGGAAATCGTGGACTCGGGCGCAGTCTTGCGTACCAGCTATGAGGCACCTCTGCCGCGCATTCGTGCTGACAAAGTGCAGCTGCAGCAAGTGGTCCTGAACCTGGTCACGAATGCAATTGAAGCCATGCAGCCGATGCCGCGCGACAGACGAAAGCTGTCCGTCTCGATCACGGGATCGCAGGAGAATGCGGTTGTACTCGAAATCGCCGATGGCGGGCCCGGTATCCCGCCCGAAGCGTTAGAGCGGATCTTCGACTCATTCTATACGACGAAGCAAAAGGGCCTCGGCATGGGCCTATCGATTTGTCGATCGATCATCCAAGCCCACAACGGGACGCTGACGGTCGTCGACACGGGCGAACTCGGCACCAGATTTCGAGTGACGCTTCCCGTGGATGAAGGATAGCGAGCGAGTTCTTGGGTTGGACATACTCGCGTCGCCTCCTGGAAGCCTATCACCATGCCTCTCGATGCAGTCTCTGCTCACCCGTTGCAATGAGGACAAGCTTCGGCAAGTGGATGTTCGAAACGATCGAGGTCGTCCGGGGTGCCAGGAGCCGACGAGGCCACATCGTCATGCGACCTGTGGTCGAACAGGACAATATCTTGTTGCAAACCATTTACAACCAAGCATATACTAAACTCGCTGGCTCACCATATTGGAGTTCGGCAAATTCTTAGCGCGTTTCTTTTGCAAATGATTTTGATATGAGCGATCTCGTGAAGCTAGATTACGGGGCGGCTTCCTTCGAATTGCGCAGGAGCGAGCGACTCATTGCTGCCCGCTCTGGCGCTTCTCAATCCGAACTCTTTGACGTCGACATGGACCGGTTGCGCTCGCGATTGAGGGAGCACAGCCGTGTCGGGAATTACTCGCTGCTGGAGATCGAAGCCGATGCGCAAATCGCCAGCGCGAAGGGCGCCATCAAGAGATCTGCTCCTCCCGGGACGGTCGCCGATGTCTATCACAGTTCAAACGATATGGTCGCCTTCGTGCCGACCGGGACGATCTATTTGGAGTTTCAGCGCAATGTTTCGGATAGATCAAAACGGGAGCTGATGTCCCGGCATGGCCTGGCCGAGGCTAGAAAGGAGCACGACGGCGCTCTTACCTTGCGGGTAACCGGCGGCGACAAGGATGCCGTCGAGATCAGCGCCGCTCTGCAGCGGGAGCCGATCGTCAAAGTCGCTGAGCCGGATCTGGCGACCGAGGGAGAGCTCAAAGGCTTTGTCCTTCCCCAGGACGCTTTGCTCGGGAGGCAGTGGCACCTTGAGAATTTAGGTCAAATCGACGGTGATGCCGTCGGCCTGAAGGCAGGCGCCGATGCACGGGTCATTGCAGCATGGCGTCTCATGCAGGGCTTCGGCTCGCCGGACGTGCTTATCGGCATTATCGATGACGGATTCGATCTCAGGCATCCGGACCTTTCCACGCGGTTTGTCCACGCGTGGGATTTCAAGCGCAACGACAGCAATGTCGCGCCCGAGCCCAACCCCACGTCGCCGACGTCTGGCGAGTGGCACGGGACGGCATGCGCCGGTGTTGCTGTCGGCGCCCTCAACGGCGGGAAGGCCGTTGGTGCAGCGCCAGCGTGCTCCTGGATACCGGTACGGTGGTCGGTACTCGAGCCTATCGAAATCGTGAAATGGTTTGAGCACATGCTTGAAAATGGCGCCTGGGTGATCAGTTGCAGCTGGGGAGCCCGTGCGAGGAATTATGTGCTGCCGACCCGAATTGCCAAATCGATCCGCCGGTGCGCTGCTGAGGGCCGCAATGGAAAGGGTTGCGTCGTCGTGTTCGCGGCGGGCAATGAAGGTCGTGACATCGATGACACCGCTGGCGGCAGTGTCAACGGTTTTGCCACGAACGCTGACGTCATTGCGGTGAGCGCTTCGACCAGTCTGGATGAGCGTGCCTCATACTCGAATTTTGGCAAACAGATATGGATTTGCGCGCCTTCGAGCGGCGGCGGCCGTGATATCACCACGACCGATGCGACCGGAGAGTTCGTCGACGCGATCGGCATGACGCGCCCAATGGGGTATGTGCCCGGGGACTACCTGGACCATTTTGGAAAAACCTCGAGCGCCTGTCCTTTGGTAGCCGGAATTTGTGGACTGATTCTCAGCGCCAACCCTGCGCTTGGCGCTGCCGAGGTTCGTGAGATTCTCAAGATCACCGCGCGGCGCATTGGCGACTCGAGCCTCTACGACGCCGTCGGACATTCGAATTTCTTTGGTTATGGCTGCGTTGATGCCGAGGCCGCGGTGGCTGAGGCGAAGGCGTGGCTGCCTTTGGCCTAGCCGCTGCGCTGCGGTTTTTTGGCAAACCCTGAATGTGTGGCCAAGGGTTTGCGTTATTTTGTGGGAGGAAACGACATGTCATCAGCGCGTTTTTTTGCCGCTTTGCTCGTTGCCGGCAGTCTCGTGCCCGCCGCCCTGGCTCAGACCACGGAGCCGTGGAAAGAACCACAGGACAGTGCGGAAGCCATCAACAACCCCGACCGCTATGCTTGGCGGCTGTTCGTCGCGCTCAACTGGCCCGCGGACATCAAGCAGAAGCAGGCCGACCCCAGCAAGAGATTCGGCGATGCGGCACCGGGCGCTGTTACTTGGGAGACTTGGCGCAACGCGCGAAACCAGGCCCCTGATACGGCATTCCCATTGGACGGATCTGATCCAGGTCCTTGGCTCGACAAAGAAAGCTCGTCGGAAAAGCTCGCCGCCAGCTTCGACGACAATGCTTTGCAGCAGCTAATTCGGCGCAACATTCTCCAAAATTCCAAGGCGCCAGTGCCGTTTTTTGACGAGTCGTCGGCACGGCAGAGGAGAAACGAGACGAGGCTGAACAAAGGCGCCTATGAATTCGTTAGAAGCAACAAATTGTATAACGCCGATGATCAGGTCAGGCTATTCACCAGTGGTCGGACAGGCATTGAATTCCCGTTCTCTGCCAAGGAGATCAAGGCGCAATGGCGTGAGATTAGTCCGTCGGATAAGCCACGCTACCATTGGGTGGAGGTGAACGCTGCCGGCCAAACAAAACTCTACGGACTTACTGCGCTCCACATAACAACGAAGGACTTACCCAACTGGTTCTGGGCCACCTTTGAGCATATCGACAACAAACTGAGCCAAGCAGCCGGAGGACGTCCGGGCAACGAGGGTTGGTTGTTGCCGTCTCGTGATCGATTTGCGTGTACAAACCCACCATTTGACTGTGAGCAGAGCCCGTCAGGCATTGGACTTCAGGGAACCAAATGGGAGCACTACCGGCTTCGCGGTACTCAGATTGATTTTGTTGATAGTCGCGGCTCAGCGACCCTTTTGGCAAACTCCCATCCAGAAAGCGGCTTCCAGATAACCTCATCGTGTATCACTTGCCACGCCCGAGCAACGATTGGTGCCTCCGAAAGGCTGAGCGTCTTTATGTGCCAGAGAAATGATGACACCGTTGAGGGGGCCGTGGGTGCCCCAATCCCAGCCTGGTTTGTAGGTCCGGACGGAAGGACGAAATTCACCCAGCTGGATTTCGTCTGGTCATTGTTCCGCGCAAAGCGATCAAACACCGGTGACATTTCACCCGGGGGCCTGCCTGAATGCCCGCAAAATTAGAAGGCAGTGCAAAGGATATGGAAGCGGTAGAGCCGAGAGCGCTTAGACGAGAAAGATGGGAGGAACATAGCAATGACAACCATTCCTGGCTTTGCCCAAACGATCAAAGCGCGTGATTACAAGCCTGGAGATCCACCATTGGACATCACGGACCTTGTCCGCCAAGTTGACGCCAACGCCACGCCCAGGATTCTCACGCGCATCGAGGTCAACAAGCTGGACGCCGTAGAGCCCGCGCCAGCGCCAAAATTCTTCTCCATCGCTCGCCGCTGTACGCACAGCGGCTGCAACATCCTCAAGGGCAGTCCGAACTGGTGGACGGCGGACCGACCGATTGTCTTCAGCATGCTTGGTGAAAACGGTGTCGCCTACGCGGCGATCGAGTGTCCTTGCCACGGGAGCCGCTTCGACTTGACAAATGGGCAGCGCCTGCTCGGTCCGGCGCCCACCGCGTTGGCTCGCTTTGAAGTCAGGATCGAGTCCGTCAACGGCGAGGACTTTGTCTTCGTCGCCATAGCCCCAACACCCTAGGCAATTCGCGGAATCGCCGTTGCTGGTCGATGGAGGCTTTCATGCCTGCAGATGCGCCGTTCAGGTGGTCGCCCACGAGTGCGCCCACGGTCAGTGAGCGCTACGATGACGTTTGGTTCCGGGATCTGTCTCTTGGGTGGGCGGTCAACAGCGCTGGCCAGATTCTGAAGACGACCGATGGTGGTGGGACGTGGGGCCTGAAGTTTCAAACCCCTCTCTTGCCAGGCGGCCGCCCAATCTACTTGCGCTGCATCACTTTTGCGAACGCGCTCAGCGGCTGGGCTGGCACCCTGACCCTTGGACAGCGGCTTTACCGGACGAGCGATGGCGGCGAGAGCTGGCGTGCTGTCAATGGTCTGCCGGCGGCGGCGCCGGTGAAGGTGTGCGGATTGTTTGCGGTGAACGAGGACGTCGTCTACGGCTCCGGGACAAACGACCCGAGCGACGGTGCTGCCATGATCAAGAGCGTCGATGGCGGCGAAAGCTGGACCGCCTGGGACATGTCTCCCCACGCCTCAAGCCTGATCGATGTTTACTTCCTCACTCCTGACCGGGGCTGGGTCGTCGGAGGCTTCTCCGACAATCCGCGGCCAACGTACGACAATGTGCGGCCAGTGATCCTTGCGACCGAGGACGGGGGCAAGACCTGGGAAGATCGCCTCAAGCCCCTCCGCGCCGACTTTCCGGAAGGCACATGGGGCTGGAAAATCCAATTCCTCGACGACCGTCTCGGCTTTGTCTCGCTCGAAAACATGACGCGGGCCTTCATCGTCAAGACCGCCGATGGCGGCAGGACCTGGACAAAATTTGCAGTCACGGAAAACGCCAACATCGAGGGGATCGGCTTTCTCAATGCAATGGAAGGATGGGTCGGCGGCTGGGGAGACGAAGACTTCGCTTCCGGTACTAGCAGCTTTACGACGGACGGGGGCCAGAGCTGGAAGAACGCTGACACGATCGGAAAATTCATCAACCGTTTCCGGTTCTTCGGCAGGCCGGTGACTACGGGCTATGCAGCTGGCAAAACCATCTACAAGTACGCTCCGCAAGCGCAAGCCACATTGACGGCGGTAGCTCCGAGTGTGGGCTTCTTGGCAGCGCCCGCCGCAAGTCGTCCAGACGACGTCGCAACGTACCAAGAAGGAGAAGTCCCGATCGTCGTCACGGTTCCTCCGGGAAGCCACCGGATTGCGCTCCATATTTGGAACCGGTTCGGCACGGAAGTCCGGGCGTTGCTCGATGAAATGCATCCCAGCGCCGGCCCTAGGACGATCCGTTGGGATCGACGCGACGAGCAAGGCGAGTTAGTCCGCCACGGCATCTATATCTATCGCGTTACGATCGACGACAGAGCGGAGAGCCGTGTAGTGGCCTTGCGATGATAACAAGCCCGGCCTAGCTGCCATCGGCTCTCGACTCGCATTGCTTTGAGTTGCGAGGATCTCCGCCTGCACCGTCGTTCACAGGCCTGCGGGATTCGGGTAGGCTGATTGCAATGCTGTCCCGACGGGACGGACGCGGTGCGCCTGAAGTGCAGGCGTATGTCGTCGCAAGCGTCGATGCGTCCGCGGTTCCTGCCCGGCGAGCCTACGTGCGATCGCTCTTGGTCGGAATCGTCGCAAGCCAACAGCGAGAACATATTTGCCGCGCGCGACGCGCCTCAATCCCAGGGAGGCCACTATGCGTTTCCGCTATTGGATGAGCGCAGCCGTGCTGATGACGGCGCTCCTGCTGATGGTCGATGCCGCTGCGGCGTTCGACGACACCATCTACCCCGACCTGAAAGGGCAATGGCGTCGCGCCGGCAATGCCGGGCTGCTGGCCGGCGGCGCCGGCGGTATCCGCTATGACCCGAGCAAACCGCCCAAGCGCGATCTCTCGCTCGGACAGGAGCCGCCGCTGACGCCGGAATATCAGGCGATCTACCAGGAGAATCTCGACGACATGGCCAAGGGCGGGCAGGGCATCGATCCGACCGCGACCTGTGTGTCGCCCGGCATGCCGCGGGTGATGATCGGCTACTCGGCGATGGAATTCGTGGTGACGCCGGGCGTGACCTACATCCTGATGGAGCGCGACCACGACCACTTCCGCCACATCTACACTGATGGCCGCGATTTCCCCGCCAACATGGCCGACAACCCTCAGTTCCTCGGCTATTCCATCGGCAAATGGCTCGACCAGGACGGCGATGGCCGGTTCGACACGCTGGTGGTCGAGACCCGCGGCCTGAAAGGCCCGCGTGTCTACGATGCGACCGGCATTCCGCTGCATGCCGACAATGCCACCGTGATCAAGGAGCGGATCTATCTCGACAAAGCCAATCCGAACCTGCTGCATGACGAGATCACCACCATCGACAACGCGCTGAGCCGGCCATGGGTGGTCGACAAGACCTTCCAGCGCGTAGTGAGCGACAAGCCGGTTTGGTTCGGCCATGGCGTTTGCGGCGAAGGCAACAATCACGTGGCGATCGGCAACGAGCACTATTTCCGCAGCGCCGATGGCCTGTTGATGCCGACCAAGAAAAATCAGGCGCCACCGGACCTGCGCTATTTCACGTCAACGAAGCAATAACTGGGCCCGTCACGAGAAAATCACGCGCTCTCCGCGTCATGGCCGGGCATAGCGCGTTGAAGACGCGCGTGAACGCGCTCTTGTCCCGGCCATCCACGTCTTTGCAGCAAATAGCAAGACGTGGATGCCCGGCATAACGCCGGGCATGACGAGTCAAACAACGAGCGCATTGGCATAACGTCTCGCGCCCTCAATCGTGCTTGAAGTACTTCAAATCCGGCGGCTTCTGGCCCTTCTTCATGGGCATGATGGTGCCGTCACCGCTGAGGAAATAGACCTCTCCGCCGATGGTGACGTGGGCCTGGCCCTCCGGGCAGTTGTCCTCGGTCCACCAGACGGTTGCCTGGCGCTTGAAGGTCTTCATCACGGTCCACGGCCGCGTCAGCGAGCTGTCGGTGGTGGTCATCTCGACGCGCAACATGCCGGGATCATTCTTGTCGATATAGATCCGTTCCTTGATCACGGTGTTGTTGTCGTCGCCCATCGGCATGCCGGACTGATCCCAGACACGGGGGCCGCGCAGATTGCGGGTCTCGACCTCGAGCGTGTCATAGCGGCTGTCATTGTCGGTATCGAGCCATTTGCCGATGGAGTAGCCGACGAACCAGGTCTCCTCGGTCTGCGGCCATTCGCGCCCGTCGGTGTAGATGCGGCGCGGCGGCATTTCCGTGCGCTCGAACACCATGTGAGTGACTTTGGGCGAGATCAGGAATTCGAATTTCGAGACACCCGACATCTGGCGCGGCATGCCCTGCGGCAGGCAGGTGTAGCCGCGGTCGAGGCCGTGGCCGCCTTCGTCCTGATCCTTGATGCTGGCCTCGAACCGCGCCTGGTACTCCGGCGTCAGTGGCGCTTCCTGCTTGCGGATCGGCTTGCTCGGGTCATAGCGCGGATTACCCCCATAGGTGCGAAACCACTGGCCCGAGAAGTCGGGATATTTGGATTCGTCATGCGCGCGGGCCAAATCGCAGGTGATGCCAAGCGTTGCTGCCAGGGCGAGGGCAGCAATGAGATGTCGATTGTTTTGTCGATTGAACATCAAGTCCTCCCGTGGCCGATCAGGCTCTCGTTTTGGCAGACGCCGCGGCGCCTGCGATTGATGAGCAGTAGCATACCTGCAGCGGATCTCGTAGGGGCCCCGCCTGGCGACAAGCGCTTTTGTCGCGACCGCTCCCCCGCTAGACTTCGTTCTGCATGCAATGACATGCCGGGAACAATGGACCAAGGGGAGGCCAGGATGACCAGAGCGCTGGTGCTTGCGATCGTGGCTGCGTTGTCGAGTGCTGCGGCAGCACAGACAAACCAGGCGGCGGTCGAGCGGCTCGATCCCGCGCTCGATGCGCTGGTGTCGGCCGATGCCAAGGTCGAACTCATCAAGGGCGGTTTCGGCTTCACCGAAGGCCCGGTGTGGGTGCAGAGGGGACGGGAGGGGTACCTCTTGTTCACCGA
>Ga0126377_10003390_pt1 | contig 11282 bp, 7 predicted proteins | sample PanSoiMetPlot_22_FD_92647 | JGI IMG/M metagenome (GOLD analysis project Ga0126377, IMG submission 92647) | Tropical forest soil microbial communities from Panama - MetaG Plot_22 | ecosystem: Environmental > Terrestrial > Soil > Tropical forest > Bulk soil | place: Panama | collected 2016-02-17
CTCAGACATTCCTGGCTACTGAACTAGTTATATTTCGCAGCGAGTTGAGTAGTCAGGGTTCCAAATACACCGCAATTTCACGTCACAAATTTCAATCCACAGATTACACCGATTGCGCAGATTAGGTTGTAAGGCAGAAGGCTTGAGTCGGTTCGACTGGGGACAGTTGAGGTCTGTTATGAGCCTGTTATACGCGGGCCGCCCACGGCGCGTGAAGTCTCAACTAGCTGCGGCTATCTGCGGCCAACTCAACTAGCGGCGGTCAAACGAGATAACTCAGCTATCGGGCGCTTGAGCGAGACCATTCAACTAAACTGGCTAAAATCCAAATCTGTGTAATCTGCGTAATCTGTGAATGAAACTGCTTAGCGCGGTAACTCCCTCGGTCGGGGTGGCGGTGGATTCTCCTGTTCACCGGTGGATTGACCCGTTTGTGATAACACTTCTTTGATCGCACCAACACTAGAGAGCATCGCCGATGTCTCCACTGGCATGAAGATCACCTTGGAGTTGTTGGTGCGGGTCATGTCGCGCAGACTCTCGATGTAGCGAGTCGTGATCAAATATTGCGCGGGGTTTCCGTGTTCATGCATCGCGTCTGCCACGCGCCCGATTGCTTCCGCCTCCGCTTCGGCGTTACGCAGTCGGGCCTGGGCCGCACCTTCGGCAGCCAGGATCGCTGACTGCTTTTCACCTTCAGCGCGTGTAACGGCAGCTTGCTTCTCGCCCTCGGCCCGCGTGATTGCTGCCTGGCGATCACCTTCAGCTTGTAACACGAGCGCGCGCCGGTTGCGTTCCGCGGTCATCTGCTTCTCCATCGTGATGCGCACATCTTCCGGCGGGTTGATGTTCTTGACATCGACGCGAGTGACTTTGACGCCCCATTTGTCAGTTGCTTCATCAAGAATGAGACGCAGCTTCGCATTGATCTGATCGCGTTGAGACAAGGTGTGGTCCAGGTCCATGTCACCCATGACCGCACGCATGCCGGTGATCGTCAACTGCACGATGCCACCCACGAGATCGTTCATCTCATAGACTGCCTTCACCGGATCAGTGATTTGCCAGTAAACCACGGAGTCGACGTGAATGGTGACGTTGTCACGAGTGATGACTGGCTGCGGCGGTAGGTCGATATATTGTTCGCGCAGATCAATCTGGGTTAGGCCGGGCCGGGTGTTGGTCCAGTAAACAGCGCGGGGTCGGTCAAAAAAAGGCCACAGGACATTCAAGCCGCTGTTGGCAACCTTTTCAAAACGACCAAGTCGTTCAACCAGCATGACCGTGGCTTGCGGCACGATTCTGATCGTTTTTACTCCGACAATCAGAGCCACAATAACGAATAAGAAGACGAGGAAAAAGAACAGCGCAGCTAAGGGCTCCATATTCGACTCTCCTAATGAAGACGAATTGCAAACCTATCTTGGGGGCGCACTATATCGGATCGCAATCCACGCAGTACAGCGAGCGGTAGCGATCTGGTAATTACCTCCACTCAGCCCTAGATCGTGGACGACCTTAGACGAGCTGGGCGAGCATGGCCGGCGGACGCCAACCGCCAACCGCCTCTTCCACAATCGCTGCTGCTGCCAGGACCATCTCTTCCGCAAATGGACGCCCAACTATCTGTACGCCAATGGGCAAACCGTTGTTCGCTATAGCCACGGGCACCGTAACCACCGGTAAATCGAAAACATTGAAAGTCTGGGCGTAACTGAACGCACGAAACACATTCATAGTTTGGCCAGCCACTGACACTTTCAGCGTATCGTGTTCGTAGGCTCCGGTGGCGCCGACTGGCGCGACAATCAGTGGCGTTGTCTCCAACCATCCAAGCAACTGCGCCCGCAGTCGATCACGCTCCATCCAGAAGGCGATGTACTCATCGAGTGGCGCGGTTGGCGTGTTGTCTGCATTGGCGAGTCTCCAACTCACAAATGATCCGGCTTCAGACTCCCGACCCGCATAGACTTTGCGCAGTTGGACCACGGACGCTCGCGAAAACAGTTTCAACCACAGATCATGACCAAACTCCAGGTGCGGCGGACGAACGTCGGAAACTAACAAACCTGCTTCAGCGAGCGCGCGGACAGCGATCACCACAGCTCCGGCAGTCTCTTCATCGACCGTCGCAATGCCATCGTCAACAAACGCGGCAACGCGTACTCCTTTTAGCTCTGGTAACGCACTTGCTGATTTGATTTGCGCCAGCACCTGAAACATCTGCCGGAGGTCTGACACACAGCGGGCCAAAGGTCCAATCACCGCGCCCAGTGAATATGGTCCACTGCTGCGCGGAAACTGCCCTTCACCAGGCACGCGTCCGGTCCCAGGCTTCAGACCAGCGACACCACAGAAGTGCGCGGGAATCCGAATTGAGCCGGCCAGGTCACTGCCCAAACCCGCAGGTGACATACAGGTTGAGATGGCCACGGCTTCGCCGCCACTCGAACCGCCGGGCGTATAGCGAGTGTTATGGGGATTGTTGGTCCGGCCGAATACGGGGTTGTCGGCCGTGTAGTCCATCGCCATTTCGGCAGCGTTTGTTTTGCCCAAAACAATCGCGCCGGCAGTTTTGAGTAGCGCCACGGCCGGCGCGTCTCGTTCCGGGATGAAATCAGCCCGAATCGGCGAACCACTGGTGGAGCGCAGACCGGCGGTCTCAATCGTGTCCTTGATCGTAACGGGTAGGCCATGCAGTTGGCCCAGGTCGTCGCCTCGCATCACCGCCGCTTCCGCCGCCTTGGCCCGATCCAGGGCGTCCGGCGCCAGGGTTACAACTGCATTGAGTTGCGGATTCAGCCTGGCGATCTGTTCCAGATGAGCCTCGACTAGTTCAACTGGTGAGACCGCACGACTTCGCACCAGGGAGGCAAGCTTTGTTAGTGGCTGTGTAATGAGATCATTCATGCTTTCGCGTCCAGTTGTGCATTTTGCTCACTTCTCAATATAATTTGTTTGCTCTGCGAAAACTCATTAACAACCTGCCAAATCTGAATCGACTGGCCCCGATCTGTAAGTTTAGCGGCAAAGGAGTAAATTCTTGGCTATCCGTTTGAGCAAGACGTTTATCTTGCGCAAGCTGCACCAGCTTTCCGGCATTGTTCCCCTGGGAGTATTTCTTCTCGAGCATTTTTACACCAACTCAAAAGCTCTGAGTGGGGCGCAAACTTTTAACGACGCTGTAAAAGACTTACAGTCGATCCCGTACATTGTACTAGTAGAAACCGTCGGCATCTTCATTCCGTTGATCTATCACGCGGTTTACGGCCTGGTGATTACGATGGAGGCGCGGCCCAACAACCTCGCCTATCCCTATCCGCGAAACTGGTTCTACCTGGTCCAGCGGATTACCGGCGTCATTCTCTTCTTCTTCATTACTTTCCATGTGCTCAATTTCCGCTTTGGTTTGATTCCCCACCTGAATACTGTTTCGGTGGCGCACCATCCAGAGCAGGCGTTTGATATCGTGGCCGGCGAGTTCAGCATCGTCTGGGTATTCCTGCTTTACGTGGTGGGTATTACGGCGACAGTCTGGCATTTGGCAAATGGTCTCTGGCTGTTCCTGGTTGACTGGGGCATCACTATTGGTGAACGAGCGCAGCGTTTGACAGGTTATGCCTGCATTGGCATCGGAGTGGTATTGCTACTGGTAGGCATCAACGCCGCGGTCGCCTTCATACGTCCCGGCGGTTTATTAGGAGGCATTCTCTAATAATGGCAAGCAATGGTGTGAAGATTGCGATTGTCGGGGGCGGTCTTGCCGGTTTAGCAGCGGCCATGAAGATAGCCGAAACTGGTATTGCCGTGGACCTTTTCTCGGTGGTCCCGGTGAAACGCTCGCATTCCGTTTGTGCCCAGGGCGGCATTAACGGCGCCGTCAATACCAAAGGCGAAGGTGATTCCACCTGGGAACATTTCGACGACACTGTTTACGGCGGTGACTTTCTCGCTAACCAACCGCCCGCCAAGGCCATGTGCGAAATGGCTCCATCGATCATCTACCTTTTCGATCGGATGGGTGTTCCCTTCTCTCGCACTGGTGAAGGACTCCTTGATTTCCGTCGTTTCGGCGGCACCAAGCATCACCGCACAGCGTTCGCAGGCGCTTCCACGGGCCAACAATTGCTTTATGCCCTCGACGAACAAGTGCGACGTTATGAGGCGTCCGGCAAGGTAAGGAAATTTGAACACTGGGAGATGCTCTCCCTGATTCTGGATGATCACCAGGTTTGCCGCGGCCTCATCGCAATGAACCTGCAGACACTTGAGTTGAAAGCGTTCCCAGCCGACGCTGTCATCATCGCTACCGGTGGACCAGGTCTGATCTTTGGTAAGTCCACCAACTCAATGGTCTGCACCGGCAGCGCAGTTTCAGCCTGCTACCAACAGGGCGCAAAGTATGCGAATGGCGAGTTCATCCAGGTCCACCCCACGTCGATTCCCGGTGAAGATAAGTTGCGCTTGATGTCGGAATCGGCTCGCGGTGAAGGTGGACGAGTCTGGGTGCCGGAAAAACCTGGCGATACGAGGTCGCCTTCCCAAATACCCGAGAATGAACGGTGGTACTTCCTCGAAGAGAAGTATCCCGCCTATGGCAACCTGGTGCCACGCGACATTGCTACCCGTGAGATCTTTCAAGTCTGTATCGAAGGAAGGGGTGTCGGTGGTCAGAACCAGGTCTACCTGGATCTGACGCATATCCCGGCCGAGACCCTGGACCGCAAACTGGGCGCAATTTTAGAGATCTACGAGATGTTTGTCGGCGATGACCCGCGGCACGTACCAATGCGCATCTTTCCGGGCGTTCACTATTCAATGGGTGGGCTCTGGGTTGATTTCAATCAGCGCACGAACATGCCCGGACTACTGGCGGCAGGCGAATGTGACTATTCAATCCACGGCGCTAATCGCCTCGGCGCAAACTCGCTCGTCAGCTGCGTCTTTGGCGGATTCATTGCCGCTCCCGCCGCCATTGAGTTTGCCAAGAATGTCGATCGTAACGGCACTGACAGCTCCCGCATCTACGATCAGGAGTTGAAGCTGCAGCAGGAGATTAACGAGAAGCTCATCAAGCAGAGCGGCAACGAGAATCAATACGTGCTGCACCAGGAAATGGGCAAGTGGATGACTGACAACGTCACGGTCGTACGCTACAACGACAAACTCAAAGCGACCGACGATAAACTGCAGGAGCTAATGGATCGCTACAAACACATTTCCATAAACGATTCCAATCTCTGGGCCACGATGGCGTTACCGCATGCCCGGCATCTCGCCAACATGCTCGAACTGGCGCGCGTCATTACTCTCGGAGCCCTGAATCGCAACGAGTCACGCGGGGCACATTACAAGCCGGAGTTTCCCGACCGTGACGATGAGCACTTCCTGAAGACGACTATTGCGGAATACTCCGGAGAAGGACCGGTGTTCTCTTACGACCCGGTTGATATTTCGTTGATTGCGCCGCGCAAGCGCGACTACAGCAAAGGCAAGAAAGAAACCGCCAAGGCTTAAGGCACGAGTAGACCAAGGAGACCTGGATGGCGTCATCGCACACGCAAACGCGCGTTCCTCCAAAAACTGTCGAGATCCACATTCGCCGACGCGCTAACCCCGATTCACCGCAGTACTGGGAAGTGTTCGAGATCCCGTACCGGCCAAATCTCAACATCATTTCGTGCCTGATGGAAATTCAAAAGAACCCGGTCACTAAGTCCGGGCAAGCCACCACTCCGCCCGTCTGGCAGATGAACTGTCTCGAGCAGGTGTGCGGCATTTGCACCATGATCGTAAACGGTCGCGCCCGCCAATCCTGTTCAGCCTTGATCGATAACCTGGAACAGCCGATCAAACTCGAACCCATGGCGAAGTTTCCCAACATTCGCGACCTGGTAGTCGATCGCTCACAGATGTTCGATCACCTGAAACGGGTTCACGCCTGGATCGAATTGGATGGCACTTACGATCTTGGACCAGGCCCGCGCATGTCGCAGGACGAAGTACAGGAGCGTTACGCTTACTCGCGTTGTATGACTTGCGGTTGTTGCCTGGAAGCTTGCCCGCAATACGACGAAGACCACTACATTGGTCCGCAAGCGATCGGCCAGGTGCGCCTCTTCAACATGCATCCGACTGGCAAATCGACCCGGGATGAACGTCTCGAAGGCATCATGGGTGATGATGGCATTACCAACTGTGGTAACGCGCAAAACTGCGTCAAGGCTTGTCCGATGGGTATCCCGTTAACCAAGGCAATCTACGAAGAGAACCGGGAAACTGTCATCCACGGATTGTTGGGCTGGTTGAAGCGGTAGCGCAGTGCGGTCAGTTTCGCCCGGGACCTTACTTAATCTTCTTCCTCACTGGCACCGTTCGTAGGCATGTGCTTCTCAAAGCCGATATAGATGCGCGCGTTTGCCACTCGCGCCAGTTCGCGCAGTGTATCCAACTCGCGCAAACGCAGTAGCGCCGGATGCGAAGTGTAAGCCTCTGCGGCTTGCGCCCGTTCGCGTAGCGCCAGGATGTCTGCCTCGGTTTGAATGCGCTGGGCCTCGGCGTCTGCTTGGGCTCTTAACCTTTGTGCGGCTGCTTGTACTTCCGCTTCCCGGCGCTGAGTTTCGCTGCGCGACTCGGCTTCCAATCGTTGCGTTTCAGCCTTGGTGCGAGCTTCCACCAACTGCACTTCACTCATTCGTTCAGCGGCCAACACTCGATTCATGATCTCCTGCAAGTTGCCGGGAAACATCAGGTCTTTGACGTCTGCCCGCAAGATGGCCACGCCATAAGCCGTTGCCGTCTCTTTAACGTCACGCAAAATATCTTCGCTAAGTTGATTCCGGTTGGTAAGAATCTCTTCCAGGGTCATGGAAGCAAGGGACCGCCGCGCAGCCAACTGGACGTCGCCGTAGATGCGATCGCTATAACTCTCCACTTCGTGCAACGCGGCCTGCGGATCCCGCACGCGGAATTGCACAATGATGCTGACGCGAATCGCCACCTTGTCGGAGGTGAGAATCTCCTGTCCTTTAATAGTAAGGTCGCGCTCGCGCACATCGACCAGGGCCACTTCGATCTTCGGAAGCCTGCGTCGCCAGGACTCGGGGAGTCGACGTTCCCAAAACTTCAGCTTTGGAAACTCGTATCTGCCGGCTTCCAGTATTTTGACCAGCACTCCATCTTCATACCAGAGTCCCCGGTGAGTGTCTTTGATGATGATGTCTTTCACTTGCGCCATGAGGTTTTGCTTTGTCACAGGAATTTGCGGCTCCGAAGCCACATTGATGTGGAGAACGAATTTTCAGATGGGTGTCTGCCGAGCCGTATTCGCATTGAGCGGCGGCAGAACCTGAAGGCCATTCGCTCCTAACGTTGCCGGAGCCTAGCGCGATTATACACGCGAGCGAACGGTACAAATCAAACCCGGTACTAAGTTTCCTCTACGCCAGAGAGTTCTGGAAGGCGATTGGACCAGTTCCAGAAACGCCGGCGCGAGCGAACAAAAAACACTGGAATTTAGTTGGACCACTTCCAGGAATGTTCCCCGAAGAATTCCTGACCTACAAAACTCTGGCATTCACGCTTAGTCTCGCAAAGTCATTGACTTATCAAACGATCAGGCATAAGGTTCTCAAACCCCAAATTCGTCTCTCGTTGGTAAGAGCGAATCAAACCACCTCAAGGTCGCGAAGTCGAGAAAGAGCGGTGTTTGCGTTAGTACGTTCCAGCGCAGCATTATTGCTAACAACCGCGCTCGTGATCTGGCTCCCAAACTCACTCACAAAAGCATTGAGTCTCAATCAGCCATTCGAGACTAGTTGCCTTGCTCAAAAAAAGTTGTCTGCTACACCTGAGCAAAACAAGATCGACTCGCAGTTACTCTTTGCGATCGATCAAATGCGAGGAGACAAAGGTGCACCGGCCGAAGAGATCAAACTCCGCAAGGACAGCAAAGGTCGAGTCCTCGTAGATGTTCGCGCCTCCGTCACCAAGAAGCTTCTCGCTCGGATCAAAAACTTTGGTGGAAAGGTTATCTCCTCCTCGCCACGCGATGACTCCGTCATCGCCTTCATTTCGTTGGATAAACTGGAAGTCCTCGCTAAGGCCAAGGACGTCAGGTTCATCATGCCTGCCGCCGAAGCCATTAACAACTAGTTGGTTTTGCCCCACTAGCTTTGTTTCTTCGACGCCACTTCGGGCGTCTGCTTGTTCCGACAAGGAAGTAAAGGTACGCGTTTTCCCGACAACTAATAAGGAGTCTACCCCATGCAAAGACCTGAAATAAGGCGAAGCGTCACAAAACGTAAGTTAAGGAATTCAATTCGTCCGCCCAGGAGGCGGATGGTTCTACTCGCCCTTCTGATTTCGCTGTGCGGCATCGCAATCGTGGCAAGTGGCGCGTTATTTTCAAGTAGTGTTCCCAAGGCAGCTGCGGCGCCCCAGTCAGCGGACATAAGTCCGGAGGCCATGGCCCAAATTGCAGCCCTACTGCAGGAAAAAATGAATCGTACTCAGACCCAGCAGAAAATGGATACCCAGCTTGTTTATGAGCTGAAGATGGATCGTGGCCAGGCAATCGCTGATGGTATCCGCTCCCTCGAGACCGACATACCGGTTACAGACGAAGGCAAGTTGGTCGTGGACATCACGGCGGCCGTATCGGACGGCCTGGTAAGTCAACTGGAAGGAAACGGTGCCGAGATCATCAGTGTCCAGGAGGGAAGTGTGCGGGCTTCAGTACCCATCGATAGTCTGGAATCTATCGCGGCACTGCCGGATGTGAAGTTTGTGCAACCGAAACAAGATTCGATGACTTCCGGAATCTCGCGTAGCGAGGGGGGAGTTTCCGATTCAGGTTTTTCCGGCCGCGCCAACCGCGTGCAAACAATGCTGCGGGCTGCGTTGCAAGGCGGTGAAACCAATGTTCTGGGAACTACCCCGCCGACTGGCGTGGGCAGCGTCACCACTGAAGGCGACGCCACTCACCGAGCGTTCTCTGCCCGTGGCACATTCCATGGAGACGGCACTGGAATCAAAGTTGGTGTGCTCTCCAACGGTGTCGCGAACCTGGCGGCAAGCCAGGCACTCGGCGACCTCGGCCCGGTAACTGTGCTCCCCGGACAGGCAGGCACGGGCGATGAAGGTACTGCGATGTTGGAGATCGTTCATGACATCGCTCCCGGTGCCCAACTCTTCTTTGCTACCGCGAACACCAGCATCACCAGCTTCGCGCAGAACATTCGTGACCTGCGTACTGCCGGTTGCGACATCATCATTGACGACGTGTTCTACTTTGTGGAGACGCCGTTCCAGGATGGCGCTCCTGGGCCAACCAACACAAATGGCGGCGCTGTCATTCAAGCGGTTAACGACGTCACCGCCTCGGGTGCGATGTACTTCTCATCAGCCGGAAACTCCGGCAACCTCGATGACAATACGGCAGGCGTGTGGGAAGGCGACTTCGTTGATGGTGGTGCGGTAGTTAATCCGATCCTCGCGTTGGAGCCAGGCAGATTGCACAGTTTTGGCGGCCAGACCTTCAACATACTGACAGCCGCCGGAGGAAACGTAAATAGCCTCTACTGGTCGGATCCGCTCGGTGGGGCCACCAACGATTACGATCTGTTTCGCTTGAACGCGGCCGGTACGACGGTGCTGGCTGCTTCCTTAAACGTGCAAGATGGAACGCAAGACCCTTACGAGCAAGTGAGTTCGGGTGCAGCCGGAAATCGCCTCGTCATCGTGAAGTTTGCCGGCGACGCGCGTTTTCTCCATTTGAATACCAACCGCGGACGACTGTCGATCGCCACGGCTGGACAAACTCACGGTCACTCACACGCCGCGAATGCCTTCTCTTGCGCGGCTACTCCGGCGAATCTGCCTTTTGGCGCGCCACCTAACCCGGTTGGACCATTCCCGAATCCGTTTGGCGGCACCAATGCTACTGAACTATTCAGTTCGGATGGACCACGACGCATTTTCTTCCAGGCTAATGGCACACCTTACACAGCCGGCAACTTCTCGTCGACCGGAGGTATCGTTCGGCAAAAGCCTGATATCACTGCGGCAGACGGCACTTCCGTAACTGGCGTTGGTGGCTTCGGTAGTCCGTTCTACGGCACCTCAGCTGCAGCCCCACACGCGGGAGCGATCGCCGCCCTACTCAAATCAGCTAATCCAGCGTTCACACCGGCACAGATTCGCGCCGCCTTAACCAGCAGCGCTATCGACATTGAAGCGCCGGGTGTGGATCGTGATCCAGGCGCGGGCATAGTCATGGCCTACAACGCCTTCCAGGCCCTGGGCGTAGCCGGCACTGCAGACATCGAATTCGGCACCGTTAACGGCAACGAAGATCCCGGTAACGGCAACGGTACGATCGACGCAGGTGAAGGAGCCAAGCTCGACATTCAACTGCAGAACCTTGGTGTCAATGACGCCACCGGAATTACCGCAACTCTCACGACCTCGACTCCCGGGGTCACGATCCAGTTGCCAAATTCCTCGGCGTATCCAAATCTGCCTGTCGGCGGCAGTGGCCTGAATCTAGCGCCGCTCAGATTTACGCTGGCCAGCAACGCGCCATGTCCGCTGCTGATCAACTTCACATTGACCGTGAATTACACGGGTGGACCAAGTCCGAAAGTCTTGAACTTCTCGCTCCAGACAGGACGACAGTTCACGGTCTCCTCAACGTTGGATGCAACGGCGCCTGCGGTGCCCGCCGGCTTCGATTCCGCCATCACAGGTACTCAAACCGGCAGGCTCAATCGCTTTGCTCCGCCCAGTAGTTGCGGTGTGAACAAGCCAAACCCGGGTACATTTGATGTCGTTGCTGGTCGTCGCTTCGACGCTTACACCTTTACTGCCTGCAGTAATTCGTGCGTAACCGTCAACACCACCAATACCGTCAATTCAGTTGGGTTGTTTACAGTCGTCTACAACGGCGCCTTCAACCCAGCAAGCATCGCGACGAATTACCTCGCTGATCCCGGTAACAGCGGTCCCGGCGTGCCCTTCTCTTTCAACGTGGTAGCCGGACAGACCTATACGATCGTTGTCAGTGAGGTAAATGTTGGTGGTGGTCTTGGCCTCAACTACAGTGTCAACATTCTTGGCTGTATCGTTGACTGCCAGACACCTAACCAGGTGCCGGTAGCCAAGGTTCAGAATGTGACGGTGTCGGCTGATGCCAGCTGTCAGGCTAATGCCTCGATTGATAATGGCTCCTTCGATCCTGATGGCGACCCGGTGACGATCACGCAGTCGCCCGCTGGGCCATA
>Ga0126377_10003391_pt1 | contig 11281 bp, 15 predicted proteins | sample PanSoiMetPlot_22_FD_92647 | JGI IMG/M metagenome (GOLD analysis project Ga0126377, IMG submission 92647) | Tropical forest soil microbial communities from Panama - MetaG Plot_22 | ecosystem: Environmental > Terrestrial > Soil > Tropical forest > Bulk soil | place: Panama | collected 2016-02-17
AGAGCGATGAGTTGGGGAGGCACGGTGAAGAAAGGCGGGCGCGATGAATGGCCCTGGTACTAAGGGATTTCATCTGGGTTGTTTTGCGTTGCAGCTATGAGTCAAGCGCCAGGCCTGCTCGAACCGGTTGGCTCATTGAATTACTGCAAGAACGGATTGTAGACTGTGATCTCGCCATACTTCTGCCTGTGGTTGAGATCCTCAGACCAGAGGGTTACAGCTTCCTCTTTATGGGCCGCAGCCAAGATAAGCCCGTCCCAGAAGCTCAAGCGGTACCGCTCGGCTATTTCACTCCCCGCGACAATGTCCCGAATTTCTAATACTGCAACTCTCCACGTACCCAAGTCCGCGATGATCTGGCGCGCCTCTGCCGGTTTAAGCCGATTGGGAAGTTTCGCTGTGACGGTGATATAAAATTCTTCAAGCACCTGAGTGCTAACGACGCCTTCACCGCTGTCCCAGAGCTTTTCCATCAGTTCTCGCGCGCGATCAAACTTGCCCTTGGCTGTCCGATCGTACGCATAGACCAGAATGTTGGTATCCACAAATTCAGCGGGCATGGAGATCCTCTCGTGTCCAGCGAATCTTACCCTTCGTTCCAAGCTTGAGCCCGCTGCGCATCAGGGTTCGCTGTCTCTCGGCAGCCCGGCGCATTTGTGAAAGGCGCTTGACCCGCTCCTCCAGGGCCTCAATGAGGAAGCCGGATAGAGAAATGCCTCGATCCACAGCGAGATGTTTGGCCTCGCGAAGGATCTCTTTGGGAATCGAAAGGGTGATGTTTTGTTTTTCCACGAGTTTACGTGTAACACGTTATTGCGTGCATTGCAAAAACGGAGCCGAAAAAAAAGCCCCCGCCTCTTTCGAGATCGGGGCTTTTTTTAAATCCTACTTTTCCATACGGCGACCGCAAGTACCATCGGCGCTGGAGAGCATATCGGTTAAGCTAATTTATTAACGACAAAAGACTCGAACTCTCTGGGCTTTCGCGCCAAGCCCCAACTGCAACGAACGCGCTTTAATCCTACTTCAGCTCGCGAAGTAAAAACTAAACGCGCTAGCGCTCGCCTGATGACTGTTGAAATTCACGCAGTACCGGTCGAAGATCAACTGTGCGGAGCGCGCTCACGGCCGCTTCCCAGCGACCTTCACCACAGAGGCCTTGTACGCCCGCATCATCGTACGCCTGAAGCGCCGCGTCAATGCATGCGTCTCGAATACGTCTGGCGAAATTTTCCAAATTCATATAACTCCACCATACTACGGCCGCTTCCTGCTGTTGAGTCTCGACGTACGGATCATGTAGCGCCGCGCCTGCGCGTTCAAACGTACTATCCAACCGGAAAAGCTTTGGATCGACGAATTCGACCGCTGTCGCTGCTTGGCTAACTACCTGTCCTCTCGCAGTGTTCGGTCGAACCACGGGATGGTATACGCCAAGACTTCATCGAAAGCATATCCGCGCATCCCTCTTTCATAGAAGTGTCCGGCTCCGACGATGAGTTCGATACGTGCGGCGCGGTTACCGGCAACTTTCAGCGCGCCGTACATGTTGGTCGAGTGATCGGGGAAAGCGAGGAAGTCCTGCGCGCCATGCAACAGCAGAATCGGCACATCTCGCATTTGGTTCGCGTGATAGATCGGCGATATCGATCGGTAGTATTCGGGATCTTCTTCAGACGGAACGCCGCGCGTGCGCATGCGATCGGGATAATGCGCCGCGGACGGCTGCTTCTCGGCCAAACTTTTGAAGTGATCTGTGGGCGCACTGGCGGACACGACGCTCCTCACTCGTTTGTCACCGGAAGCTGCAGTCATCAGCGCAGCTGCGCCGCCACGAGAGTGCCCATAAAGCCCGATCTGTGACTTGTCGACGAACTGCAAAGATTCAAGGTAAGTCATCGCGTTCCGTGCGTCCTCCACGTCCTTGAGGTAGTAACGCACAGGGATGTCGCGATAGCCGATGGGCATCACAACGTATCCTTTTTGAGCGAGCGGCTTATACAGCCAATCCATCCCGGTGAAATCGCGTCCCCGTCCCGGTAAAACAACGATGGCAGGGGCAGGCGCTTTGAGGTCCCGCAGCCGGAAAAGCTTGCCTTGAACCGATTCACCCCCGCTTTTGTATTCGACATCTGAAATTTCGAGTGCTTGATCCTGCGCCGCTGCCGCGCTGGAATAGCTAGGTACGGCCATAACCAAAGCCGCGAACCAACGACACATAGATAAATTTCTTTGCTTCATGGCATTCTCCTTTCGTTTGCCACAGAACCTACACGAGTAGATTTTGCGCTGTCAAATCTTGGATTCTGAGTGCAACCATCGACAAGCAGTTGATGGAATTCCGCACTTCGTGAACTTCGTTGTACAATTTATCTGTCGCTCAGGGTCGGGTTTGAACTGCGACCTGTTTGCTTTTGTTCTTACTCGCAGTCTGCTTCCATCGGAATGACATTGGATCGGCGATGGGGGTCGGAGATAACTGCGATTTGCGCGTAAGTTATCGAGAGCCCAGTTGAGCCGAGTCTCAAACGCTTGCCCTCACCCTGCGCCCTCTCCCGCAAAAGCGGGCGAGGGAACTCGGACAACGCGCAAGAATTTTTTCTGTACGGCAAAACGAGCGGAGGAGACGTGCTGAATACGCTATAAACACGAGGCTCTTTCGAGCTCCGGGCCTTCAATCTAAGTCCGGCAGCGCCCACTGTTCCATATGGCAACCGTACAGTACCATCGGGGCGGAATGAGCCTGGCGGCGGTTCCGAGTTCCGTGTTTAAGGTTCCGAGTTGGAAACCGGAAACTTCAAAAGGCTCCGGACCTTAAGGTTCCGTTGGAGTGGGGGGATCAGTCATCTTCTTGGTCGATCTCGTCCAACACAGCCGCGGCTTCTGGACCGAACTCACGCCGGATGCGGCAGGACTCACACCGTTTTGGTTGACGGAAGCCTCTGTCGGCGAAGTGTTTCTGCTCACCCACTGAAAATATGAATCGCTTTCCGCAGTCGCCGCATTTGAGAGTGATAGGCCGATGGTGCTCTTGCCCCGTTAGCCGCGCGCCCAGCACTTCCTTCCACTCGATCAGCACACTCTTACGCTCGCGGCACCAGAGAATCTCAATCGGTGGGGATAAGAACAGTATCGGGTCAAATTGAAAGTCAGCGAGGTTGCCGAGGTGAGGAACACGACCACAATCGATTTGGTCGCAGCGAGCGGTCTCGCTAGGGCACTCTCTGCGATGACAAATGCGGCCCGCGTAGGTGCGATCCGGTCGGAACACAAAAACCTCCCAGCCGTGGTAAGTCGAGCTGATCTGTCGCGCCGCTCGGGCGATCAACGGCAATTCGTTAAATGAATCAACCACAATTGCGAGGTCGATATCTTGCGGGTGCAGATCTTCTGTGACCATTGAACCGCATAAGGCTACCTCGTGGACGCTCGTCAATCCGGCGAGTTTGCAGGCAAAGTTTTTGGCGGCTTCAAGGAAGCGCTCTTTCCTTGCCCGATCATGCCGCTCTTGCTCAGCAATCTGTTCGCCGATCGAAAGCTTTGCCATTATTCTTCTTCAGTTTTGGCTCTGATCCCGCTCTGATAATCACTGTGTGCTTGCGGATATAGAGCTTAGAAGCTCCGATGGCGTTAACACCGTTACACTGGGGAGACGCCGGAAATGCTTTGTATTCCAAGTGCAGATATGAGCAACGTCATGATCCAAAACTGTTGCGGCTAGATAAATATCAAAAAGACGTTCGCGGGCGCCTCTCCATTTTGTTGCCAACCGTTCAAACGTGAGGTAAGTGCCAGGTTTCGGCGTTAGCAGCGCGCAAAAGGAAAGGTACGCGTCGCACGCTCGGAGAGCCTCTGAAAGAGCGACAGGAGAACTGACGCGCTTGGGATTCGTGATGATTGCTAGAAATTCCAGGAGATTTTGTTGCGCGACGAACCCACCTACATCTCCTTCGGCGGCTAGCGTCATGACTTTTCGAGAATCCAGACGGAGCCGTGTTTCCGGTTGTGTTTCATCTTCCTCCCCAGCTTTGTGAAAGAAGGCGTAAACGAGAACGTTAGAATCGATCAGCCAGGATATCGCCATAGAGATCCTCTCTGTCGGTGATGAGCACGCGTCCCAGGTCTGCGCTCGGTAAAGAAACTCTCCTCTTTTCAGCCCGAGGGCTCCTCTGCTCTTGTAAACCGAGCTCACAGAGCTCCCACACCTGCTCCGAAACACTTGTCTTTTTCTTTCCGGCTAAAGCCTCAATTTTTCGAAGAAGCATGCGGCGTTTCGGACCCACCGAGAGCGTCACCTTACCCGAGCCTAACGTTGCGCGCGTCATCCTCCGGCTCATATCGATTCCTCCAGTTGTTCACCTTATACCACTTTGAAGTAGTAATGCAATCAACGCAGTTGGCAGATGTCTACACGGCGGTTCAAAGCTTGCCCCAAACTCGATCTGGGGGTTTAAGGTCCGGGTTCAAGGTTCTCGGTCGGATCAAATGTTAAGCTCACCACGAAAAAAGTACGTGAGGCCGGTCCGTTTACGGCCCGTTCGAAGGTTCGAAAACTCAGACACAGGGGAATGAATTTTGTCGACAGCAGAAGGAGCGGGGCGGGATGAATTGATCGCCTGTAAGATCGACGCGGACAACGGGAAGCTCACCAAGCTCAAGGAATACCCGATGGGCAAAAACCCGAACTGGGTTGCTGAGACAGCTCCCGGTCACGCGATCCGAAACATAATTTCTGGCAGCGAGTCTAAGTTCCGGTTGAACCCGACGCCGGGCAAAGCGCAGCTGTTCGGCCGAGCGCGATTCTTGACGAGACTGGGGTTTTGGGGTCTACTCTTCGCTCGCGAGGGTGGAATAAGCACAGCAGAACTTCGGGCTTATCGTTTTTTTGTTGCGACGCCTCACCGAATCAGCCATGCGAAAGGGAGAACCAGTTCCGAAGGCTCTAGCTCTTTGTAAGGTACTCGACCGCAGGGGACGTGAGATCGAACTCGCTTCTTTCTGGGCCAAAGGACCGACCCTGCTCGCGTTCTTGCGCCACTTCGGTTGTCTCTGCCTGAGCGCTCAGATGACCGAGCTGGTTCCGCGGCTATTCGATCTCCATCGGTTGGGACTGCGGACTGTTTTTATCGGCAATGGCCCGCCGCACCTAATCGATACTTTCATCGAGCGCTTCCTCCTGGTCGATAAACCGGTGGAAGTCGTGACCGATCCATCACTCGCTTCATTCAGAGCCGCAGGGCTTGCCCGGTCGCCCTGGGCGACCTTCGGCCCCAAGTCGGTGTGGGACGCCATCCGCGCCATAGGCGGCGGCCACATTAATCGGTGGGGCCAGGGCGACAATCTCCAACAGGGAGGCATAGTCCTGGTAGACGCTGCGGGAAGAGTCGCTTGGTATCACCGCAATTTAAGTATTGGCGATTACCCTCCGAGCGTAGAAATCGTGGATGCAGCGATCCGTCTCGTTCTAAAGCGAGCGCCGCTTCCGATCTAAGGACGGGGACCGGTACGGTGGAATACCTGATCCATATCGCCAACGTGCTTTATATGCTGTCCTATTTAATGCGGGACATCCTATGGCTCCGTGTGCTTACCGTATTCGCCGCGACCTGCATCATTCCGTACTTTTATTTTCGGCCCGAGCCCCTTATGGCGCCCATCTATTGGAACTTGCTCTTTACCTCCATGAACATCTATGCCATCTGGCGGTTACTCCTCGAGCGCAGGCCGGTCCACCTGACCGAGGACGAGCAGCGGCTACGTCAGCTGGTATTTCGACCCCTGACGCCACAAGAAATGATCAAGTTGCTAAAGATAGGCCGCTGGGAGGATCACGCTTGTCAAGAGTGTTTCGTTAAGGGTCAAAAAATGTGCGACCAGTTAGCAGTCATATACTCGGGCAAAGTCTCTGTGGAAGTAGATGGAGAACCTGTTACCGAGTTGCGCGAAGGGCAGTTCATCGGCGGAACGGAATTTTTTATTGAAGAGCCCGGCACTGGCAGTGTTGTCGCGCTTGAGCCAACCCGCTGCCTGTGGTGGCCGAAGCCCAAACTGAAGGAATTCCTGAAAAACAACCCGGACATACATGCCGCTTTTCAGATGATCCTCGGCATGGATTTGACGAGCAGGCTGCAGGCCGCCATGGCGCGGCAAAAAGCCGACAAGGCTCCAAGCTATCTTCCGCTGCAAAAATAGTCCTTAGCTCAACATTGAGCTTCACGCTTTTTCTAATCAAATCTGCAGCATCCTAGTGGCGCCGTAGATGAGCAGCCAAACTTTGCAGGGCAAGCCCTAGAGTTCTAGCTCACTAGCCGGCCTTGCGTTCTTCCGCGATTTTTTGCGCCAAGTAAACTTTGATCAGGGATTGATACGGAATATCCTTTTTGTTGGCGAGCACCTTTAGTTCGTTGAGCATTTCCCGGGGAAGCCTGAGGGAGATGGACTTCACCGGAGCTTCGATCCCGGGATCGAACTCGATTTCGACCCGGTTGGACTCCGAAAAATCAAAGTAGTCAGTCGTATCGCGTGTATTCCAAAACTCGCGCTCATCCTGCTCTCTTTTGAATTTTGGTATTGGCTTAAGTTTCTTTTTCATAGAGTTCCCTCTCGCTTCTGCTCATAGGACGCGCACTGATGACTCGGATTCGGTTGCCCCGAAGCGTAAATACCACAACCAAAAGCCGACTACCGTATGTCTTTCCCAAAGCCGCATAGCGAATCTCAGGGCTTCCTTTGGCACTCCTCGCGATCACCAAAGGTTCATTAAAAAAGATCTCCTCGGATTCGCGGTCGGTGACGCCGTGTTTCCTTTCGTTTTTGCCGAGGTTCCATTGATCCCACTGAAAGCCCCTAATCCCTCGCAGGACCTCGCTCATAAATCAGTATATGATTATGATATACGGGTTGTCAATTTGCCGGCGGTTTCAGTGAGCTGTTTTTTTTACTAATGAGACAGAAATGGGTAAGAAAGTGAGTCAGTATCGGTGGAGCAGTCGACCCGGTAACGGGTCAAGCCTGGAGTTGAGGTTAGTCTAACCCCGTTCTCAACCAACTAACTAACCCCAGATTTAACCCAAAAAAATAACTAGGCTTCGGGCTCAGCCCATCCCTTAGACCGCTCGACCGCTTGGTGCCATTGGCGACACAGCTTTTCCATTTCTTGCGGTGCTCTCGCCGGCCGGAACTCCTTCTCCGCTTTCCAGCGCGCCTGAAGCTCTTCCAGATCCTGCCAATAGCCAACGGCGAGACCTGCCAGAAATGCCGCTCCGAGCGAGGTCGATTCCGCGCCGGCAGAGCGAACCACCGGGATGCCTAGCAGATCCGCCTGAAACTGCAGCAGCATATCGTTGCGCGCGGCTCCGCCATCCACTCGCAGGATTTCCAGCCAAATGCCGGAATCCTCTTGCATCGCGTTCAACAGATCCGTCACCTGGAAAGGCGATGCTTTCGAGCGCGGCGCGGGCGATGTGCCCGGTCTTTGTGCCGCGAGTGATGCCGACGATGGCGCCGCGCGCCAGCGGATCCCAGTGCGGCGCTCCGAGTCCGGTGAACGCCGGCACGATATAGACGCCGCCGTTGTCCGCGACAGTCGATGCCAGCGCTTCGACTTCGTCCGCAGTTCTGATTATTCCCAACCCGTCCCTCAGCCATTGGACCACCGAACCGGCAGCGAAGACGCTGCCCTCCATCGCATACTCGAGTTTGTTATCTCTCTGCCAGGCGATGGTCGTGAGCAGTCGGCTCTTCGATGGCTTGGGCTCTGTGCCGAGAGTCTGCAGCAGGAATGCGCCGGTGCCGTAGGTGCATTTGGCCATCCCCGGACCGAAGCATGCTTGGCCGAATAATGCCGCCTGCTGGTCGCCGGCCACGCCGCCGATCGGCACGCCGGCAAGGGCGAGGCTGGTCGATACAGGAACATCGCTGCCGCTCGATGAGCGCACCTCGGGAAGAATAGAATCGGGAATATCGAGCGCATCCAACAGCTCTCGGTCCCATGTCCCTTCGTGTATGTTGAATAGCATGGTACGTGAAGCGTTGCTGGCGTCGATCGTGTGCAACTTCCCGCTCGTCAGGTTCCATATCAACCAGCTGTCTACAGTTCCGAAAGCCAGTTCTCCGGCATTTGCCTTCTCGCGCGCTCCGTTCACATTTTCCAAAATCCACATGATCTTAGTTGCAGAGAAGTAAGCATCGATCAGCAATCCGGTCTTCTCTCTGACTGTTTTTTCGAGACCCCGCTCTGAAAGCTGTTTGCAGATTGGGGCGGTGCGGCGGTCTTGCCATACAATCGCATTGTGCACCGGGTTACCGGTCTTGCGCTCCCAGATGATGGTGGTCTCGCGCTGATTGGTGATGCCGAGGGCGGCAACGTCCCGCGGGCGGGCGTGCGCTCGACTCAGCGCTTCCACGGCAACGCCCATCTGCGATGCCCAAATCTCCTCGGGATCATGTTCGACCCAACTGGCGCGCGGGTAAATCTGCTGTAACTCGCGTTGCGCGAGGCCGCGGATTATACCTTCTCGGTCGTAAAGCAGTGCCCGAGAACTCGTGGTGCCCTGATCTAACGCAAGGACGTATCTCATGATTTCTGCTCCCGTACCAGAAACACTTCGTAGGCCAAATCGTGCTTACACGCTTTTGCAAAACTTGGAACTGCTTCGCCAAAGCATGTCCTGAGTTTGGTCGAAGGATGCAACGAAAAATTGTCCTATACAATGTGCAATCTCTTACAGCAACGACTGATTCGTGTTTTGGTAATGGTCAAGTCTTGGAGTTGAGTAACTCTACCTCGTTCTCGACAGGTGGCAGAGGCTCCATCGACTAACTTAGCTAACTCCAGATTTTGACCTCAAAAGAGACCCACTTTCCCGTCTTGAGCCAACTCACCGGCAGCGTTATCCTATTCAGAAAACAGATGATTAAAACGATAGCGGAACTGCTAGAAAAATTTAAGGCAGAGAGACGCGACGATTAAATTATTATGAGCTTTCTCATGGCCGACGATTGGCTCCAAGTATGAAGGTTTAACAACTAACATTTTGGAAAAAGCCATTCCATCAGAGATTGATCTCAATGTTGTATCCGGTTTTATCACGGACGGCTCTGGCCATTTAAGCCCCCAGATAGACTGCATGCTCGTTCGAGGCAAAGGTGAATCAATTCCGTACAGTAACGCTTTTAAGTGGCACGTTAAGGACGTGATTGCCGTTTTTGAAGTCAAGAAAACGTTATACTCTGATGATTTCTCGGATTCCTACACAAAGCTTCGAGGTTCTTTGAGCATCTATGGACGGTACGTTCGATCTGGCACCTCTTCACAACGGTTTGACATTTCACCCGCCTGCCGAGCCTTTGCTGAAGCGAAGGCATTATCCCACCGCCACACAAAGAAGTTTCTAAACTGGCGTTAGATAAAGAAATGATATACCACACTTTAGTCACCGAACAACTCTCGCCTATACGCATGGTTCTCGGGTATAACGGTTTTAAGTCTGCACATGCATTTCGCGAAGCACAATGGAGGTTTCTTAAAAATAATTTGGGGCAACCGGGGTTTGGGGTAGATAGTTTTCCTCAACTTGCCATTAGTGGTCAATTCTCTCTCGTAAAACTCAACGGGCAGCCTTACGGTGCGCGTCTTGTCGCTGATTGGTGGCCTTTTTAGCATCTTCAAGCATTAACCCCGCCCAACTTTTGTTAGAATTTATATGGACTCGACTCGCTTACGAATACTCGCTGGTAGAATTATGGGTGAAGATTTAGAGCTGGAAAACTTTAATCCTTGTCTCATGGGTCGTATTAATGAGGTAAATGACAAGACGGGATGGGAATATGAATATATCAATTTAAACGGACGCAACACTGAACAAGTCTCCGCGGCTAATCGCATGGGAACCTACGATTGTTGATATTCATCAGTTCATTATTTTCAACAATCTTTGCAATGGTCGTGAACAGCGCATCAGCGATCCCGAGCTCGTGAAGTATGTCGAACAGAATGGATATACGATTGAATCTTTCACCAATGCACTTTTGTCGACCGGAATGGTTGCGCTATTGGTGATAGTCTGAAATTGACAACTAAGCTATGCCAGTGTGCCGTCTTGCCAGACGGCAAATATGTAGTTGCGGAAAATAATACCGGCCGGTTTACGAGATGGCTCAAACGAAAGATGGCAGAAACAAAACGATAGCAAATCACTTCATTCTCTTTTTCTCAGAGGAGGATCGGGTCGAAAGAGTCAGGCTTGAATTAAGGACTTCCATCTTTTATTCACTCATTCAAGCCTGACCCTCTGTGACTCGCTGGAAAACTGGCCCTGGGCTAACCCGGCTTTCTCAACCGGAGGGGCAACGGAGCCGAAAAGTTAATAAAAACAGGCCTGGAATTCAAAAGGTCTCCACTACATTGTGATCACTGGGATTCGTGTATTAGTTCGCCGGCGGCGCTGATTCGGGGAGGCGGTTGTGGTGGTAGAGTGAGATTGAGTTGTTCCAAGAGGATCTTGTGGTCGGTGTTGGGCTCGGTGTAACGGCTCAGAATCAAGGTGCGGCCATCGGTGGTGGGAAACTTTACGTCGAGCATCTGGATGGTGGCAAACTTATCCAGCACAGCACGAGGAGTCAGTCCACCCGCCAAAACCTTGAGCCGCGCCCGCAGCGTGACTTGTAGGCAATAAGCGATGAAGGCGACAAAGATGTGCGCTTCGATGCGATGTTCAAGTTGATGGTAAATCGGGCGCAGTTGAAGATCGTCCTTCAAGTTTTTGAATGCCGCCTCGATCTCGATCAGTTGGATGTAGAACTGCCAGAGCTCGGCCGGCTTTTTTCCGGACAGATTGCTGCGCAGTAAATAGCGCCCCTCGCGCCGGCGCACGGCTCTAAGCTTTTGGCGATTGAGCTGAAAAGAAAAGCTGGTAGTAGGTGGTTCGGGTATGGCGATCTCAATGAGTCGCCAGGCCGCTGGATATTGTCCCTTGGCCGCGCCGAGTTTTAAGAGCAATGTTTGGGTGCTGCTCAATTTCATCGCCTGAAGTTGTTTTAGCCGTTTGATCAACGCCTTTAGCTGGCGTCGACGCATGGCGCGTTCTTTGTTGATCCGATCATGACTTTCAGCCAGCACGTAGAGTTCTTGGTCCTGGGGCAAAAGTTTCACCTGTACACCCGGGCGCACCGCGTGCCATGGCAAGCTAAGGAGTTTTTGCTCCAGTTGGGTGAGTCTCCCTTTGGGCGTGCCGACGAGATAGTAAACGGGCGGGTCGCTCTGGCGCATTTCACTTAACAC
>Ga0126377_10003392_pt1 | contig 11279 bp, 7 predicted proteins | sample PanSoiMetPlot_22_FD_92647 | JGI IMG/M metagenome (GOLD analysis project Ga0126377, IMG submission 92647) | Tropical forest soil microbial communities from Panama - MetaG Plot_22 | ecosystem: Environmental > Terrestrial > Soil > Tropical forest > Bulk soil | place: Panama | collected 2016-02-17
GCTCGTGTCGTTACGCCGAGCAAGCAGCGCGCGTACTTTGCCGCGAGTACTTGGCGTACTTGGCGCGCGTACTTGGTGCGCGTAGGTGCCGCGCGGGTGCGTGGCGTGGGAGTACTTGGCGTGCGAGTACTTGGTGCCGGCCGCAATCCAATTTCTAATGCATTTGTGGATTGAATGGCGCGATACCCTAACGTAAGTCTTAGAATTTCCACAAAGCATCGGATCGAGCTTACGTCGCGAGCGCGATCTGCCGACATGAGCGCTACTTGGCATCGCCATGTGGCTGACTGTTGGTGTGAGAAACGCGCCCTAATCCATTGTTCCGATGCATTTCCTACGCTGGAACTTCGATATCGCGTCATCTCTCGCGATCGATCCCGCGCCAAGCGCCTCGTGTGTGGCAATGGCGCGTCATGTTGATGCATCGGATCAGCCGGAAAGCGAGCACGATAGTTTTCCACTTTCATGTAACCGTGTTGGTGCTGTCACGTCGGGCGTCAGAATCAGCGTGGCTGGAGCACTGCGTGCTTTTTTGTCACACGTGTTGTGGTGCTCCGTTCCGCACTGTGGGGTTACCTTCGTCGCGCGGTCGAAAAAAATTTTGATTCCCTAAGAGTTTAAGCGCGAACGAATCCGAGGGGTTGGAGTTTTGCGGTTTTGTGACAACGCCGTGAATGAGCGTGACCAAGTGTGACTTATCTGCATCAAGTGGATCGAAGTAATCAGCCGGTCAATTTTTTTGTTCGGTGGCTCAAGCCTTTACAAATCCGCTGCGCGTGCGCACGCCATCCTCTGTCAGTGGCCGCATTGGTCATTGTGCGCCGGCGGCGCGTGAATGACGTTGCCGTCAATCAGACCCCTGTGTATTTTTTCGAAATCGTCCTCGGCCACTTGGGGACTTTCAGTAAAAGGTTCGAATTCGCACTCATCTTTGGTGAGATGATCAAGTGTTGCATAATCGTTCGAGACTTCGTGATCATCGTGTTAAGAGCTCGCGGCGTACGGACCTTCTTGTAAACTTCGCTGCGGTCGCGTTCTTGCGTGCCGTCTGGCAACGAAAGGCCGTAGTACTTATGACATAAAAGATGTCGCGGCGGATCGACATCTTCATGGCGAAGATCGAGGGGGCATTATGACAAAGGCGTGGCAAGGCTCGGTGTCGGCAATCACCGTAAGCGGGCGCGGCAAGCACATAGCACCGTTACGAACTGCTTTTTCGTTACAGTCTGCCGTCCGGCAATGGGGGCAGGGTCGCGCGGCCAAGGCGGCGACCGGATCCGTCGGGCGCGGTTTCTCCCCCGGGCGACTGATGCGCAACTTGCCTCAGTCGTATTCATTGGCCGTTCTTTGCTTGTCGCGCGCGCGCCGAACAGCCCGCTGACCTCCAAGACGGCCTCCTGACCACTGCTGGGACAGGTTGCGATTGCGTCGCACCGGGGTAGTGCGCCCTTTCGTCTGTTCCAACTCCATCGCTGCAAATGCGGGCAAGAGATTCAGAAAATGACCACAACCAATCACGATCGTTGGTCACGCGTGAAAGGGCGGCTGCGCGCCGAAGTCGGCGACGACATTTTTTCCAGTTGGTTCACGCGCATGGAACTCGAAGGGATCGATTCCGGCACGGTGCGCCTGTCGGTGCCGACGCGGTTCCTCAAGAGCTGGATTCAATCCCACTACGCCGAGCGCGTGCTGTCGTGCTGGCAGACGGAGGACGACGAGGTCCGCCGTGTCGATCTCTCGGTGCGCTCGGCCGTCATCCGGTCGATCGCGGTGCAACCCAAATGCGCCGTGCAGATCGAAACGACGCGGCTCGGACGTGACGGACTCGACGGACGCATCCAGCTCGGCGCGTCCTCGCCGGCCAGCGCGCCGATCTCCGCCGCGCACGAGGCGCTCGGCGGCTCGCCGCTGGATCAGCGCCTCACATTCGAAACATTCGTCGTCGGCCGCTCCAATACGCTCGCCCATGCCGCGGCCAAGCAAGTCGCGGTGGCGCGACGCAGCGACGCGGTGTTGTTCAATCCGCTCTACATCCATTCCGGCGTCGGCCTCGGAAAGACGCATCTGTTGCAGTCGATCGCCTGGGCGGGCAACGCCGGCAGCGACCGCAAGGTGCTCTATCTCACCGCCGAAAAGTTCATGTACGGCTTCGTATCGGCGCTGCGCACGCAGACCGCGCTGGCCTTCAAGGAAGCATTGCGCGGCATCGACGTCCTCGTCATCGACGACCTGCAGTTCCTGCAGGGCAAATCGACGCAAGCCGAGTTCTCTCACACGCTCAATTCGCTTATCGACGCCGGGCGCCAGGTCGTAATCGCCTCCGACCGGCCGCCGACCGACCTCGAAAGCTTCGACGATCGCGTGCGCTCTCGGCTCGCCGGCGGCCTCGTGGTCGAGATGGGATCGCTCGGCGAGGAATTGCGGCTCGAAATCCTCAAGTCCCGCGTCGCGGCGGCGCACGCGCACCACCCCGCCTTCGAGGTGCCGGCATCAGTGCTCGCCTATATCGCGCGCACCGTGACGCATAACGGACGCGACCTCGAAGGCGCGCTCAATCGCCTGCTGGCGCACAGCAAGCTCACCGGCCAGCCGGTGACCCTGGAACTCGCCGAGCGCGAGGTGCGCGATCTGATCCGGCCGCAGGAACCCCGACGCGTAAAGATCGAAGACATCCAGCGCATCGTGGCTCGCCACTACAATGTGAGCCGCGGCGACCTGTTGTCGTCCCGGCGTACCGCCAACGTGGTGCGCCCGCGCCAAGTGGCGATGTATCTCGCCAAGACGCTGACCTTGCGCTCGCTGCCCGAGATCGGCCGGCGCTTCGGCGGGCGCGACCACACCACCGTGCTGCATGCGGTCCGCAAGATCGAGCATTTGGTCGGCAATGACACGTCGCTTGCGGAGGAAATCGAGGCCCTGAAGCGACAATTGCAGGAGTAAGGCGGCTGCGGCCGCCCCTGCAACAGCGGCAGAATCGTTGGAAAAAGAGCGCCTGCGGGCCGCGTTGCCCTTGCCTAATCCGCGCTATCACGCCACTTTTTACCCCCGGCGCCACCCCGACCGCGCCGGGCGGCCGCGGCGAGGAGTGGCGAATTCCCTCCTTTTGCCAAGGCTTTTCCTTCTTCGAGCCTGTCCCACATGGTCGAGCGGGGTCCCGTATGAAGGTCACCGTCGAGCGCGCCGAACTCCTCAAATCCCTCGGACACGTCCATCGCGTGGTCGAGCGGCGTAACACCATCCCCATTCTGGCCAACGTGCTGATCCGCGCCGAGCGCTCGAAGCTTGCCTTGAAGGCGACCGATCTCGACCTCGAGGTCGTGGAGACGGTGGCCGCCGAGGTCAATCCCGGCGGCGTGACGACGGTGCCGGCCCACATGTTTTACGAGATCGTGCGCAAGCTGCCGGAGGGCACGCAGATCGTGCTGGAAGCCGCCGGCGACCGCGCCGTGATGTCGATCCGTGCCGGACGGTCGCGCTTCACGCTGCAAACGCTACCCGACAGCGACTTCCCCGATCTCGCCGCCGGCGATATGACCCACAAATTCACGGTGGGCGCCGCCGACCTCAAGCGGCTGATCGACAAGACCCAGTTCGCGATCTCTACCGAGGAGACGCGCTACTATCTCAACGGCATCTATCTTCACACCGTCGGCAGTGGCAAGAAGACCCTGCTGCGCGCGGTCGCGACCGACGGCCATCGGCTTGCGCAGGTCGAGCTCGATGCCCCGGCGGGCGCCGAGGACATGCCCGGCATCATCATTCCACGCAAGACCGTCGCCGAAGTGCAGCGCCTGATTGAGGACAACCAATCCGGAATCGCGATCGAGCTGTCGCAAGCCAAAATCCGCTTCACGATTGGCGACGTCGTGCTGACCTCCAAGCTGATCGACGGTACTTTTCCAGACTACGGCCGCGTCATTCCGACCGGCAACGACAAACGGCTCGAGGTCGACAAGCGCGAGTTCGAGCACGCCGTCGACCGCGTCTCCACTGTGTCGAGCGAGCGTGGCCGCGCCGTGAAGCTCGCGCTGTCGGGCGGCAAGCTCGTGCTCTCGGTGACCAACCCGGATTCCGGCAGCGCCACAGAGGAACTCGAGGTTGCCTACGACGCCGATCCGATCGACATCGGCTTCAACTCGCGCTACCTGCTCGACATCGCGGCACAGATCGAAGGCGACAGCGCTGTCCTCAAGCTCGCCGATCCCGGCTCGCCGACCCTCATCGAAGGCAAGGATGCCAAAGGCGCACTCTACGTGCTGATGCCCATGCGGGTGTGACCCCTCTCGCCGTTTGCGGAGAGAGGGACCAACTTAGCCCCTGCGATGACAACCGCCCGCATTCGCCGCCTGAGCCTCACCAATTTCCGCAGCTATCGCGCTGCCAGCGTGAGCGTCGACAACGGTCCCGTCGTGCTCGTCGGCCCCAACGGCGCGGGCAAGACCAACCTGCTCGAGGCGATCTCGTTTTTCGCCCCCGGGCGTGGCCTGCGTCGGGCGACGATCGACGAGGTCGCCTTTGCCGAAGGCGACGGGTCCTGGGCGGTTTCGGCCGAGGTCGAAGGTCTGGTGGGACTTGTCACGCTCGGCACCGGGATCGAGCCATCGCCCGGCGACGAGACGACGGCGCCACGCAAATTCCGCATCGATCACGAGCCGGCCACATCGGCCGCCGCCTTTGCCGATCACCTGCGGATCGTCTGGCTGGTGCCGGCAATGGATGGCCTGTTCACCGGCCCCGGCTCGGAGCGTCGCCGCTTTCTCGACCGCCTGGTTCTGGCCGTGAATGCCGAGCACGCCTCGCGCGTTAACGCGCTCGAGCGGGCGTTGCGCTCGCGCAACCGTCTGCTTGAAAGCGCCGCGCCCGACGCCCATTGGCTCGACGCGGTCGAGCACGAGACCGCCGAACTGGCAATTGCGGTCGCTGCCGCCCGCACCGAGACCGTCAAACGATTGTCCGCCGCGCTCGCCGCGCGACGCACGCCCGGCGTGGCCTTCCCCTCGGCCGAAATCGCACTCGACGGCTGGGTCGAAGCGCTCGTCCTCGATCATCCCGCCGGCGAGGTCGAAGACCGCTACCGCGCGGTGCTGAAGGACAATCGCGCCCGCGACGCAGCCGCCGGCCGCACCACCGATGGACCGCACCTGACGGACTTGGTCGTGATCTACGAGCCCAAGGGCATGCCGGCACGCGATGCATCGACCGGCGAACAGAAAGCCTTGCTCATTGGTCTTGTGCTCGCCCATGCCGGTCTGGTGATGGAGATGACCGGTTTTACGCCCGTGCTTTTGCTCGATGAAGTTGTGGCGCATCTCGATCCCTCGCGCCGCGCCGCGCTGTTCGAGGCCCTCGATCGAATCGGCGCGCAGGTATGGCTGACCGGCGCCGATCCGGCGGCGTTTTCCGATATTGGCGGCCGCGCCGAGATATTCGCGGTCGAACCGGGACGCGCCAATCGTGTGGTGGCGTGACATGCATCATGCAGACGCCAGCACGGCGCGAAAACCGCATTCACTTTATTCCACTTTTCCTAAAACATTCCACTTTTCCTAAAACGTCCTGGTTCCATCGATCGGCAGGACAATAATCGGAACCAATCGCTGCTCAGCGTTTTAGCATAAGTGAGGAGGATGCTCGCAGGAGAGGGTGTGATGACCGACCGCCCGGCGGCGAACGCACGGGATGAGACAGAAAATGCCACGCGGAGATCTGCGCAGCAGACGATCTCACGCGAGCTCGAGGACGCGATCGCACGCGTGCATGAAGACATGGCACGAGTCCAGATGTGGGCAAGCGCGCTGAGCTGTTTCGCGCAACCGGTTCCGCAATACGAACCTGACAACACCCATCTGTTGCCGACGAAGGGCCAACTGTTGCCGACGAAGGGCCAACGCTGAGGGCCGACACCGGCCTCGGCGCGCTTCAGCAACGTCAAATCCTCCAGACCCGGCTTACGCGTTGGCGACAAACCACCGGCGTCCGGAGCCATGCCAAAAATGCCGAAGCTGGCGCGCGCGAGGCGGTGAAGACGCGCGAAAAGTGACTTTTGCCGAGCCCAAAACCGGCCTTCCGAGCAAGCCCCTAAGACGACAAAAATTTCACTAAAATCAATACTTTGTATCCCTTCACTTTGCCCTGTACGGCACCCATATTTCGTGTCACACAGACTAAAGTCGATTCTCTCTTTTTTCCTTGCTATTCGAGGCGCGCCGCATGGCCGAGGCTGCCCGTCAGAAGCCCGCTAAGACCCCCCGCACCGAAACGCCGTCCGACTATGGCGCGGAGTCGATCAAGGTCCTCAAGGGCCTCGATGCGGTGCGCAAGCGTCCGGGCATGTACATCGGCGATACCGACGATGGGTCGGGCTTGCACCACATGGTCTACGAAGTCGTCGACAATGCGGTCGACGAGGCGCTCGCCGGCTACGCCAAGGAAGTCCTGATCGTCCTCAACCCGGACGGCTCGTGCACGGTGCGGGACGACGGTCGCGGCATTCCGACCGACATCCACAAAGGCGAAGGCATCTCGGCCGCCGAGGTCATCATGACCCAGCTTCATGCCGGTGGAAAATTCGACCAGAACTCCTACAAGGTATCCGGCGGCCTGCACGGCGTCGGCGTCTCCGTCGTCAATGCGCTGTCGAGCTGGCTCAAACTGACGATCTGGCGCGACGGCAAGGAACATTTCGTGGAATTTCGCGACGGCGCAGCCGTGGCTCCGCTGACGCAGGTCGGCACCGCCGTCGACAAACGCGGAACCGAAGTCACGTTCCTGCCCTCCACGCGCACCTTCACCATGACCGAGTTCGATTGGGCGACGCTCGAGCATCGCCTGCGCGAATTGGCGTTCCTTAACTCGGGCGTGCGCATCGTCCTTTCCGACCAACGCCACGCGGTCGAGAAGCGCGAGGAGATGCTGTACGAGGGCGGCGTCGAGGCTTTCGTACAATATCTCGACCGCAACAAGACGCCGCTGGTCGCCAAGCCCATCGTCATCAAGTCTGAGCGCGACGGCCTCGGCGTCGAGGCGGCGCTGTGGTGGAACGACGGCTACCACGAAGCCGTGCTGTGCTTCACCAACAACATCCCGCAGCGCGATGGCGGCACGCATCTTGCCGGCTTCCGTGGCGCGCTGACGCGCCAAATCACCGGCTATGCGGAATCGGGTGGCGTCGCCAAGAAGGAGAAGGTCGCGCTTACCGGCGACGATTGCCGCGAGGGACTGACCGCGGTGCTGTCGGTCAAGGTGCCGGACCCGAAATTCTCCTCGCAGACCAAGGACAAGCTCGTGTCCTCCGAGGTGCGCCCGGTGGTCGAAGGCATCATCAACGAGGCGTTGCAGGCGTGGCTCGAGGAACATCCGTCCGAAGCCAGGGTCATCGTCAGCAAGGTCGTCCAGGCCGCGGCGGCACGCGAAGCGGCGCGCAAGGCACGCGAAATGACGCGCAAAAGCGCGCTTGGCGTCGCCTCGCTCCCCGGCAAACTCGCCGATTGTCAGGAACGCGATCCGTCGAAATCGGAACTGTTCATCGTCGAGGGCGACTCGGCCGGCGGCTCTGCCAAGCAGGGCCGCGACCGCGGGTTCCAGGCCGTGCTGCCGCTGCGCGGCAAGATCCTCAACGTCGAGCGCGTCCGCATGGACAAGATGCTCTCCAGTCAGGAGATCGGCACCCTCATCACCGCGCTCGGCACCGGCATCAGCGACGAGTTCACCGTCGACAAGCTGCGCTACCACAAGATCATCATCATGACGGACGCCGACGTCGACGGCGCGCATATCCGTACCTTGCTGCTGACGTTCTTCTTCCGTCAGATGCCCTCGCTAATCGAGCGTGGCCATCTCTACATCGCGCAGCCGCCGCTCTACAAAGTCACCCGCGGCAAGTCGGAGCAGTACCTCAAGGATGAACGTGCGCTCGAGGATTATCTCATCGGCGCCGGTCTCGAAGAGGCGGTGTTCAAGGTCTTTTCCGGCGACGAGCGCGCCGGCGCGGATCTTCGGGCGCTGGTCGAGGAGGCGCGTGCCGTGCGCAATCTGCTCGGCGGACTGCATAGCCGCTACAGCCGCAAGGTGATCGAGCAGGCGTCAATTGCCGGCGTGCTCACCCCGGCGATCACTGAAAATCCCGAAGCGGCGGAAGCCGCTGCGCAATATATTGCCAAGCGGCTCGATGCGCTGTCGGAGGAGACCGAACGCGGCTGGAGCGGTGATTTCTCCGAGACGGGGTTTCGCTTCGAGCGGACCGTGCGCGGCGTCAAGGAGGCCGCGATCATCGATCAGGCGCTGCTCGGCTCGGCTGACGCGCGCAGGCTCGACGAGTATGCCGCCTCGCTGCAGCAGGTCTATGCGCGGCCGGGCATGCTTCGCCGCAAGGGCGAGGATACGCCGATCCACGGCCCGGTCGGCCTGTTCGAGGCCATCACGGCTGCCGGACGCAAGGGCGTCCAGCTGCAGCGCTACAAGGGCCTGGGCGAGATGAACCCCAACCAGTTGTGGGAGACCACGCTCGATTCCAACGAGCGCTCGCTACTCCAGGTGAAGATCAAGGAGGTCGACGAGGCCGACGACATCTTCACCAAGCTGATGGGCGACGTGGTCGAGCCGCGTCGCGAGTTCATCCAGGAAAACGCCCTGATCGCCAGCGTGGACGTGTAGGACGCTGCCACCTGCTGTGCGCTACCCAAGCAGCCCTATCAGCTCACGCATATCCGCCTGCTGATCCAGCGACCACACCATGTCGCGGATGCGCTGGGCGCGCGCAGCGCCAATCACCGGCTCGGCGTTGACCATGAACTTCGCCTCGATCGCGGCGTCGTCCATCGGGTTGTCGGTGGTGCCACTGGCGTGCGCGATATGGACGTCGTGTCGCGCCTTGCCGACCACGATCGCGACATGGGCCTCGTCCTTGCGCAGCATGTCGTCGGCGACGGCCGTCACCTTTCGGCGCAGCGCACCGACCAGCGGATCGCGCGCCCGGGCGTCCGAGTATTGGGCGATGCCGGCCGCGCCGTCGATCAGAGCAGCCGCCGCCGAATGCGCCGTGCTGAACTTCGACTGCAGGCCGGTCGAGGGCTCGACGACGCCCGTGATTGACAGCACCAGCGGATGGACGCGCAGACTGATGTCGCTGACCGCCGCCGGATCGATCCGCTCGCGATTGCGGATGGCAATGACGGCATCGATCAGTGGATGGAGCACGACGCCGCACGCATAAGGCTTGTGGCCGTTAGTCTCGATCAGCCAGCCGTCGTCGAGGCCGGCGGTCAGTTGCTCGGGCGCCGCGACGTCGCTGTAGATGCGGCAAAAACCCTTCTTGCCCTCGATGATCTCTTGGCTGCTATCGAACCCGTGCTCGGCCAGCATCGCGGCCAGCACGCCGTTCGCCGCCGCCTTGCCGGCATGCAAGGATTTGCACATGGTGCCGCGATTCTGCTGCAAGCCGGCCGCCTGGGTCGCGGCGATGCCCATCGCATAGGTCAGCCGCTGCCTGTCGAGCGCGAGAAGCCTGCCGCCGGCGACACCCGCCGCGATGCTGCCCAGCGTGCCGGTCAGGTGCCAACCGCCCTGGTGATGCCCGGGAGCCGTGCGTCCGCTGCGCACACCGGCTTCGAAACCGACGGCATAGGCCAGCATGAAATCGGCGCCGCGCACCGGCTTGCGTTCGGCGAGCGCGAACAAGGCGGCGAGCACCGGCGAGCTCGTGTGGAGCACGACGCCGCCCATGTGGGTGTCGTCGAAATCCAAGATATGCCCCATCAGGCCATTGGCGAGCGGCGCGTCGAGCAGGCCGAGCTTGAGCTTGCGCCCCAACACGGTCGCCTGCGGCCGGCCTGAGACCTCCTGCAGCACCGCAAGCAGCTTGGTGATGGTCGGGTGGGCGCTGCCGGCGAGCGCGCAGCCGATCCAGTCGAGAACGCCGCGCCGCGCCGCATGCACGGCGGCCGGCGTGAGATCGCCGAATTGCGCCGCCGACAGATGGCCGCACAAGGCCTTGGTCGCCGTCACCGCATCGGTATCAAGGTTCTGGTCCATCGCGGCATACCTATTGGGCCTTGATACCGGCTTCGCGGATAACCTTGGTCCATTGCGCGACCTCGGACTTGATCCAGGCGTTCGCCGCCTCAGCCGTTCCGCCCACCGGCTCGAGACCCTGAGCTCGCAGCTGCTCGACCACTTCGGCCGATCTCAGCGCCCGATTGGCTTCGCCGTTGAGGATCGTGATCGTAACCTTCGCGGTCGCGGCCGGCGCCGCCAGTCCGTACCAACCCGCGACTTCAAAACCCGGTAGGCTGCTCTCGGCTATGGTCGGTAGTTCAGGCGCCAACGCCGACCGCCTTGCCGACGTCACGGCCAGTGCTGTGAGCTTGCCGGAATGCGTGAGCGGCAGAATGTTGACGGCGGGGCCGAACATCATCTGCACCTGGCCAGCCACCACGTCCGTCGTCGCCGGCGCCGCGCCCTTGTAGGGGATGTGAAGAAGATCTACCCCTGCCATGGTCTTGAAGAACTCGGCGGCAAGGTGGATGGTCGAGCCGGTGCCGGCAGAGGCATAAGTGATCTTGCCCGGATTGGCGCGGGCATAGGCGATCAGTTCGGCCACCGATTTGAACGGCGCTCCGAGGTGAGCCGCCAGCACGTATGCCCCTGACGCGATGGTGACGACACCCTGGAAGTCGCGCACCGGATCGAACGGCAACTTGGCGTAGAGGCCGGGCATGGCCGCGAACCCGCTATGCGACAGCAGCAGCGTGTGGCCGTCGGCCGGGGCATGGGCGGCGGCATCCATGCCGATGACCCCGCCGGCGCCGCCGCGATTGTCGATCACCACGGGCTTGCCGAGGTTCGCGGCGAGGGCATTGCCAAGCACGCGTGCGACGCCGTCCACCGCGCCGCCGGCTGCGAACGGCACGATCAGCTGGATCGATTTCGACGGATAGGTTTCGGCGGGGGCGGCTTGCGCGTAGCCGCCGAACAAGGCCTCGCACAGGAGCAACAGGCAGCCGAACGCCGAACCGGCATCAAGCGCCGTCGCGCCGGCTGGCGTCGATCGCAGCTTTCCGGATATCGGCATGAGCAATTCCTCGCGGGCGCGCATCCTTGCTTCCAATCAATACGCAATGGACCAAAGCGCGTCCAATAAACCGCAACGTGCCGTGCGCCAACGCCCTCCTGCGCGGCAGTCGTCTGCGTTGCAAAGGCGCGTTCCGGCTACGTTGAAATCGGAAACGCACTGCGGAAAAACCCAGCGACCACGTTTCCGGAAAATGCTCTGAGCATGATCC
>Ga0126377_10003393_pt1 | contig 11278 bp, 9 predicted proteins | sample PanSoiMetPlot_22_FD_92647 | JGI IMG/M metagenome (GOLD analysis project Ga0126377, IMG submission 92647) | Tropical forest soil microbial communities from Panama - MetaG Plot_22 | ecosystem: Environmental > Terrestrial > Soil > Tropical forest > Bulk soil | place: Panama | collected 2016-02-17
CAGCCGTCGGAGACCCGGTCCACCATCCTGTCCCTGGCGACGGACCTCTACGCGATGTTCCACTTCTGATGGCCGCGCTCGCCGCATCTCATGGCGCATCACATCGCGCGGATCAGGATCTCGAACTCCGGGTTGCACCAGGTGACGTCGTAGCGGCGCAGGTCGCGGTCGTCCTGGTCGGCGGCCTGCCCGGGGCACACGCTGTCCTGGACGCAGTCGAGCCACAGCGCGGCGCTGTCGGCTCCTCCGGCCGCCTGCCCGCGGCCCTCCTCGCACAGGAGATCGCACTGCTGGCGCTCGACGTCGAAGCCCTGCACCTCGACGGCGCTGCCGCACCGGTCGTAGACCTTGGCGCAGGCGTCGGCGCACTCGTACGGGTCCGTGCAGGCGGCCGCACCGGCGACGAGGACGGCGAGCAGCGCCGGCGCGAACGCGGCGCCCGATGCGAGCCGCAGGAGCATCGCGGCATGATAGCGGCGCGCGCACGGCGCGGTCCACACTCTTGCCGGGGCCGTTGCCCGGGCCCTTGCCCGGGCGATGAAGCCGTGCGAAAAGCCAGGCCATGACGTCCCGCTGGGACATGTCTCGCCGCGAGCTCCTCGGCGCGGGACTGGCCCTGGCCGGTGCCCGCGCCCTGCCGGCGTGCGGCGGCGGCCGCGCGAGCTTCGACGTGCCGCTGCCGATCTCGCCCGTGCTCGAGCCGGTCATGTCGACCGACGACGCCGACGTCTACGAGATGGCGATGATGCCGGGGTCGGTCCCGATCCTGCGCGGCCCCGAGACCGAGATCTGGGGCTTCAACGGGCTGTGGCCGGGCCCGACCATCCGCGCGCGCAGCGGGCGCGCCGTCATCGTGCGCCAGACCAATGGGCTGCCCGAGCAGATGTCGGTCCACCTGCACGGCGCCAACAACCCGCCCGACAGCGACGGGCACCCCAACGACTTCTTCCTGCCCGGCGCGACGCGCGAATACGTTTACCCCAACCAGATGGCGGCCGCGCCGCTCTGGTACCACGACCACGTCATCGATCGCACCGGCTATCACCTGGTGCGCGGGCTGGCCGGCTTCTACATCATCGGCGACGAGCTCGAGGACAGCCTCGACCTCCCGACCGGCGACTACGACATCCCCATCATGTTGCAGGACCGGCGGCTCGACTACGACAACCAGCTCCACTATCGGCTCGACGAGCGGGTGCGGCTGGTCGGCTACCGCGGCGACCTCCTGTGCGTCAACGGCGCGGTCTTCCCGTACCTCGAGGTGGCCAACGTCCGCTACCGGTTTCGCCTGCTGAACGCCTCCAACGGCCGCCAGTACGTGCTGGCGCTCGACTCGGGCGAGCCGCTCCTGGTCATCGGCAGCGACGGCGGGCTCCTGCCCGCGCCGGTCCCGGTGCGCGGCCTCGAGATCTTCCCGGCCAACCGCTTCGACGTCATCGTCGACTTCTCGAAGGTGCCGGTCGGCTCGTCGGTGACCCTCAAGAACATCTTCAACCCGGACGTGGATCCGATCTTCGAGGACATCATGCGGTTCGACGTGGTGCGCTCCGAGTCGGACCAGTTCGACGTGCCGGCCGTGCTGCGCCCGATCGAGCGGCTCGACCCCGCCGCCGCGGCCCAGGTGCGCAGCTTCGACGTCCGGGCCGACGAGGCCACCACCTGGACCATCAACGGGCTTTCGTTCGACGGCGCGCGCATCGATGCCCGCCCGGTGCTGGGCACGACCGAGATCTGGGAGTGGGACAAGCCGGGCGCCACCGGCTTTCACCCGATGCACCTGCACCTGGTGCAGTTCCAGGTGCTCGACGTCAACGGGTCGCCGCCGCCGCGCCACATGCAGGGCTGGGTCGACACGGTGCCGACCGTGCAGGGCAAGACGCGCATCATCGCGCGCTTCGCCGACCACCTCGGCCTCTACGTCTTTCACTGCCACATCATCGAGCACGAGGACCACCACATGATGGGCCAGTTCGAAGTGGTGCCGGAGTAGCGCGGGTGTCGGCCGCGCATCGAGGACGGCGGCGCGCGGCCGCGCTGGCCGCGCTGGCCGCGCTGGCCGGCTGCGGCGCGCTGGCCGGCTGCGGCGCGGAGACGACCTACGAGGACGTCTACCCCATCCTCGCGTCGCGCTGCAACTCGTGCCACGTGGACGGCGTCTCCACCTACCGGCCGTACTTCACCGACTACGGCACCGTGTCGCTCCTGGCCCGCACCCTGCGCGACACCGTGACCTCGCGCGAGATGCCGCCGTTCGGCATGGACGACACCACTCTGTGCGGAGGCAACTACTTCGCCGACGAAGGGCTGTGGCTGACCGACGTCGAGCTCCAGACCCTGTCCGACTGGGTGGACGACGGCGTGCCGGCGGGCGACCTCGACCACCTGCGGTCGGCGCCGGCCTACGTCGAGCCGGAGCTGGCCCACGTCGACGCCACCCTGGACACCGGCGAGCCCTACGCCTTCTCCGGCTTCGATCCCGACTCGCAGCACCGCTGCTTCGTCGCCGACCTGGCCATGGGCGACGCCACCTTGCTGACCGGCTTCCAGATCGCGCCCGGCAATCGCTTCGCGGTGCAGAGCGCGGCGCTGTACGCGCTCGACAGCGAGGAGGCGCGGGCCGCCGCCGCGGCGCTCGACGCGGCCGACGGCGCGCCGGGTTATCCCTGCTTCGGCGGGGCAGGGGTGGACGGCGCCCGCTTCGCCGGCAGCTGGGTGTGGGGGCGCTCGGTCGTGCGCTTCCCGGCCGGCACCGGCGTCCAGCTGGCTCCCGCCACCCAGGTGGTCATCCAGGTGCACTACAACCCGCAGGGCGGATCGCTCTACCCGGACGAGGACGTCACGCGGGTCGACCTGGAGCTCACCGGCGCCGACTCGGCCGTCGAGGCGCGCTACGTCCCGCTGGCCGCCAGCGGCTTCTCGCTCCGGCCCGGTGCCGACGACGCCGAGGCGCGCGGCTTCCTGGTGGTCGACCAGCCGCTCACCATCCTCGGCGTGGCTCCGCTCATGTACCAGCGCGGGGTCTCGATGGTGGTCTCGCGGGTGCGGCCGTTCAGCGAGACCTGCCTCGCGCGGGTCAACCACTGGGAGTTCTACAACCACCTCCGGCTCTACCAGTATCTGACCACGCCGCCGCAGGTGTTCGCCGGCGACGAGCTCGACATCCAGTGCACCTTCGACACGCAGAGCCGGATCGAGCCCACCCGCGAGGGTCAGGACCCGGCCAGCGAGCAGTGCATGGCCCGCCTCTACGTCGTGCCGGCGCCATGAGGGGCGCGCGCCGCGCCGTCCTGGCCATCGCGCTGGCGGCAGCCTGCGCGGACCCCGATCCGGCGGCCACGAGCGACGGTGGCGACACCGACGGCGGGGGCGGCGGCCGCGAGCTCACCTACTGGGGCGACGTCCACCCCATCCTCGCGGCCCGCTGCGACCGCTGCCACCTCGCCGGGCCGTCGAGCTACCGGCCGCTGTTCGACGGCTACGACCACATCGCGCAGGTGGCGGGCGCCATCGCGGTGGCGGCCGGGACGCGCGAGATGCCGCCCTGGGCGGTGACCGCCGACGGCAGCTGCGGCGACTGGGACCGGGCGGAGTGGCTGGGCGGCGACGAGATCCGCGGCCTTCAGGAGTGGGCCGAGTCCGGCATGGCCGAGGGAGACGCGGCTGACGCGCGCACGCCGGACCTCGACCCGGCGCCGCGCTCGCTGCGCGCGGTCGACGCGGTCATCGACACCGGCGCCGAGTACCAGCCGGCGCTCGGCGATCGCCTGCACCGCTGCTTCCGCGCCGCCCTGGACCTCGACCAGGCGTCGATCATGACGGCGTTCCAGGTCGACCCCGGCAACCCGCGCGCCGTGCAGCACGTGGCGCTCTACTCGCTCGACAGCGACGCCGCCGAGGCGCAGGCGGCCGCGCTCGAGGTGGAGGACGCCGAGCCCGGCTATCACTGCTTCGGCGGCAGCCGGGTCGACGACTCGCGCCTGCTCGGCACCTGGACCTGGGGCGAGGCGGCCTTCCGCTTCCCCGACCGGACCGGGGTCAGGCTCGAGGCCGGGCGCGACGTGGTGGTGCAGATCCACTACAACACCGACGGCGGCTCGGCGACGCCGGCGACCGACCGCACGCGCGTCGAGCTCGAGCTGGACGCGAGCGCCGAGGAGGGGCGCTTCGTCCCGCTCGAGGTTGCGGCGCTGAGCCTCGCGCCCGGCCAGCAGCGCACCACCGCCGCCGCGCTCCTGTCCGCGCCCGAGTCGATGGTCGTGCGCGGCGTGTTCCCGTTCATGCACTCGCTGGGGCAGAGGCTGCTCTTCCTCGACGGCGGCGGCCGCTGCCTGGCCGAGGTCGCGCACTGGCACCTCTACGCGCACATGCGCTACTACGGCTATCGCGAGCCGCTGCGCGTGACCGCAGGCGACCACCTCTGGCTCGAGTGCTCCTACGACACGGAGAGCCGGAGCCAGCCGACCCCCGGCGGCGAGGCGTTCGACGCCGAGGCATGCCGGGTGAACCTGTTCGCGACCGCGCCGGCCGACTGAGCCCGCCGGTCGCCGCGTGCGACGCGAGCCCTCGGTCGGGTCAGCGCGGCGCCGGCAGGTAGTAGCCGTTCGCGCGCAGCACCACGCCGCCGCACGCCGTCCCGGGCGGCGGCCTGAATACGAGGTCGAGGACGTCGCCCTGGCCCAGGCGGTGACGGACGCCGTCGTCGCGGCAGTAGGCCGGCTGGTCGGCGCCCGGCTCGCTGGCACAATTGCTGGGCAGCACGCGGGCGCCGTCGACCTCGATGTGCACCGCGTCGAGGAAGCTGGTCTCGGCCTTCTCCTCGGCGATGCGGACGCGGATGGTGGTCTCGCAGCGCGCGATCGAGTGGAGATGGAGCGCCCGGGTGGTCTCGCGCGACGGACGGTCGACGTTGCGCAGGACCTCGCCCTCGAGCGCCAGCGGCTGGACGGCTCCCGCGGCGTAGACCATCGGGCAGGCGGCGGCCGCCGCGTGCAGGGCACCGGTGCACGCGCCGGCGACCAGGATGGCCACGGCGATCGATCGCGCGCGAGGTCGTCTCACGAGGCGGGAACGTACCACCGGAGGACGAAATTCCGGCCCGCGGCGGCGGCCGCGGCGGCCGCGGCCCACTGCGCCCACCGTCAGAGCCGCGTCAAACCGGATCGGGGACGTCTTCCGGCGAGGCGGAGGCCGCCGCCGGCCCGGGCACGCCACCCGGATTCAGATCGAGCCGGCTGGCCTTCACCGTGAGGCTCGATGCCTGCACCGCGACCGCGTCTGCGCCCAGGTTGAGCGCGCTCCCGGCCTGGATCTTGAGGCCCTGCTGGGCCTGGAAGTCGCAGTCGGCCGCCACCACGTTGAGCTCGCCCGACGGCGCCTGCAGCACCAGGTCACCCGACTTGGCCTCGACGGTGATCTTGTTGTCGGCGCTGATCACGACGCGGCCGACCTTGCCGCCGTCCTCGATCGTGATCGTGCCCTTGTCGTCGTCGAGCTCGACGCGCGAGCCCTTGCGCGAGACCAGCACGCGGCGCTCGTTCTTGCCGGCGTTCTTCTCGGGCGGCAGGTCCTTGCCGTTCCACAGCGCGCCGATCACGATGGGCCGCCGGAAGTCGCCGTGCTCGAACATGACGAGCACCTCGTCGTCGATCTCGGGCAGGAAGAACCAGCCGCGGTTCTTGCCGGCGCCCAGCGCCGCCAGCGGCGCCCACCACGACGTGTCCTTGCCCGACAGGTTGGGGTAGCGGACCTTCACCCGCCCCAGCTTGTCCGGGTCCTTGTTGTCGACCACCAGCCCGATCACCGCCTCGTACACCTTGTCGGCGCGGTCCTCGGCGTCGAGCAGCTGCTCACCGAGCAGCTGGGGCAGCATCGGGACGGGTTGGTCCTCGCGCACGGTCCCCCATCATACGCCGCCCGGCGCGCCCTGCTTCCTGTCACACTGGAACTGCCGGCCGGGCCGACTCATTTGCCCGGGGCCGGAGCCGGAGCCGCGCCCGCCGCCTCGGCCGGCACCTGACCCAGGACGAGGAGCTGCCCGTCGCCCGGCCGCGACGCGCCGACCACCGCGACCGGCTTGTGGCCGGCCGCGGTCTGGACGCGCAGCCCGAGCATGATCGGGCCCCCGGTGGGGTCGGCCAGGTCCGGCAGCCGCACCTTGAAGCGGTCGCGGATGAACTCGCCGTCGCGCCAGCGCGAGCTGGGCAGGAGCCCGCCTCCCGTGGCGTGCATGCCGCTCTTCGCCGTCGGGGCCCCGGGCGGACCGGCCTGGCGCCAGGCCTCGACCTGGAACAGGAAGTCGGCGCTGGGCCGGCGTGCCGCGTGGAAGTAGACCGCGAACTCGGCCTTGTCGCCCGGACGCGCGGCCGGCTTGCCCGGGTCGAAGCCGACGACCTCGATGGCGCCGTCGTCGAGCGAGGCCCCCTCCACGCGCACCCGGGGGCGCGGCTCCGCGGTGAGCAGGTTGTCGGCGACCTTGGTCATGGCCTGGTTGCTGGTCGCGTCGCGCGAGTAGTAGACGCGCTCCAGCCAGTCGTCGAGGTAGTGCTTCATCGACTCGAAGGTCGACCTCGCCCCCGCCGGCCACAGGTTCTTCTTCTCCCACGGGTCGGCCACCAGATCGTAGAGCTCGTAGACGTTGGCCTTGAGGTCGTAGATGAGCTTGCTCTTCCCCGTGATGACCGCGCGCAGGGTGTGCTGCGCGTTGGTCTCCGAGAACACGACCCGGTCCGACGCGTCCTGGCGGTAGAACAGCTGCGGGACCAGGCTCTCGCCCTCGAACTGAGCGCCGCGCGGATCGAGGTGGCAGAGATCGACCAGGGTGGGCAGGATGTCGAGCGGCGACACGGCGCCGCCCACCTCGCGCGGCTCCGCGTTCGGCACGTAGACGATGAGCGGCACGTTGAGCAGCTCGCGGTAGAGCGCCATGCCGTGGTTGATGAAGCCGTGCTCCATGAAGCCGTCGCCGTGGTCGCTGGTGACCACGATGATCGTGTGGTCGGCGTCCGGCATGCGGCCCATCTCCTCGAGCAGCCGACCCAGGTGCTTGTCGGTGAAGGCCAGCTCGCCGTCGTACAGGTCCTCCTCGGTGGTGCCGAAGCTGCGCTCGCCCGGGTGCGCCACGTAGCGGCCGTGCGGATCGATGTAGTGCAGCCACAGGAACCACTTCTGGCCGCTCGCGCGGGCCAGCCACGACAGCGCGGCGTCGGTCAGCCGATCCGACGTGGTGCCGTACGGGTCCGACGTCGGCACGATGTCGTCGTAGCTGTCCCAGCCCTGCTCGAGGCCCCAGTCGCCGAACCACTCGTGCGTGAGGATGGCGCCGGTCCGGTAGCCGGCCGCCTTGAACAGCTCGCTGACCAGGAGGTTCTGGCTCTTGAGCCGCGGCGGCCAGCCGCGCTTGATGCCCTTCTCGTCGAGCGCGATGCCGGAGTGGAAGAACTTGGAGGTCAGGATGGCCGGCACCGACGCCATGGTGCCGGCCGCCGGCGCGTTGGCGAAGGTGAACGACACCGAGCGGCGCGCCAGCTTTGCCAGGTTGGGCGTGGTCTCGCGCCCCGTGCGCTTGCCGTAGCCGCCCATCGTGGTGTGGTCGTAGCGGACGGTGTCGATGGTGATGAGGAGGACGTTCCACTTCTGCCGGAAGGCCTCCGGCACCGGCATGTGCGCGCCCTTGCGGTAGCTGGGCAGGCGGCCGAGCTGGAAGTCGCGCCCGTCGCAGTTCTCGTCGATGCCGTTGTCCGGCACGTCGCGGGCCAGCGGGTGCACCTTGCGGTCGAACGGGGCGCAGTCGTTCTCGCCCAGCAGCGTGCCGTAACCGTCGTGATCGAAGTCGGTGGCGCGGCGCAGGAGATCGACCACCGTGTGGAGCGGCGGCGACCCGTTGACCGCCAGGCTCTTGGTGGCCGGGTCGGCGCCGACCGAGACCAGGGTGACCGGCATGAGCAGCGCCGCGGCGAGGACCAGGCCGCCCAGCGCGGCGAGCCTCCGGCGCGGCGCCACCGGCAGGAGCGCGCCGCGCCGCGCGAAGATGTGCGTGGCGGCGTGCGTGCCCACGGCCAGCAGCCCGGCGGACACGAGATGACGCCACGGCACCAGCGGCCGCAGCTGCGGCAGGACGAGCAGCACGAGCGCCGCGAGCGGCAGGCCGAGCAGGAGCAGGCCGACCGCCGCCGCGAGCGGGCTGGCGAGCGGGCTCAGCCACGCGAGGCGGCCGAGCCTGCGCTCCAGACGCGGGGCGAGTCGGGCCAGCAGCGCGGACACCATCCAGGCCAGGACCGCGCAGGCCGCGACCACGAGGAGCTGGAGCGCGGCCAGGAGCGCGGCCACCAGCTGCGGCTCCTTGAAGGCGGCCGAGATCCGGAGAGTGAGGAGCGTCGACGCCGCGAGGTAGACGGCCAGCGCCAGCGCCGCGCCCCACAGCCAGGCCGCTCCGGCCGGGGCGCGCGCACGCGCACGCGCCGGAGCGAGGAGACCGCGGAACCCGCGCGCGCGCTCGCCGCTCCGGGCCAGGAGCGCGACGCGCACCCCGCCGGCGACCAGCGCCAGGAGCGGCGCGGCCACCAGGTACACCGTGGCGAACAGCACCACGTCGAGCAGGAGGAAGCGGAGCGCGGTGGCCAGGCCCAGCGGGCCGCGCGCAGCCACCAGCGTGATCACGTACTCGCCGAGCGCCGCCGCCGCGCAGCCGACCAGGAGCGCGGCGAACACGCGCCTTGTGTCGCCCCACAGGAGCGGCAGGAGCCGGGTGCTCGGCCTCTCGCTCGGGATGATGGTCGACGGATCCGTCACCGCACTCACCTCATGCGCGCCTCAGGCGATGCTTGACCAGCACCCACATCGCCTCGACGCCGTCGGTCCAGCGCACCTTCTTGCCCTCGGCGATGTTGCGCGCCCGGTAGTGGATGGGCACCTCGGCGATCGCGACGCCGCGGCGGCCCAGCTTGGCCGTCACCTCGGGGCAGAACTCGAAGCCCTCGCACTCGAGATCGAGCGAGCGCAGGAGGTCGGTGCGGAACACCTTGAAGCAGGTGGCCTCGTCGGTGATGGACAGGCCGAACATCAGATTTGCCGACGCGGTCAGGATGCGATTGGCCGCGTAGTTGGCGGCGCGCATGCCCTGCGGGCGGGTGCCGTTCTGGAAGCGCGAGCCGTACACGACGTCGGCGCCGCGGTTGATCTCGCTCAGGAGGGCAGGGTAGTCGGTCACCTCGTACTCGAGGTCGGCGTCCTGGATGAGCGCGTAGTCGCCGCGCGCGTCGGCCAGCGCGGTACGGATGGCGGCGCCCTTGCCGCGGTTCTGCTCGTGGCGGACCAGGCGGATGCGCTCGTCCTCCGCCATCCGCTCGCGCACGACGTCGACCGTGCCGTCGGTCGAGCCGTCGTCGCACACCAGGATCTCCTTGCGAAAGCCGACCGGCTCGGTGTCGATGGCCACGACCTGGCGCAGGACCTCGCCGATGGTGCGCTCCTCCTGGTACGCGGGGATGAGGATGGATAACAGGCGCATCGCTGGTCCGCTACCATACCGTGCAACCAGGGCCGATTCACCTCGAGCCGGGCGCTCTCGCCCCGGCCAGCCGAGGAGGGCCCGAAGGGGCGACCGAGGGTACGTTCCTTGCCCGGCGACGAACGCGCAGTGCCAATACGGAGTCGGGCTGCGACCTGAGGTACGTTGCGGCTCCGTGAATCGCTCGGTCCGCCACCGCCACCTGGCTCTCGCCGGACTGTGCGCGTTCCTGTACCTCTACCCGTTCCCCTACTTCGAGGCGATGCGCAGCGCCAACGAGCTGCCGCGCATCTACCTCACCACCGCGATGGTCGACGAAGGCCGCTTCGCCATCGACACCGGCGTGCGCGCGCACGGCGCGACCGTCGACGTGTCGCCGTCGGGCGGCCACTACTACTCGAACAAGGCGCCCGGCTCGTCCCTGCTCGCGATCCCGGCCTATCTCGCGGTCAAGGCGGTGTGCGGGCTGACCGGACGCGAGCCGAGCCTCGCGCTCGAGACCTGGGCGTTTCGCGCGGCGACCGGCATCGTGCCCACGCTCCTCTTCCTCCTGCTCCTGTGGCGCTTCCTGGCCCGCGCCGCGCCCGAGGAGGGCGCACGCTCGGCCGCGCTGGCCGGCTACGCCGCCGGCAGCATGGCGATGACCTACTCGATCCTGTTCATCGCGCACCAGCTCTCGGCCGTGTGCATCGCCAGCGCCTGGATCCTCTCGGTCTGGGTGGTGGAGGACGGCCGCGACGTGAGGCTCCTGGCCGCGGCCGGTTTTCTGGCCGGGGCCGCGCCGCTCATCGACTACCAGGCCGCGTTCGCCGGGCTGCCGCTGGCGGCGTATCTGGTGTGGAAGCTGGTCGGCCCGCGCGCGGGCCCGCCGGAGGCGCGGCGGCCGCGCCGGACCGGCGCCCTCGCGCTGGCGGCGCTGTCATCGGTGCCGCCGATGGCGCTGCTCCTCTTCTATCACTGGCGCGCTTTCGGCGGGCCGCTGCGCACCGGCTACGCGGCGTCGGAGACCTTCGCCCACTTCCACCAGCGCGGGCTGCTCGGGCTGGACCGGCTGCGCCTCGAGGCGTTCATCGGCTCGACGGTGGCGCCCGACAACGGCCTGGTCTTCCTGTGCCCGATGCTGCTCCTCGCGCTGCCGGGCTTCTTCGTCCTGGCCCGCCGGCGCGAGGGCTGGATGCTCGGCATCACCGCGTCGGTGACGCTCATCTATCTCCTCTTCATCTCGGGCCTCAACTTCTGGCGCGGCGGGTGGCAGGTCGGTCCGCGCTACATCACGGCGATGCTGCCGTTCGCGATCGCGGCGGTGGCGGCGGCGATGTCGGCCGCCGACCGGGCCGGCGGCTGGCGCGGAGAGCTGGCCTGGGCCGGCGCGGTGGCGCTGACCGCGGTGTCGATCGTCATCTACTCGCTGTCGACCGCGCTGTTCCCGCACTACCCGGAGTCGTTCCACAACCCGGTGCACGAGCTGGTCCTGCGCCTGCTGGCCGCCGGCTACGCGCCGTGGAACGCCGGCTGGTGGATCGGGCTGCGCGGGCTGGCCAGCCTGGTCCCGTACCTGGCGGCGGTGGCGGGCCTGCTCCTGCTCGTCGCGGTGCCGCGGCGCGAGCGCTGGCGCTCGGGGGTCGCCGGGCTGGCGCTGGCCGCCGCCATCCTCGCGCTCTACGGCGCGGTGCCCGGCGGCGGCGCGGCGGCGGCGCGCTCCTACGCGCGCATCACGAGCTGGATGCCGAGCGGACCGTGACGGGCGAGCGGGGCCGTGATAACACCGCGAGC
>Ga0126377_10003394_pt1 | contig 11278 bp, 3 predicted proteins | sample PanSoiMetPlot_22_FD_92647 | JGI IMG/M metagenome (GOLD analysis project Ga0126377, IMG submission 92647) | Tropical forest soil microbial communities from Panama - MetaG Plot_22 | ecosystem: Environmental > Terrestrial > Soil > Tropical forest > Bulk soil | place: Panama | collected 2016-02-17
CACCAGTCTGCGAGATCAGCTCCCCGCGCAGGTTGTAGTTGTATTGGGTGGCCGTGGTTTTGCCGGTCGCGATCGTGCGGGTTTGAGTGGCTAACTGGCCGAAAGTGTTGTAGGTGTTGGTGGCGCCAAAACCTAAGCCGTCGGTCTGCTTGACCAGCAGGCCGCGTTGGTCGTAGTCGAAAGTGGTGTTTTGGTCTTTGCCGGCGTTGGTCAATGCCTGGACTTGGGCTAAGAACACCGGGGTTGTTTGTCCGCCAGTCAGGGTAGCCAATACCGCGGGAGCCAGGCGTGTGGCGTAGAGGCGTGCGCTGATTGCTTCACCGAAGGGGTTGAATTTTGTTTCGGCGACTTCGCCCAACGCGTTGACGGTGTGGGTCAGGCGCCCTTCCCCGTCGTAGTAGAACCAGGTCGGGTTGTTGTTGGCGTCAATCTCCTTAATCCGTTGACCCAGGCTGTTGTATTCATAACGAGTACCGTAGCTGGCGATCGCCGCGTCTATGGCGGCCTGGGTGGGGTTGACGCCAAGCGTGGCCTCGCCGACACCTCCCAAAGTTCCGGTGACTTCGCCAAAGGGGTTGTAGCGGGTGCGGCTCGCGCGTTGTTCGCCGGTACTGTCGGCGCTAACTTGGCGAACCAGACGGCCGGCGCTGTCGTATTCGTTGCGCATCACCGTGCCGTCGACACCGATGCTGCGGCTTACCCGGCCAAAGCCGTCATACTCGATCGTCGCGGTCTGTTTGGCGCTACCGGCTTTAGTCTTTAAGGTCGCCAGTGTGTCCGTCGGCGCTACGGCCACTGCGTTCAGGTAGCGCACGCTTTGCTGTTTGTTGGCCTGCTCGTCGTAAACAGTTTCGCTCAAGAAACCTTGTTCGTTGACCGATCCGACCACTCTGCCTTGGCCGTCGTAGTACTGGTAGCTGTGCAGGCCGTCGGCGCTTGCCGGCCGCACGGAAGACAGGACGTCGGCTTCAGGAGCGATAGCGGCCAAGGCTTGCGTCGTATCGGCCGCGAGGCTAGGCGTTGAGGCGGTGAGGAAGCCGCCGGCCTTCACCATCACGCTCAGACCAAAGCTGCCGCTGGCTGTTGCGCCATAAGTGTCGCTGGCCGTCACGGTAACTAAAAAGTTCTGATTCGTGACAATCGAGGAGGAACCGCTGAAGCGCCGTGTCGCGCTGTCAAAGTTCAACCATCCCGGCGCCCCGCTGGCGGTGTAGGTCAACGGATTGCCATTGCCATCGGTGAAAGCGCTGGCCGGAAAGCTGAAGTCGAGCGAAATCGGGCTGAAGCGAGGACCTTGAAGCTGAATATCGCTAAGACCACCGTTGTAAACCGGCGCTGCATTGTTCAATCGCAGCGAAACGCTGCGCTCGACCGACGCCCCATGCGGGTCGGTGGCGCGCAAGGTCACGGCAAACAAGCCGACTGCGTTCGATATCCCTGAGATGCGCCCATTGGTGGTATCGAGCAGGAGTCCTGCGGGCAACCCGCTGGCGCTGTAGATCAGCAATTCACCATCAGGGTCTATGGCTGCTGGTGGTGTGTAGGCAATCGGCGAGCCTGCTTGCGCGACGATGGCGGGCAGCGAACCCCAAGTCGGCGCGCGGTTGCCGACATCGATGCTGAACGACAGTCGGACGGTCTCGCCAAACGCATCTTGAGCTTCCAGCGCTACCGCTTGTAGACCCAAGGTCGACGGGGCGCCGCTCAGTGTGCGGGTCGTGGGATTGAACGACAACCATGAAGGTTTGGAAATCACGCTGTAGGTCAGCGCCTGACCTTCAGGGTCCGCCGCCGCCGGCACGGTGAAGGTGAATGCTTGGTTGATCCACGTTACCTGCACCGGCACGGGCACCCAGGTGGGACCGTTGTTGGTCACCTGCAGCAAAAAGCTCCTGTCGGTAAACAAGCCCTGCGGATCGGTGACCCGCGCGGTGATGGTGTACATGCCAGGCGTGGTCGGGGCGCCACTGATGGCGCGGGTGGCGGCATTGAACGTGAGCCCTGGGGGCAGCGCCGAGCGGATTGAGTACGTCAGTAAAGTCGCTGCCGATTCGTTGTCGGTCGCTGGCGGCAAGGTCAGGCTGAATCCTGTAGCGTTAGTGGGTACCGCGCTGTCCGGCAACTGACCCCAACTCGGGGCCGAGTCAGCCACCGTGATGCGCAGCGTCACATCGCCGGTCTTGCCGCGATTATCGTCGGCTCTGAGCGTCACATCGTAGCTGGTCAAGCTGTTCGGCGGCGTGCCCTTGAGCGTGACCACACCGGCGCCTGCATCCAGACTCAACCATGCCGGCGGCGTACCGACGAAGCTAAAGCTCAGGCTGTCGCCGTCGGCGTCGGTGGCCGGCATCCGGTATTCGAACGGCCGACCGGCGGTGGCGTTCTGATTGCTGACGCCGATCCAAACGGGCGCGGCCATGTTCACCGCCGCGGGGCTGCGCTGGCTGTAGCGCACGGTCTCGATCAGCCGTCCGCCCGCATCGTACTTGTACTCGGTGAGGTATCCGAGCGCGTCCACGCTGCCGACCTTGCGGTTGTCCTTGTCATACAGGTAGCGGGTTACGCGGTCGGCCGTCTGCGTCATTACCACGCGCGACGCCCCGTCGTAGCTGGTGGTGGTGACCGTATTGGCGGCATCGGTGGACGTCGTAAGCCGACCGGCCGCGTCGTAACCGAACGTCGTTACCCGATCGCGCGTCGCATCGGTCAGCACGTCGCTGCCTGCGCCGCCGACGGTGAGACTCAGCTTCGTGACCGTTTGCGTGGCGCTGTCGTACCAGCTACTGGTGTCGGCGCGGTTCAAATACTGTGTTTGCCGGACGAGCTGCCCGGTCGCGTTGTACTCCGAGCGCGCCACCGCCCCGGTCGCGTCGACCTCGTACTCCAGACGCCCCGCGGCGTCATAGAAGCGGTAGCGCCGGCCGCCCTGCGCGTCTTCCACCATCCGCAGCTGGTCGGCGTTGTTGTAGACGTATCGCGTCTCACGCGTCGCGCCGTCGCCCGTCTGACGCATGCTCACCAGCCGACGGCGGCTATCGTAACTGCGCGTCTCGGTCAGACCGCTCGCCGCGGTCCCAGTTATGTTGCGGTTGGCGTCGTCATAGACGGTGGTCTGGGCGCCATTGGCGTCCGTGCTAGTCAACACCCGGCCCATCCCGTCGTACGCGAAGCTCGTCATGACTGTGCGCAGATCGCGGGCGCCGCCGCGCACGACGGTGCGCTGGCGCAACTGGCTGTGCGCATCGTAGATGTACTCCATCACACTCGCCTGTCCATCCAGGACGCCGGCGCCGGTCGCGCCCACCGCGGCGTAGCTCGTCTGCCGGCTCATGGCGCCGCGCAAATCATAGCTGTACTCGGTGAGCTGCGCTTGCGTCTTGTCCTGCAGCCCCGCAACCCAGGCGGTGAGCTGCGCCTCCGTCAGTGGCGCGGCCGGGCTCAGCCCCGTGAGGTCGTAGACCTGGCCGACGTACAGCAGCGTATGCGTCAACAAGCCGTAGCCGACACTCGCGGTCCCGTAGCGGTTCTCGGTCACGCGCCCTTCGGCGCTCACGACGAAGCGCAATCGCGAGTTCGCGTCATACACATAGCGCGTGGTGAGTGGATCGCTCGCGCTCTGCGCCCCGGCGCCGTCCGGGTCGGCGGCGCCGTAGCGCGTCTCTGTCAGCATCTGGTTGAGCGTGCTGAACGTGCGCGTCACCGTGTCGCCGAGCGCATCGCGCTCGAGCGTGCGGTTCCCGTTACTGTCATAGCCGTAGGTCACCGTGTTGTTGCGCGCGTCGGTGACGCTGACCAGATTGCCGCTTGCGTCGTACGTGAACTTGGTCGACAGCGCCGCCCCGCCCACCGCGGGCGTGAGGATCTCCGTCAACTGCTTGGTCGTCGCGTCATACCGGTACGTCCACACCTGCCCGTTACCGTCGGTGATTGCAGTGCTGTTTGTCGTGGCGCTGTAGGTGAACACCAGTTGCGAGCCGGTCGCGCCGCCCTGGTCTTTGACCGTGCTGACCCTTCCGGCGGCGTCATAGGTGAAGAACACGCTCGTGCCGTCGCTCTGTGTCACGCCGGCGATGCGCGCGGTGGTAGCGTCGTACGTATAGTTCGTGACGAAGACGGCGCCGTCGGCAATGCTGCCGTCGTCCGGCGTCAGATCCGTCGTGACGGTGGTCAGCCGCCCCACGCTATCGTAGTTGTACTCCACCTGACGGAGCGCGGCGCCGAGCGTCGCGGTCGCACGCCCACTCGCATCCTCGATGAGCGCGCGCGTCTCGAGGCGTTGCAGACGGGTCAGCCCATTGAACAACCCGTATGTTAGCCGCAGCTCCTGCTGGCTGGCAGTATCCTGGATGAGCGTCAGCCGCCCGCCGGCGTCATACATCAAGACGATACTGTTGTTGCTCGTATCGGTGCGACGGATCAGCCGGCCCGTCATGCTCGAGGAGGTGGAGTTCGAGTACCGCTCCGTCACGCGTGTGGACCCATCGGTCCACACCCATTCGCCCGGCGCGCTGTCGTATCTCAGCTCGTCGTGGGCGCCGCTCCCTTCGGCGCCGATAAACGCCGCCCGCGCCGCATTCCAGGTGAACGTCGTCTCATGGCCGTCGCCGGTGGTGCGGATCACCGTGGCGCCCGCTTGCGGCTGCGCAGGCGTGCCCGGTCCCTGGAACCGCGCCGTCTGCTCGTAGCCCCAGCGCCAGCCATCGCCATCGCCGTCGTTCAGGGCGCCGAGCGAGTTGTAGGCGCGCAGCGCGTAGAGGTCCAGTCCGCGACCGGCGAGCTGCTCGTCCTGCGTCAGCAGCGCCAGATTGCCGCTCGCCGCGTTGACAAACGCGCGGCCGCCTCCTTGCCCAAGCGCTCTTTGGCCGAGTACCCCCGCCCCGCCAATAATGTTCAGCGACGTATTGAGCAGACCCAGTCCGTTACCCGCGACTATCGCAACCATGACACACCCTCCTTATGCAGTATGTGAGTAGAGATATACTTGATATCCGATATCAGCTGATCCATGCCCGGCGCCGCGGCCATGGCAGATCAGCCCAAACTCCCGGAGCAAGCGGTCGACTAATGAGACGGCCGCTTGCTTACGCGCGCGGTACTGTACTCATCTCATTGGCAGCCGACATTTGTCAGTCTTTCTGCCGAGGAAAGGCTGAAGGCGCCGCCGGTAACATTGCTGTAAGACGAATAACAGGCTCTCGCCTGTGTGATCGAAGTTCGTCTTCTCACCCTGATATGCGGAAGTAAGTGGAAAATTACAGGAACTGCTGAGAAAATTTTTCTTCTTGTCCGACAGGACCCTTCATTCAGCTTATTGGGGCTTTGGTCAGGCCAACTGTCACTGGATCACATGGATTCCTGGCGTCTGCGCTCTGGCGGATCACCCTGAATTGCGAATTCCTCGGAGCGTATATGACGTCGTAATAAAATGCGAAATCACTATTATCCGGCGTCGATCTGGGGGGCTCTTTGCAGAAGTTCTCCAGGGAAATTGTATAACTGATCCCGGGCTCTTTTTTGAGTTTTATTGAGGAACCAGAATTAGGGCCATACCTGAGAACGGCCTCCTCTTGATCGTCCAGGTAAATATCGCATCCGATCTTATCGGCGATGATTATATTCTTACTGCGACCTGAAGGATTAATGAGCGAGACCGGCGCCACGCTGAGAGTATAGAAGATGCCGTTATGGATAAAGATACTGCGGTTGAGAGCTCCGGCTTTGAACCGCAGCCGCGCATTATAGAGTTCCCTTCCCTCAAAATCTAAAAGCCAGCGAAAATCGCGCCAATCCTTTGCGGTATCGCGATCGAACGTACCCGGCTCATAGGTATTAACACTACTTGCCCTGCCTGGTACTTCAAAGAAGATATCTCCATCCGGAAGAATATCCGGAGAGATCGGCAGCAAAACCCCATTGGCCTTGATGTCCATCTTCAAGCAATGCCTCTCTGCCAGCACAACGCCGGCCTGGCAAAATTTATTCTCTTCTTCGAAGGCGAGAAGGAACAGACCTTTGAAGATTAACGTTATGGTCGGGGAATCTGATATCGTCATGAATTATGTTCTCCTCTCTTGAGTGATCTGACCCGATGTTATGCAGTCAGAACTGCGCGTATCCGCCCACCACGACAAATCCTGCCCAGGAGTATGGCCGGCGATAATTCAGCGAGTCCTGGCGCAGCATTTCCAACTGCGCCTCACGAATGGCTCTGGCCGTTGACATCTTCGATTGAGTTCGGTAACGGTGAAGGTCATTCATCATCTTTGCAGTCATATGGGAATCGACATTCCAAAGGCTCGAAATGACGACGGGCGCTCCGGATGCAATGAACGCGCGAGCCAATCCGACCATTCCTTCACCGTGATAGTCACGTCCGATCAAGGTCCGGCAAGCTGATAGAATGACCAGCTTGGCTCGCGGTAGTTTCATCCGACTGATCTCTCCGGCTTGCAACAGCCCATCGTTGTCAGGCGGCGAAGCTTCCGACTCTTCCCATAGAGCCAGACCTGAATATTCAGGCTTTCGCTCATTGACCAGGCCGTGTGTCGCAATATGGATAACTTCGGAATTCCCGATCTCACGTCTTACGGAATCTTCGGTTGCCGCGCTGTCGAACAACAGCTTCGAGCGATTACCATACCAGGCGGCGACCTGTTCGACTTCCGTTCTGGTCGAAGGAAGGGCTGAATTTAGCAGAGCGGATTGTTTAAAGACCGATTGGCCTATGCTCAGGCAGCCTTCGACGGAAAACGCCTCTTTCTGTTTAGCGATATGGGAGCATAGAATAAAGACGGTCGAACTCGGAGCAATAGAGATGATGTATTTTTCGATCAGGTACTTTCCGCTCTCCGGGTCGATCAGCGCTCCGAATGGGAAGCTATTGAATGACCGATCAGGGACGATAAAAATCTCCTTGCCTGGATCCAGCCTCTTCTCAATCGGCTTTATCAGGATCGCATAGAGTTCCCTGGCCAAAACCTCTGCCCGATCGTTCAGCTTCGGGACTTTGATGCAGTCGAGATATTCATTAACTTTTCGACTTAACTCGTCCGAACTGATGTTCTTGGTGGTTCCAAGAAAGTCCGACTTGGACAGAGCCCAAATGTGAAGTGATTTGGGGAGAGAAGAATATTGAATAATCTGGGCTGAAGCGGGAATTAGATCCCTGATTTGCGACAAGGTCATCGGCTGATTGGCCGATTCACTATTGACGCCTTTCAATGACGGCCCGCTGATGGGGGACATCAGGTCGAGCAATGACCTGGCGCGCCCTTGTTCGGCGTAACGGAAGGCTTCTTGATAGTTGTTCTGTAATGTAAGGGAGAGCTCAATCCCCAAGGCATAGATGTCCTGCCCGGTCTCTAAAAAACTGATCCTCAGCTGATTATCGTCAATTTTCCGGCGGTTGAGCTCAAACATTTGGAGCGCCTTGTCCAGTTCCGCCCACGCCGACGAGTAATCACGCTTTGCCGCATAGACCATCAGTCGCCCACGGTGAGCGTCCAGCCTCTCGTATAAAAGCCCTCTCGATTCAGAGATCCGGATGCAATCATTGAAAGCATTGAGCGCTTCGGCGAGGCTTCCGACCTCCCGATAGAGATGTCCCAACCTCAGAAGAGCATGAGCCTGGATGTCTAATCCCGCAGGGCTGTCCCCATATTCATGGCCTATCCTAAGGTCTTTCCCGGCGAGTTCTATCGCCTCCTGATAGTTATTCAATTTCCCGTAGATTTCGCTCAGGAACCCATAGGATCGTGAAATCCGGAGCGGACGTTTCATGTCGATTGCCAAGAGGAGCGCTTGCTTTTCGAAGGCCGCCGAGGTGAAGAGCCTGGAGAATGCGCTGAGAGCGTCAGCCGACACTCTGTAAATCAGCCATAATATCGCCGGGTCGACGGGATGGATGCGAGCCAGGTCCAGGGCCTGGCGGGCGTAATTCATCGATTCTTCGTGAGCGCCGAGCAACCCATGAGCGGAGGCCAGTTGCCCAAGTATTCCTATTTTCTCGTTCCAATCCTGTTTTCGTTCCGCGATTGAAAGGGCTAGCCTGCTATATTCAATTCCGCGGGCCGGTCTATTCTGGCTGGTGTTAATATCGGCGATCAGATACAGCGAACGGGTGAGGAGCCATAGATAGCTTCTCTCTCTTGAATCACGCGCCAACGCCTCGGCTATTTTCCCGGCCGTCTGGAACTCTGAAGCGCGAACGTAAAAAAATCCGATCATCAAATCCGCGAGCGCTACTTCACAGCGGCTCCCGGCGAGGGCGAACATTCGCCTGGCTTGTTGATAAAGGGTAAGCGCTTCCTTCATTGATTTTTTATTCTTCTCATACGCTTCCCCAAAAACCCGGCGCGCGGACGATAGAAGCATCGCTTGTTCAGGTCCGGTCGTGCGATAGAAAGCCGCCAGGTCTCGAGTATAGAGGTCGCCGCTCCTGCTCGATTCGATTCTCCCCGCTGTGATCAGAATATCGAGTCTATTTTGCGCCTCGGCGTGACGTCCTCGAGAACGCAATTCCAGGTATTGATCGAGCAGAAGCTCTGTGATGAGATTCCAACTCTGCCGGCTTCCCAGGACGAATGATCGCCGGATGCTTTCCTCATCACCTGAGCCATAAGCATCAATGAAATTCCGAAAAATTCTGTCTCTATCAAAAAACGTCTTGTCTTTCTGTTTTTTCAGCGCGTCCAACCTTGCTCTGGCCTCCACGGCCCACTCGCTTTCCGGATCAAGCCGAAGATACCTTTCCCAGCTCTCCATTGCCTGGTCGATCAGACCGAGCCGCTCCAGGCATAATGATTGGTTGAATAGCGCTTCAGCCGACTTGCTCTCTTTTTGCAGCGCTTGCGAAAAATGTTCATTCGCCAGGCTCAGGTCTGAAAGGATTTCGATCGAGAGTTGCTCGCTAAGTTGTGAGGAAGTTTCTCTCAACTGGTCGAGCCGCTGGCGTTTGTTCATGCCGGACTCCATCAGCGCGGCGCCCAGGTCATTGTGGATGCGCGCATTTGATGGGTCGTATGCGATCGACCTGTTGAATTGATCGATTGCTTCCTCGATCTCGCGCTTTAGAAGGTAGCTGCTCCCGAGAGCTTGATAAGCCTTTGCGCTGGGGTGAGCCCTTGCTACGCCGAGTAACATGAGATTGGCCTGATCGCGCGCCGTATAGTCAACCAGTCTCTCATTACTGCTACGATCCTTCTCCCAGGAAGCATATTGAACCCCTGAAAGGCGCGATTCGATGGGACGCCCCTGACTGTAGGCTTCGTTCAGCATGGCCAGCCCCTGACGAACTTGCCACCAGGGTAGAACAACGCGCCAGCCAGTCACTACAGCGCCTGCCAGCAGCAGAATGCCAGCGGCAATACGCATCGCCATCCGCCAGGCGAATGTTTTTTTTGAATGGGCGTCCGGGGAGTGTTGCGCCAGGTTGACGACCTCGCTGGAGGGAGGTTCTTCGGCGATCTCAGCATTCGAACTCAGGAGAACACGAGCCATCTCGAGTTTGCGTCGGCGTGAGGGAGAGTTCAAGAAAGTCTGTTTGAAGCTCCTGACCTCCTCGGCGGTTAAATCGCCACGGATGTAATCGTCTATCAAATCGAATTCTGCGCTCTGAATCACTTCTTGAAGCTCGGCATCTTCGAGCAGCCTGATTTCAATACGCTCCTGCTCATCAGGCGACGCTTCGCCCAGCAAGAAACGGTAAAAGAGTTTTTCGTTGTCAGGCGCGTCATTCATATACATACCACACTAATCATCGCTCTCACTCATTATCGTATGCGCCCTGTGATCGATTTATTACAGTTGAATCCGATAGTAATTGGAGACACTCTCCCAAACACCTATTCAGCGCCGATCTAATGCGAAATGCTCTGACCGTCAGCGAATTACTGGTAAGTCCATATTGAATGGCCAATTTGCAGCGATGCTCGATCTTTTCTTGCTTCTCTTTCAGGTAGTAACTGGTAATCAGTCGCCTGTCTTCAGCTGAGAGTTTATCTAAACACTTTTTGCGGCATCGATCTGTTCTTTCCTGAATGATTGAATCCTCAGGTTCGATCACAGAATGGACGAGTTGAGGCCTTCTGAGGCGCTCCTGGTAGACATGGCGTGCGACCCCGTAAAAGTATTTTGCCTGCTCGCCGGTATACTGGTCAGCTATTTCAGGAAGCTTTTTGATTACTCGATCGATTGTTTCATCCGCCAAATCGTCAGGTTCGGCGCATCCACGCCGCTCAAAAAACTGAGCCAGACCGCGCCGGATGACCTCGTATTTCTCACCAGCCAGATTACGATCGGAATGGAGCCAGGCGAGAAGCCGGTCAAATCCCTCTTGTGTCATCTCCAACTGTTCCCGCATTTCGGTTCGCCCACAGATAATGGGCTGCATCTTGAAATTGGCTCTTTAGTAGATATGACCTACCGTCAACTTGACACCGCAATGTTAGCTCAATCACTGAGAGTAGAAAATGATAGCTGAAAATTCCAATGCGCGAAATCTTCGAATCCAATCGAGACTTCGCCTCCTCGGATCCGATGTTCCGGAGAGGACTGTGGCGAAGTATCGAATCAAGAGCGCCAAGCCTCCGTCGCAAACCTGGAAGACCTTTAGCCGGCGTATGCGGTGACATCCGCTTGTTATGGCGTAAAGCCGCTGCAAATCTTTATACAAGGCCAGATGTCAATGATGGGGCAATCGGATTGCGAGACTACGACAACAAGGTGTTTATCGCTGAGTACGGCGAAGAGGAGGTTTAGGCAGGAGATCTCCGAAGAGCGCGGTTTTGTTAGGATTGCTAAAAATAGGCTCCACAGAGGCGCCGCCTTAATCATTGATGCCCTGGATGCCGAGGCAAGACGCCATCGGGTCACCCTCAATGCGGAATCGGTCCGAGATGAGTCAGGCGGTTATACTTCCGCCTGTCGCCTTTCAGTCATTAAAGCTCATCATCTTTCAGCTCTGCATGCGAGCCGGTTCGTCATTTATCGTTCTTTCCCCTTTATCCCTGGCGTCATCATACTCCTCTTCTTCTTCCAGATCTCAGGGCTTAATGTCTGCATGAGAAAAGGGGTCCGAAGTTTTGCTGCCCAATCATAGACACCAAAGCAAACCGGCGCCCATAAAGTCGAACATAGCAATATTTTAAAAGGCAATGCCGAGGGCGGGACTCGAACCCGCACGGCCTTTTGGGCCAGAGGATTTTCTTACCACTATAACTTTCGCTACCTGCCGCTCTTTTCAAGTCCGACAGTTTGTGGTCTGGACGATGCCTTCTCC
>Ga0126377_10003395_pt1 | contig 11276 bp, 10 predicted proteins | sample PanSoiMetPlot_22_FD_92647 | JGI IMG/M metagenome (GOLD analysis project Ga0126377, IMG submission 92647) | Tropical forest soil microbial communities from Panama - MetaG Plot_22 | ecosystem: Environmental > Terrestrial > Soil > Tropical forest > Bulk soil | place: Panama | collected 2016-02-17
CGCAGGAGTGCGAACAGACTGGTGCCGGTCACAGCACCCAGCAGATAGATGATGACAACCAGGAAGGCGAGGGGCATCTGAGCGCTAATGCGAAGGAGAGACACCGTGACGCTCTGAAGGTTTTGCACCGCGAAGATTGTGGTCACCGCTGCGAACAAGACGATGACCGCCAGATGAAACCAGCGCATGTCGAACCTCTCTGATTGGTGTGCGATTTCACGTGAAGCGTCTTATGCGAGCCCGCAGATCCAGGCCGATGCCGATCCAGCTTGCTCCTGCGATCACGAGATCGATGCCGAGGAAAAGTCCCAGAACATAGACGCTTGAGACAGGCCATCGCGCCAGGATGACAAGGCCAAGGAGCAGCGTTACAGCGCCAGAAAAGGCCACCCAGATCCAGGGTGTACTCTCCTTCATGCTAAATGCGAGAACCAGGCGCATGGCTCCGGAGAAGACCAGCGCCAGTCCCAACAAGAAGGTCAGCAACATTGCTGCGAGCAGGGGATTCTCGAAGGTGATAATGCCGGCAAAGATGTATAACGCACCGAGCAGAAGCCAGAGAACGAATTTGCCCCAGGTTCTGATCTGGAACGCGTTGAATACTTCGGCAATTCCGGCCACCACCATCATGACGCCAACCAGGAGGACACTGGCAACGGTCGCCGTAACGATGCTGCCCAGTGCAACCAAGCCGACAATCACGTAGATGACGCCAAGAGCGACGATCCAGCCCCATTTGGAGCGCAGTGGCTGTAGACCGAGTGAGTGGCTTGGCGAAGGATGAGTATTTGCAGCGCTGGTCATTGCGATTCTCCACTGCGGGAACGAATTTCCGAAGATGAGGGCCGCCTCCACTCCGATCCAACTGCGCTGTAGCTCACGGCATTTCGGCGCACCTGCGAAGGACCTCCCTTCACGCGCTTTCAGCGCAAAGCATCAATCGCATTTGGCGGGTCACGCGCCAGCTGGTCACGGATGCGCGGATCCGGATCCGAACCAATATAGCGTCCACGTGTGTCGTACACGTCGTACGGTATGCGCAGGCCGTAGTAGCGCCCGTAGCTGGCATAGGGGCTGTATTGCTGAGCGTAGGCGCCGTGGTAGGGGGATCGCCAGACACCGTACGGATGTTGAGCGAGAGCAGGCGAGGTGAACAGCACCGCTAACGCCAATGTTGCAATCACTATCTTCATGAGGAACTCCTTCATGCAACGAGGTCAGATAACGGATGTCAGTGATGTGCATCCAGTGTGCATAGGGAGCACGCACATATCAAAAGAGATTGGAGCGATGCGTCTTGGTTTAACGAAGCCAATGTTCCGAGTGGCGTCAAATATCTGAATGGACGATCGAATTCACCGCAATCGAACGCGGGCAAAAGGTAAAAAGGTCCCAGCAGCTTGGTTGAACGCAACAGCGATCCGCGGAATTTCGCTGTGGTTGGGCCGCGCCGTTTATGCGCTCGCCCAGATTCTGAACGTTTGGATAATTGCGGCCCAGCGAGGGAGAACTAACCTCAAAACAAAATATGTCCAACTATTTTGTTAGCAAGGAGGCAACATGAAACGGTTTTTTGTTTCCGCTGCTGTGGCGCTGCTTTTGGCATCTACGTGGTCGGACGGGGCTTCTGCTCAGCGTCGTGGGTTTGGTGGTGGAGCACGCATCGGCGGCGGTGCGTTCCATGGCGGTGGCATGGGGATCGGCGGCGGTGCATTCCGTGGCGGCGCATTGGGCTTTGCCGGTCGACCCGGATGGGGCGCCGTTGGGCGCCCGGGATGGGGCTTTGCCGGACGTCCAGGCTGGGGCATTGCCGGAGGTCCAGGCTGGCGTCCAGGCTGGGGTGTTGCCGGTCGTCCCGGATGGGGGCGTCCGGGTTGGGCGAATGCCGGGTGGGGCCGACGTTGGGGCTGGGGGTGGGGCTTTCCGCTCGCAGTCGGTGTCGGTCTAGGCTCCTACGGCTACGCCTCTTCCGGTTACAGCGATTGCCTGTCTTGGGACGGCTATCAGTGGGTCAACGTCTGCTACCAGCCGTATGGCTACTCTTACTGGTGAGCGGTGAAACCGAGACGCGCCGGATGCTGCGAGGATCTCGTTTGACGATCCTGTGGCAGCCAAAGCTGTATCCGTATGCAACATACAGGATTCGGGCTGACGCGCGATGCCTGAATTCTGTGCTCCGAGCAACTGGAAATGTCCAGCGCGGAGGCTTAGCGAATCAAGGAAGCGGATCCCGCCTGCGGCCCCCTTAGTCATTCTTGATATTGAACACGATCTCTGTCGCCTGCATGACCGGTGTCGCAGGATTTCTGAAACAATAATCCCGCAGCTTCTTGGCGCTCGCCTCCAAACCTTGCGTATCAATGATCGTATTGCCGCGTTTCCCGTTGAAATAGCCGCTTAGCCAGATCGAGATGTTCTGCGGATCGGTGATCTTGTAACCTACGTACTGGTCACAGGTGACCTTTGAGAGGTCCAGCGTAACCTGTGCGCTGACTTCGAAGGCGAATAGCGCTCCTGTTGCGGCGACCATCAAAAATTTCATCATGGCGTTTCTCCGGGTTGTTAGTCAGAGAGACCGCGATCGTTGTCAGCAGGTGTCCGCACGCTCCATTGCATTATTAGTGTAAGTTGGAACATTGCGCATCTAAACCAAGGCGCATCGCAATGGCCATTTGTATATCGCCAGCCCGCTTTGTTGGTTGGCCAAAATGCTTCGCGCCTCGACGATAAGCTCGTCTCAGAGTGTGAGCATGCAAAACGACTCATGCTACAAAGACTGCTGATCTTAAGAGGACGATCACTTGGGAAAGAGGGCTGAGCATCAACGAGAGCCGAAATCGCGACGACAATAAGCGGCGTTGACCCTACGCAACACCAGCGTTGTTGGAGTCACTAAAATCATCGAGCGCATCGCGCTGGAGTTCTAAGACAACCATTCTGCACAAAACTCGTGGATCGCGCTCGCCAGTGCTGGCGCACTCGACCACTTTGCGCGCTACGATCTGTCGCAGCGGTTCTTCGCGCTTGGACAGGCGAAGCGCAACACAAGCCGCTTCAAGAGCTCGGCTCATCGCTTCGATGTCAGTGGATTCGAACGCTAGGTTTCCGAATATTTTTCGAACTGGCATCCCGCCTCCCGTCCATAGAGGGAGTTTCGTATTGCATTAAAGCACTTCGATCAGACTGCCCGTAAGTAACGTTGCGTTTACTGACCACGCACTCCATGCAATGCAGAGCTGCTACAGATAAGAAAACATTGGTGGCGCGAAACGCCGAGGCTCATCCGATCTCTGAACTGTTATGACCCATTGTTAATATATCGGAGGCACGACAAGTCTTGTCCTTGCTGCGTGCTGCTTTTGACCCGCAGCAGCAATCGAGTGGCTCTAAACCTTTGGCGAAGTCACCTTAACTAACGGCCAATTTTTGTTCGAGAACAATCGAGGCATTCTGTTATGGCAACGTTGGCTTGGTTAAGGGCGTAACTGGCCGGGCGCAGCAATAGGCAGCGCGCGGCCTGGGGCGTTGGCGGATTGAGTAGCCGACGCCGCGCTTGGGGAGAGCGCCGCGGTGTTGCGGAGCGGGGCAAGCGGTCAAGCGGGGATGTTAACTTTCAGAGGAGCATGCAATGTCACCGCAGCTTCCCGGCTACCAGTTTCATCCAGAACTCGGCTATCTTTGCCCCTCCCGTCAGCTCTGGCAAAATGTACGCGTGGGGTTGGCCGCAGCAGCATTCGGTCTCGTCGCGGGCCTGGGCGCCGCCTTGGCCCTGTTTCCAAGGCACAGTAACGATGTCGCATGGACCGAACCTGCCTTGGCTGCGGCGGCTACTGACTCGGTAAGCCACTCGACCGTGCTCCCAGAGTCTGGCCCGTCTTCCCTTGCCAGGACGTCTGACGCGGCCAGGCGGATCCCTGCTGACGACGTCGTCAAACAGTCGTCACAGGGCGCGATCACGAGCCCCGGAATCGGAATCGGAGCAGCCAACGAGGCACCTTCCCCTATCGAGACGCCGGTTCGAGCCGCTCCGCAGGCGACCTTTGATCGCACAGCAGCAAGGGGAGCCGAACACGGGCGAGCCGTTTCGAGCAGAAGAGTGAAGACTGCAAGCTCATCCGCTCGCCGTCGCGCCCGCGAACCTACCCCGACCGATTCGTTCGCGAACAGGCCCGTGGGGTTCCAGCTCAGCCCCTTCGCTTACGACACACGTTTTGGACGCCGCCGAGATTGGGGCGGCGGTTGGTCCTGGTGATGTTACGATCGCGATCGTGCGCGGCCTGGCGCCCAGGCATGATCCTGATCCGGCCATGATCCACGCCTTGGTCCAGGCACAAGCCAGAAAGCCTCACAGAAATCTTAACGACAGTTTGTGCCATCAGTAAGCTGTGCGCCTGCACGCGGCGGCGAAGACTCTGCTGCACGCCAATGATGATGCACTGGTTTAGCGCAACGCGACAAAGATAGCTCGCAGCTCGGGCGTTAGCGCTAAGCTGTACCTAAACCTTTAGACAGTTGCGTCAGTCAGCGCGTTCGTTAGATTTTCAATTGTTTACGACACTACTTTCTCCTCCACCACCGCTAACCCCCGGTCGCTGCCCCCGGTGCCGGGGGTTTCTTTTTGCACGAACCGTCTTGGGGGTTTTCACAGCTTGGTTCGTCTTAGCCGTTTCTGAGACGAATCGCCATCCTTCGATCCGAGCTCATCTCCTCTCTCGCTCTGTTCGCGCGCGCCGGTTGGCGAATAGCGAACTGGCGGATTCACAGCGGCTCGAGTACCTGCTCAATCGAGCGCATTGGTTAACACATCTAGTTCTAAGTGAGAGCGAGGCTGTTCTTAAGGATAGCTACGCTCTCACTCTGAGCCGCGATACTTGTAGCCTGCAAAGGCCACGTTGTGGCCAGTCACGCGTCCCCGAATGAGTCAAATATTTTGAGGAGGATCCAATGAAAAAAGCGATATCTGCTGGAATGACCGCGCTTGCAGTCATCGCTGCGTCTTCCATAAGCCATGCACAAAGTCCATCCCGTGAGGCTGGATCAGAGCGTGTAACCGCAGCCGATTTGAATGCCTTGACGGATGCGCGGGTTGCCATCGTCAAGGCCGCTCTGCAGCTTACACCTGACCAGGAAAGATATTGGCCGGCTATTGAGGAAGCGATCCGCTCCCGGGCGAAAGACCGGATAACCCGTCTGGAAAGCATTACAACAGGCCTAGCCGAGCGGGCCGACCGCAGCGCTCTGGAAAATTTGCGTGACCGTAACCCCATCGATTTCATGAATCGACGTGCCGATGCCCTGGCTCAACGAGCATCCGACCTGAAGAAGCTCGCCGCTGCGTGGGAGCCACTGTACCAGACGCTCACGCCGGACCAGAAACGCCGGTTAGGCTTCGTCGCGATGGTTGCGCTCAGTGAACTGAGAGATCGCGTGGAAGAGCGTCGTATCGAGGCTGCCGGGCGCGATGATTAAGGCCGCAATCTAACGGGTTCGGCGGATGGGCCCGACCAGCCACCCGGAGCGGCGGCCGTGCGGCCGGCAGTGGAAGCCGGCCGCGCGAGGCAGCTCAAAGGGCTTGGCTACTCTACGGCCTCGGAGACGTTGGGCCTATCTACGTTCTGCCTGCTGCACAGCAGCTTCGAATGGGCCTTTTCTATGTATCGACTACAATCGTTTCTGTGGGACCGTTATTCATTTGGATGAGCGACGTCCGTCGCGACTTGTCGCTTCACAGAGCGTGCGCGATCTGTCCGGGCTAACGGCAAAGCCGATAGAACGCTGCAAGCTGGCGTGAGCGCAAGAAAAGCGGCTTGTCAGTCAGGCCGCCGTTGCGTTCGATCCAACTCCGGATCGGTGCCGGATAGGTCGCGGCCAGCATGAGGGTCTCGTGAGGCGCTGCGTAGAGCTGGCCTCCTTCATCCAGCCGGCGAGCGGCATGGAAGCCGAGGATGGCACGTCGCGTGATGCAGATGCGGTCCTCTGGCACCGCGCTCAGCACGAGTGTGCAGGCCGAGAGGCAGGGCCCGTCAATGACGACCCGCTCGCCAGATTGGCGGATCTTCGCGAACAGCCGCAGATAGGATCCAACCTCACCGCCAGGACTCGACATGATGCGCAACTCGGCGCGTGTCACGGATCCCGAAGCGAGAAACAGGGCAAGCGTGATGACGGCCGCTGACACGAATCCATTCCTACGCGTTCTCATCTGAGCAACTCCTCCTTGGTCAGCCCTCCGAGTTTGAGCGGAAGGAAAACAATCAACACTTCCAAGAATTAACGAATTCAAATTAGCGGCCACGCGCGCAGCTTCCATGCTGCATAGGGGCAGCCCCATTTATCCAATGATCTAGGACCTATGTATTTTGGTTCAGTGGCAGCCCGCCAAACTGGCAATTCCTCCCCGCCTGTGCGGTGTTTCTTCACGCGGTCGGAAGAAGGCATTGGACGTCGCCAATGGATCTCTTCCTAACAAAAGTTCCATTTCAAACTAAAAGGTTCTATTCCAAGCAAAAAGAGTCTTTTCAGAATAAAAAGATTCTCTTCCAGACAAAGAGTCAGCGCGGCGGCGACCTTTGCCCCGAGTCACTTGGAAACCACAATCAGAAATATCCACAGTGGAAGAGGGGTGCAAAATCACTCGTATTATTTGCATACCGCCGCCCACAATCTCGGACGATTACTTTGATGCGAGTTGGTTGAGAGCCAAGACTCACAAAAGGGGTGGAGGGGATCCATGATGCGTAGCATTGTTGCGCTCGCGTTTGTCGCGGCGCTTGCGAACACAGCAACCGCAGCCGACATGCCCTTAAAGGCGCCGCCGCCGGTTCCGGCGCCGGTGTACCTGTGGACCGGCTGCTATATCGGAGGCAACCTCGGTTGGGCCGAAGCGTCGGCGCACTTCGAGGACCGCTTTGGTGAAGACGACGGCCGTCTTTCGAAAAGTGGATTCGCCGGAGGCGGACAGATCGGCTGCGACTATCAGTTCGCCGCGAACTGGGTGTTCGGCGTTCAGGGCATGATCGACGGTGCCGATATCAGCCGTAGCCGTGTCAGCGTCCTTGATCCGGACTTTACGTTTCACAGCGATGTGCGCTGGTTCGGAACCATCACAGCCCGCCTCGGCTACTTGATCACCCCGCAATTCCTGTTCTACGCCAAAGGAGGATGGGGCACCGTCAAGCAACGCTTCCAGGTGACGGACACCTTTGACGGTTTCGTGTTCAGGTCGGTGGATACAAGCTCCAGTGGCGGGGACGCGGGCGTCGGGTTCGAGTATATGTTCGCACCCAATTGGACTTTCTGGGTCGAATGGGACCACATCTTCCTCAATAACAGATCGATCGACGTCAGGGGGATCGACACCGTTCTGTTCACCGACAACATCCACCGCGACTTCGACAAGGTTCTGTTCGGCATCAATTGGCGCTTTGGCGGCGCCCGCTCCCCCGTGTACTAATGACCTAGTCGATCGAAGTCCTGAGGGTGAGCCGCGGTTGCGCAAAGCCCCAGGGCTTGAGCAGAGTGCCGGTGTAACGGCGGTTCATTTTGTCTGTCATGTTGTGCGACCACAGCTTCTGTGCTGATCGCCTGTGCGCAGGATGGTCAAGCCCTCGCACCAGCGCGACCGTCATTGTCTGCACCATCAGCCGTCTGCACTACCAGCTAAACACTAACCGCATCCCTGTCTTGCTCACTTGTCTGAACTCAATTCGGTCATCCCCTGTCAAACAAGACCCCGGAGGGCGTTTCCCGCCCAAGTGCTTCTTGACCAAAGAGTTTTCTCTTCTTGTCCTGCTGCCGCCAAGGGGCGTCGAATGGGTGTAGAACATGGCAACGACTTTCCTGTCGTGCTCGTTATCGGTGACAATGCCTTCTTTCGCGAGACGCTTTCCAACTTGTGTCAGTCGATCGGTCTGAAGGTGCTGGCTTTTGATTCGATCGCGGAATTTCTGGCAGCCAGGTTGCCGGAGGCGCCGACCTGTCTGGTGATTGACGTCAGTTCGCCGGCTCTTTTTCGTGTGAATTTTCATGCGGAACTGGCTGGGGCGGATGTTCAAATTCCGATTGTGCCTGTAACCGGAGCCATGAATATTGATGCCGTCGAAGTATTGACCAGGCGACTCCGGGACCGCAGCATGCTGGCCACTATTCAGATTGCTCTCCAAATGGATCGCGCCAGGCGTGAAGTGACTAAAGAAGTGACCAAAAGAGCCACTAAGCACTGAGGCGGCGCGCTCGAGAGATCATGATGACGGCCTGATTGTTCTCCTTGATTGTTTTCTTCAGTCGTTGCTCGTCGATCCTCATACTGACCAAGCACTCTTTGGCATTCCCAACGTTGTCGCATCTTGGCGACGGCGCTGATGATTGTTGCTCTCTTCAGGAAAATGCTTCGTTTGCGAAGGTCGACAAGAGCCACTTACCACGGCGCTTTTGAACCAAAGTATCGGTGCCTGATGCTGTGTGTATATCCCAATGACCTTGTGAACTAATCAAATGCTTTTCGGCTGTTGGTACAAAAAAGGGAACCGCAGTTGGGGAGGATCTTCAAATGCGCAAGCAAGCCAGCCGTCATCCATCTCAGATCGATCGATTCTTTGCCGGTCCGGGCGCACGTGGCGATCAATGGCGAAACCTTGTCGAATTGGCCGAAGCGTGGTCCGACGGTCGCGGCGGCCGGAACAAGGTCGAGGCTGCGCTCGATGAGATGACGGCGACGGAAGAATTCCATGCCTATCCCGGATTCGAACTCCTCACGGCACTGCGCGAACACGTCGGTCAGAACGACGCGCATGCGACCGCCTCCCTTGCTCGTCGTATTACCCGCGCCATTCTCACTCGATCCTTTCGCCAGAATCCCGGCGATTGGGATGCACACGAGGGCGACGAGGCGGCGGCACCAGATGTGCTGCCGCCAGCCCTTGGGCGCTCCGATGCACAACGACCTTATTTTGAGGTCTTGATTGTCACTGGCGTTCCTGCCGCCCGCTGGCCGGCCCTTGCTGCCGAATGGCGTCGCCTTCGCCGGCCACTGGATTGTTTTGTCTATGAGCCCGTCATCGTGGGCAGCTTCGAAGACGCGTTCTGCGCCGCGATGCTGAACCCGGACTTCGCCGCTGTCATTGTGCATGAAGGTTTTTCTTTCCGCTCACGGCACGATGCGCCGATCCTTCGGACGCTCACGGCCGCTGTTGAGCAACATGAAGGTGCGGAAGCATCGGCCTTGAATCTGGCACAGGTCTTGAAGCGAGTGCGGCCGGAGCTCGATCTCTATCTGGTAGCAAATGGTCGGGTCGAGGACATTGCCGGCAGCCCGAAAGCAACCGCGTTACGCCGTGTCTTCTACGCCGTCGAGGAACTGCTGGAATTGCACCTTGCGGTCCTGGAAGGCGTACAAGCGCGATATGAAACACCATTCTTCGACAACCTGAAGAAATATGCACAACGACCGATCGGCACTTTCCACGCCTTGCCGATTGCGCGCGGCAAATCGATTTTCAAGTCCGATTGGATCCGCGACATGGGCGAATTCTATGGGCCCACACTCTTTCTAGCAGAGAGCAGTGCGACCACAGGCGGCCTCGACAGTCTGCTGGAGCCGACGGGCAACATCAAGAAAGCGCAGGAATTGGCCGCACGCGCCTTTGGCGCGGACCACGTTTTTTTCGTCACCAACGGAACGTCCACGTCGAACAAGATGGCCGTGCAGGCGCTGCTGGCGCCCGGCGACATCGCGATCGTGGACCGCAACTGCCACAAATCCCACCATTACGGAATGGTGCTGGCGGGTGCGCAGCCGCTCTACGTCGAAGCATTCCCCATGACCGAATACTCGATGTACGGGGCGGTGCCACTTCGTACCATCAAACAGGCGCTGTTGAACCTGAAGGCGGACGGCAGGCTGCACCGCGCCAAGATGGTGGACCTGACGAATTGCACGTTCGACGGTCACATCTACAACACCCGACGGGTGATGGAAGAGTGTCTGGCGATCAAGCCCGACCTGATCTTCCTGTGGGACGAGGCCTGGTTTGGATTTGCCCGGTTCTCGCCGTTTCTGCGCCCTCGCACCGCAATGGGGGCCGCCAACGATATCGAAGCCTGGCTGCGTGATCCAAAGTCGGTCGCCAAATATGAAAAGCAACAAGCAGAACTCGGTGAGAACCCGACGGACGATGCTCTGTTGAACAGGCGGCTGATTCCCGATCCGCGCAGGGTCAAGCTGCGGGTCTATCAGACGAACTCCACGCACAAGTCGATGTCCGCGCTGCGGCAAGGCTCGATGCTGCTCGTGAAGGACGTGGAGTTCCATACCGTGGAAGCGCAATTCCACGAGGCGGTGTTTACTCACGCGTCCACCAGTCCAAACCAGCAGCTGATTGCCAGCCTCGATGTAGCGCGTCGGCAGATGGAATTGGAGGGATACGGGCTTGTTCACAATGCGATCGAGGTGGCATTGGCGATACGGCAGGCCATCGCTGCGCACCCGCTAATCTCCAAGTACTTCCAGATACTCGGCTCCGACAAGATGGTGCCGGCGCAATATCGCGAGAGCGGCTTCATTGACTACCTGGATGGCAAGACAAACTGGGCGTTGGCGACACGCAGCATGCAAGACGATGAGTTCTGTCTCGACCCAACGCGCATGACACTCGTTTGCGGTACTGCTGGCCTCGACGGAACGCAATTCAAAGGACTGCTGGCAAACCGCTACAACATCCAGCTCAACAAGACGTCGCGAAATTCCATTCTTCTGCAATCCAACATCAACAATACCCGCAGCGACGTCGCGCACTTGATCCGGGTGCTGGTCGAGATCAGCGGCGAAATCGACCGGCGTTTGGAGCAAGGTCGAGCGAACGTCCGCCAGGCATTCGACGCCCGAGTGAAGAGCCTGATGACCGATGTTCCCGACCTTCCGAACTTCTCGCATTTCCATGACGCGTTCCGGGCGGATGCGGGCAGACGGACCAACGAAGGTGATATCCGCTCCGGGTTCTACGCAGCCTACGATGCTGCTCATTGTGAATACATCCGTCTCGCTGATCCGGAAATCGACCGTCGATTGAAAGAGGGACCTGATCTCGTCTCCGCCAATTTTGTCATTCCGTATCCGCCCGGATTCCCGATCATGGTGCCCGGCCAGGTGATCACGCGGGAAACGATCGACTTCATGCGCAAGCTCGATGTGAAGGAGATCCACGGTTACGACGCGGCCGGGGGGCTGAAGCTGGTGCACGCCGATCTTTTGGCGAAGCCCGCCGGCGCCACCGTAAAGC
>Ga0126377_10003396_pt1 | contig 11275 bp, 10 predicted proteins | sample PanSoiMetPlot_22_FD_92647 | JGI IMG/M metagenome (GOLD analysis project Ga0126377, IMG submission 92647) | Tropical forest soil microbial communities from Panama - MetaG Plot_22 | ecosystem: Environmental > Terrestrial > Soil > Tropical forest > Bulk soil | place: Panama | collected 2016-02-17
CGCATCGCCTCGGCGTCGGTGTCGGCGATGAAGATCTCGCGCACGAGCCGCCACTCCGAGCGCTTCGGCGTGCGTCCGGTCCGCGCAGCCCCCTGCTCCACGGCCTCCCAGTGGCTGCCCACGTAGGTCGGGTTCAGGTTCAGGCTCATCGGCCAGAACCCACGCTCGCCGGCGAGCTTCAGGGTGTCGGAGCCCTTGCTGACACCGGCCACGCCGATCGGCGGGTGCGGCTTCTGCAACGGCGTGATGTGCGGGCGAAGGGTGTCGAGCATCGTCCCCGTCTTGGTGACATGCCAGTACTTGCCCTTGTGATCGAACTCGGGCTCGTCGCTCCAGAGCCTCAGGATGATCTCGAGCGCCTCGCGTGTCATCTCGCGGTGCTGGCCCGAGTTGCCGTCGACGTTGAACATGGCCCAGTCGCTCGGCAAGCCGCTCGCCGCCACGCCGAAGTTGAGCCGCCCCTGCGCCAGGTGATCGAGCATCGCCACGCGATGGGCGAGCTCGGCCGGGTGATGGTACGGCATCAGGAACCCGCCGGGGCCGATGCGCATCCGCGTGGTCTCCATCAACGCCTGCGCCACCAGGAGATCCGGCGCCGGATGCGGTTCCCAGGGCGCCGTGTGGTGCTCGCCGATCCACGCCTCGCTGAAGCCGAGCTCGTCCGCCCAGCGCAGCTGCTGCAGATCCCACCGGTGACCGTCGTAGAGACCGCGCTCGGGCGGATGCGACGGCATCGTGAACAGTCCGTAGTCCATTCGCTCCTCCTTGATGACCGCGAACCCACGTGCCGTGGATTCTACGCCCGCCGCTTTGCGGGCAACAGTGTATCGCCGGCAGCGCGTTGACGTGGTCCGAGCGCGCTCGCTATGCTCTGCAAACGATGAGTCCCACCGCGGTATCCTCGCCGAGAGCTCGACGCTGGACGCGCTTGGAGTACGAGCGCCTGATCGAGCTGGGCGTGTTCCGCTCCGACGAGCGACTGGAGCTGCTCGACGGGCAGCTCGTCGTCCGGGAGCCGCAGGGAGCCGGCACGCGGGAACGATTCGTCGCGTGATGGCGGTGCTCCGCCGAGCACTCGGCGATGCCTGGCAGGTCGACTCGCAGCTTCCGATCGCCCTCGACGACAGCTCGGAGCCCGAGCCCGATATCAGCGTCGTTCCGTACGACTCCGGGGCCTATCTCGAGGCTCATCCGTCGCGAGCCGTCCTGATCGTCGAGATCTCCGAGAGCTCCTATCGGATCGACCGGGAGCACAAGGCTAGCCTCTATGCCCGCGCCGGCATCGCCGACTACTGGATCGTCGACGTGGTCCGTGGGGCCGTCGAAGTTCACCGCGATCCCGTGGCGGCACCGGACGCGCTCTACGGCTCGACCTATCGTAGCGTCGTGACGCTTCGCCCGCCGGCGATGGTGGCGTTGCTCGTCGAGCCCGCGCGCTCGATCCCGGTCGCCGCGCTCTTGCCCTGACGCCGAGCGGCTACGGCGGCCCCACGAAGCCAATGTAGGCGCCGCACGCCTGCTCGGGCCCGACCAGCATCGCCTGCTCGCCCGTATTGCGCAGGCCACGCGCCGGAGGCGGCAGGCCGTGGCCTTCGATCCAGCGCGCCGCAGCGTTCATACCGCTCGTGCGGTACAGCACCTGGAAGGGGCCGGGGCCGCGCCGCGCGAGTGCCTCGGCGGCTGGGCCGGGCTCGGCCGGCTGCGCGACGGTCAGGCCCGTCGGGCCGAGATCCAAGACCGCCATGTCGGCTTTGATCACGGCGCCGCGCTGAATCTTCGGCACGGGCATGCCGAGCACGCGCGCGTATGTCGCAGCACTCGCGGCCACGTTGGGCACTGCGATGTAGACGCGGTCCAGCCGCAAGGCGCCGTTGGGATGCTCGCCGGCCCGCGCCACCTGCCGCCGCCGCTCGGCGAGCGGCGTCAGGTGCTGGATGAAGAAGATCGGCAGCGGATTGCCGGCGCCGAGGCTCGCGGCCAGCCAGCGGAGCTCCTGCCCGCCCGGCGCCCGCCGCGTGCCGGGAGCCGGATCGTTCACCTCGAGGCCGCGGCCGCGCATCGCCGCCACGTCCGCCGCGAGGTCGTCGCTCTGCACCGCGATATAGCGGAACCCGCCGCCGCGCGCCAGGTATTCGGCGAGCCGCGCGTCGGAGCTTCCGGGCACGACCGGAGCGCTCGGGTCCAGGCTCAGGAGCTCGAGATAGTCGTCCTGCTGGAAGGCGATCGCGTTGTGGGTCGCGCGCCCGGCATGGGCGCCGCCGGGGTAGATGTCGAACCCGATGCGCGTGTAGGCGTCGAGACCGCGCGCGAGGTCCGGGACGCAGATCATCACGTGGTCGATGCGGATCAGCACGGTTGCGCTCCTCGGTGAGCCTTTAGGTTTTCTTCAGGCTACATCTGAAACCATGCTGGGCAGGCGTGCAAGGCACGATCGCCCGCCGGGGAGGTGTTGCGTGGCTACAGACGAGCCGAAGACGTGTCGGCAGTGCGGCGCGCTGCTGCGGCGCGGTTACTACCGGGAGCATCCGAAGGACTGTGGCGGCCGTCCGGAAGCTCCGGATCGCTACGACGGAATCTGCAAGCGCGACGGCAAGCTGTACTACCGGCACCAGGTCTGCACGCGAATCGGAGAGCACCGGCTGGACGCGCCCATCAAGTGATCCGCCCTCGATGCGCGTCTGGGGCGCCGGGCGAGCGGCTCACTGGTCCAGCGGACCGCCGATATCGGCCTCCAGTTGATAGAGGGCGGATAGATAGGCGCCGACGGCCTGCAGGTGGGCGAGGGCCGTCTCGCGATAGCTCCGCTGCGCATCCAGGAAATCGAGCAGGCTCTGGCCGCCGCGCCGGTAGGCGAACTCGACCGTATCGCGCGCCCTGGTCGCTTTGGGCAGGTACACGTCGCGAAGCGACACGGCGCGCTCACGCTGGGTGAGCGCGGTCTGCCGGTCGGTCTCCAGGGCGGCGAGCAGTTGCAGCGCCGTGGCCTCGCGTACTGCGTCGACCCGATTGATCTCCGCCTGGGTCCGCGCGATCTCACCCTGGTTTCGATCGAAGATCCGGATCGGCAAACTGAACCCGAAGCCGATCGTGTTGTCCGGCCCGATCCGCTGGTACTCGAGTTGCGGAGTGATATCCCACCAGGCGTTCGCACGGGCCAGTCGATGATCCGCGCGGGCCCGCTCGCGATCGGCTTCCGCCGCGCGCAGGTCGGGTCGATTGTCCAGCGCCCGCCGCATCAGCGCGCTCTTGTCCAGCGAGACATCCTTGAACCCGAGCTCACCCACCACCTCGAACTCCTCGGCGATGGCCTGGGCCCCGGCCGCGGCGCGGAGGGCAATCTTGGCCGCCGCGAGGGCTTGACGCGCGTCGGCCGCGTCGCGCTCGAAGGTGAATCGCTGCACCTGGATTCGCAGCAGCTCGAGCTCGGAGATGTCCCCCTTCTCGGCCCGCAGGCGCTGGATGCGCTCGGTGTCGTCGAGTGTCTTGACGTTCTCCTGGGCCAGGGCCAGCTGCTCGCGCGCGATCAGGGCGCCCGCGAACGCGCTCTTGACTTGAAGCGTGACCTGGCGCCGCACGTCCTCGAGCTGGTAGCCCGCGACCTGCGTGGCGGCCTTGGCGGAGTCGATGCGCCGCCCGCGCTTGCCGCCCAGCTCGATCGGCTGGCCCACGTTCACCGTGTACTGAGTGTCCTGCTGCGACTGGCCGGGCCTGAACTGTTCGGCCAGGAAGTTCATGCTCGGATTGGGCCTGAGCGCCGCGCTGACCTCGCCGGCCTTCGTCGAGGTTAGCGCGGCCTGCTGGGCTCGCACCGTGGGGTTCTGCTGCAGCGCGATCCGCAGGGCGTCGTCCACGGCGACTCGGTCCAACGGCTGCTGGCTCGCGACGGGCGAGACAGGACCGAGTGTTCCCAGCAAACACGACAGGCCGACCAAGGTCCAGCGCATGGGCTCCCTCCGTTCGACACGCGCAAGCTGCGCGCCTGCCACTGTGCGGGAGCACACCTGAAGAAATCCTAAAGACGCGCACGAACCTGCCCGCCTCTCACCTTCAGGAGACCTTAACGGTCCCTCTGGTAGCGTCCGCGCATGTCGCACGCTCGATTTCTCGGCCTCATGCTCGCGCTCGCCGCCGGGGCCGCGGGATGCACCGGAGAGGGCAACGCACCCGCGGCGGCATCGGCACCCGCGCCCGTCTCCTCCGGCAACTTCGCGGTGGAGACGATCGGCGGCGAGGTGATCGTGCCGCCCGGCTCTCCCCAGGCCGCGCAGCTCAAGATCGAGCCCGTGAGCATGCGCAACCTCGCGGTCGACGAGGTCACGGCGCCGGGACGTATCGGGATCGATCCCAACCGCAGCTCGCGTCTGCTGCTGCCGGTCGCCGGTCGGGTCGTGGCCGTTCTGGCGAAAGTGGGCGACAGCGTCGAGGAGGGACAGCCCGTCCTCTCCGTCGACAGCCCCGACGCCGACGCCGCGATCGCCGCGGCGCTCCAGGCCGAGGCCGCCGAGCGGCAGGCGCAGGCGGCGCTCGGCAAATCCGACGCGGATCTGGCGCGGACAACCGAGCTCTACGAGCACCACGCGGTCGCTCAGAAAGACCTGCTGGGCGCTCAGAACGACCAGGCCCAGGCCCGAGCGGCGCTCGAGACCGCGCGCGCCGCGCTCCAGCAGACCAGACGCAAGCTGGAGCTCCTCGACCTCAAGCTCTCCGGCGAGTCCCGGCAGCTGGTTCGCGTCCGCGCGCCGATCAGCGGCAAGGTGCTCGAGGTCAACGTGGCCCCCGGCGAGTATCGCAACGACACCGGAACCCCGCTGATGACCATCGCGGATCTGAGCCGCGTGTGGATCGCCTCCGACGTCCCCGAGTCGGCGATCCGCTTCATCCACGTCGGGGGGCGCGTGACGATCACGATGGTGGCGTACCCCACGGAAGAGCTCGAAGGGCGGGTCGCGCGCATCGCGGACGTGCTCGATCCGCAGACGCGAACGGTGAAGGTCTACGTCGACATGGCGAACCCGGGCGGGCGCTTCCGTCCCGAGATGTTCGTCACCATCCGCCACACGGGCGCCTCGCGCCCGACGCCGGTCCTGCCGATCGGCGCGGTCGTGCAGGAGTACGGCCACCCCATCGTCTTCCTGGAGCGAACACCCGGGCGCTTCGAGCGGCGCGAGGTGGTGCTGGGCCCGAGGGCGGGAGCCTTCATGCCGATCGTGTCGGGTGTGCGGGCCGGCGAGCGAGTCGTCGTCGACGGCGGCGTGCTCCTCAAAGACCGCTGAGGCGTCCGGCCCGTGCTGGACCGTCTGCTCGGCCTGGCGCTGGCCCGTCGCGCCGCGGTCGTCGCGGCCGCGCTGGTCCTCGTCGTCGCGGGCGCGTGGTCGTTCGGCCAGCTGAAGCTCGAGGCCTATCCCGACATCTCCGACCCCGGCGTCGTCGTCATCACGCCCTATCCCGGCTTCGCCGCCGAGGAGGTCGAGCAGCAGGTCACGGTGCCGATCGAGCGCGCGCTCAACAACACGCCGAACGTCATCGCGCGTCGCTCGCGAACGATCTTCGGCCTCTCGGTGGTGGAGCTGACGTTCGCGGACGGCACCGATGACTACTTCGCGCGCCAGCTGGTCCTCGAGCGGCTGCGCGACGCCAATATTCCCGACGGCGTCACGCCCACCCTCGGCCCGCTCTCCCCGGGCATCGGCGAGATGTACCGCTACACCTTGCAGGGCCCCGGCTACGACGCGATGCGCCTGCGCGAGCTCCAGGACTGGGTCCTCACGCCGCGGCTCCTGCAGGTACCCGGCGTCGCCGACGTGGTCACGTTCGGGGGGCAGGTGCGCCAGTACCAGATCGAGATCGACCCGCGGGCGCTCGACAAGTACCGGCTGAGCGTGCGGCAGCTCGCCGACACGGTGAAGAACAACAACCGCAACGCCGGCGGCGCGCTCCTCGACGTGGGTCAGCAGTCGCTGCCGATTCGCGGCTCCGGCCTCATCCGATCGATCGAGGACCTCGAGCAGATCGTGCTCGACGCGCCCAAGGGTGTGCCGTTCTTCGTGCGGGACATCGGCCGCGTCCGCATCGGCTCCGTTCCCCAGACTGGGATCTTCGCGATGAACGATCAGCCGCCGGGCGTCGGCGGCGTCGAGGGCATCGTGCTCATGCGCCGCTGGGAGAACCCGAGCGAGGTGCTCCAGGCCGTGCATGCCGCGGTCGACGAGCTCAACGGCAGCCGACTGCCGCCCGGCGTCCGGATCGTCCCGATCTATGACCGGACCTCGCTGGTCGGCAGCACGCTCCGGACCGTGTCGCGCGTGCTGCTCGAGGGTTTCGTGATCGTGGTGACGGTGCTGCTGGTGTTCCTGCTCAGCGTGCGGGCGGCGCTCCTCACCGCCCTGGTCATTCCGCTCTCGCTGCTGTTCGCCTTCGTCTGCATGCGCGTGGCCGGCGTCTCGCTGAGCCTGCTCAGTATCGGCGCCATCGACTTCGGCATCATCGTGGACGCGACCATCGTGATGGTCGAGCGCATCGTGCACGAGGTGGCCCGGCGGCGGGACGAGCCGGGCGCCTCCGGCGATCTCGTAGGTGCGGTCCGCGGCGCCGCCCGCGCCGTGCAGCGCCCAATCCTGTTCTCGCTGCTCATCATCATCGCGGCGTACATCCCGCTGCTCACGCTCGAGCGCGTCGAGCGGCGGCTCTTCACGCCGATGGCGATGACCGTCTGCTTCGCGCTCCTGGGCTCGCTGCTCCTGAGCCTCACCCTGGTGCCCGCCGCCGCCACGCTTCTCTTCCGCGGCCGGCGCCCGGCGCCCCGCCACCGCGTCCTCGAGTGGCTCACCGAGCGCTATGCGGGACTCGTGGGCCGCGCGGTCGAGCACGCCCGGCTCACCGTCTCGGCGGCCGTCGCGGTCGTCGCGGGCGCGGTCTGGCTCGCGGGCGGGCTCGGGTCCGAGTTCCTGCCCCAGCTCGACGAGGGCGTCATCTGGATCCGCGCCAACCTGCCGCCCGGGATCTCCGTCCAGAAGTCGGCGGAGGTCGCCGCGGCCATGCGGCGGCTCATCCGTCAGTCCCCCGAAGTCACGATGGTCATGTCGCAGACGGGCCGCAACGAGTCCGGCACCGATCCCTTCGGGCCCAACCGCAACGAGTTCCTGCTTGACCTCAAGCCCTACGACGAGTGGCCGCGAGCCAAGACGAAGGCGGACCTGGTCGACGAGCTCTCGCGCCGCCTGCAGGCCGCGATCCCGGGGGCGTCGTTCAACTTCACGCAGCCCATCATCGACACGTCGACGGAGATCGCCACCGGCTCCTCGGCCGATCTGGCCGTCATCGTGAGCGGGCCGGACCTGCGCCAGCTCCGGGCGCTCGCCGCGCAGGCGCTCGCCGTGCTGCGGCCGATCCGCGGCGCGGCGGACACGTCGATCGAGCAGGAGGCCGATCAGGCGCAGCTCCGGATCGCGGTGAATCGCTACCAGGTGGCGCGCTACGGCATCAACGTCAGCGACGTGCAGGACGTCATCGACCTCGCCCTCGGCGGCAGCCCGATCACCGCGGTCTTCGAGGGCGACCGGCGCTTCGACGTCGTGGCGCGCTTCGCGCCGGAGGCCCGCGCCGACGCGTCGTCGATCGGCTCCATCCTGATCCCGATGCGCGAGAGCGGACGCGTGCCGCTGGCCCAGCTCGCCGACATCAGGGTCACGGACGGAGCGACGATCATCGCCCGGCGTGAGAACGAGCGTCAGATCACCATCCGCACGAACATCCGCGGCCGCGACCAGGGTGGCTTCGTGCGTGAAGCCCAGGCCAGGTTCGCGGAGGCCGTGAAGCTGCCGCCGGGCTATCAGGTGAGCTGGGGCGGGCAGTTCGAGAACTTCGACCGGGCGCGGCAGCGGCTGGCGATCATCATTCCGATCACGATCGGCATCATCTTCTTGCTGCTGTTCGTCACGTTCGGCTCGGCGTTCGACGCCGGCCTGGTGCTGCTCAACGTGCCCTTCTCGCTGGCGGGCGGCCTCGTCGCGCTCTACGCGCGCGACATCCACCTGAGCGTCTCGGCGGCGGTCGGCTTCATCTCGCTCTTCGGCGTCGCCGTCATGAGCGGCGTGCTCTACATCGCCGACGTCAAGCGCCGGCGCCTCGACCTCTTGGTCTCGACGACGGAGGCGGTCGTCGAGGCGGCGCGCGCGCAGTTCCGGCCGATCCTCATGCTGGTGCTGGTGGCGATGCTCGGCATGATTCCGGCGGCGTTGGCGCGCGGCATCGGCTCCGACATCCAGCGGCCGCTGGCCACAGTCGTGGTCGGCGGGCTCTCCTCGACCCTGCTCTTGACCCTGGTCGCGCTCCCGGCGGTCTACCGGCTGGCCGAGAGATTTCGCAAGGCGTAGGGCGCCGCGCCGCCGGCCCGCGCCGGCATCAGACGGAGACCGGGAACCGCACGCGGAAGGTGGCGCCGCCGCCGGGCGCGCTCTCGACCGACATCGCGCCGCCGTGCTGCCGTACCACGGCCTCGGAGATGGCGAGCCCCAGGCCGAACCCAGTGGGCTCCTTGGCTCTCGCGGTGCGCCCGCGATAGAAGCGCTCGAACACTCGCGGAATCTCGTCTGCCGGGATGCCCGGCCCCGCGTCGGAGACGGCGACGACGACCTCCGCGCCTTCGGCCGCCGCGTCGACCACGACCTGACCGCCCGGCGGCGAGAACTTCACAGCGTTGTCGAGCACGTTCGTGAAGACGAGATCGGCCAGCCCTTCGGCGCACCGGACCGACAGCGCCAGCGCCTGCGAGGGATGCAGCGCGATTCTGACCTGTCGCTTGTCGGCTTCCAATTTGAGCCGCCTGACCGCGCCTTCGAGCAGAGGGCCGAGCAGCACGACGTGGGTCGGCGCGGGACGGCCCTGCTCCGCGTCCAGCCGGGCCAGGGTGAGGAGCTCCTTCGTGAGGACCGCGAGCCGCTCGACCTTCTCGAGGCACGAGCGCAGCGTCTCCTCGTATTCCGCGCTGTCGCGGGGCCGACGCAGGGTGACCTCGAGCTCCATCCGCAGGCGCGACAGCGGCGATTGCAGCTCGTGCGCCGCGTCGGCCGTGAAGCGCCGCTGCACCTCGAAGCTCTCCTCGATACGCGCGAGCATGTCGTTGAGGGTGTCGACCAGCCGGCCGATCTCGTCCTGCTGCCCCGGGCTCGGCAGACGCTCCGTCACGCGTGACTCGCCGATCGCGCGGGCGCGGGCCACGATGCGGTCGATCGGGCGCAGGGCGCGCCGGGTCAGGATCATGCCGGTCCCGCCGACGCCGAGCAGGATCCCCGTGGCCATGAGCACGAACAGCCGACGCGCCGAGCCGAGGACGGCGTAGGCGTCGTCCAGCGACATGGCCACCTGGACGGCGTAGTGCCCGCCGCCGACATCGACCGGCAGCGAGACCATGCGCACCGGCTCTTCGCCAAAGTCCACGACCGTCTCGAAGACCGTTTCCTGGCTGCGCAATCGCGCCAGGAGCGCCGGCGGCGCGGGCAGGCGCGCGATCCCGAGCGTCATACCCCGCGCGACCACGCGACCGTCCAGGGCGACGACCTGGACGAACTTATCGAGCCGGGCGAAAGAAGGCGCCGCCGTGCCCGGCGGCATCTCGTGCACGCGGATCGGCGCCTGCGGATTGCTCGTCAGCGCCGCCGCTTCGGCCTCGGCCAGCGCCAGGACTGCGCCGTCGACGACCTGATCGAGCACGGCCCGCGACAGCGCCCAGTTGGCGGCCAGGGCCGTGGCGGCCAGGATGACGGTCACCGCAAGCAGGTGCCAGAGCGTGAGCCGCGCCTTGAAGCTCAGCGGCCTCACTGCGGCGCCGGCCCCAGGCGATAGCCGTAGCCCCGCACGGTGTGGATCAAGGGCGGCATGCCGCCGCGATCGACCTTCCGTCGGAGGTGGCTCATGTGGACATCGACCAGATTCGTCAGCGAGTCGAGGTCGTTCTCCCACACGCTCTCGCCGAGGTGGACGCGGCTCACCACCTCACCGGCTCGGCGCATCAGCGTTTCGAGAATCGCGTACTCGCGAGGCGTCAGGCTGATCGGCGCGCCGCCGCGCGTGACCACGTGGCTCAGGGGGTCGAGCGAGAGGTCGCCCACGGTGAGGAGGACCGGCCGCGTCAGCTCGGACCGGCGCAGGAGCGCGTGAAGGCGGGCGAGGAGCTCGGCGAACGCGAACGGCTTCGTGAGGTAGTCGTCGGCCCCGGCGTTGAGGCCGAGCACGCGGTCCTCGACCGCATCCCGCGCGGTCAACAGCAAGATCGGCACGTGCAGACCACTCGCCCGCAGGCTGCGGCAGACCGCGATCCCGTCGCGATCCGGGAGCAGCCAGTCGAGCACGATCGCGTCGTAGCTGTTGACGCTGGCCATCTCGTCGCCCGTCTCGCCGGAGTGGGCGACGTCCACGACCCACCCCTCCTCGCGCAGGCCCCGGGCCAGGAGCCGCGCCGCTTCCTGGTCGTCCTCGACCACCAGCACCCGCATCGTGCACCCGCCTCCCGCTGTCCGCCACGCGCAGTGTACCAACCGCTCCGGGATTTTCCCGAGACCGCCTGCCATTTCCCCTGATAGGACGTCAGACCGCCGCGCCGTAGCGTCGTATAGGAGGCAAGGATGACCACCTGGATCGTGATCGCTCTCTCACTGATTGGCGTGTTCTCAGCCGAGGCCGCGGGGGCCTCGTCGGTCGTAGGGCCGCGCGATGCGGTCGAGTCGGCGGTGGACCGCTTCATGGCGATCGTGCAGAACGGCCGTTCCGACAGCCCCGCGGCCGCCGCCGAGCGCACGAGCCAGATCCGGCAGATCGTTCGCGAGATGTTCGACTTCGACGAGATCGCCCGGCGGGCGCTCTCGCAGCACTGGCAGACGCTCCAGCGGGAAGAGCAGACCGAATTCGTGACGCTCTTCCGCGATCTCCTGGAGCGCGCGTACCTCACGCAGGTCGAGACGGTCGGCAACGAGAAGATCCAGTTCCTCGGCGAGTCGAGCGAGGGCGGCGGCGCGGCGATCGTGCGCTCGAAGGTGGTGACGCGACAGGGCAAGGAGATTCCCCTGGACTACCGGATGCACCTGCTCGATGGACAGTGGCGCATCTACGACGTCGTCGTCCAGGGCATCAGCTTCATCGCGAGCTACCGGACTCAGTTCGACCGGGTGATTCGCGCGGAATCCTACGGCTCGCTGCGCGAGCGGCTACAGAAGAAGGCCGCGGAGCACGCCGCCGTGCAGCGCTGAGCGGCGCGAGGATGCCCGGCCGCGGGGGTGTGCTA
>Ga0126377_10003397_pt1 | contig 11275 bp, 9 predicted proteins | sample PanSoiMetPlot_22_FD_92647 | JGI IMG/M metagenome (GOLD analysis project Ga0126377, IMG submission 92647) | Tropical forest soil microbial communities from Panama - MetaG Plot_22 | ecosystem: Environmental > Terrestrial > Soil > Tropical forest > Bulk soil | place: Panama | collected 2016-02-17
AGATCTCAGCGTGGCAGAGCGCAACGGTTCGCCCGATTCTGCGACACGTATCAATGCCGTGGCCGGGGTGCTGCGTTCCCTGTTGAGCGCATCGCCCAGGCGGCGTGCGAACACGACGGCTTCCAGGAGCGAATTGCTGGCGAGTCGATTCGCGCCATGCACACCGGTGCAGGCCGCCTCGCCAACGGCCCACAGCCGGGGCAAGCTGGCACGACCGTCGAGATCTACCGCGATTCCGCCCATGTGGTAGTGAGCAGCCGGAGTCACCGGAATCGGCTCATGACGCGGATCGATGCCATAGGCGCGGCACGCACGGTAGGCCGACGGAAAATCGGCAGCGATGTCAGCAGCTGGCAGCGCGGTGGCATCCAGCCACACCTCCCGTCCAATGCGTTGCGCCTGATAGATGGTCCTCGCCACGACATCCCGTGGCGCGAGGTCGGCCAGTGGATGCACATGGTCCATGACACCTGCACCCGTAGCGTCGATGAGTCGGGCGCCGGCTCCGCGCAGGGCTTCTGTCATGAGCGGCAGCGGCCGTGCCTCCACCCTGAGCGCCGTGGGATGGAATTGCACGAACTCCAGGGCTTCGCAGCGCGCGCCGGCCCGGAGCGCCATGGCAAGGCCATCGCCGCACGCGCCTGATGGGTTCGTGGTGCGGTCGTAGAGTCCACCGATGCCGCCGGTCGCGATGACAACGGCGCGTGCTCGCACGGTCACCGCTTCGTTGTCTTCGGATTGTGCGACGACTCCGGCGATGCCTGTGGCGTCACGCAGCAGGCTCACTGCGCGCATGGGCGGCAGCCATTCGGTATGCGACGCGCCTGCGACACAGCGACGCAAGGCGCGCATGATGACAGCACCGGTGGCGTCGCCGTCGGCGTGCAGTACGCGCGAGCGGCGGTGCGCGGCTTCCTTGCGGAGCGAATAGCCTGACGGACCGCGCGCGAATGACACACCCAGTCGATCCAGGTGGTCGATGGCCGCGGCGGCCTCGCCGCAGAGGAAACGAACGGCGGGAACTGCATTGCGCTGATGGCCCGCAGCGAGCGTGTCTTGCAGGTGCAGCTCCGGCGTATCGTCTGCACCCACCGCGGCAGCAACACCACCCAGTGCATGATCGCTGGCCGTGTCGCCGCCGCGGGTCGGCGCAAGGATACTCACGCGCCGTCCATGTGCGTTGAGCGCAGTTGTCAGCCCTGCGGCTCCGGCACCCAGGACCAGGACGTCGGTTTCGAGATACGTCATCGCGTAGCCGGCAACAGCATGCGTTCGACCGCCCGCCGCGCGCGGGCGGCAACATCGGCTGGGACATCGATCGTCGGGCTGAGCTGTTCGAGACAGGCGCGGATGTTGCTGAGTGTGATGCGTTGCATGTGCGGGCACAGGTTGCAGGGCCGCTGAAACTCGATCTCCGGAAATGCACCGCACACGTTGTCGCTCATGGCGCATTCGGTGATCAGTACGGCGCGCGGCGGACGACGCAGCCGCAGGGTCTCGATCATTCCAGCCGTGGAGCCGACATAGTCCGCGGCGAACTGCACGTCGGGCGGGCATTCCGGGTGGGCCAGCACGAAGGTGTCGGCCGTGGTGCGGTATTCCCGGATCTGGGCAGCGGTGAATCGTTCATGCACTTCACAGCGTCCGTTCCAGGAGATGATCCGCTTGCTCGTGAGCGCGGCGACGTGGGCCGCGAGGTATTCGTCCGGCAGGAAGATCAGCTCGGGAGCAGCGAAGCTCTCTGCGACCTGGACGGCATTTGCCGAGGTACAGCAGGCATCGCATTCGGCCTTCACAGCGGCGCTGGTGTTGACGTAGCACACGGCCGGTATTCCGGGATGCCGCTCACGCAGGGCGCGCACGTCAGCGGGCGTAATGGAATCGGCCAGCGAGCAACCTGCTGCTTTGTCAGGCAGCAGGACCATCCTGTCGGGCGCCAGCAGCTTCACGGTCTCGGCCATGAAGTGCACGCCGCACATGACGATGACCGAAGCATCTGAAGCCGCGGCGAAACGTGCCAGCGCCAGCGAATCCCCCTGGAAGTCGGCGACGCCGTGAAAGATCTCCGGCCGCTGATAATTATGGGCGAGCACGATCGCGTCACGTTCCCGCTTGAGCGATTCGATAGCGGCGACCGTTTCGTAGTGGACGTCCCATTCGGCTGGCGGCATCAGGCGCGCAACACGCGAATAGCGGTCCAGGTGCTGGCTGCTGTCGTAAGAGATTGAGTCCATGTGATCGTTTGAGACACAGTTCCGGCCGGGTCCTGATCTGGATCAGGTCCGGCGCCGCGGTCGCCATGTATATATGTATCGAGCCACAGGCGTTTTGATCCTGGTCAACGACCGGAGCCGGTTGCATGAGTGCCCGCAATTCCCAGACTGCCCCCCGCCGCGAGAGCGCCGGGCCCATTGCCTGTCGTTCCTGCGACCTGAACGAGATCTGCCGGTTGTCCGGCCTGATCGCCATCGAGTCCGGCCGACGCCGGCATCACACCGGGGCGCTGCGAACCGTGCGTGCCGGGACGGCCCTGTTTCGCGGTGGCGGTCCGGCTCATTCGCTGTATGCGATCCGCCAGGGAATGCTGAAGACGATCCGGACCACGGCCGATGGTGATGAACGCATCCTGGCGCTGCACACGCCGGGTGAAGTCCTGGGGTTGGAGGCCTTCAGCCAGGGCACGTATGCGAACGATGCAGTCGCGCTGCAGACGTCGGTGTGCTGTGAACTGCCGCTGCCAATCCTGGGTGAGCATGGCACGCGCGTGCCTGAAATCAGTTCGGCGCTGATCCGGCTGTTGAGCCGCGAAACGGTGCCGCGTGTCAACCTGAGCCGCGGCTCCATTCGTCACCGCGTCACGAGCTTTCTGCTCGATCTGGCCTCGCGCCTGGAAAGCCGTGATCTCGACGGCCACGTTTTCACGCTCGGCCTCAGCCGGCAGGAGATCGCTGAATTGCTCGACACGCGCATCGAAACCGTCAGTCGCGTGATGCAGCAGCTGCATCGCGAGCAGGCCATTCGCGTACGCGGCAACCGCGTCAACCTGTTGACCCTTGCAACGGCGGGCGAGCTTCCCGGCGCTTGATATTCGTCAAGACGTGACGGACGAGTGCGCCCTACTGTGGCGGGATGACTGAAGCGCACGATGTCGAACTGGTGTGTCCTGCGGGAACCCTCCCTGCCCTGCGCGCCGCCGTCGATCACGGCGCCGACGCGGTCTATATCGGCTTTCGCGGCGCCACCAACGCCCGAAACTTTCCGGGGTTGAATTTCAGTGCCGCGGAAGCGGCAACGGGCATCGCCTATGCACATGAACGCAATGTGCGTGTGTTCGTGGCGCTGAATGTGTATCCGTCACCCGCATCCTGGTCTGTCGCGACCGCCACCATCGACAACGCAGCGGCCGTGGGTGCCGACGCGGTCATCCTGGCCGATCCGGGCCTCATGGCATACGCCGTACAGAAGCACCCGACGCTGCGTTTGCACCTGAGCGTGCAGGCATCCGCCACCAACTGGCGCGCCATCGAATTCTATCGACGCGAGTTCGGCATACGCCGCGCTGTACTGCCGCGGGTCTTGTCGTGCGTGCAGGTCGAGCGGTTGATTGCGCGCACGACGGTCGAAATCGAAGTGTTCGGCTTCGGCAGCCTGTGCGTGATGGTGGAAGGACGCTGCGCGTTGTCGTCCTATGCGACCGGACACTCACCGAATATCCAGGGCGTGTGCTCACCGGCTCACGCAGTGCGCTGGGAGGAAACGCCGCAGGGCCGTCAGTCACGACTCAATGGTGTGCTGATCGATCGCTACGCGGCCGGGGAACCTGCGGGGTATCCGACTCTCTGCAAGGGAAGATTTCGCGTGAACGACACGGTCTTCCACGCGCTCGAGGAACCGACCAGCCTCAATGCGCTCGACGTGCTGCCCAGGCTGATCGCCAGCGGCATCAGGGCCGTCAAGGTCGAAGGACGGCAACGCTCGCCTGCCTACGTCGCACAGGTCACGCAACTGCTGCGTCGTGCGCTCGATCAGTGCTCGAAGGGCGACCGCGAGGCAGCAACAGACATCAAGGACGCTCTCGACCAGGTCGCCGAGGGACGCACCCACACGCTGGGTGCTTATCACCGCCGGTGGCAGTGAGTCGCATCATGAAGCTCGCAGTTGGACCGTTGCTATACCTGTGGGAACGCAACGCCGTGCTGGAGTTCTACGCATCACTGCGCGAATCACCGGTCGACATCGTCTATCTGGGCGAAGTCGTGTGCAGCAAGCGTCGTCCGCTGCAGCGTGAAGACTGGTCGGATGTCGCGCGCATGCTGACCGAAGCCGGCAAGCAGGTCGTGATTTCGACACTGGCATTGATCGAAGCCGAATCGGAGCTTGCCGCGCTCGCCCGGACCATCGGCACCAGCGGCGGGCTCTTCGAGGCCAATGACTATGCCGCGGTGGAGTGTGCGGCCGGCCGGCCGTTCGTCGCTGGGCCACATCTCAATGTCTACAACGCGGCGACGCTCGATCTGCTGGTCCGGCGCGGCGCCCGACGCTGGGTTGCTCCGGTGGAGTTGCCGCTTGCGACGGTTGCAACGCTTGCGGCCTCGCATCGGGAGGATCTGCAAGTGGAGGTCTTTGCCTATGGACGACTGCCGCTCGCGTTCTCGGCCCGCTGCTTCACTGCGCGGGCTCACGATCGGGCCAAGGACGATTGCGGATTCATCTGCGGCGACTATCCGGACGGCATCACGCTGTACACGCGCGAGGATCAGCCGTTCCTCACCCTCAACGGCATCCAGACGCAGTCGGCGGCGGTGCAGAACCTGCATTCACATGTCGGCGTCCTGCGCGATGGGGGTGTGAACGTGTTGCGGCTATCGCCGCAGTCGCGCGATTTCCTGGCGGTCGTGGACGCCTTTCGCGGCGCTATCGAAGCGCAAAGCAGTCCGGCTATCCCGGCGCCCTTCCTGCCTGGCGACTATTGCGATGGCTACCTGGACGGCGCAGCCGGGATGTCGAATGCAACACCCTGGCGCCGTGACCCAGCGCCAGGGTAAGCGTTGCCAGCGGCCCCGGCAGTACGGCTCGCACGTGGGCCGGTACGTCGTAGTCCCAGCCATCGAGCAGATTCTTCAGATGCAGACCCGTTTCCGTTTCCCCCTCCACTGCCAGCCGTCGCTGAAAAAACAGCGTGTCCGGATCCTCGCGGCGGCGCGCCAGTGCCAGGAAGTCGTGCCACGTCCCGCGCAGGGTCACGTGCGGTTCCACCGAACTGCGCTGCAGGCCGCCGTTCACAATCTCGAACGTCAGCGTCAAGGGCACATCGACCACGCACAGGCGGATACGTTTCCCGGTCAGTTCACCGAGTCTCTCGCGAAGCGGCTGACCGCGCAGTGCCTGATTGAGGATCGACGCCACGAGGTGCTCGTGTGCGGGCGTCGGAATGAAGCGCAACAATCGATGCAGAGGGGATGGAATGGGCGGCACGCAAGACTCCTGCAGGGGTTCGTGATGCATTCATGCCACGCTGGCACACGCGGCAACTTGATGTGCATCAAGCGGGGCGCGCCATGAGCTACGGTAGTCTGCGTGACTTCCTGCGTGTCCTGGAGCAGCGCGGCGAGCTCAAGCGCGTGCCGTTTGCGGTAGACCCGCGCCTGGAAATGACCGAGCTGTGCCAGCGCAGCCTGCGTGCGGGCGGCCCCGCCCTGTGGTTCGAGCAACCGCGGGGATTCGAGATGCCGGTGCTCGGCAATCTGTTCGGAACCACGAATCGTGTGGCCGCCGCGCTGGGCTATGACAGTGTCGACGAACTGCGCGACGTCGGTGTCGTGCTCAGTTTCCTGAAAGAGCCGCAATGGCCGGATCGCATCGGCGCCGTGCTCGAGCGACTGCCGAAATTCCTGCCGCTGCTGAAGGCGACGCCGCGAGTCGTCACCGATGTGCCGTGTCGTGAAGTGATCCAGAACGGCGGCGAAGTCGATCTGACGCGACTGCCGATCTGGACCTGCTGGCCGGAGGATGCCGGGCCGCTCATCACCTGGGGACTCGTCGTTACGCGCGGCACGCGCAAGCCGCGCCAGAACGTCGCGATCTATCGTCAGCAGATCCTCGGGCGCAACCGGGTGATCATGCGCTGGCTGCCGCATCGTGGCGGCGCACTGGATTTTCGCGACTGGCAGCTCGCGCATCCGGGCAAACCGTTCCCGGTCGTTGTAGCCATCGGTGCGGATCCGGCGCTGATGATCGCGGCGACGGCGCCCATTCCCGACAGCGTTCCGGAGTTCCAGTTCTCCGGCCTGTTGCGCCGGCGTCGTACCGAGATCTTCCACACTTCAGTCGGCCTGGATGCGCCCGCTGCGGCGGAGATCGTGCTGGAGGGTCACATCATGCCGGGCGACACGGCGCTGGAAGGGCCGTTCGGCGATCACACCGGCTACTACAACATGCAGGCGCATTTTCCGGTGCTCACGGTCGAGCGGCTGAGCATGCGCCGGCAGGCGTTCTATCACGGCGGCTACATGGGGCGGTCGCCCCTGGATGAGCCGTCGGTGCTGGCCATGGCACTCAACGAGATGTTCGTGCCCATGCTGCAGCGGACGTTTCCCGAGATCGTCGATTTCTACCTGCCGCCAGAGGCGTGTTCCTATCGCGTTGCGGTGGTCAGTATCCGCAAGTCATATCCGGGTCACGCGCGCCAGATCATGCAGGCGGTCTGGTCGTACCTGCGACAGTTTCTGTACACGAAGTTCGTCATCGTGACCGACGATGATGTCGACGTGCGCAACTGGCAGGAAGTCATCTGGGCCCTTGCCACGCGTGTGGATCCGGCGCGTGACACACACATGGTCCGCCGAACGCCTATCGACTACCTCGACTTCGCCAGTCCGGTTGCCGGACTCGGTTCCAAGATGGGGATCGATGCGACTCACAAATGGCCAGCCGAGACACGCCGCCATTGGGGGAAACCCCTGACCATGAGTGCGGAGGTTGTCCAACGGGCCGATGCGATGTGGGACCTGCTGCAGATCGGTCGGCGAACCACTTGACCCAGGTCAAGGTGACCCCAGGCATCACGGGTTGTAATCGGGTCATGCACGACCTCAGCGCCCGATCGACACTAATCGTCACACCACCCCGACAGTCTGCCTTCGACAGCGATGAGCTGGCCGCGTGCGGTGACGGGAAACTCTTCGGCCCCAACACGCCGCGACTGCCGACGGGACCGATGCGGATGGTGGACCGTGTCACCTGGATCTCCGATCGCGGCGGCGCCTACGACCGCGGTGAGGTGCGCGCCGAACTCGATATCGACCCCTCGCTGTGGTTCTTCGACTGTCACTTTCGCGGCGATCCGGTCATGCCCGGTTGCCTGGGGCTCGATGCGCTGTGGCAACTGATCGGCTTCTTCCTGGCGTGGAGCGGTCACAAGGGGCTGGGTCGCGCACTCGGAGTGGATGAGGTGCGCTTCTTCGGCCAGGTGCTGCCGAGTGTGAAGCGCGTCAGCTACAAGATCGATATCACGCGCGTGATCACACGCAAGCTGGTCATGGTGACCGGTGACGGATCACTGGCGGCGGACGGTGAAACCATCTACACGGCGCGAGGACTGCGCGTCGGACTCTTCGACGGCGCGAGCGTGCTGCAACCGGCGAACGTGCCCGGAGTTCGTTGATGCGTCGCGTGGTCGTCACCGGCATGGGCATCGTCTCGTGCCTCGGCAATGATCTCGATTCCGTCAGCCTGGCACTGGCCGAAGGCCGGTCGGGTATTCGCGCGATGCCCTCCTACGCGCAAGTCGGATTGCGCAGCCAGGTTGCAGGTGTTCCGGCGATCGCGCTCGATCAGCATGTCGATCGGCGCGACCTGCGCTTCATGGGTGACGCGGCGGCGTACGCAGCGGTCGCGTTGTCGCAAGCCATCGGCGACAGCGGTCTCACCAGTGACCAGATCAGCCATCCACGGATCGGACTCATCGCAGGCACCGGCGGCGGTTCTCCCGCCAACGTCGTCGAGTCCGCGGACATCCTGCGGGCACGCGGGGTTCGCAAGGTCGGACCAACGCGCGTGCCACGCACCATGTGCAGCACCGTCGCGGCGTGTCTTGCGACCGCTTTTCACATCAAAGGGTTGAGCTATTCGATCACGTCGGCCTGCGCGACCAGCGCGCATTGCATTGGCGCTGCAGCCGAGCAGATTCGCTGGGGCAACCAGGACGTCATGTTCTGTGGCGGTGCCGAGGAAGAACACTGGTCGTTGACGGCGCTCTTCGACGCCATGGGCGCCCTCTCCGCGGCTCGCAACGACGCGCCGGAAATCGCTTCGCGCGCTTACGATGCCGGGCGCGACGGCTTCGTGATCGCGAGCGGCGGCGGCATGCTGGTCCTCGAGTCGCTGGAGCACGCGCGTGCACGCAATGCCCGCATCTATGCAGAACTGGTCGGCTACGGAGTGACCGCCGATGGGCAGGACATGGTGCAGCCTTCCGGCGAAGGCGCGGTGCGTTGCATGCGACAGGCCCTGGGCGGCGTGTCCCGATCCGTCGAATATCTCAATACGCACGGCACTTCGACACCGCTGGGCGACGTGATCGAGCTGCGGGCCGTGCGCGAGGTCTTCGGCAGCGGCACGCCGCTCATCTCCTCGACCAAGTCGCTGTCCGGCCATTCGCTCGGTGCCGCCGGCGTGCATGAAGCCATCTACAGCCTGCTCATGATGCGCGACGGCTTCATCGCCGGATCCGCCAACATCGACGAGCTCGATCCGCAGTGCGCCGACTATCCCATCCTGCGCGAGCCGCTGGTGCGCCGGGTCGACACCGTCATGTCCAACAGCTTTGGTTTCGGCGGCACCAACGCTTCGCTGGTGTTCCAGCGCTGCTGAGATCGCCATGCACAGGCAACCGAGTGCGATGCGCGGCGGGCCGGAGAGCGGGCAGTGTTCCCCTGATCGCTGCACGTTCCGTTCACGCGTCGCACTCGCTTGCACTGCCCATGATCTGGCCGTGGTGGTGTCGTGACCGACCCGACACTGTACCCCTGCTTCCTCGGTCCTTACGGCGAGAACGACGACCTGCTGGAGAAACTGGTCGTCGAATTCCTGCGCGATCACGTGTACTGGCGTCGCAACTTTCATCCCGAAGATCCGCCGGCCATTCCGACGCGCGCGGCAAAGCAGCCGCAATTCCTGAGTTTCGAAGCGCGGCTGCGCCGCGAGTTGCACGCCCTCTCGGCGTCACTCAAACGCTCCGTTCCCTTTCACAGTCCGCGCTATCTGGGCCACATGGTGTCGGATGTGCTGCTGCCGGGGCTGGCGGCGCAGATGCTCACCCTGCCTTACAACCCGAACAACGTCAGTGAAGACGCCGCTCCGGTGACTGTCGACCTCGAAGTGCAGGTGGGTCTGCAACTCGCGCGGCTCATTGGCTACCGGCACGATCCTGCACAGCCAGACTGTGCGTTCGGGCATCTGACATCAGGAGGGACGCTGGCCAACTTTCAGGCGCTGCGTCTGGCGCTGGCCCTCAAAGCCTTTCCAGTGGCGCTGCGCGCTGTCGCCCCGATCGAAATCGGTCTGCCAGAGGATGACTGGACCGCCTTCAATCTCGCCCCCGATGCGGCGACGGCATTGCTCGTGCGCTGGCAGGACTGGCTGGCAAGCCTGCCCTTGGGTGAGCGGAACCGGTGGACGGCGGCTGTCGAGGCGCAGCGGCTGGAGTCGCTCGGACTTTGCGACTTCTTCGCGCGCCATCCGCAGCTGCAGCCGCCGATCGTGCTGACGCCGCTGAGCGCTCACTACTCCTGGCCGAAAGGACTGAAGCTGCTCGGACTGGGTGCAGACCGCGCAGTTCCGGTTGCGCAACAGGACATGCGGGTCGACCTCGGTGCACTGGAAGAAGCACTGGAGCGCGCGCAAGCCGCACGGCAACCAGTGCTGATGACGGTCGCTGTGCTCGGTACCACGGAATTCGGTGCGATCGATCCCGTCGACGGCATCGTGGCGTTGCGCGATCGCTATGCTGCTGCGGGCCTCGGCTTCGCTGTTCATGTCGATGCCGCCTGGGGCGGCTATCTCGCAACACTGTTTCGTGAGCCCGGCGGCGGGTTGCGCCCGCGCGAGGCGATCGCTGCTGACTTTGCGAACTTTCCCGCGCCACGGGTGCATGCGGCGATGGCGGCGCTTTGCCGCACGGATTCCGTCACCATTGATCCGCACAAGCTGGGCTACATGCCGTACGGCGCGGGCGCCTTCGTGTGCAAGGACCATCGCCCGATGTCGCTGCTTGCCGTCGAGGCCGACTACGTGTTCACGCGGGCGGCGTCAGAAGACTACCTCGCGCGGTATCGGCAGCTCGGTCGCTACATTCCGGAGGGTTCGAAACCGGGAGCCATGGCCGCGGCGGTCTACGTCACGCATCGCGTGTTGCCCCTCGATCACTGCAATTTCGGCCGGATACCGGCGCAAACACTGCGCGCCACCGAGGCATTCGTCGCGCGGGCAGCGCAGTTTGCCGCAGAGTGTGCGCATCTCGTGCATGCATGCGTGCCATTCGCGCCGGACTCGAACCTGGTGTGCCTGGCATTGAACCCTTGCGGCAACACCTCGATCAGCGGCCTGAACGAATTCGTCGGGCGGTTGCACGACGAAGTGCGCATCGATCCCACCGCGCCGCTGCAGTTGCGCGAATTCTTCGCATCGACGACGCGATTGCGTATCGACATCCTGAATCGCGACACCGCGCTGCGCTTGCTGAAGCGTCTCCAGTTGTTGCCGGCGCCGCAGGAAGCGGGTGAATCGCTGCTGATCCTGCGTCACACGCTGATGAATCCCTTCCTGCTCGATGCCGAGAACGACATCAGCTACGTCGATCGCTATTTCAAATTCCTGACCCGGCGCATCACGGCATTGTGCGCGGGCGTGACGGCTTCGACTCATTCCAACGATTCCATGGTGGCGTGAAATGACTCTGTCATCGGCATTTTCGTTTCAGCGCATCGTGCATCGCTTCTCATTCTCATCAGCGATCGCGTTCCACTGGTGCGCCGTAGCTGCAGTGAGCGTTCTTGTGCTGCTTGGGCCATTGGCCGCGCACGCTGGCGAGGACCCCACGCTGGCGACGCGGCAGCTCTGGCAGTTGCTGGACTACATCGCTGTGGACTACCCCGGCGCAGTGGTCAATGGTGAGATCAGCGATGCCGGGGAGTTCCGGGAGATGGGTGAGTTTGCCGGCACCGTTCGCGCGCGCGTGCAGGCATTGCCGTCGCGCCCGCAACAAACCGCGCTGACC
>Ga0126377_10003398_pt1 | contig 11274 bp, 8 predicted proteins | sample PanSoiMetPlot_22_FD_92647 | JGI IMG/M metagenome (GOLD analysis project Ga0126377, IMG submission 92647) | Tropical forest soil microbial communities from Panama - MetaG Plot_22 | ecosystem: Environmental > Terrestrial > Soil > Tropical forest > Bulk soil | place: Panama | collected 2016-02-17
TCCGGCCGCTTCGTCGGCGCCGTTTGTCGCAACGCTGGTGGATGTGACCGGACTGGTAATCTACTTCAGCGTCGCCATGATCACTTTGCGTGGCACTCTGCTGTGATTATCGAGTACCACTTTTCAAATTCAAGAGTATAGTGTCATGCGCAACCGGTGATATGGTCGAGCGGTTGAACGCGCGCTGGAAAAGACCTGAGACTTAGCCCTCGTATACATCCGGAGGTATTCTATGCGAATCAAGAACTCTTTCTTGAGAGCGCACACTGTTATCGGTATTGCGCTCTGTTTTTGCCTGCATTACGACCACCTGGCAGCGCAGCAAACTGATTTGAAACAACTCGCAGAGCAACTAAAATCCGCCGATGTTAATGTCAGGCGCGCCGCGATTGAATCTATCGGAAAGCGAGGTGAGGAAGCCGGTGTCGAACTTCTCGTTGGCGCGCTCGAAGACACGGTGCAAGAGGTCCGCAGTTCAGCTGCTCTCACGCTCGGACAGATGGGGTTTGACAAGGCGGCTCCTGCATTGGCAAAACTGCTTAAAAGCAAGCAGACTCGAGACCGCAGGAGCGCGGCCGTGGCATTGGGGATGATTGGCGGCGATGTGGCGCGCGAAGCGTTGATTGCCGCGTTATCTTCCCAGTCTTCCGATGACCGGGAAAGCGCTGTTTCTGCCATAGGTCGGATTAGAGATGCGAAAGCCGCTGAAGCATTGATCAAAGTGCTGAACGATACAAGCACCGCGGTCCGCGCCGGGGCTGCGGTTGCGCTTGGCCAACTCAACGACAAACGCGCCGTCGACCCGCTAATCAAGGCTCTCGGCGACCAGGAAATCTCTGTCCGGACTGTCGCTGCGCTCTCACTCGGCGAATTGGGGGATGCACGAGCCATTGAGCCGTTGGAAAAATTGCTGGCCAAGGAACAAGAAAAAAATGTGCGCGAGCAGATCGAATATGCGCTTAAACGTCTCCGCGAGACTTCAAGGTGATTTAGATGTTCAACCCGACAACCATTCATAGGATAATCGCCCTTTGTCTCTTCTTCGTCCTCGGTCCTTCCGCCCAGGGGCAATCTCCAGCGCCGCCGCACAGGTCGGATGAGCAGAGCAAAGAGCGTCCGGCCGTTAAATTGGAAACCGATGTTGTGACCTTAACGGTGACCGTGACTGATACCAATGATCGGTTGGTAACGGGGCTTGAACGCCGGCATTTCGAGGTCTTTGAAGATAAGGTGAAACAAAATATCGAATATTTCAATGTCGATGATGCGCCGATCAGTGTGGGCATAATATTCGATGTCTCGGGAAGTATGAAGGGAAAGTTCGATCGCGCTCGCGAAGCACTCAAAGCATTCGTTGATACCAGCCATGATGATGACGACTTTTTTCTGACCACATTCAACCAGCGCGCCAACCATATTGCGGAGTTTGTCGATGGCAATACGCTATTGAATAAGCTGGCCTTGGTAAACCCGAGCGGACAGACTGCTCTCTATGATGCCGTCTATTTGGGAATTGAGAAAGTCAAACAGGGGCGCCACAGCAAGAAAGCGATTCTTCTGATATCTGACGGTCAAGACAATTCTTCTCGTTACACCTATGGCGAATTGCGGAAGCTACTGAGAGAGGCCAACATCCAGATTTATTGTCTCGGAATTGTCGAATTGGGCGGTGGCGCCGGTAGTTCGCTTGACATAGGTGGGCAGTCGATCCTGGAAGAAATATCGCAAACTACCGGAGGCAAAGCGTTCTTTCCTCGTACGGCGGCAGAGCTGGAGGACGCCACGACACGGATCGCCCTTGAGCTGCGCCATCAGTACAGCATAGGTTATGTTCCGTACAACGAACAACGCGATGGTAGATGGCGAAAAATCAAAATACGAGTTAATCCGCCTCGCGGTCTGCCTACTCTGAATGTTCGCGCAAAGGAAGGATATTTCGCTTTGCCGAAATAAACCTCCTTCCAATGAAATACAGAAGGTGTTCGTTGTCTGTCCAAAATCGAGTTTCGCCGGTACATCTGAGGGGTAGAATATTTGTTCCACTCCTGAAGGCATGGGATTTCTTGGCTGTTTTGTTAAATGAGAGGGGGTTCCCAATGCATACACCAGGTTTATCACGGAAAATAATTTCTATCCTGCTTGTCTATCTCTTATCAGTGCCAATACGATCCAGGATTGCAGCCCAGGACCCGGTACAACCGCCACAACCCCAGCCGAAAACTCAACAACAGAGCAACAAAACCAGAAAGGCTGACCATCGCCGGGGAGCGGCGTCTGAGGATCAACCGCAGGAGCCTGGCGGTGAAACGATCAGAATTAACACTCAATTGGTTCAGCTTGATGTGACTGTGATCGATCAAAATAATAATCCTGTTTTCAATTTGAATAAGGATAATTTTACAGTTTACGAGGATAAGGTTAAGCAAACAATTAATTCACTTAGCCGCGAAGAGGTACCTCTGAGCTTCGGATTAGTAATTGACACTTCAGGCAGTATGCGTCCAAAGCTTCAAACTGTGTCCAATGCGGCGCGGGATCTGGTGAAGCAGATGCGCGCAGACGATGAAGCCTTCCTTGCTCAATTTAAAATTGAATCAGAGCTGGTGCAAGACTTTACCGATGACAAGCGCGAATTAGAGGAATCCATCGAACAGCTGTTTACCATGGGCGGCACCGCCTTGCTCGACGCAATCATAGCTACTTCCGATTACGCGCAGGAAAAAGCTAAGCGCAGACGGAAAGCCATCATCGTGATTAGTGACGGGCTTGAGAAGAACAGCGCTTCCAAGGAAAAGGAAGTAATAAATGCGATCAAGGAAAACGAAGTACAGTTGTACATGATTGGCTTCATTGAAGAGGATGAATCGAGATCATTCTTCGGGAAATCTGCCACCAAGAAAGCTCAGGAACTGCTGATTCGCCTGGCAGATGATTCGGGCGGTCGGGCTTTCTTTCCCAGGGACCTGAGCGAAATACCGGCTATCGCTGCGCAGATCGCCAAAGATATGCGGACCCAGTACATCATCAGTTATTATCCGAGCAATAACCTGCGGGACGGCTCTTTCCGGGTAGTGCATGTGGATGTTACTTCAAATGGCAAGGGAAGATTGATTGCACGTACGCGACAAGGGTATTACGCACGCAATGATCAGGAAAGTAAGGGATTACGAAATAGACGAAAATAACGAAACAATCGAATAACCTAATTATCTTCGTTTATTTCGTTATTTTCGTCTATTTCGTAATCCTTCTTCATTTCTCCATACGCCAATTTTTTTTAACGAGATTCTCATTAAAGTATGGCAAATCTGTATTGCGCTATCGGGCGCAGATAAAATACTGAATGAAAACCCGTTTCCGCCGAATGGGCTGAGCCATGATTTCAAGCCGCATGATTAAATGGCATATAAATTGCTGTTTCTACTGGTCGAGATTCCCGAATCGAAAATTTAAAACTTAGCGAAGTTGGTGGGCTTCATTTGGTACTTTATCCTCAGCCCCGCGAATGAAACTCATCCAGCGAGCTCTTATTTTGAGGAGGTGAAATCTTGCTCAATCACAAAATTACCTTAGTTGTTTGCCTGGCGGTGGCTTGGCTCATCAGCGCTTCCGCCCAGGATTCACCACAAAAACAGTCCAGTTACGCTCCAGTAGTCATTAAAGAGTCATTTGCCTCAATTTTGGCTCGCATGAAAGCGGGCAAGGTTGAAGTTATGAGGCGACAGATGGCGCTGCTCAACGACCGTTACGATCTGTCCATGCGTGTCACAACCGAAGTGACAATGTCACGCGGCAAACCTTTGCCGGTCGGGCCGACAGCCAAGCTCGCGTCCGGCCTCACCTGGGATCAATTGGCCCAGATCTCGTCCGCAGAAATCAGAGAGAAGGGGCTGTTCCCCAAAGGATTTCTCCCACTTCCGCATCCTAACCACCCCGAGGGTGGAATGGTTTTTCCCAAGATGATGATCGACAAGCTGAGCGAAACGGGCGAAGGCAATCGGCTGGAGCGCTTCGATCTCGACTTCGATTTGCCCGATCAATTTCTGCCGGAGTTTCCCCCAGCCATCTTTCTCACTACACGCCCTGACCTTGGGGACGTCTCCCAGGGTAAACTGGTAACGCTGGACAACTTCTTCGAATTATTCAATGGAATCCTTAATCCGAAACAACTCGAAGGTTTCCGGCTCTTATTAACCCAGTTTCCACAGCAACAGTTCAACGCCACTGAGGATCGACGCTCGGAAAGGCCGAGTCGCGGGGTAGCCTGTTTTGACTGTCACGTCAACGGTCATACCAACGGAGCGACTCATCTGGTCGGGGATATTCGCCCGCAAGCTCACCGGCGCCGGATAGATACACCCAGCTTGCGTGGAGTCAACATCCAGCGGCTCTTCGGTTCGCAGCGGGCATTGAAGTCTGTTGAGGACTTCACCGAGTTCGAGCAACGCGCCGCCTATTTCGACGGCGACCCGGTGATCGCTACCAAGAAAGGAGTCAATGTCCTTGACCGCGGAAGCGATGTGCATTTTATGGCAGAGCTGCAGGAACTCTTCGATTTTCCGCCGGCGCCAAAGCTCAACCTCTACGGCCGGTTAGACCCGACGAAGGCCTCCCAGGCTGAACTTCGTGGCGAGGCTCTCTTTTTCGGAAAGGCTAACTGCGCAACCTGTCATACGCCGCCTTTCTATACAGATGGGTTGATGCATGATCTGAAGGTGGAGCGATTCTACCGGCCGCAAATGATCAACGGTCTAATGGCTACCACGCAGGGGCCGATCAAAACCTTCCCGCTGCGTGGGATCAAGGATTCGCCCCCATACTTGCACGATGGGCGTTTGTTGACGCTGGAGGATGTGGTCGAGTTCTTCAACTTGATCCAGGAACTCAAACTGACCAAGCAGGAAAAAGCTGATCTGGTTTCATTCCTTCGCGCGCTTTGATGTGGTTATGGAAGGAAGAGAGATTACGAAATAAACGAAAATTACGAAAAATACGAAAGCAATAGAAAGTTTCGTATTTTTCGTAATTTTCGTTTATTTCGTAATCTCTCTTCCTTCCATAAATTAGCCGGAATTCAGAAAATCAATTTCAGCCCAAACTGAAGCTGACGCGCCGATGTTTTCGTTGTCGTAATCAACCCCGCACTCCCGACCGCGCCGGTGCTGGAAAACACCGTGCGCTGGCTGGGTAATGAAAAGTTCGGATGATTCAGCGAATTGAATACTTCGGTGCGGAATTGCAGGTTGAGATGTTCGCGCAGTCGGAAAGTTTTATTCGCCGCAAGGTCCAGCGCGATCATTCCCGGCCCGACCAGCGTGTTCCGTCCCAGGTTTCCATAATAACCGGCGGTTGGCAGTGCAAACGCCGTCGTGTCAAAGTATTTATTCGGCCCACCCAGGATCGGATTGTTGCTGTGGCCGGGCACCAGATCGGGCCGCTGCGGCGAACTCCCCGCCTGGAAACGCGCCCGCGCCTGATCGAAACCGACCACAACAGCGAATGGATTGCCCGACGCCAGAGTAGAAATCGCGTTGAACTGCCACCCGGCAGTCAGCCATTTCGGCCCGCCGATGTGAGGCAGCTCCGTTGTCATATAACTGACGAAGTAATGGCGTAGGTCGTAATTGGAAAGGCCGCGTTCGGCGCCGCGGCTGTCCGGGTCCTGTGGTAGTTCGTTGTCACCGCCCTGGGTCGTAACAATTGAACCGTCATCTATCGCCTTCGACCAGGTGTAGCTGGTGTGAAACGAAAGGTATTTGCCACGACGGTATTCGAACGACGTTTGCAAGCTGTTGTAAGAAGATTGCCCGTCTGTCGTTTTATGACGGATGCCGCTGAAATTGGGGTTTCTAACGACTGAGTTCGCCGGGAAGAATTTACGGCCGTCCTCCTGGATAGTCGGGATCGCCTGATTCTGGTCTACCAACCGAACTTCATGCAGCCCACGCTGCCGGACGAAGGCGACGATCAACGTCCCGTTCTTCACTACCTCGCGTTGAATGCTGAAGTTAGTGTGCAGCGAATAAGGATTCTGCGGTTCGTAAACAAGCGTATCCTGCCGACCAAGCACGAAATTTGGGCTCGAAGTCACCGCCGACGCGTTCGGAAAAACCGGATTGCGAACGCTGCCCAGTGTATAAAACGGCGGCGTGCGGTTCGCGGCATTCGCGTAAAAATCTGTCCACAACGGATCGAAGAATACGCCGAAACTGGCACGCACACTGGTCTTGCCGTCGCCAAACGGATCCCAGGCCAATCCCACACGTGGGGCGAAGTTCAGATTTGACGGATTCTGGTAAAGCTGGCCAACAGTTGTCGTTTTATCAGTCAGCGGGTTGCGGAGGTTCGCTTCCAATCCATCAATTTCATGCGGGACACTGGTGCGCTCATAACGTAGCCCGGCGTTCAATGTTAGCTGGCGTGATAGGCGGAAATCGTCCTGAACGTAAGCCGCCGTCATCGATTGTCGCCAACGCCGCACGGCCTCGGACCCGGGCAAGGCCAATTCAACCGAACTCGGCGTGGCTCGAAGAAAGTTGGCCAGCGAAGTAAATTGGTAAAAACCATATGGTGATTGCGGCCGGCTGGTCGGCAAATAGATTTCACGATGGTCAAATCCAAGTTTGAGCGAATGGCGACTAACGACCCAGGAAAGATCGTCGCCGAGTTGAAAAAGATTCAACTCGTTGAAGTTCGGCCCGAAGCGACTCGGCCCAATCGAAAACAACCCCGTGAGGCTGATCTGCCCCAACGGCTGGCCGGGAAAGAAGGAAAGCGCCGGGTCGATGCTGCCCAAGGCTTCAGGCGTTGTTCGACTGGTGGAGCGGTTATAGCTGAAGCGCACGTTGTTGAGCAATCGTTCGTTGAAGATGCGCGTCAATTGCCCCGTCGCGTACTGATTGCGCGAAGCCGCACCGGAACTGAATAGTTGTAAGTTGTCCGGGACTTGTACCCTGGCATTGTTGAACGTGTAACGCCCGAAGATCGAGGTCCTGTCGGAGAAACGATGGTCTACGCGTCCTGCAAGAAAATCCTCATCGTCCAGATTGGAAGCCGAGGAAATAAACTGCCCGGTTCCGTCACCAAAATCGCGCCCGTTCGGCAACGGAACCAGATTTAGATAAGCTGGTACCGCCGGGTTCACCGTGATTTTGGCCAGCCCTAGAATATCTCCGCTGCGAGCGGCGGCGTTGGGCACAATGGCTTGATTCGTGATTCCCAGCCGCTGCCGCAGACCTTCGTAACTGGCCAGGAAAAAAGTCCGGTTCCGCGCGATCGGCCCGCTGAAAACGCCACCGAACTGATTGCGGGCAAAATGCGGGATCTTTTGATTGGCCGGATCGAAAAAGTTTTTCGCGTCGAAGGCGCTGTTTCGCACGAACTCGAACGCCGAACCATGCCACTGGTTGTCGCCTGAACGCGTGACAGCGCTGATCACGCCACCTGCGCTGCGCCCGTATTCGGCGCTGTAGCCGTTAGTGAGCACGCGAAACTCCTGCAAAGTGTCCACTCCAAGCAAGACACCCGAGACGCTGCCCGGCGTGTTGTTGTTGCCGTCATTGATGTCCGTCTGATCCAACACGAAGCTGATCTGGTTGGGACGCCTGCCCCCGACCGAAAGCTGTACACCGTTCCCCGCCGAATCCGATGAACGGCGCGAAGGGGCAACCCCCGGTTTGAGCAACGCAAGCTGGACGATGTCACGCCCGTTCAGCGGCAGTTCGCGGATCGAGTCTTTATCCATCACACTGGAAAGCGCCGCGCTCTGTGTTTCCACCTGACTGACACCCGAAGTGATCACGGTTTCAGCACTGACTATTCCCACGCTCATGTTGATATCCAATCGCGCCTTTTGTCCTATGGTGAGTTCAACACCTTCACGGATTTCAGTTTGGAAACCGTTTTGAGAAACCGTCACCGTATAAATGCCCAATGGAAGCTGGGTAAAGGTGTACAGCCCGGCACTATTGGTATGAGATTCGCGCATAAAGCCGGTCAATGGCTGCCTGACCGTGATCCGCACGCCGACCAGAACGGCACTGGTGGAATCGGCCACAGTCCCGGAAAGCTCCGCAGTATTTTGCTGAGCTTCTACTGCACTACAAAGCAAAATTAAGAAGAATACTGAGAATATTTGTTTAATGTTTGTCATTACTTCTCCTTGAGGCATCTGAGGCACTGCTATTTACGGGTGGCGAGGAATTCATTGGTTTAGGCGAGGTCAGGCGTCCTCGAGCCAGGACAACTTTTTGCCCGTCTTCAGTTCCTTCGGTCCATGCGACAAACAGATGATCGGGTCGTTCGAAAAGGATCGTGGGATAGGTTGCGCTTCCTGCAGTATGTCCCAGCCGTTGCGGCGGTGAGAGCGAGCAATCTTGATCGACCTGACGGAAGTAAATGTCGAATTTACCCCAACCTTGTTGCTCGGAGGCTTCGCGCGCCTGAAGCACCAGACCGACCGAGTTTTCCAATGCCAGTAACTGCGGATGGTTTGCATCGTAAAACCTGGAGTCCGCTTCAACTTTTGCGGAGAAATGCGCTCCGTTATCGCTGGATGACGCGATGTACACTCGCCCGCGGTCGCCGGTAACAGTCCGCCAGGCGGTAAACAGCTTCCCGCCCATCGTCGCCAATGAAGGCCCTGAATGCGGGCAGCCATTGATCCTCCAGTTATCTTCGGCTACGCGAGTCGGAGCGGAGAAGGTAGCGCCGCCATCGGTCGATGTGCCGACGAAGATGTCGCGAATCTCATCGTTGAGCACGCCGCGCCAGCCGATGTGCATAGTCTTCGCGTCGGTGAAGTCGATCGAAGGGCGGCAGCAGGGACACACATTCAGCGCGACACGAACGCTTTTTTCAAAAGACTGGCCTCGATTGGTCGACCTGGCGAGATAGAGAGCGGAAGAACCGGATTTGCCCTGGTCGCGGTCTCGCCCATCCAGCCACGCCCCGTAAACCGTGCCATCCGGTCCAACGGCCAGCGTAAAAAATGACTGCGAGGCCGTACTCGAGGGATCAATTGGAATCGATTTGTTGAAAGACCGCCCCCAATCCGTCGAAGTTGCCAGCCGTAGCGATGTGTTACCGTGGCCATGGCCGTGCCCCTTGTCCTGGCCCTCTTCCGCGGTCCAGAGCACGTAAAATTCGCGCATGGAGCGGACAATCATGAGCGGGGTATTCTCTGCATGCGAGTCGACTTCCCCACCATCGTTGACGCGCACGCCTTCGTCAAAGCTGTCTCCGCCATCGGAAGATGTCTGCAACCACAAATTGCGATCCTTGAGGCGCAAGAGGAACAGATCGCCTGAGGCGCGTACGCCAAGCTGCGGGTAACTGCCTTTCACCAGAACACGTCCTGTCGGTTCGAAAGTGTAATGCCGAGAGCCTTCACGACCAGTCGCCGGAGACAAACTCAGAGTGGCGACCAGGGCAATCATGACCGACGGCAGGGATTTTCTGAGCATTCCTGTGACCCTTGCGTTACTCGAAAGTTTTCCCGAATCTCTGCGATTCATTTATTTCCTCCCGTATTTCCTCCCGGATAGAAGCCAGAATTCGCCCCATCCGATGTCAATCTCCATGCGCGTTTTGCCGCTGCCGAACCGAGAGTACGGATACAGGCTTCGACCATTAGCGAATGAAATAGAGAATGGGCGACCAACCTCGAAGAGCAGCGTTTCCAGACAAGCCGGAATACACTCCTCGATGTCAATCAACACGAGGTTGAGTCAGTGATTGCTATTTCAGGCAATAAGCCCGTCACAGGAGGGTGGGGCACGGGGAGAGGAAGGTTGCGTGGCAGATTGTTGGTCAAGCAGAAATGGACTCTGGTAGTGTTCCAGTGGTATGGATGGGAGCGTTGCAGACGGTGTTTGCGTACGCACCGCGCGAGGTAAATTGTTTTTGGCGGAAATCCCGGAAGCGGCGCTACCAGCCGGACAGGAGTTGGTCAACGTTGTTTCATTGGTAAGCGAAACTACTCCCGGCTTCGGCTCATGGCCTTTAACATAAGGGCGCCGCACTGCACAACAACAATGACCCTCAGCAATACAACATTCCATCTCGCAGACTAGCGGTTCCATGTAGGCTAGCGAAAGAGGAACTGAGACCCACCCTAAGAACAGTATCAGCGCCGCCGCCGCAACATGTAACCTGACCCAGATTTTCAGCTTGATGGTCATTGGAAGATCGCCATCGTAGCAACTTGCATTAGAAGTAGTCAAACAAAATATCGCTCGGGGGCCAGGGAGCAATCTGCTATTGGTGACCGACAATAAGCCTCCCACACTTAAAAATCTTTGATAATTAATGCAGTGGGAACGGTGAACCGGATTGGGCGCTGCGGTTAAATCCGAGCGGGTAGGCAAATGCCGGCTCATAAGATGTTTCGCACATTGTGAATGCTATGAGTAGAGTGTTGGTGATGTGGGCCCATTGAGGAGGATGTCGACTGCATCCCGACTGCCTCAATGGGCCGGTTGTTTAGACAGGCAGCGGCCCGTGGTCATCGCAATGGCCATCGTGCCGGTGGTGTAATCGCCCATTAACAAGATGATCAATGTGATCGCTGTGCGGCACGTCTTGATGCTCGCATTCCTCGTGGTCGCAGCCACAATCGATCGGGGTGCAGGCCGATGGATTCGTCTCGTTCACTGCCAGTACGTGCTCGTCGTAGTGGTCGTCGTGAATCGCGTGGAGATGCCCGTCGTGCAGGTAGTCATAGTGGTCGCCATGGGCGACGCGCAGGTGACCGCACGACTCACCGTGGACATGGGCATGGCCGGTGTGGGTTTCATGACTTGTCACTACAGCCCTCCTTCCCTGTCGGGAGATCACCGCTCGCGGGGAGCGATATTCTCAAGTTATCTGATGATCGGTGCGCCTAACTGCTGTGCTGACGCTTCGCTGGATGGCTAGACGCCAACCGCCGCGCACCGCTGAAATCTTCGTATCACAGCGCCGTGGCGGGCACAATCCCTGAGCAGACCGGGAGCGCCGACGACTCCCTCCCACATATTAAAACCATAGTTATGTGACTTGATGGAAACAATCTGACAAGACATGTGGTTCTTCCCTCTCAATCCCGCCAACGGCAGTTGGCGGTCCAGCCTCGCAGATATTACTATCGCTCATATCATCAAATATGAATGCAGATAATTAACGATCCGCCAACTGCTGTTGGGGGGATTCAAGAAAAGTAATGGATAAGAACCTGAGCGAATTACAGAATAGCTACGACCGAATAGCCGAGGAATACGTCGGGCGAATCTTCAA
>Ga0126377_10003399_pt1 | contig 11273 bp, 9 predicted proteins | sample PanSoiMetPlot_22_FD_92647 | JGI IMG/M metagenome (GOLD analysis project Ga0126377, IMG submission 92647) | Tropical forest soil microbial communities from Panama - MetaG Plot_22 | ecosystem: Environmental > Terrestrial > Soil > Tropical forest > Bulk soil | place: Panama | collected 2016-02-17
GAGGCTGATGGTGCTCGTCGTTTTGTAGACATAATCCTCGCGCATGATCTCCCAGAGCTGACGGTACCAGCGTAATTCTTGAAATTCTTTTAGGGATTTTATTTTGCTCTCAGTCTGCAGGAGATCAAGCGGATCGTACTGTGCGATGGTCGCGCCGTCAGTGGAGATCATGGTGCAATAAATAAATTCCTTATTCTCACCAGTGCTTGCCTTGAGCAGCGAGCGCACTGAGTCGTCGAGCGCGATGGCGACCTGTGGTTCTTCGAGCGGGCGATTGTTGATGGCCTGTTGCCCTAATGAGAAGAGATTGTTGGTGAGGGTTTCGACGGCTTCTTCCTTCGAAGCCGTATGCGCATTGAGCAGGCGCGCGATATTAAAGCACAGGAGTATTCCTGTTACGATAATAATAAGAACGATAATTACTGCCAGGTGTCTGGTCCGGACACTGGGTTCCCATCGCATGGGCATTGCCTATTCTTCAAAGTGAAGCACCAGTCTTCACTCCTGTTTCTCCTCATTGCGTGTTCGAATAGGAAGTCGAACTCCTCACGCCGGTCTACGCAATGCTAATTTCACTAATAGGCAACTTGAGATACAGTTCCAGCCGGCAACGACACTTTCGGAGTCCATTTGACCTGAAGGGCTGACTTGGCCACTACTTCCTGCACTTCCAGCCCCGATCGTCGTATTCGATCCACATAGTTAAAGACTAAAAGTATAGCTAAATTAAGACCCAAGTGCACGTTACTTGCAAGGGCCGGCATCCTAAAATATTGTTTTTTTAGCATTTTCCTTCTGGAAAAAAGAAGCTATAGCCTCAGGTGAAATGAGTTAGTCAGGACAAATATCAGTTTTAAGAAATCATTAAATCCATCCAGGCGATATCCCGAATAGTTTTTCCGTCAGTTCCGTTACCTCTTTACTTTTCTACGAACATTCTATCTATAGGCAGAAAAAGGGTTGCTCGTTAATTGTAGCGCGAACTGTCAGTTTGCTTCCGCCAATCGTTCCTCAGGGAAAACTTCGCAAACTAACAGTTTGCGCTACGATTCCACACTATTGCTGCGTGGCCGGCATTCTTCCTGACACTCTAAAGAGACAAAGAAATAAAGGAAAAAAGACCAAACAAACGGGAATTTGCATTATAAATTTTTTGTTAGTTTTGTCTTTTTGTCTCTGTTTTGTATACTTTTTTGATCAAGGAGATTTTTGATGAAGATTCACTGGACCTCGGGGTTGAGGTCGATTCTCTTTACTCTCATTATTACTCTTTTACTGACATTTACTTATTATCCTCAGCAACAATCTCGTGATCCATCACTCGCTGATCTCCGCGCCAGGAATTTCAAGGTTAAAACACTTCAGGGAAAAAGCATCGAGCTCAACTCTCTTCTCGGTCAGGGCAAGCCCGTCATCCTGGATATTTGGGCGAGTACGTGTGGCCCCTGCCGGCAGGAAATTCCACATCTCATCCAGTTTGCCAAAACCCATAGAGAGGAAGGCTTGATCGTCATCGGATTGACGATTGAAGACCCTAAAGTGGACCTCAAGGCAGTCAAGTCATTTGTCAAAGAATTTTCGATGAACTATGAAGTAGCCTTTGCACCGCAAGAGGTTTATTTATTTTTCAATGGCACTAATTCAGGTCTTATCCCGCAGACAATGGTTTTTCATCCGAACGGAAGAATGGTTAGACGGTTGATCGGTTATAATGAAAAAACTGGTAAAAGAATTTTGGACCAGGCCGTCGCACTTGCCCTTCAACCGGTCAAATAAATCTTAAGTAAACAATGGATGAATCAAGCATCGATCGACTTGCCCAAAAGCTCTGGGATTATCACCACCTCAATCACCGTCTCGAAAAATGCGAGATAATCCTGGCATTGGGAAGCCAGGACTTGCGTGTCGCCGAGTATGCCGCCGATCTCTACCTGAATGGTTGGGCTCCGCGATTGCTCTGCTCGGGCAAAGCCGGGACTTTTACGAGAGGTCGATTTGCTCAATCTGAAGCGGAGACCTTTGCCGAGATTGCCTTGCAGAAGGGGGTGCCCGGTGAGGCGATATTGATTGAACCGGAATCGACCAACACAGGAGATAACCTGATCTTCAGCCGAAACTTACTTCTTGCATACGGGTTCGACCCGCAAAATATTATTCTGGTTCATAAGCCGTATATGGAACGACGCTCCTATGCAACTTTTATGAAATTCTGGCCGGTAAAACGGGTGATTGTCACATCTCCGTCTTTGTCTTTTGCGGAATATCCGTCTCCCGAGTTACCCCGTGATCAGGTGATCAATATTATGGTTGGCGATTTGCAAAGAATCAGGGTTTATCCGAAGAAAGGGTTTCAGATCGAACAGGAGATTCCTCACGATGTCTGGCAGGCTTACGAGGAGCTGGTATCGTTGGGATACACGAAGCATCTAATCAAGGAGACAGAGTCGTGAGTTGTCAAGGCAAGAATGATCAAGCTATTATTCGAATGCGCGCGTCAAGGTGCGTGAATCTCCAGTAAAGGCGTACTGCTTGAATGACCGAACGAAAAGCAAGTTTTATCCATACATCCATTTACATTCTGGTCTTGTTGCTTTTGTCGGGTGCAATTTCATGTTCGCTCCGCAGATCAGGCAATTCATCAACTGCTTACACACGACCATCGCCGGAGCCTACACCGATTGAGCCTCGCGCTAATCAAATAAAATTTCTCATGCTCGATGGGACAACCACCAGATTGGAGGACCTGATTGGAAATAACAAAGTGGTTCTGGTCAATTTCTGGGCGACCTGGTGTCGGCCCTGCCGGAGAGAGATTCCGGACCTGGTTGCATTACAGAATGAATATAGAGATAGAGGGTTAGAGGTGATCGGCCTGAGTGTTGACGACCCTGGGGATGAGGCGGAAGTGAAGAATTTCGCGCGGCAATATTCAATCAAATACAGGATAGGATTTGCGTCGGAGGAGATGTTGCAACTCTTCTCCGGCCCAGACGATACACAGCTCCCAATTCCGCAAACATATATTTTCGACCGCAATGGAAAATTGATCGATAGACTCAAAGGGTTCCGTCCCACTTTCCGCTCCTGGGCAGAGGGAGCCATTAATTATGCATTAGAGAACCCGTGATTGGGGAGAGTGGGAGAGTGGGAGAGTGGGAGAGTGGGAGAGTGGGAGAGTGGGAGAGTGGGAGAGTGGGAGAGTGGGAGAGTGGGAGAAAAGTTAAAGGTCAAAAGTCAAAAGTCAATAGTCAATAGTCAAAGGTAAAAAGTAATAGTAAAAATTTTAATAGAATATGGTTGAGCTTCACAATTTTGAAAGCATGCACACTCACTTTTGACTTTTGACCTTTGACCTTTGACTTTTGACCTTTAACTCTTCTCCCACTCTCCCACTCACTCCCACTCTCCCACTCTCATCTTGTGAATAGCTGAGCAAGCAGGTAAAATTGCATATCATCAATGAAATCATTCCGTGAGCGAGAGCTGAAATGTGAAATTGAGCGTGTGCGAAGGTCCGAAACCTTCTTTTCCATGCAGCTTCTTGCATTCCCCGAGGAGGCTTCTCAAAGGTAGTTAAACCAATGGAAAATCAGCAGAAATTTGCGGTGACCATCGAAGACGAGATGAGGCGTAGTTATATGGAATACGCCATGTCGGTCATCATCGGGCGAGCTTTGCCTGATGTGCGTGACGGATTGAAGCCGGTGCACCGGCGGATTCTCTATTCGATGAATGAGAAAGGATTGGTGCCCGGCAAACCGTACAAGAAATCGGCTAATGTCGTCGGCGACGTTCTCGGCGCTTACCATCCACACGGTGATACAGCTGTCTACGACACGATGGTTCGAATGGCTCAGGACTTTTCGCTGCGCTATCCGCTGATTGACGGGCAGGGCAATTGGGGCAGTGTCGATGGAGACGCAGCAGCCGCCTATCGTTATACCGAGGCACGTCTCACGCGCATCGCGACTGAGATGCTCGCCGATATCGAGAAGGAAACCGTTAAATTCGTTCCGAACTACGATGATTCCCGTCAGGAACCCGAGGTTCTGCCGACGCGCATCCCGAACCTGCTGATCAACGGTTCGGACGGCATCGCCGTCGGCATGGCAACCAAGATTCCGCCGCACAATATCAATGAGATCATCGAAGCGACGATTCATCTGCTTCAGCATCCGAATACGAAAATTGCGGATTTGATGAAAATTGTTCCGGGACCCGATTTCCCTACCGGGGGCATCATCTATGGCCGGGAGGGAATCAAACAGGCGTATGAAACCGGACGAGGTGTCATTCAGGTGAGGGCGCGCGCGGCGATCGACAAGATCGGGCGCGGCGCACAGGAACGTGACGCGATTGTCATTACCGAGATTCCATTTCAGGTCAATAAGTCGAAACTGATCGAACATATCGCCGAACTGGTAAACGACAAGCGGGTTGAAGGGATTTCCGAAATCCGCGATGAGACCGATCGCGAGAGCGCGGCACAGAAAAAAGTGCGGATCGTGATCGAACTCAAGCGCGACGCAGTGGCTCAGATCATCCTCAATAAGCTTTACAAATTGACGCAGATGCAGATTTCCTTCGGCGTCATCAATCTGGCGATCGTCAACGGCCAACCGAAGATTCTGACGATTTCCGAAACGCTCAATGAGTTCATCACTTTCCGCCGCGAAGTCGTTCGCAACCGGACGATCTATGAGCTGAAGAAGGCCAGGATGCGCGCCCACATCCTGGAGGGTTTGAAGAAAGCGATCGATATCATCGATGAGATCATCAAGTTGATCCGTCGCTCGCAGACGACTGAAGAAGCCAAGCAAGGCCTGATTAAGCAATTCAAATTCTCGGAGTTTCAAGCGCAGGCGATTCTCGATATGCAGCTGCGCCGGCTGGCTGCGCTCGAACGGCAAAAAATTATCGACGAGTACGAAGAGGTCATAAAACTGATCGCCGAACTCGAAGAGATTCTCGCCAACGAGCGCACGCTCCGGAATGTCATTATCAAAGAGCTACGTGCCGTTCAGAAGGAATATGCAGACGAGCGACGGACACAAATCATTGACAGCGGTGTCGAGCTGACACTCGAAGATTTGATTGCCGATGAGGATGTCGTCATTACTCTGACACATTCAGGATATGTGAAACGCACTCCGCTGACGGCCTACCGGTCACAGCGTCGTGGTGGTACCGGCCGCAGAGGGATGAGCACTCGCTCGGAAGATGTCGTCTCGCATATCTTCATCGCTTCGACCCACAGCTATTTGATGGTCTTTACCACTTCGGGAATGGTTTACAAACTGAAAGTCCACGAGATTCCGGATGCAACAGCCGCCGGCCGTGGTAAGGCGATTGTCAATCTGATCAACCTGCCGGGAAGCGAAAAGATTGCCGGTGTGATTCCGGTCCGGGCATTCAACGAAGGCCAATATGCGGTGATGGTGACCAGGCAAGGCGTCATCAAAAAGACGGATTTGTCTGAGTTCGCCAACATCCGCACGAATGGAATTATCGCCATGGGAGTCGACCCGGGTGATGAACTGATCACCGTCGAATTGACTAATGGGCAGAAGAAAATATTCATTGCGACGAATGACGGGATGGCGATTTGCTTCGAGGAGAGTGAAGTTCGCGACATGGGACGGCAGGCGCGCGGGGTGCGTGGGGTAACTTTGCGCGACAATGATTTTGTCGTGAGTGTGGTCGCGGTCGAGGGGAATGAGCAGATGTTGACGGTCACGAGCAATGGGTTCGGTAAACAAACGTCGCTGGCGGAATACCGAGTGCAGTCGCGTGGTGGAAAGGGCGTGATCAACATCAAGACGACCGAGAAGAATGGAAAAGTAATGGCAGTCTTGCCGGTCAATAAGGAGAGTCAGCTGTTAATTATTACTTCGCAGGGTAAATTGATCCGTCTCGAGGCAGAGCAGATTCGCGAGACTGGTCGGAGCGCCCAGGGGGTCAAGTTAATCGACACTTCAGGCGGCGACCTGGTGGCCAGCGCTTCTCTCATCGAGCAACAGAGCGGCGAACCGGTGGAAGAGGCAGAGACGGGTAAGTAGTGAAAAGTCAAAAGTTAAAAGTCAAAAATCAAAACTCAAAAGTAGAATTGAACTGTTCGATAAGTGGGGACCTGAAAGCTGTAAATAGCCGGAGGTTTTACTTTTGCCTTTTGCCTTTTGCTCTTTGCCTTTTGACTTCAATAAGTGCCTGTTCCCGCGGAGAGTTGCTGGACCGGGCACAGGCGGCATGGGACAATGGGGATTATACGAGAGCGGCAGAGTATTACGAACAATTCATTAACGAAAATCCGCGAAATGAGCAGGTGTCATTTGCGCGGTTTCGTGCGGCAACGATTTATCATCGCGACCTCAAAAAGTATGACCGGGCGATTGAGCATTACATACACCTGGTCGAGGACTTCCCGAAATCGCCCGACCGGCTCGACGCCAGGATGCGTCTGGCGGAATGCTATGCAGCTACCGGAAAACGACGGGAAGCGATCAGCGAATATGAAAACCTTTTAGCGAGCATCAGCGACGAGAAAGAGAAGCGGCACATCAGGCTGAATATCGCGGAACTTTACTACGATCTCAATGATCTCGGTCAGGCGCTGGTCGAATACCGGAGTGTTACCGGCAGTGAGCTTTACGATGAATTATCCGAACGCGCTTATTTGCGGATCGGTGGCATCCGGCTTTTAAGAAACGAATATGAAGATGCGCTCTCCGCCTATCAAGCTGTCGCGCAAAATACCGGGAATTCTATGATAAGGCGAATCGCGCGTTTTGGGATAGCAGATTGCTATCAACGCGCCTCACTTTATGATCTGGCGGTAAAAACGCTCGAAGAGACCGAGCCTGATCCGAATTCGCCCGAATACATCAAACAGCGCATCACGAATATTCGTGAACAACAGCGCGAACGAAATCTGTCGACACCAACACATACGGAGTCGCCCAAAAAGAAAGGATAAATGTTGAACCCCATTCAACATCGTGATTTCTATGCCGATATTCAAAGGCCGGCGGCCGCCAGCGAAGAAAAGACCTTTTGGCTCTAGCAAACCCGGAAAGAAGAAAAGGGTCAAAAAGCGCCCGCCGAAGCGCGTCAAGAAAAAGAGGGTTGTCAAACCGCCCCAGCCCAGTATCGAGAACACCGGGATGGAATCTCTCTTCCTTAAAGAATTGATCGAGGATGAGAAATTGATCGTCGTCGTTTTAACGAATGGTGAGGAAGTTCGCGGTTATATGCGTTACTACGACCGCGATGTCTTCAGTATCGGTCCCGCCGATGGCGGACCGAAGAGATTTATTCGCAAATCCGGCGTCCGTTACCTTTACGAGGAATAAAATGAAGTTGAGGGTGAACACCGCTTCGCGTCTTTCTGCACTCGTTTTCCTGGCGGCAGCAGGCATCGCTTTTCCGGTTTTCGCGCAGGATGAAGTACCGCTAACGCCGGTAGTTCAAGAGACGGAAGAGGCGAAAAAGGCCGAGGAAGAGTTGGTCAAGAAAGCCCTCACGCTGCTCGACGAATTGATCGCCGATTCGGCGACGCTCAATGGCGATGAAAATCGGAATCTTGCGCTCGAGATCGCAGTCGAGTTGCTCTGGAAACACGATGAGAAACGCGCGCGCATCCTGGTCTATCAGATCATGAATCAGATCATTGCGCAGAACGCGGCCTACGTCCAGGAACTTGAGCAACGTACCGGTGTTCGAAGTGGGCAACCTCGTAATCCCTCTGGTGTTCGGCAACAATTAGTCAATTTTCTCGCGGGGAAAGATAGCAAACTGGCGCTCGAGTTTCTGCGCTTGACCAAAATGCCGTTACCCGAAAATCGGCGTCAACCCGGATGGAACTACCAAGACCAATACATGGAAGGTCAACTGGCTGCTCGGGTAGCTCAGAGTGATCCACAAATCGCCATAGAATTGGCGGAAGAAGCGCTTAAAAACGGGCTCAATTATCAAACGCTCGAGATTCTGAATTCGCTCCGGGCCAAACAGCCACAACTCGCGACTAAACTATCGGGTGATATCATCAATAAGCTCAAGACCGTGGACATGTTGGGCAGTTATGATTATCTCAACATTGCCTTTAATCTGCTCGCTCAGTTGCGCACCTCGATGGACGCGCAGTCCACTGGTAATCAACTCCAAAGAGCGGGGGCTGCCATATCGGGCACGAGAGAATTCCGACCGTCGCCTCCACCTGCCCCGGTTTACTCACCGGAAGCGCAGCAGCATTTTCGCGATTTATTAGGAGTTATCACCGATGTCGCTCTCCGGGTATCAACTTCATCATTGCTCAATCAGCAGGGAGCCGATATCGCCCGTAACCTGTTTAATCAGTTGCAGACTTATTTGACTGAGATCGACCGGCAGTTTCCTGCACGGTCCGCCACGCTCCGCGCCAAAGTTACGCAGTACAGCCAGGCGATGAATGCGAATCCGCATCAGAAATATTTCGAGAGCATTCAGGGTAAATCGCCTCAGGAGATTGTCGAAGTTGCGTCGACAGCCCCTCAGGGAGTAAGTGATTCGCTCTACCATGAAGCCTTCAATCGGGCAATCCAAAAGGGCGATCGGGAAACTGCTCGAAAAATAGCGCGGGAAAATATCGCGAATCCATGGCAGGGATCGCAAATGCTCGCCAACATGGAACGACAGGAAGCCGAGCGCCTGATTCAGCAAGGAAATTTCGACGAGGCGCGAGCAGCCGTCATGCAGTTAGGATCGGAAGAAGATAAGGTCTCGACACTCGCTCGCTGGGCTGAAACCGCGATTGCGAAAAAAGACGAGAAGAATGCCCGTCTCCTTCTGGATGAAGCGCGGTCGATCATCGGGGACCAGATGCAGACTCGGGGGCAACTTGAGGCGCAAATGGCGATTGCCAATACTTATCTCAATCTTGACCTCGAGCAAAGCTGTTCCATAACCGAAGCAGCGATCGAGCGGCTAAATAAATTCATCGCCTCGGCCCTGGAGTATTCGTCATTCATGCGAGCCAGAAGCGATGACCCCGATCAGTCAGCAGGCATGATTTCTTTCACTTATACGGGAGGAGTAGGCCGCCACATCATGCTCCTCGCTCGCAAGGATTTCGATCGCGCTGTAGGATTGCTCAGAAGATGGCAGATGAACGAGGTTCGGGTAATGATGGGGCTGACCATGCTTCGCGGAGTGCTTGGTGATGAAAGAAATACGAGCAATCAGTTTCAATATCGCTCTAATCTTCGCCGTACTTTTATCAATAATTGAAGAAGGTCTCACCTCAGGATTCCGACTTTCACATGCGAACTGTGTATCGATGAGGTGAATATGCGGTGCGTCGCCTTCTGAAAATCCGATTCCTTTGCCTGATAAATATCGGTGAATTTCTGAGGATTGCGGTCAACCAAGGGGAACCAGCTGCTCTGCACCTGAACCATAACCCGGTGACCGGCTTTGAATGTGTGCTGCAGGTCCTGCAATTTGAACTTTACTTCGGCCGGCTGATTGGGCGTAAATGGCTCGGGTTTTGAATAACTATTGCGAAATTTACCGCGCATAACCTCAGCCCGGACGAGCATCTGGAAGCCTCCCACCTTGACGTCGGCTCCCTGTTCGGGAAAAACGTCGATCAGTTTGACGATGAAATCCGCATCGGTGCCCGTGGTCGAAACCCAGAGGTCTGCAATCGATGGTCCTGCAAGCGTCAGGTCTTCTGGCAATGGATCGGTCTGGTAAACCAGGACATCCGAACGACCGGCGGCGAACCGCTGGTCTTCAATCATATAACCGTTGCCACGGTTGCTGGTAATTTCATTGCTGTAAGGAACCGGTCTGGCAGGATCGCTCAAATACTGATTAAATTCCGCATCTTCCCCATTACTTTTATCTCTTGGCTGCTCGAATGATAGTTTGCCTCCCGGGTGGAAATAGAAGTTGCGAATTTCGATCTCTTTTGGCGGCCATTGCTCATAGGTTTTCCACTGGTTCCTTCCGGTTTGGAATGCCGTCGCTTCGGCGGTCTTCAGCTCCCCTTTATCCTTGAGTAAGAAATTAAAGAAGGGAAGTTCGAGATGCTCTCGGTACCATTCGGCTGTTCTCGAATCGAAACGGATGCTCCCCAGTGAATCGCCGGCGCCGCGTGACCAGCCGCCATGCGACCAGGGGCCCATGACGAGTATATTTTTCGTCTTCGGGTTGTTCTTTTCGATCGCCTGATAGATGTTCAGCGCGCCGTATAAATTTTCCGCATCGAACCATCCGCCGACGACCATCACCGCAGGTGTGACTTTGGTTAGATGGGGCAGGACATTGCGAGCCTGCCAGAACCCGTCATAGGTTCCGTGCGTCGTGACATCATTCCAGTATTTATTTTTCCCTTTGAAGTACTGTTTCTGTGCGTTTTCCAGCGGGCCGAATTCAAGAAAGAAGCGGTAAGCATCAACAGTTCCCAGACTGAAATTTCGGAATTGGTTTTGAGTCGGTTGCGGGCGCGGCATCCCGAAAAACATATTGAAGCTGAAACAATCGAAAAGAAAGAACGCCCCATTGTGATGATCGTCATCACCGATAAACCAATCGGCAATCGGAGCTTGTGGTGAAGCGGCTTTGAGCGCCGGATGCGGGTCCATCAAGGCCGCTGCTGTGTAAAAGCCCGGATAAGATATTCCCCAGAGACCTACCCGGCCATTATTATGCGGGATATTTTTGAGCAGCCAATCGATGGTGTCATTTGTATCGCTGGATTCGTCGATCTCATTTTTGCTTTTTTTATTGGAGATGAACGGTCGCATATCCTCAAATTCACCTTCGGACATAAACGTTCCACGGACGTCCTGGTAAACGAAAATATATCCCTCATCCATCAACGCCGGCGACGGCCCGAGTGATGCCCGATATGCTTCCCCGTAAGGTTGTGAGCCGTATGGCGAGCGCTGCATCAGGATGGGGTAATTCTGTGAAGTATCCCGCGGAGCATAGACGATGGTGTAGAGTTTCTTTCCGTCGCGCATCGGGATTTGATGCTCGGATTTGAGATAACGTTCTCGGGCGTTCACCCGGGTCGCCTGCTTTGCGCCGGTAGGAGCCATCGAAAGCATAACGGCAATAGCGATCAGACAGGCTGAGAAGGGCATAGTCGATGAGCATTTTATTTTCATAATAACCATAAACGTATAGAGATCAGCAAATTTCAACGACATAATAAAGAAAATGTCGGACCGCGGGCAATCCCGTCAATCTCATTTTATGAAGTAACCGGGAACTCGCAGGCGGCGTCTATA
>Ga0126377_10003400_pt1 | contig 11272 bp, 8 predicted proteins | sample PanSoiMetPlot_22_FD_92647 | JGI IMG/M metagenome (GOLD analysis project Ga0126377, IMG submission 92647) | Tropical forest soil microbial communities from Panama - MetaG Plot_22 | ecosystem: Environmental > Terrestrial > Soil > Tropical forest > Bulk soil | place: Panama | collected 2016-02-17
CGGGGAGAAGACCGGTGTCCCCATTCTTGTTAACACATCTTTCAATCTTCTCGGGGAACCGATTGTTTGCACGCCCCGAGAAGCGGTGCGCAGCTATTACTGTTCCGGAATAGATGCGCTGGTCATCAATAACTTCCTAATTCAGAAATAGTATGAAGAGAGACGATCTGACGTTACCGGAGAGGCTTATCAAGTTTGCTAGAGATGTTTGGATGGTTCTCGGGATAGCGGTGGTCATGTTTGTGGCTTTAGAGGCGGCTGTTTCGCTGGGCTTTTACGTTCGAGGCTTTTGGCATCCTCCTGCCGCTAACTTCCGGATCAAGGCCGATACCTATTCCGATACAGAATGGGCGTCTAAGTACTACAAAGAGATCGAGGAGGTTGAGAAGGGGAGGACATTGAGGTGGCAACCGTACGTTTACTGGCGCCGAACACCCCGCCGCGGACAGTACATCAATATCGGGGCCGACGGACTGCGGAAAACCATTAATGCCTCTGTGTCTGGGGGCGCAAGCCCTCCGATTAAGGTATTTATGTTTGGTGGCTCCACGATGTGGGGGTTGGGAGCGGGAGACGACTCCACCATTCCTTCCATCTTTGCTGAAGAGGCTAAAAATAAAGGGATAAACTGTGAGGTCGTTAATTTCGGCCAGTACGCGTACGTTAGCACTCAGGAAGTCATCGAATTGACGCTTCAGTTACAGAAAGGAAATGTTCCCGACATAGTAATCTTTTATGACGGCGTCAACGACACATTCAGCGGTTTTCAGCTCAGCGTCCCGGGACTGCCGCATGATGAAATCCGCCGGGAGAAGGAGTTCTGCCTCTTAGAGAGGAAAGAGCTTCAAACCTTGGCGGTCCAATCCGCAATCCGCCAGCTTTCTACCATGCGCTTTCTTCACGGAGTTCTCCTAAAATCCGGGTTACAGCGTGATAACTTCCAACCGGTTCCGCTGGAGTATGAAAAGGCGGTTGCGGACAAAGAGGCGCTGGCTCATGCGGTGGCGGAGACATACCTTAATAACATAAAACTGGTTGAAACCCTGTCCCGATCCTACGGCTTCACCACCCTTTTTTACTGGCAGCCGGTCATTTATATGAAGCAACACCTGACTGAATACGAGCGTCAGTCTTTGGAACTCGATGTTCATTATCCGGGCATGAAAGAATTTTACCTGGACACGTATGCAGCTTTACGGAAAAGTTCGGCCGGGTTGGATAAGAGCGTTGTTTTTCAGGACATCAGCTCGATTTTTAGCGAAGTTCACCAACCGATCTTCGTTGACTTTAATCACATGGGTGGGAAAGGAAACAGCTTTATCGCCCGGAGAATGGCCGAAGATTTTGCACGCTGTTTGAAGGCCCCTATTAACCCCCCCGTACGAGGCAAGGCTGCTGAATCAATGGCGAGATCGGAATAGTGACGTGATGTTTACCAAATAAACCATGTTTCCCATTGCGTAATTTGGGGGAGGAAAGCTTAAAGACGATATGAAGAATTTCGCCAAGAAAATACTGTTAATTCTTTTAGGCGTGTTCATCAGCCTGGCGGTTTGCGAGGCCGGGGTGCGCATACTCGGGTATAAATTTAGCGGGTCGACATACACCGCCGATCCCTTGCTCGGATGGTCATTGCGGCCCGGCGCGAGCGCCTGGGAAGCTGACGAAGGCGTCGCCTGGAGTAAGATCAACAGCCACGGATTTCGCGACCACGAGCGCGCGCTGAACAAGCCCCAGGGCGTCTACCGGATAGCGGTACTGGGCGATTCCGGGACCGAAGCGCGCCAGGTTGATATGGACAAGACGTATACTTCGCTCGCCGAAAAGGACTTGAACCGGCGCCACTGCTTTAGAGAAGGCGAGGTGGAAGTCTTGAACTTCGGGGTTCCGGGCTACGGCACGGGCCAGGAGCTTCTACTGTTGCGCGAGCGCGTATGGAAATTCAGCCCGGACATGATTGTCCTTCAGGTTTTTACTGGCAACGACATCTTCAACAATCACCGGGCGCTGAACGTCAGCACTCCCGACTTGGCGCCATACTTCCTGCTGAAAGACGGGAAGCTGACTCTTGATGACAGTTTCCGGCATGCGCCTGCTTTTAACCCTACCCGCATCAAGTTGAAAGGCATTGCCGCGGATATCGTGAACGACTCTGTGTTGCTTCAGATGCTATACAAGTTGCGCCGGGTGGGCGCTCAGCGGGAGGAGATGGCGCGCATGAACGCCAAAGCATCGGCCGCCTCGAATGCCACGCCGCCCGATTATCAACGCTATCTGGCGTTTCTTCCGCCAACGATTCCGTCGATGGTGGAGGCATGGCAGGTGACCGACGCGTTGATCGCGGAGTTCGGCAAGGAGGTTCGTTCTCACCATGCGCCGCTGCTGATTATGCTCACGCCGACGAAACATCAAACCTATACCGACCCGAAGGAGGAGGAAGAGTATCGCGCGAAGTACAAGATCGACTCACTTGAGTACGCTGATGACCGAATAGAACAGCAGGCCCGGGCGAGCGGGATTCCCGTGCTACGGATGACGCAGCCGTTGAAAGAAGAGCTAAAGCGCACTGGAGCGCCTCTGGCCGGCTTTGCGAACACAGCACCCAATGAAGGACACCTCAACGAACGGGGACACGCCGTGGTCGCGCGCGAACTGGTCCGGGCGATCTGCGAAATCGCGGCCGCTCAGGCGTCGAATTAACTACTGACGCGTCGATCATCAATATTCGCTCTCGAGGTAGGTGGACGGGACAATTTTTCGAATTGCTTATGAGACTGTTCAAGCTTCAAATTTCAAAGCGAAGTTGGCAAAAGATCCTGCTCTTCTGTTTCTCCGTGGTTTTTGCTCTTTTGCTAGGCGAATCTGCGCTGCAATTTGCGCTCGATTCGATACATCAGAAGGGCTATTACTTCATGCCGCCTCGCCATAAAGCGGTTTTCAGGCCGCAACCGAGCATTATGCCGGGCATATCCGGCGACTCTAATTTCTACACAAATTCGAATGGCGTCCGCGGAGATGAATTTACGCCTCAAGACACCTATCGAATCATGGCGATCGGCGGGAGTACCACAGAATGCTCGTACCTGGATCAGCCGGAAACCTGGACGAATCTGTTGCAGGAAACGCTAAACAGGAATACACGGAATCAAAAAGTCTGGGTCGGCAACGCGGGTTTAAGCGGCACAACCACAAGGCATCACCTTGTTGCAATGCAATACCTTCCGTTAAGGGAGATGAAAATTAACGCCGTCATCCTTCTTATAGGAATAAATGATTTGTCCGTACGGCTCTCCCGCGACAAGGATTACGACCCTAATTTCCTGGAGAAACCTGAAGTCAAAAAGGAGTTGCTGTATCGGACTTTTAGTGGGACATACAATTTATACCCCGAAGACCCTGTCTACAAAAGGACCGCTCTCTGGCAAATGCTTAGGCAAGTGAAACAAACGATGTCGATGGAACACATCGAGGACGAAGGAGGGAGAATTTATATTACCTGGCGAGAACATCGGCGCGGCGCGTCGGAAATCCGCGACACGTTGCCCGACCTGTCTTCAGCCCTGGAAGAGTACGCAAGAAACATAAATATGATCATCGACCTCGCTCAGGAGAAATCGGTCCGCCCGATTCTTATGACCCAGCCCACAATGTGGAGGGCTGGTTTGCCTCAAGACCTGGACGCCCTGCTGTGGCTTGGAGGAATAGGAGATTTCCAGAAGGAGAGCGGCAAACCTTATTACTCTGTAATGGCGCTGGAAAAAGCGATGAAGGCATACAACGACACTTTGCTCCGAGTCTGCCGTGAAAGGAGTCTAGAATGTTTGGACTTGGCGTCACTTTTAGAAAAAGACACAACCGTCTTCTACGACGACGCTCATTTCAATGAAAGCGGCGCTCGAAAAGTCGGCGAGGCCCTCGCAAAGTTTATGCCAGTAAGGTGATTCTATGGTTATTAAGTTGTCGGCATTTAGAACTAAGGCCGCGGCAGTTTGCGCGAAGTTCGACGTTAACGTTGCGTTATGGGTTATGTTAGCTATGACGGCGTTAAACCCGCGTTTCCGAGTAGCCTTGGAACACTCGGCGCGAGCCCTGGCCGCCAACTATGGGGTGGGGGCCGCCTTTGGCTTCGGGGAGCCCGGGGGACCGACAACTGCGTATGGCAATTCCACTACGGCGCGCGCTTCGACTGTGGGTAAAGCCGATCCCACCCTCCTACCCCCGGCCACCGGTCAAGCTACCCCAATAAAAACGCCGAAAGTGGCCGGCGGGGAGTCTTATCTCGACCCTGTGAGCAGAGTGAGGGTATGGCGGGCGACGAGCGAAAATTATCCCTGCGCAGGTAACACCGGACTCAGGCAGCATGACTACGGCGACACCAACCAAATTAGTCATGAGTGGGGCGACGGCTACCAGACTTTATTTCTCCGCACCTGTGATGAGTATCACTTAGTCGATTTCAAGCGCGGCGCAGGTTTTACTAACTGGCGCAAGTTTGCGCCGGGAGCCCACCCCGACTCAGACCTGTCGTTCGTATTCTCGAACAACCCGGACACCCCCCGGATCGCCTACAGCATCCATAACGGCGTTCTGATCCGTTATAACACCGCCACAAACCAGACGGAGAATATTGGTAACTTTCCTAAAATAGGGTGGCTCGCGCGCGGCTGGCTACAGAATGACATCACAGACACATGGTTTGTGGCTAACGGCGCGCCGCAGGCCAGTTGCAAGGCATGGAACAGCCGGACCAATGATAGTCGGGAGAAAACTATCCCCGACTTTGATGAATGCCACATTGAAAACCGCGGTCGCTATATAGAGTTGAACACGGGCAATGGCGGCGATAGTGTCTGGGATTTAAAGACTGATATTGTCAACCCCTTTAACCCTCCGACCGGCCATACCTTCCACATGGCCAGTCCATCAGGTTACTTCACTTCAGTTGATGTGGACAGCGGAGGCGGCCGTACGCCTTACTACCGCATGGATCCGGCTACCGGGAAGAGCGTCCTGATCTACGACAACGCCAAGTACGGATATGATTACTCTGGCTTCCACCATTCAGGCAACTGGGTTTATCAATCTGCGCCGGACGAACAGCAGTGGTTCCTGATTTCCACATTTGGGGAGAACACCGCAGGCGCGTTCCTCAAGCGCGCCATAGGCTTCATGCGCCTGGACGGTAGCGACATCCGCTTCCTGGCGCACAGCTATAACGAAATCGTGGACTATTGGAAGATCCCGAGGGCGATGATTGCTCCCAACGGCAAGCTCGTCGTGTTCGACAGCGAGTTTCGCGGGGCGAGCAGCGGTGACGTATATGTCGTGGAGGTGCCGTTAAGGTAGCTCAGTATGAACATTCGTTATGCCGAGAACAGTGACCTTGCCGCAGTCGCCCGACTCAACAGCCGTTTAAAAGCGGGAGGTAGAGACGATAAAATTCCTTTGGAACCAGCCCTGCCCGGGGAGGCGCAATACCGGCCGGAAGGGTTTCCGGTATATCGCCGGATGATAATCGCTGAGGACGGGCAAGAAGTGCGGGCGGCGATGATGCTGTGCCATCACAACATATTCATTCATGGCGTGAGGCGTGACTTCTGCTGGACAAAAATGCCGCTTTCCGAGGGGATCATTGATGTAAAATACTCCCTGGCCATAGTACAGCTCATAAAAAGAGCCCTTGATTATCAGCCGTTTTTGATGGGAGTCGGCGCCGGAGCTTCCACATCAGAAGGGCATCAATTCTTTGTCAAGCTTAGGTGGAGGCGCCAATCCGTACCGTTCTTTTTCTACCCGGTCAAAGTAAGTAAGGTATTGCGCGATCTGCGTTACTTGAAGAATAGCCCAAGGCTGCGTTACGGATCGCTCCTCGGCGTTTACTCCGGCCTCGGGGCGGTTGTGAGCGGGTTGCTTTTCTTGCGCCGTAAGATCGCTGGCGGCCACTCGGACTTCGAAGACTCGACGGTCGAACGCTTCGGCGAGTGGGCGGATCACATTTTTTACAACTCCCTTTCGGACTACCCGGTGGCGATGCGGTCCGACGCCACGTCACTGAATATCGTCTACCCTCCGAATGACCATCGCTACATTCGGCTTAGGGTAAAGCGAAAGGGGGCGAAAAAAGACGTCGGTTGGATAGTGGTGGCAAGCAAGCAAATGAGCGGCAATCACTACTTCGGGAATTTGAAGGTCGGCACATTGGTTGATGGTTTCGGGCGCTCGGAAGATGTGCCGGCATTGGTCGCCGCCGGCCTCAATCACCTGGTGAGTATCGGCGTAGATATCATTGTGGCTAACTTTTCGCACGCGGCCTGGGTGGAAGCGTGCCGGCGATCGGGCATGTTCAGTGGCCCCAGCAATTTTCAACTTTTTGTCTCGCCGAAAGGGGGGCCGGCGCTTGAAGAATCCTGTCCGCTACATCAAATCCATATAGCCCGCGGACACAGTGATGGAATGGACAATCTAATTTGATAACACCGCGAAAAGTAATGAAAGCAAGTCTTGGAATACAGCCGATCAGACCCTTTTTAAAGGAAGACATACCGCAGGTAGCTGACATGTTTCAGCGACTCCTTTTGGGCGATATGCCGGCCCTGCGAATGCTATCCTCCGCGGCGCTGCCTGATTATTTTGAGGAGATATTTTTCCATAACCCATGGTATGACGAATCTATCCCTTCGCTGGTTTATGAAGAGAGTGATGGAAAGATCATTGGGTTCCTCGGGGTGGCGCCGCGCCGGATGCTGTTTCTGGACCGGCCGGTTCGCGTCGCGGTCAGCTTTCACTTTATGGTCGAGCCGGAGAGCCGCTCCTCCATGGCGGGAGTGAAATTATTGAAGACTTTTTTCGCGGGACCGCAAGACCTCTCCTTGACTGACGGGGCCGGACAGGTCGGCCGGAGGGTCTGGGAAGGCGTGGGAGGCGCGACCGCATGGGCCTATAGCATGCTCTGGACAAGGATTTTACGGCCGGCTCGATACGCCCTTGATCTTCTCGCCAGGCGCAAAACCTTCTCGCCCTTCGCCCGCGCGCTTTCTCCAACCTGCGGTCTGGCCGACACCGCCGCCCGGCGTATGCTGCCGCGTTATTTTCCCGATACGCCGCCGCAGTGTTCTGAAGAGGATCTGGACGTTGAGACCTTCCTGCGCTATCTGCCTCAGTTCAGCAAAATCGCGGCGCTTAAGCCGGTCTACGACGAACAATCGTTGCGATGGTTGTTAAAGCATGCCGAACAGATGAAGCTTTTCGGCGACTTTAAGACGGCGCTCGTCCGCGACGCCAGTCGTAAGGTGATCGGATGGTTTATGTATTACATCAAGCCCGGCGGCATGTGCACGGTCTTTCAGTTCGCGGCCAGGAATGGCGCGATCAATGAGATCCTGGACTCCCTGTTTTATCACGCCTGGCGGCGCGGCGCCTCCGCGATTACCGGAAGGCTCTATCCGCGATTTATGCAGGAGTTGTCGGATAAGCGATGTTACTTCCATCGCGGCGGCGGTTGGATGCTGGTTCACTCGAACAATGACAAATTGCTCGACGTTATCCAACGAGGCGACGCCTTTCTGACCGGCCTGGAAGGTGAAAGCTGCTTACTGTTCTGAAGCCATTCGCGCAGGCGAATGACCTCGCCCGGGTTGTAAATGTTACCGTTTGATTGATATGAAGGTCGAGCTGTTGGCGGATGGCGCCGCGAAACAACTGATTGAGGATGCGAAGTTCCGAGAACAATGGAAGAAGCTGTATGACCGATGCCCCTGGGGGTCCGTCTTTCAAAGCCCGGACTTCGTTATTACCTGGTACGAAACTTACTTTAATCAATTCGCCCCTGTCATTGTAGCTGGAATTAATGGCCGCGATGAGCTGGCCGGGCTATTCACCCTGGCTTCCGACACTAAATCGGGGGAACTTGTGGCGGCGGGAGGCGTTCATGCCGAGTACCAGGCCTGGCTGGCCGAACCTCAGAATTCGGACACATTTATTGAAGCCGCGCTCGGCAAGTTATGCGGGAAATTCCCCAAGGTGTCTCTCACGTTGTTATTCATGTTGCCGAACACCCCCGTCAGGTGGGCCATCGACGGCAATCGATGGAGCGGTCATTGTCATGTGAGACGGCTGCCGAGGGGGTTGACGGAAATCGGGGACGGCAGCGGCTTTAAAGACACTCTGCGGAAGAAGAAACAGAGCAAAATCAACCGCCTCAAGAGACTGGGCGATTTACGTCTGGAACGAATTCATGACCCGGGCGAATTGGGAACCGTTTTCGACGAAATTGTCCATTATCAAACACTGCGACTTAGAGCTATTTATAACTTACCCGACGTCCCGAACGACCCGCTGAAAAAAACCTTTCATATGAACCTGATGCGTCTGCCCAGGATGCTCCATGCTACTGCGCTCCGCGTTAACGACGAGTTGATTTCAGCGCAAATCCACTTTTACAACCGGGATCAGGTCCTGTTGTGGCTAATTACGCATTCCCCATTTTATGCGAGATATTCGCCCGGCGAGTTGCATACATTGATGACCTGCGCAGAGCTGGCCAAAGAAGACGTGCGGGCCTTCGACCTGACGCCCGGAGGTAGTTACAAAGACCGCTACGCTACAAATTACGATGAGGTATACGTAATCACCATCTTCTTCAACCGCGCCCGGCGCATCCGATACAAGCTCAAACGGAGGCTGGCCGAGGCCGCCAAATCGGCGATTCGGGTTCTCAACGTCACTCCGGAACAGACCAGGGACGCGTTCTCAACCTTTCTTGACCTGCGGCAAAAATGGCTGCGGCTGAGGCCGGCCGACCTCATTTCGGAGAGTCTCAGGAAATTGAAAAGAAGCTTATGGTACGAAGACGAATTATGCGTCTATGCCTACAATTTGGGTCAGTCGGGTAGCCAACCTGACTTACAGGCCATGAAGAGGGATCAGGTCTCCGATTTGTTAGTTTATCAGCCGACAGAAGCCTGGCAGCCGCCCGTGAATAAGTTCATGAGGCGGGCGTTGGAAAATCTAGAAGCCGGCCATCGCGTTTACACGCGTGTCGAGGATGGAAAGCTAGCGCAATATTGTTGGCTGATCGAATCCCACCTCCAGAAATCTCCTCCCCCCGGGAGCATGGATGAGAAGGGGCTGGTTCTACCCCCAGATTCCGTATTGATCACCGATTTCTACACATATTCGCAGGGCCGGAGTTTGCCCTTGTCTTCGCTCCGTCAAGTCTTACTCGACGCCGCCGGCGCGCCAGGCGCAAAGCATGCCTACATTGTCATCCCGGCCGGCGATGCTGTTATGCGACAGGTAATTGAAGTAGCTGGCTTTACTTATCGATTCAGCTCTTTCAGGAAGAATGTGCTGGGAAGGGTAACAGTCTGGTCTACAGATCCGCAGCCCCTGCCCACTGCGCAGTTCCTGCCCGCACAATGAAACGGCGCCCCTCATTTCACAATCACGTTATCACGCATTTCCATGGGGCGTCCTCAACATCGAGATGACGAAAGCTAAATCAGGCCAAGCAACATTGGGACGCCGGTACCGCTACCGCGCGCGTAAGCAAGCGGTTGACTTATCGGTCCGCCGCTTGCTTAAGCGCGCGGTAACGGCGCCGATCTTCCGTGGTTCGATTTAGACAACGCGGCGCCGCCAGGGTTTCAGGCGCCGCTCATAGTCACGAGCCGAGCGGCGAAACCGCGACGTCCAACCGAAACTTCGCTCGACAATCAACATGTTTCCAGTCACTTTAAGCATTACTCGCATCAAAAAACATACGCCTGCGGTCTGGAGCTTTTTCATGATCCCGCGGCGCGGCCCGCGCCCTGAGTTCAAAGCCGGTCAGGTCGCGATCCTGGAAGTGAACGACAGTGGTAATTCGTACGTCGCCTTCGCCTCCGCGCCGGAAGAGAATGAATTCGAGTTCCTGATCAAACATAACCCGGCGTCGACGAAGGGAACGAACGCGCTCTTCGAATCGCGACCCGACAACCGGGTCATGTTGAAAAATATAGCTGGTCGTAGCTTCTCCGTCGAAGATCACAGAGGAAACGATTTGATCTTTGTGGCGATGGGGACCGGCCTTGCGCCACTGCGTTCGACACTGCGCCATTTATTGCGTTCGCGCAACGAATATGGACGTCTAGTGGCGCTTTACGGAGCGCGCACGGCGGGGGACTTTTGCTTTGCGGAAGAGATGGCGACCGAATGGCGCGAGCTGGGCGTCGAGTTGCGGCGGGTGATCAGCCGGCCCAGTGGCGATTGGGGAGGGCCAACGGGGCGCGTCCAGAGCCTGCTTGATCACATCGCGCCGGAGTTGAAAAACCCTGTCGCGCTGATTTGCGGATCGCAAGAGATGATTGAACAGACGCGCTCGCGTTTACTGAATTTGGGTCTTGCTCCGGAGAAGATACTAACTAACTACTGAGTATGAATAGCTAATGTGGACGTATGCCGCTAATGTTGTAGCTTAAAGCTGCGGGGCGATGAACGATGGATGCGTCCGCCCGCTTTTAACCCTTCCACCTTTTCCCGCCAATTTCGCCATTCCCACAGATTTGAATTCAGATTTTAATCGAAGATTTAATATACCTGCAGATCCGAATTCGAATTTAGTACGTAAAAACCAAATGACTCTATAGAGTTTCGCTTCGACCGAATCGCCCAAAATTTAATAGATAATACCCAAATTATTGATTGATCAATAAGATCAGCAGGTATATATTCCTCTTTAGTCGCCCTCTTCCTCACAAAATTAATTAAAGCCTGTGCGAATTAAAGTTGGATGCAATCAGCCACTTGGATTCAGCGCACAAATCAGAAGACGCCTGGGGACGCATCGCTTCCGGCGGGCAGTCGTGGGTCGTAGTACATCGGGAGGACTCGCGGCGCCTGGGGCTGATTCGTATTCATGCGCATTTGATTCCAATCGGCGCGCCTCCCGCCGAAGGCCGCACGCTCCCGAGCGATGCGTACTCGGGCTTGCGCTAATCAATGTATGGATTTCAAATGGCTTTTATTTGCACAGTTTTCAATTAAATTCGCCCCGCAAACTTTCAAATAGGTCGGTTGTTCCCGCAATAGTCCTAATAGTTTTATAAACGTATCGCGGTATAGATCAACGGATCAACATATAGATCAATGGATCGATAACGATAGATTGAGCCACGGTTTGATCGCCCATTTACCTCACCGATTACAAACCCACTCCATTTAGTTCCACCCGTAAAACTTTTCAAAACAGGCAGAGATTGTCTATCGCCGTAGGTTTGTTTCTCGGCGAATAGGC
>Ga0126377_10003401_pt1 | contig 11272 bp, 4 predicted proteins | sample PanSoiMetPlot_22_FD_92647 | JGI IMG/M metagenome (GOLD analysis project Ga0126377, IMG submission 92647) | Tropical forest soil microbial communities from Panama - MetaG Plot_22 | ecosystem: Environmental > Terrestrial > Soil > Tropical forest > Bulk soil | place: Panama | collected 2016-02-17
ATCACGACGACGAGCGCCGCGCAGTTTGCGACCTGTATCTTCACCTCAACCGGACAGACTCCCGCCGCGCCGGTATCGAGTAGTGGCGTCGTCAATCCAGGCTTCAGAGACAGCAAGGACGGCGCATTCCGCACTCCCTATGCTCAGCAGGCCAGCCTTGAGATATCTCATGAACTGGGCGGAGGTTTTGCGGTAGCCGTCAGCTATCTCTATGTCCATGGGCTCAAGTTGGCGGCGCACACCGGCAACCTCAACGGGACACAGACCGGAACCATCGCCGATTCGGGGAAGCCCGTCTTCGGTCTGCGGACCTTCCCTGAACTCGGCGATTTCTTCGTGTTCGACGATATCGGATTATCGATTCATCACGGCGGGACGTTCGAGATAGAGAAGCGTTTCTCGCGGGGATTCAGCCTTCACAGCAGCTATACCTTCTCCAAGACCATCAACAATTCGGAGTCAGCGGCCAACCTGGCGGACATTCCCGAAGGCCCCGGCATCGGTTCGGAGCGCGCGGTCTCGCGCCAGAGCGTGCCACACCGGTACACCCTGACTTTCGTCAGCAAAATCCCGTCGGACGTGAAGGTCCTGCGAGACTTCAAGTTCAGTTCGCTGCTTACTGCTCAGAGCGGCAGGCAATTTAACGTCTTCGCCGGCTCGGACGCGAACGGCGACGGCAACCCGCTCTCCGATCGTCCGGGCCGCCTGGGCCGGAACACGCTTGAAGGACCCGGTTTCGCCACCTTCGATATACGGGTTGCGCGTGAGGTTCGCTTCAACGAGAAGGTCAGCGCCGAGTTCAGCGGCGATTTCTTCAACCTTTTCAATAGAACAAACATCACGGACCTCAATACCGTTTATGGAAGCCCCAGCCTCAGCGCGGCTCCCAATCCGGTGTTGGGATTCGGAACGCCTCGCGACGCTGGCAATTCGTTTCAGGTTCAATACGGAGTGAAGCTCCGGTTCTGATCGAGCGGACTGCCGATGAGGTAGAGCGTGGCTCTCGTAAATTGCTCTCTGCGAGGGCCACGCCGCGCACACGTCTGACGCGCAACAACAAAACACCGAAGCCGCGCCCCATTGACTTTCCAACCTAAACTAAACGCCATTGACTTTCCAACCTGAAATAGATAGCTTATCGACGTTCGTGATAGTAACCCTGCTACCCCATTTCTTTCCTCGGGAACCTTCAAACCCTCACTCTTGAAGAGAGGTTGTTGGAAGGAACCCGCAAAACCCCCTTTTCATCATTCCCCACTTCTCATCATTCCCCATAGCAAAAGCGCGAGAATGCGCGCCAGGATAAATGCAGAATGAACGCTCCCGCGAACTGGGTGTAGGATTCGCTCAACGCGACTCATGGCGCCCAGAATAGCGCCGTGCAAAGAAGCAGCCTCACGGCGCCATTAGCATTGTCACCCCCATAAACCAGACATCCCCCGTACCTGTTAATTGAAGGTACGGCGGCGAGAAACAATTACGTAATGGTAAGCGACGCCGCTCGTCGAGTGGTTAACGGCGCCGCTTGTTCTGAGGTTTACATTTGGAGGTCATATGCTCAAGCAAACCGCAAAAGTCTTTTGCCTGCTCAGCGCTCTTGTCTTGGGAGCTTTGTCTGCTTTGGCTCAGGCGCGAAGTTCATCCGCCGACCTGACCGGGACGGTCTCCGACCAGTCAAGAGTGTTCCTACGCGGCGCCGCTGTCACGGCGACCAACCTCGCCACCGGGCTGGCGCGCGGCGCCATGACGGATGCGAATGGCGTCTATCGCATTCCGCTTCTGCCGCCCGGCCTTTACGAGATGAAGATCGAACTTAAAGGCTTCAGCACTCAGATCAAAAAAGGAGTCGTGCTCACTGTCGGCCAGATTTTGACTCTTAACTTCGAGATGGCGATTGGCGAACCTAAAGAGGCGGTGGTGATCGAGACCGGCGATCCGCTGATCGAGACCGAGCGCACACACCAGTCCTCGACCATCACCCAACGGCCCATCAACGAGCTGCCGATCAACGGGCGCAACTTTCTCGACTTCGCCAGGCTGACTCCGGGCGTGGTGGATGAAAGCCCGGCGATCACCAGCGCCCAGGTCGGATCTTTAACGACTTCAGGCCTTTCGTTCGCCGGCCAGAACGGTCGCGCCAACAGCGTCCAGATCGACGGCGTGGACAATAACGACACATCGAGCAACGGCGTGCGCCCGACCATCAGCCAGGAGGCGGTGAGCGAATTCCAGATCAACCGAAGCGGTTATAACGCGGAGTTCGGGCGGGCCATCGGAGGCGTCATCAACATCGTCTCGAAAAGCGGCGCGAATCAATTTCACGGGAACTTCTATAACTATTTCCGCAACGAGCGGCTCGACGCGCGTAACGCCTTCGCCGCGTCGCATCAGCAGGACTCGCCCTTCAAGCGCAACCAGCCCGGCTTTACCTTCGGCGGGCCGATCAGGAAAGACAGGGTATTTTTCTTCACTGCTTACGAAGGCCTGATCCGGAGGGAATCGGCTTTCACGACGATCCTGGCCGACCCCTCGATCTTGCAGCCGACCGCGGGGCAGCAGGACCTGATCGCCACGCTGATCGGATCGAGGTCGCCGGCGCTCGTCACGCAAGGTCGACAACTTCAGGCGCTGCTCACCACTTCGCCGAACAGCCCGTCTCAGCTCAATCGCAACACCTTCAACCTGCTCTCAGGTTCGACCGGGGCGTTCCCCATAATTCAGACGTCGAGCACGGGCAGCCTCCGGCTCGACTACGGCTTGAATGAACGGGACTTTCTCTTCCTCAGATACAATCTGACCAACGACAGTCAGCACAACGTCGGCGTCGGAGGCCAGTTCGCGCCCTCGTCGGGCTTCGACATAGGAAATCGAGACAACACCTTCGTCCTCGGCGAGACGCATGTTTTCCGCAGCGGATCGTCGAATGAATTCCGCTTCCAGTCTGTCCGCAACACCTACAATGTCAACACCGTGGACCCGTTCGGACCCCGCATTAATGTGGCCGGCATCGGCGCCTTCGGCCGGGAGTTCTCTTCGCCATCGGACCGGACGCAGCGGCGCATTCAGTTCCTCGACAACTTCAGCCTGTCACGCGGCAGGCACAACATCAAATTCGGCGCCGATTTCAGCAACTACACCATAGACACCCTCAGCGCCGTATTTCTAGGCGGAAACATTGACTTCGCACAATTGCCCATACCGCTGGGCCAGGTGTTGGGCGCCGGCGCGGCGCAACTCGTCACGGCGCTCAATACCCCGCGCGCGATGGGCGGGCTGGGAAGGCCCGACCTCACGCCGGTGATAACGGACGGGCAGGCGCAACCGTTGACCACCGTCCAGCAGGTGAATTTCGGCTTCGCCCGCTCTATCCATCAGGGCTTCGGTACCCCTAACGCGCAATTCACCGGGCAAACTCTCGGCCTCTACCTGCAAGACAGTTTCAAGGCGCGACCGAACCTGTATCTGAGTTTCGGCCTGCGCTATGACTACGATCTGCAACCTTCGGGCACGCCGCGCGACAACAACAATTTCGGCCCGCGCTTCAGTTTCGCCTACGACCCTTTTAATGACCAGAAAACGGTGATCCGCGGCGGCGGCGGCGTCTACTACCAATCGCTGTTCACCGGCGTAGCGTTCATCCCATCCGTTCTGGCAAATGGGGTGATCAGCACAATTCTGGTCACAGCCGATCCGCGCCTGACGCCGATCTCGCCGGCCTCGCCTTGCGGCCGGACGCCAATCGGCAGCGCGACTCCGTCCTTCTGTTTCTACCAGCAACTGGTCGCGCAGGGACTGTTGAGGTTCCCCTCGACTGGCTCTATTCCGGAATCGGCATACTCGAACCTGCTCGGCTTGACACGCGCGACGAGCTCCAACCGGCTGTTGGTGCGGCTGGCCCCGGACATGGTCAATGGCTACGGCGCTCAGGCCAGCCTCGGCATTGACCGCCAGATCGGACGCGACTGGAACGTCTCTATCAACTATCTGTTCAACCGCGGGGTGAAGCTCATCCGCCCCCGGCAGGTCAACGCGCTGCCCGACCCATCGAGGCTCGACGCCCTTGGCCGCCCGGCATTGGTCAGACGCGCTGACCCGACGCGGGCGGCGGATTATGTGTTCGAGTCGGCCGGAAATTCGGTCTACCACGGAGTGGCCGTGTCGGTGAACAAGCGCTTCAGCCGCAATTACCAGGTGATCGGGTCTTACACCTTCAGCAAAACGATCGGCGACGCCGACGACGTCAACTTCGCGCTGGGGCCGCAAGACCCGACCAACGTCCGCGCCGATCGCGCGCTTTCGTCCTTCGACCTGCGTCACAGGGTGTCGCTCGCGGCGATCTTCGAAAGTCCTTACAGCGGTGGGAGCGGCAGTCCTCTGTACCAGCGGGCGCTCGCCGGTTTTTACCTGTCGCCGATCGTCACGGCGCGCAGCGGCTTCCCCTTCAACATCCAGACGGGAATTGACGTCAACCTCGACAACAACACCAACGACCGCCCGTTTTCGGTAGGGCGCAACACCGGCCTCGGGCCGTTGTTCATCAGCGCCGACCTGAGGGTAGGACGGCGAATCCGCTTAGGGGCCGACAAACCGGTCGGGCTCGAACTCATCTTCGACGCCTTCAACCTCTTCAACCGGACCAACTTCAAGGAGGTGAATAACTTCACCGGCGGCGCGCTCTTCCTCAGTCAGGTGGGGGAAACGGATGTTCGCGTCATTGGCGAAACGGACAACACGGCAAGCCAGTTTTGCGGCTTCACCTCGGCGTATGCGCCGCGCGTTATTCAGCTCGGGGCGAAGTTCAACTTTTAATGCGAGGGCAGATATGAAGATATTGGTTATAGCGAATGTTTTATGTATCTGGATGGCCGGCGCGACTCAGGCAGGATCGTTCGAGAGGCGGGCAATCTCTTCGGCGCAAAGGGTGTCCGCTTCCGACCTCGACGATGCGCTGCCTACCCGCCCCTTTGCGCGCTGGTTCAACAAGACCATCGGGCCGGACGCCGGCGTGGTCTGGCAAATGACCCAATGCGGTGAGCCGATCACCGCCCCGGGCGAGACTGGGCAAGATCTGCCCGCCTGCGCGGAAATCACCGCAAGGCTGCTGGACGGACGCAACGTATACGTTGCAATCAGTGTCGGGACTTTCAAAAAGGGGTTGACTGGAAAGCCCTCTTTCTTGCTTGCGGTCATCGAACAGAACGAACGGCTCTATCCTGTCCGCCGGTTGAGCGATCTGCCGGAGATGTTGCGCGCTCCTGACGGCCCTTCCGCGAGCGCCGCGAAAAACCGGGCCGCCGATCTGCCCGCGATAAAAATGGATTCGGCGTATATCATTGCGCCTTTTCACTACCTGGAGCCGCCGTATTCGAGCTTTCCGCCTGTGACCGGCGGCCTGAGCCAGGCGAAGGAGCCGCATTTGGCGCCACCGCCGCGCTCTACTCAAGCTTTGGAGCAGGTTCCAGAAAGCGTGGCGCTTAGCCGGGCCATCACCAAAGTCAACCCGGACTATCCGCCGGCCGCCAAGGAGATGAACGCCACAGGGATAGTCGAGGTGAAGATTACCATTTCGGAAGTGGGGCTTGTCGTCGATGCGACTGCCATCAGCGGACACATCGCGCTGCGAGGCGCGGCCGTGGGCGCGGCGCGTAAATGGGTCTTCGAACCGGAGATCCTCAACGGCGAGCCTGTCAGAGTGAAGCGCGTCTTGACCTTCGTCTTCGTCCCCGGCGCTAAATAGACGGGATGAATATTCCAGGCGCTAACGGATTTTGTGGCGCTGACCCTGGAGGGGCGAAAAACATTTCGCCCCTCCAGGGTCGGGCTCGGATTGGGGGCAGAATTTGAGTTGTCGCTGTCGTTGCGCTTTTCTGGCGCCCATTCCGGCCAACGTCTCCGGGCTGCCTGATTCTTCAGAGCCGGGAATCAAGATCTATTCTTGACAAATTGCTCGTACTGTTTAATACCAGAGGAATTGCGGTCGTAAAAATTTGGCGAAATTTCCCCATCTGTGAGCTGGACACCGAAGCAACCCGGTTAAAACCGAATATTACCTAAGAAGCTGCTCTACACAGCGTCGGGTACCTCAATTAACGCTCCACCCTGACGGGCACACGTGTCCGTTATTAATTATTGGCGCGCCCGCTGCTTCTTTGCGCAGGCGCCGTTTACGGGAAAGTAGGAGGCTCATGCGAATTAAGTGGCTTAAATTGATCATTGTTCTGCTGATCATTGCGGCATATAGCGTAATGATGTCAGCTCCATCTCGAAACGTGAAGGCGCAGGGCGCCTCCACGAAACAAGAGGATTCCGAGAACGAAAACGGGAATGCGCAGGGCGCCTCCCCGAAACAAGAGAATACCGAGAGCCAAAACCTGTCTGAACAGCTTACTGCCAAGCTCCGCGATCTGGGCTTCACGGGGAGGATCCAATCGACGCTCAGTGGACGACTCGGCCGTCAGATCGATAATAAACTCGCCGACCTCGGAAGACTTGCGTTCCACGACAGTCTTCTCGGTTTAAATGACGATAACTCTTGCTCTGGCTGCCATGCCGCTCCGTCCGGCTTCGGCGACACGCAATCCATCGCCATCGGAGTTGAAAACAATAACATCGTGGGTCCGAATCGCGCCGGCCCGCGCAACCAGCGGCGCGCGCCCATGCTTCTAAATAATGTCTTCTATCCCAGGCTGATGTTGAATTCACGGTTCGCCTCGCTCTCCGGTGACCCGTTTGACAACAGCGACGGATTCCTGTTCCCGGCGCCGGAAGGACTTTCACTCTCATTCCTCCCTCACTTGCTGACAGCGCAGGCATTCATCCCCCCTACAGAGAGATCTGAGATGGCCGGCTTCGGTCCGCATGTGCCGGCTACCAACGACGGCATTCGCGCCACTGTCGTGGCAAGATTGAACGCCAATTCAGAGTATCGGGACCTTTTCGCCGACATCTTTCGTGACGTGGAGAACGGGCGGCCTATCACCTACGAAATGCTCGCAAGAGCGATCGCCGAGTTCGAGTTCACTCTGGCGTTTTCCGACGCCCCGATCGATAAGTTTGCGCGCGGCGACTTATTCGCGATGAGCGATTCTCAGATGCGAGGCGCGTTGCTCTTTTTCGGTAAGGCGGGGTGTGTTCAATGTCATGCCGTATCGGGGGAATCCAACGAGCAGTTCAGCGACTTCATGCAGCATGTGATCGGCCTCCCACAGCTTTTCCCCACAGTCGGGAACGTGACTTTCGACGGACCAGACGCCAACGAGGATTTCGGCCTGGAACAGATAACAGGTAATCCGGCCGATCGTTATGCGTTCCGGACCTCCCCGTTGCGCAATGTAAAACTGCAGCCCACATTTTTTCATAACGGGGCTTACACCACGCTCGAAGACGCCCTACTGTTTCACCTCGACGCCATTAGCTCGGCGCGAAATTACAATCCGGCTCAGGCCGGCGTTGATCCCGATTTACGATTGGGTCCGATAGAGCCCGTTCTGAAGCGCATCGATAAGTTGCTGAAGAAGCCGGCAAAGCTCAATGATGACGAATTTCAGTGGCTCCTGGATTTCGTGCGTGACGGTTTGCAAGACCCGCGCGCCACGCCACAAAAATTGCGCCAACTAATTCCCGAGAGGCTTCCGAGTGGAAGGCCTTTGCATATTTTTGAGTAGCGCGAACTCGATGAAGACCAACCCCGCCGGGCGCCGGCGCCCACATGCTGCGCCGGCGCCCGTTGCTAGGATTGTAACTGATCACGTACTGCGCGCGCAGGTCTTTGGCGATCTGTTTCAACGAATACAGTCAACATTGAAACGCCTGAAACTGCGATTTGCCAAGTTTATGTATAATGCCTTGAAGTAAATGACCATCGCAGACAGCGATGGAGATGATGGCTGTTGGATGAGGCAATCACATTCGCGCTATCATTTAAAGCGTTTTTCACTTTGGTATTCAGGAATAACAAACCACGGGGAGCACGGGGAGCACGGGGATGTTTAGTTTTGCTCTTCCCCGTGTTCCCCGTGACCCCAGTGGTTGATTCAACCTGAACGTTCAAATCGAAGACGGCGCCTGTACCTCCACGCGAGGGGAGCGCACAGCGCAGTTAAATGCTCGGTTGAGCTTTTGATGCGACGGTAACGCTTAAGAATTCTCCTGCAACCTTTTTTACCGAATCTACACTCACACCTGAAGACACTTTGTAAATCGCCTGACGATCGATGAGAAACGTTGGCGAGAGGCGTCTTGTAAGGCGCTCGCCAGACGACGTATGAGGTGTGACGCCCGTAAACGGAGGGCGACAGTTCACCTCGGCCTGAGTTTATTGATTTTCAAAAGGAGGAATGAGGATGCTGAGAAACTTATTGCAAGACCTGCGTTACGGTATTCGCATGCTCCGCAAGAGCCCGGGATTTACGATAGTGGCAGCGCTCGCGCTGGGGCTCGGTATCGGTTCGACCACCGCCATCTTCAGCGTGGTCTACGCCACACTCTTCGAGCCCATGCCTTTCCCCAATCCCGAGCAGCTGGTCATGGTCTGGTCAAGGGTCAACGGCGGTCGAAATGTAGTTTCAGCCGCCGATTATCTCAAATGGAAAGAGCGCAGCAAATCCTTTCAATATTTGGGCGCGGCTTCAGGCGGCTCTTTCAATCTCTCCGGTACGGAACGCCCCGAGCAGATCAATGGCGGAATTCAGACACCGGGATTCCAGAGCATGTACGGCAATCAGATGTTTATGGGCCGCGATTTCCTTCCTGAAGAGGGCGCCCCCGGAAAAGATCATGTAGTGATCCTCAGCAATCGCATCTGGAGGCAGCAATTCGCGGCCGACCCCAAGATTATCGGCCGCGATATTCGTCTGAACGGCGAACCATACAAGGTGGTTGGCGTCCTGCCTCCGGGCCAGCCCGACAGGCATCCATCTCAGATACTGGCGCCTCTCGCCTTCAAACCCGAGCAGATCAATCATGACTTTCACTGGTTGTTGATCATCGGACGATTGAAACCCGACGTCTCGATCGCGCAGGCGAAGGCCGAGATGGAGATGATCGCGCGCCAGATCGCCGAGGAGAATCCGAAATCGAATTCGAATTGGAGCGCCAGCGTCGAGCCACTCCAGAATAATTTTCTCCCCGACACCACGATCCGGAATCTTTGGCTTCTGCTCGGCGCGGTGGGATTCGTGCTGCTGATCGCCTGCGCGAATGTCGCCAATTTACTGCTGGCCCGCGGAACCGCGCGCCAGAAGGAGATCGCCGTCAGGGCTTCGATGGGCGCCACCAGATCGCGGCTCTTCTTGCAGTTCCTCACCGAAAACGTGGTTCTGGCCATAATCGGGGGGATCCTGGGAGTCTTTCTCGCTGTGGCCATCATCAAAATCATCATCGTCTTGATGCCGCCTTACATGTTGCCCTCCGAAGCCGACGTCCGGCTCAGCATTCCGGTCCTGCTTTTCTCCCTGGCTTCGACGATCATCACGGGGTTGCTGTTCGGCTGCGCCCCGGCCTGGCAAGCGGCCGACCTCAACTTGAGCCAGGTCATGAAAGAGGGAGCGCGCAGCGGCGCCGGGCGCAGCAGGCGTATGTTGCGAAAAGCGCTGGTGATCGTGGAATTCGCTCTGGCGCTGACCATGCTGGCGGGAGGAGGGCTGGCCCTCCGCAGTTTCTGGAATTTGACCCGCGTGGATCTGGGCTTCCGCATCGAGCGCGCCCTCTCCTTTAGTTTGCCCGTGCCGGAGAGCCGCTTTTCCGGCGCTCAAGAGGTGACCGCCTACTACCGCCGATTGTTGGAGAAGATCAAAGCCGTGCCCGGCGTCGAGATGGCGACGGTTTCCGTGGGGATGCCGATCCAGGGCGCAGCTTTCGGCATGCCTTTCACGATTGCGGGCCGGCCAGTGGTCGATCCTTCCGCGCGACCGGGCGCCGGATTTCAGATGATAACTCCCGAATACTTCGAAACATTCGGAATGCGTGTCGTCAAGGGGCGCGGCTTCACCGAGCAGGACAGAGCGGGAAGCGTCCGCGTGGCGATGGTCAACGAGACTTTTGTCAATCGCAATTTCTCCGGCGTCGATCCCCTGGCGCAACGGATATTGGTTGAAGAGCTGATTCCGGGCAAAACACAACTCGGCCCTCCACTCGAATGGCAGATAGTGGGCGTCTTCAATAACGTACGCGACGGCAATCGCCGCGGGGACTATCCGGTGATCTTCGTTCCGTTCTGGCAGAGCCCCTGGCCGCAGGCCATGGTGGGAGTGCGAACGGCCGGCGATCCGGCGAGCCTCACCCGCAGCATTGCCGCCGCCGTCAACGAGGTCGATCCTGATCTGCCTCTCGCCGGCGTCACGACGATGGAGCAGATGGCCAGTGAATCACTCTCCGTCGATCGGTTCGGGATGCTGTTGTACGAGAGCTTTGCGGCGCTCGCGCTGCTGCTGGCGGCTGTGGGCATCTACGGTGTGATGGCCTTTGCCGTCTCGCAGCGAATCCATGAGATCGGAGTGCGCATGGCTCTGGGCGCGAGGCGCGCTCAGGTCTTCGCGCTCATTTTGCGGGAGGGTGTGATCCTGGCGCTGGTCGGAGTTGTAGTGGGACTTGGGGGGGCCTACATGGTCGGCAGGGCCATGCAGGCCACGCTCTATGGCGTCGGCGCGATCGACCCGATAGTCTTCAGCGCAGTCTCATTTGTGCTCCTGCTCGCGGCGCTGCTGGCCTGCATTTTCCCCGCTCGCCACGCCAGCAAAGTCGATCCCATCGTGGCGCTGCGACAGGAGTGACGGCGCCACACCGTCCTTCGACTTTATCGTACCTTCGGCCTGATGTCGGTCGGCGCGATCTTTCCGCGTCCTTGCGGCGACGCGTTATAGATGTGCGCCTTCGGTGGGCTGGTAGGGTTGACGGTTTACAGCAGTTTGCAGATGAGTGTTCAGGGTCAGATACCCGAACCTCATGTAGAACCGGCCAAGGTTCGTCCGCCGCGTCAGCGGCGCCTGAATTTAGCCGTGGGTTGAAACCCATTGGTATCTATACAAATTATGGTCGACCGAATCCCACCGGCGGGAGCCGGTGGATCGTTCAATCCCAGCCTACAAGGACTGGAAAGTTTCCCCAGAATCCCACCACCGGCAGGTGGTGGATCGTTCAAGTCCAACCTGCGCGCTCTACAACGGAAAACAGAGGTCGGGATTGAACGATCCACCACCTGCCGGTGGTGGGATTCTGGAGGATTCTTAAGTGTTTTGTAGGTCGGGATTGAACGATCCACCACCTGCCGGTGGTG
>Ga0126377_10003402_pt1 | contig 11271 bp, 8 predicted proteins | sample PanSoiMetPlot_22_FD_92647 | JGI IMG/M metagenome (GOLD analysis project Ga0126377, IMG submission 92647) | Tropical forest soil microbial communities from Panama - MetaG Plot_22 | ecosystem: Environmental > Terrestrial > Soil > Tropical forest > Bulk soil | place: Panama | collected 2016-02-17
CGCCTGTGGGGCATCCTCGTCGTGCTGTGCGGCGCCCTGTTCCTTGACGCGCTCGATGTGTCCATGGTCGGTGTCGCCCTGCCGTCGATCCGCGCCGACCTCGGCCTGTCCACCGCCTCGCTGCAATGGGTGGTCAGTGGGTACGTGCTCGGCTACGGCGGGCTGCTGCTGCTCGGCGGGCGCGCGGCCGACCTGCTCGGCCGGCGGCGGGTGTTCCTGGCCGCGCTCGCCGTGTTCGCCGTCGCCTCGCTGCTCGGCGGCCTGGTCAGCACCGGTGCCCTGCTCATCGCCGCCCGGCTGGTCAAGGGCATGGCCGCGGCGTTCACCGCGCCGGCCGGGTTGTCCATCATCACCACCACGTTCGCCGAGGGTCCGGCCAGGAACCGGGCGCTGAGCATCTACTCGGCGTTCGGCGCGGGCGGGTTCTCGCTGGGCCTGGTGCTGTCCGGGCTGCTCACCGAGGTCAGCTGGCGGTGGACGCTGCTGCTGCCCGCGCCGATCGCGGCGGCGATCCTGGTCGCCGGGATGCGGCTGATCCCGCGCCCGGACGCCCGGGAACGGGCGCGCTCCCGGGACGACGCCCGCCCCGCAGGCCGCGGCTTCGATCTGCTGGGCGCAGGCACGGTGACCGCGGGCATGCTGCTGCTGGTCTACGCTGTGGTCAGCGCACCCCAGGCCGGCTGGGCGTCGCCACGGACACTGGTTTCGTTCGCCGCCGCCATCGCTCTGCTTGGCACCTTCATCGCGGTCGAGCGGCGTAGCCGCTACCCCCTGGTCCGGCTGGGCATCTTCCGGTCCGGCGCACTGACCCGCGCGAACCTGGCCGCCATGGTGCTGTTCGGGTCGTACGTCTCGTTCCAGTTCCTGGTCACCCAGTACCTGCAGATCATGGCCGGGTGGTCGGCGCTGGGCACCGCGCTGGCGTTCCTCCCGGCCGGGGCCCTGGTCACGATCAGCTCGCCGCGGATGGGAGCGGTGCTCGACCGGTTCGGCCCGGCCAGAGTCGCCGCCGCCGGCTTCGTCTGCCTGGCCGCGGGTTACACGTTGTTCCTGCGGGTCGGGCCGGCACCGGACTACCCGGCGGTTATCCTGCCGTCGCTGCTGCTCATCGGCGCGGCGTTCGGCCTGGGCTTCGCCGCGCTGAACATCCTGGCCACCGCCGGGGTCGCCGACCACGAGCAGGGCCTGGCCTCCGGCATCTTTCAGACCTCATTCCAGGTCGGCGGGGCCATTGTGCTGGCGGTGGTCACCGCGGTGATCGATGCCCGCGGAGCGGACCACGCGGTCTCGGCGGGCACGCTGGCCGCCTACCGGCCCGCCCTCGCCGTGATCACCGGCGTCGCGATCCTCGGCTTGGGCGTCGCGCTGACCGGGCTGCGCTCACCCCGGCCGCGCCCGGCCCTGGCCGCCGCGGTCAACGCCCCCGGCGCGAACTCGCCGGGGCCGCCGGCCACCGGGGGATCCAGGGGGTCGTCCCCCCGAGCCAGCACGAACCCGGGCCGGGACGAAACGGAGCTCGAGCCGGTGAGAAGGTAGCCCCTGCCTCGCCACGAGCGGCGCCACCACTGGGCAGCACGGTGGTGGCGCCAGTCGTATCGCCTGACGCCGCGGGTTACCGCCGCTGCCGTGCCGCCAGGAGCATGCTGACGCTGAGCATCACCAGCGCGGCCTCGACCAGCAGCGACACCGTGCCCAGCCAGTCGCCCCAGTTGCCGATGTCGGCCTGGTCGCCGGGCAAGCCCACGGTGCGTGTGGCGATATAGCCGAGGAGCGGCGCGACGCCCAGCAGTGCGCCCGCCGCCCAGCCCAGCCAGCCGGGCCCGGGCCAGGCCTGCCTGGGCAGCAGCAGGATCAGCGCGGTCAGCACCCCACCGACCTCGATGAGCCGGTACCCCCAGCCGATCCAGGCCGGGTCCGCCATGACGGTGATGCCTCCCTGATCGGCGACGTGGACCGCCGCGACGGCCACCGCCATCAGGGCACCGGCGAACCACACCGCGAATTCCGGTGCGGCGCCGCGCGCGCTTACTAGAGCCGAATTCATCCCGCGTGCCACTGTTTGCTGCGTCACTGATTCTCCCCTGTGCCGGTCGCCTCCGGCCGCTGGTCTCTCTGCGGGCACGCACACGCCGGCCCGTTGGTTCAGCATCGGGGCCGGTGAGCGGCTGTGAGCATGGCCACATGAACCGAACGCGGTGCGTATCCGTTAAGGCACTAGCCCATCGTCAATAACCGCGCGAATAGGTACGTACATTTGCCGTCGCGACGGTGCGTGCATTCGCCGGGCTGGGCACAAATACCGGCGGAGCCGACCAGGCAATACGCGCAAATCGCTAGGACCGCCGGGCGCTGATGATCCAGGTGCGCGCGTCGAAGACCACGCCGTCGCCGGTCTGGTGCGCGGCCAGGGTGGCGCGCAGCCGCCGCAGAGCCTGCTCGGTCTCTCCGGCATCCAGCCCCGCGAGCAGGTCCCTGGTGCTGCGCAGACCACGCACCACGTCGAGGGCCACGGCGCTGTCAGGGCCGTAGAAGACCGGCTCGTGCACGTCGGTGAACCCGATATCGGCGAAGCCGGCCGCCGCCAGGATGCCGCCGGCGACGGCCGGGTCGGCGAGCGAGAACGGATGCGGGCCCTCGGCAGGCGGGGGCGGTACCGGGTTGTCGCCGGCGAGGGCTTCGCGGACGGCCGTGGTCCACTCGTTGCGGTCGCGGGCCTGCCAGACCATCAGCACCAAGCGCCCGCCTGGGCGCAGCGCGTGCCCGATGTTGCTGAACGCGGCCACCGGGTCGGCGAAGAACATCGTGCCGAACCGGCTGATGCAGACCTCGAAGCTCGCGGCCGGAAACCGGTGTACCTGGGCGTCTGCCTGCAGGAAGCTGACATTGGTCAGTCCTTCTTCGCGGCTGCGCCGGCGCGCGTGGTCGAGCATCTGCGCGGACAGGTCAACGCCCAGCGCATTGCCGTCCACGGCGGCACGGGCGGCGTCCCGGGTGGTCTGGCCCGTGCCGCAGCCGACATCCAGCACGCGGTCGCGGGCGGACACGGCGGCCGCGGCGCGGAACCGCTCGTTATGCGGGCGCGCCTCGGCGTCGAACACCGCGGCGTGCCTGGTCCGGTGCGCACCTGCTGGCCCGTCCCACTCCGCGGCCTGCTCGGCGTTGGCGCACGCCGCGGCTCCTTGCGGTTCGGCCATGTCCACGCCCCTCTCCTCGCATCTAGCAGGTGACGCTAGCGCCGAGAGTCGTCTCTGGCACGGATCATCGCCCGCAGCTCCGGCACCGTCCGGTTCGCCGGCGCGGCAGCCAGCTCGGCCGGTGAACGCGACGCCCCAGACGGCTCCATGTGACCGGGCCGGCGCCCGGCGCGACGGCGGCGAGGTGATCGAAAACATTATCGGGCACCACGACACGTGTGAGAGTAAGTCGAACTGGTATTTGACAGCCGCGCTCCGGTGCGGCAGCGTAGGCGTCGCGTTCCGCACAGCAGCACCGCGTCCCGCGGCTGCCCGACCGCACCCGCCACACCCGACCAGGAGGACGTTCCCGTGGGCCAGAAGACCGTCCGGTTCAGCGATCTCAGCGGCCAGCTCATCACCGGCGACGAGACACCGGCGCGCATCGTGATCCGCGAGCATCCCGCGTTGGCCAGCGGCCCGATCGAGATCGAAGCGCTCACCGGCGAGGCCAGGGACATCGAGAAGGCGGCCGGGCAGGTGGCCGTCCTCGACCTGTACTTCCCCGGCGACGATCAACCCCGCCGGGTGGCAATGGACGCCGAGGCATTCGACGGCCTGGCCACCGACGCGCCGATGAGCCAGATCCTCGCGTCCGCCCGGCCGGCCAGGCGCGCGCCGCGGTCCCGGGCGGCCGCGGAGCGGGGTGCCGCCGAGCCGGCCGCCCAGAAACCAGCCTCCCCGGAGCAGACCGCCCCGGCGCCGCCGGCTCCGGAGCCGCCGGCCGCGCAGCGCGCCGCCGGCAAGCGGGTGGTGGCGGAATCGGTCACCGACGCCGCGTAACGGGCCGAGCCCGCGTACCGGCCGATCGCCCTGGGCATCGGCCCAGATCCAGGTGGTGGGCGCCGCCGGGGACCCGGTGTCGGGGTCCCCCCGTACCGCAAATCCTCGACGTTGGCCCCGTGGTAGGCGATGGCCGCGCCCAGGGCCCAGGGCTGCCCGTCCCAGGGAAAGTTCTATTACCAACCTTTGCCCAAAGATCCATCAATGCCTGGTCGAAGCAATCTATTCGTGGGCGATTGCTGTGCTTCACCAGACAGCGGGGCCCGCTTTCGATAGCCTAATGCCCTCATTTGGACGGGCCAGGCGTCGGCCTTTCGGCACCAGCCGCCCTCCTCCAGGGTTGCGGCTGTGGCTCTTGAGCAATAAGTGACATGGCTGACTGACGTTACAGATGATGTATTGGGGCGGAGGCCGATCGAGCGGCGATAATGCCCCGAGCAGGACCAGAAAGCCGCCGGAGTTTGCTACTTTGAGTCCCACCTGACTCGCCAGTAACATCCGGGATGGTCGTTGATTGTTCGCCCTCGGGCCAGCGCGGATGTCCTGTTACGCTCAACGGTGGGGCTTGCACGGCAAACTTGTTGAGCGGGCCGCCTGCGGCACGGTAATGCCGTAGCGGACCATCGCCCGGCAATACCGCCAGTAAGGCTGCTTGGCACTACCGCTTAGCACGACCACATGGCACCTACCGCACGACGAGTGAGCGGCGCAACCCCGTGGTCCGTACCGTTTCCATACCCGAGGGCATAGCTGATGAGACGGCACATCCGGTCAGTTCGCGCCAGGATTTTACTTCTTGTATTTGTCCCGGTGCTATCGCTCCTCGGGCTCTATCTGTTCACGACGAGCATCGCCGGTAAAGATGCCCTGAATCTGGCGCGCGCACGGGCACTGAAAGCCGCCACAAGCCAGCCGGTGAGCAATTTCCTTAGGCAGCTTGATACGGAACGCGTGTCTGCGCTGATCTACCTCGCGGCGCCCAGTCCCAGGAATCTCGCAAAATTTCGGGCGCAGGAGGCGGCGACCGGGCACGTGACCTCCGCCCTGCATGCCGCCCTCACCTCGGGCAGCACGCTCGGCAACACCTCGCCCGCGGTGCGGCAGGCGTCCACCGCGCTGCTCCGCGACGCGGCGGACCTGCCCCGGCTGCATTCGTCGATCGCCGCGCGGGCCGTGACCCGGCCGGGGGCGCTGGCCGCCTACGACAAGGTGATCGGGGACTCCTACCTGTTGCTGCACCAGGTGATCCTCACCCAGACCAGCACGCCCATCGTCTCCCAGGCCCTGGCGCTGGAGCAGATCGCCAGATCGGGTGAATTGCTCCAGCAGGAGAACGCGCTGCTGGCCGCCGACATGGCCGCGCGCAGGTTCTCGCCGGCCGACCAGCACCTGTTCACCAAGCTGGTCGGGGCACGCACCACGCTCTACAACCAGACGCTGCCCGGACTGGACCCCGGCTACCGCGCTAGATACGCCGGGGACATCAGCCCCGGCAGCTACGCCGCGCTGGCCGCGCTGGAGAACACTGTCATCCGCAGCCAGCGCTCGCCGTTCCCGCCCCCGGTAGCGCCCGGCCACTGGGCGCGCGCCGTCCAGGGCGTCTCGCTCGGGCTCGAGCGGGCGGGGACGCAGGCGGCTACCGCCCTTGATCAGCAGGCCGCGCATCAGGCACGGGTCACCGACCTGCGGCTGCTGCTGTCCGGCGGGATCGGCCTGCTGGCCGTGGTGGCCTCCATCATCGTCGCGCTGCTGGCTGGCCGCGGGCTGGTGCGGGAGCTTTCTGACCTGCGCCGGTCCGCCGAGGACCTGGCCGACCACCGGCTGCCCCGGATGGTGGACCAGCTCGCCACCGGCGGAAACCTGGACGTGGCGGAAGAGCCGCTGGACATCAAGGTCAAGACCACGGAGATCGCCCAAGTGCGGGATGCCTTCGCGAAGGTGGAGCGGATCGCGGTGGACGCAGCCGTGGGCCAGGCACGGCTGCGCGAGGGCATCGGTCAGGTCTTCCGCAACCTGGCCCGGCGCAGCCAGTCGGTGCTGCACCGCCAGCTCGCGCTGCTGGACCGGATGGAACGCCGGACGGACGACCCGCAAGAGCTGGACGACCTGTTCCGCATCGATCACCTGACCACCTGCTTGCGGCGGCACGCGGAGAGCCTGACCATCTTGTCCGGCCAGTCACCCGCACGGGGCTGGCAGAACCCGGTCCCGTTCATGGACGTGATCCGGGCTTCCGTCGCCGAGGTGGCGGACTACACCCGGATCAGCGTGATCTCCGCGGGCGACACCGGGCTGGCTGGGCCGGCCGTAGGCGACGTCATCCACATGATCGCCGAGCTGGTCGAGAACGCCACCATCTACTCACCGCCGAACACGCCGGTGGTCATCCAGGGCGGCATCGTGGGCCAGGGGTTCGCGGTCGAGATCGAGGATCGCGGGCTCGGCATGAGCGACGACAAGCTGGGCGAGGCCAACGCCAACCTCGCCGACCCGCTCCCGTTCGACCCGGCCAACGCCGGCCAGCTTGGCCTGCTGGTCGCCGGGCAGCTCGCGAAGCGGCACAACATCCGGATCACCCTGCGGCGCAACCCCTACGGCGGAACCACCGCCATCGTGCTGATCCCGCACAGTGTCGTGGTGGCCGAGGGATTCGGGGAGCTGGAGCCCGCCAAAGCCCTGGAGAGCACGCCACCCATGCCCGGCCAGCGCACCTCCGGGGAGCAGAACGGCTTCGCGGCCGAGGCGGGCACCGAGCGGGGCCTGTCCCCCGACGAGGAGCCCGGCGGGGCCGCCGCCGCAGGCGGGCACGACTCCCCGCTGCCGTCCTACGTGGCGGCACCGCCCGCGGCCGCCCCGCCCCGGCCGGAAGCAGCACCGTCCTTGGCGGAAGCGGATTCGGCGGAGCGGGCCAGCGCGGAATCCCGGGCGTGGACCGGGATGGAGTCGCCGGCCTGGAGTGGCCCGCGGCCCGCAGCGGACGCCCCGGCGCGGTCCGCCATCGACCCGCCGGTGCTACCCCGGCGGGTGCGCCAGGCCAGCCTGGTGCCGGAGCTCCCTGACGCCCCGCCTGCCGACCCCCTGCTGCCTGGCAGGTTCCCGAACTCACGCTCGCCGGAAGAAGTCAGGGCCACCCTGTCCGCCATCCAGGACGGCTGGCGGCGGGGCAGGTCCATGCTCCGCCCGGCGCCTGGGCAGCCACACGGGTCCGGCGCCGAGGCCGGCCCGGGAGATTCGGGCGCCGCGGCCGGCGACGGCGGCGACCACGGGACACAGCAGCAGGAAACGCCGACCGACGACGGAGGGCCGCACGGGCCGGGCTGACTGGCGGCGCAGCCCGGGTTTGGACCGCGGCTGAGCGGGTGTTGGGGCGCGTCTTGTCGGTCTGCGCCAGCCGGATGATCTACCGGGCGTGCCTCGTCAGGCAGCCGCACCCTGGTCGTCCAGCGTGTCGAGGAACCCGGCGATGGCGTCGGCGATCTGCGGCGCCGCGCGGCGGGGGAGGTGATGACCTGGCCCGTTCAGCAGCTCGACGCGGGCGTCCGGCAGGGCGGTCGCGAGCCGGTGCGTTGCCCGGATCGGGATGATCCTGTCGTGCGGGTCGGCCATGAGCAAGGCCGGCTGCGCCACGTCGGGCAGGGACGCGGCCAGGTCATCCAGTTCCCGCGTCAGCGCGCGCTGCTCGGTGAGGAAGCTGCGCCACACCGGCCCATGATCATGGTGGGCGTAGCCCCAGATCTGCCAGTTAACGTGCTCGTCCGCCGCCAGTGGCCGTCGGTGCAGCCGGGCCATGGCGGCCAGCCCGGCCCGCGCCAGCCAGGGCGTCAGCCGCCATGCCATGAGCGCGCACAACTCGCCGCTCACCGGTGCGGCAAGCGGCCGGTCCGCCCCGGTCAGGCAGCCCGGGCCGACGCTGGCCAGCAGCACCAGGCCCGCCACCCGCTCGGGTGCCAGCCGGGCCGCTGCCAGTGCGACCCCGCCGCCGTAGGAGTGGCCCACCAGCAACGCCTGGTCGATGCCGCGGGCGTCCATGTCCGCCAGCACCGCGCGGGCACCGGCCGCGAACCCCCCGGCCGGCCGTCGGCTGGCCCCGTATCCGGGCCGGTCCGGCGCAAGCACGCCCAGCCCGCGCGGCAGCCGTTCCGTAACCTGCTTCCAGTCCGCCCCAGAACCCGGCTGACCGTGCAGCAGCACCACCCACCGCCCGCTTACCGCTACTCGCCCCACGCCCCGAGCCTAAATCGCCGCCCGCAACCCGAAAATAGGCTGCGAGTCACCAACACTTCCCAAAGAACTACGCATATCAGGACATTGCTCTTGTAACCCCCGTCTCACGAGGCGCGCCACGCCGGTGGTGAGACCTCATTCCGGGCTCTTGTGGTAACTCCGGGTTACCTTAGGGAATGTGTCCGGATGCGAAGTTCCGCCACCAGCCCCCGGCCGATCGAAGGCCGCATGACGTCTGTGAGTGACGCCAGCAAGCGCGGGGCGGCTCCAGCAGATCATGCCGGCAGTGTGCTATGCCGCCTGCTGATCGCCCACCCCGAAGTCGTCGACATAGAAATACTCGGCCAGTTGGACCTGCCCGAAGGGATCATCTACTCGCTCGGCGTGAAGCTGCCGGACGGCCGGGAACTGCTCATCGACGTCGGGGACGTCTGACGGGCAGTGAGCGCCTGACGGCGCAGTGAGCGGGTGACCGCTCGGCGAGCGGCCAGGGCCGGGCCGCGAAGCGAACTTCTCGGCCCGGCCCGTGGCTTACCTCAGCAGGTTTTCGGGTTTGGCAGCACCGCGCTTGCGAGGTCGAGCTGACCCTTGAAGAACCCATGCTCGACCAGGTGGGCGTACTGCTGGTCGCCACCGAACGTGTTGCCGTTGGACATGTGGCCGAACTCCCACGCGCACGTCCCGCCGGCGTTCGCCAGCGTGTAGTACGGGTAGAAGTGCCCAGGGCCGCCGGGCGGCGGGACCGCGCAGCCCTGTGGGTTCTGCGGCACGCAGGTGTTGATCTCGCTGGCCGGCGCGTCGGTCTCGAACTGGATGCCCGAGTACCTGGCCCCGGCCGTGGTCGGCTGTTGTTGCAGGACCGGTGACGGGAACGGCCCCGGCGCCAGCTTGTTGGGGAAGTCGGGGTAGTAGTCCGTGCCGTCGAAGTCCAGGTCACCGTTCTGCGTCGCGACGTCTATGCAACCGGTGACCAGGTTGGGCGGCGCAAGCCCGCCGTGCGTGTCCCCCTTCTTGTAACAGAACGCGTCCGTGGGCTCCTGGCCGCTCGGGGTGGGATCCGGTGGACCGGCCGCCTCGTACGCGCCGTGGCAGAACAGCCAGGTCGTGTCGGTAACCCCCGGCGCGAGCCCGATGGTCACCTTGTTGGTGACGTTGCTACACGGCTCGAAGTGGCCGATCTCGAACTGGTTGAGGATGCCGCTGATCAGTACCGACCACCCGATCGAGTTCTGCGCCCGCGCGGTGTTGAACAGCGGCTGGAAGTTGAACGGAGTACCGGAGCAGTCGAACATGCTGGTGTTCATGAAGCCGTTGGCGGCCGAGGCGACCATGAACCCGCTCTGCCCGGTGGTCAGGTCATTGATCTGGACCTTGAACGCGCTCTTGCCACCGCCGATGCTCGCGTCCCACATGTGGGTGCGCACCAGGTCGCCGGGGTTCATCATCAGCGTCTGCTTGTTTGGCGTGAACGTTTGGAGAGTGGAAAGCTGCGGGCTCGGCGGGCCGGCCGGCATGCCGTTCCGCTGGATGAAGGCGAAGTTCACCGGCTCGATGCAGTTGTTGTTCATCTGCCCGGCGTTGTTGGCCTCGAGCGAGTCGATGTTGAGCGCCGCGCACCAGTGGGTGTTGTTACAGCTCACCGAGTCGGCGAATGGCGCGAAGCCGGGCGGGTAGAACTGCATCTCCATGAACGCCCCGCCGCCGCCGGGGAACGTGCCCTGGGGAGCGTTGCTGTCGCTGTTGGGGGTGCAGTTTGTCTGCGGGTACGAGTTCGGGTCGCAGATGCTCATCCCGAACCACGGCGCAATGGACAGCTCGAACCAGTGGGTGACATCGTGGCCGGGATGGCCGGTCGTCGGCATGGCCTTCGGGTCCATCGGAAGCCGCTCGGTAAACGTCACGTTGTTCCCGGAGCCCGGCCTGTTGGAGATGAAGCGGATGGACGGCTCGTCGTGGCCGATGTAGTGGCCGTTGTCGAAGAAGCGGGGGTAGCCGTTCATGCCGCGGATGTCGGTACAGAGCAGTTTGTGGCTCACTGCCCGCTGGATCTTGCTGTGGGCATTGCAGTCGAGCTCCCCGGTGGCCTTCGGGCGGACCCCCTTCGCCGCCGCCGGTGCCGCGCTGGCCGCCACGCCGAACAGAGACTGGCTCGCGACCAGCACGATCGTCGCGGCGGCTCCCACGACCGCCATCGACCACGTCCGCCAGTGACCATGGAAGTTCCCGGCCATGGCATCGCTCCCTTCGCTGGGACCCCACTGCTCTGCAGGGCCGTCCAGACCCGGGCACCGGCGGCCTAAATACCGGTCAGCCGGTGCCACAATCTGACACCTACGAGTCACCCGTAAATGAGCGTTACGGGTGACTTTGATTGGCCGCCGCCGGTGCAAGTCTCCCCCGGCACCCGTGACATGTCCAGCTTTTGCCTTTTCATTACCTATTTGCCTTTTCATTACCTAAGGTCGGGAATGCCGAGGTCAAGATTGGGACGCTCAATTCCGCCGTCCACCTCGAGAATCTTTCCGGTGATGTAGCCGGATGCGGGGGAGGCGGGGAAGACCACCGTGGCCGCGACCTCCCAGGGGTCGCCGATCCGGCGAAGCGGGGTCGCCTGCTCCATCTGCCGTCGCAGCGCGTCGTCGGTGAGCACGATGTCCAGCGCGGAGGTCGCGGCGGCGCCGACGGCTATCGCGGTGACCCGGATCCTGGGCGGCAGGCCGGCCGCGGCCAGCCGGGTGCCGTGAGACAGGGCGGCCTTGGCGGTGCCGTAGGCCAGGTAGCCGCGCCCCGGGCAGGCGGGCGCGCCCCGCGCCGCTGGAACCGGCTGCCCGGTCAGCCGTGGATGATGACCTGCCGGACGATATCACCGCTGCCCATCGCGGCCAGCGCGGTATCGACGTCGTCCAGCCTCAGCCGCTGGGTGGAGTACGGCGGCGCGCACGACCCGCCTCCGGTGCCCGATCCTGCGAGGTGATCTCTGCGGTATGTAGCACTGGTTCCGGCTCCCTTCATTCGCAAGGCGTGCCTGTGC
>Ga0126377_10003403_pt1 | contig 11269 bp, 23 predicted proteins | sample PanSoiMetPlot_22_FD_92647 | JGI IMG/M metagenome (GOLD analysis project Ga0126377, IMG submission 92647) | Tropical forest soil microbial communities from Panama - MetaG Plot_22 | ecosystem: Environmental > Terrestrial > Soil > Tropical forest > Bulk soil | place: Panama | collected 2016-02-17
CAGCGCAGAAGCGAACCAGCTTCGCAGCGGGCCTTTCCGCAGTTCGATTCACGCGTAAGGGGGAGGGGGGGCTACGCCCCCCCTCCCCCCCGCGGGCGCGTGCGCGTGCGGGGCCCGGGAGCGGGCTGCGCATCCACTGAGCATGCGGCCTGCCGCCCGGGCGAGGCTGTGCTTCTGCGGGCCCCTGTTTCCGCTTGTTCATGCGGTTTCCTGGGTTTCATGGCTGGGCCTCGTTTCATATCCCTTCCGGTGGGACACGGGCGGGGCCTGGTCGCCTCTAAGCGTTACAGGATTCGTTACGAGGCGGATCCGTTACAGCACGGAGGTGTTACGGATGCAGAGATCCTGCGAGCGCTGCGGTAACGGCTTCGAGGGTCGTGTGGACGCACGTTTCTGCTCGCCCGCGTGTCGGATTGCGGCGCATCGAGCTGAGCGCGAGCAGGCCGCGACCGAGGAGCTAGCTCAGGCGTTGACCCCGGAGCCGCAGGGAGCACCTCAACCGCCTCCGTCTCCAGCACCTCCCCCGGTGAAGTCTTGGGCGACGTCCGAGTGGGGTCGGAGGGAGTGGGATCGCGTCGCGCACGTCGAGCTTCCCCCGGACATCGCAGACCTCTGGGGCGGCAACGACGAGGATCTGTACACGGCGAGGGCCTTGATCGACGCCTGGGGCCTGGAGGCGTTCAGACGTTCGCAGCTTCACCGTCAGGCGATCGAGGAGAGGAAGCTGCGCGCGAGGAAGCTCGCGGCGCGCGGGAACCTGTAGCTACCGCGGGTTTCTGTGCGAGGAGGTCGCGTCGCTTTGAGGCGCGTCGACTCGCTCGAAGGGAAGCTCGTGTTCGCGCATCGCCTTCTCGATGCTGCGGAGGATCTCGGGGTTGTCGGTTTCGGGGGCGAGAACGACGAGCGTGACGTGCTGGCCGTCGATCTCGATCTCAGCCCTCCAGGTGATCACTTCTGCGCCTCCCTGCAGATCGGGCATCCGTCCGGGTTGCCGAACCCTTCTCGGATCGCCTCCTCGGACAGGTTGTCGATGTTGTGATGCGCGACGAGGCTGCGTCGTTGACGCTGGGCGTGGTAGGCGAGCGACTTCATGACGGCGAGCGGCGAGGGCTGCTTGTCGGCCACGGTCGACAGGGGAAGATCTCGGAACGAGGAGTACATCCTCATCCAGGAGAAGCAGTCGTCCAGGCTGAGCGGCTCACTCATCGGTCGCCTCCGGGTTCGCAGCCCTCACCGTGTCCCATGCGCCACCTTGCGAGTCCCACAGGAACCTCTGACGCTTGCCGCACCGTGCGCAGACCCGCGATCCGACGATCGGGGCGAGCGAGAACGGGGCCGGATCGGCGTTCGTGCGCTTACCTCCACGCCACTGGTGGAAGCCAATGCGGCACCAGTTCATTTCGCCTCCGGGGTCGTAGCCGCGTCGAGGATCGTTTGCGCGTAGACGGCCATGTCGACGGCGTCCTTGCCGGTGGAGCGTCTCTCCCAGTTCGGGTTGGCGAGCTTCTCTAGCCCCCAGCGCAGATGATCTCGCTCCTCCCGCAGCTTCTCGTTCTCGCGCGCGTACTCTTCGCAGCGCGAGCAGTAGGCGGTGCCTTCGTCGCCTTGCACGATCACGTCGTCGCCTCCAGGATCAGCCTCACCTCGGCGCACAGGCGCTTGTGCCCCGCGAACGCTTGAGCTTCGGTCGCGTAGCGCTCCGTCTCGACGCCCTCGTGCTCGTCCCCTTCTTCCTTGAACACCATCGTCTCGAAGATGATCGGCCGGTAGTTCCCGGCGTCGAACCAGGGGCTGTGGAAGCCGTGGTCGATCCCGAGCCAGACCGTCGAGACGAAGTACGGCCCGACGTGGTCTTGCTTCAGCACCTGGTACTCGGGGTCTTCCATGAGCATCCCCCACTGCCTCATGGTGAGGGGTTCCCCGTCGCGGTCGTAGTGCTGGCCAGCGTAGAGGTCGTCCCAGATCGCCTCGTGCTCCTCGGGACCCCGGAGGCCGAGTTCCAAGAGCCTCTTCATGGTGCGCTCACTCGGCATGTTCTTGTTCACGCGCGCGCGAGGGAAGGTGGTACGCCTCGCCTGACCGGATCAGGTTGCGCGCCACGAGCGTGTCGACCAGCCACTCCTCTTTGCGGGGTGCGGGCGGGGCGAGGCCGAGTTCACGTTCGAGGCGGCGGATGCGCTGGTAGTCAGGCTTCTTGCGTCTCATCATCCTCCGGGGGGTAGGCGATCATCGCCATGGCGGTTCCCGAATAGCCGACGAGGCAGACGGGGCACAGGTAGCCGTCGGTTCCAGGGATCGTGTCCATGATCCTTCCGCACTTCGGGCACGGGTAGTCGGGCTGAGTCTCGGGTGCGTCCTCCACGCCTGGTACTGTGCCAGCGCCCCGGGCCGGAGGCGACGTGTTCTCACTGCAAATGAGCAAACGCGCGTCGCCACAACATGACCGGGGCCCCGTTTCCCTCTTTGCGTTTCGTGCAACACTCTATGAGTGACGGTCATGGTGGCGCTCACCTGGGAGGACCAGCTTCGTCAACTGCACCCGGCGATCGACTGGGAGCAGCCGCTTGAGCTGTGGTCGACTTTCGACGGGGTGCAGGCCCGCGTGCTCGCCTGCAAGTTCTGCGCGAGCAGGTTCGGGCCGTCCCTCGACGCGAGCTTCAGCACGTTCGAGGAGTGGCGGTTCCACATGCGTCACGAGCATGAGCGGTAGCCGAAGCAGACGACGGAGACGGGGTGCCGCAAACCCCGCCTCCGCCGGTCGACGCTGAGGGCGGTCAGCTCCCAGCCGTCGCGCCGCAGCCGTTTCCACTCTTCGATCTTCCCGACCAGCGCCCGGTTAACCTCGACCCGTTCGATCATCCATTCAGCGGGGGGCTGTCCCGTTGATCCAGGCACGCCGCATCATGGTCGCCGCGGGCGCGCCGATCCGGTGGTAACGCCGGGTCAGCTCGCCGGTCGCCAGCATCAGCTTCTCCGCTGACAGCTTCGAGAGCAGCTCACGCTCGTCCGGGGCGAGGTCGCCGAGCGCGATCTTCCGCCCGATCGGCGTGAGCCGCCACATCCGGAAATGCTCCTTCGTGTTGTCGTCCTGCCGTTCGAGGATCTCGTAGCGTCTCAACCACGAGAACCGCGACCCGACGCACTGTAAAGCGTGCTCATGGTCGAGGTGCATCGCCTCCGAGACGCTGAACGTGTCGACCCAGCCGGTCTCGTCTTCGACGTCGAGGATGATGTTGAGCAGCTCCCGGTCGGAGAACTCGACGAGCCGCAGGGAGTGCGGCCTACGATTCGTCGCCATTCATCACCTCCGGCATCAGCGTGTAATGGTTCGGGGGCGGGCCTTTCTCCTCGGGGTCGAGTCTCCGTCGCCCCAGGAGACGGATCTGCTGCGCATCCCGGAGATCCTTGAGGGCGTACTGCACGGTCGACTTGTGAAGCCCGACCACGTCGGATAGCTCCTGCGTCGTCCAGGTGCGATCCCCGCCCTCTCGCATCGTCGAGATGATGCGGGCGATCGTGTCCTCCGAGGTGTGCTGATGAGACCTCCGCGACTTCCCCTTCACCTGGATGCGCGGCACCGGGTTGAGCGCGCGCTCGGCGGCGCGAAGCACGTTCTGCGCCCCACGTAGTTCCTGTTCAAGCTCGTTCACCTCGCGCATCCTCTCCGCCTTGTAGGCGGCGATCTCCGCGAGGATCTCGCTGCGGCGCATCTCGATCGACGCGACCTCGTCGTTGAGTGGTTGCAGGATCGCGTGCAGGTGACCGGCGAGACGGCCACCGTGGTCCTCCCCCATAAGTGTTCCTCCTAGTCGATGATCGTCACGGATCATAGGGGCCCGACGCGACGGACGCGACAGTAGTGTGCCAGCGCTCGCACGCTAATCTTCGAAGCTGTCAACTCGGGTTCCTCCTACGTTCCGCGAGCTGACACCGCCGGGGGCCCTTCGGGGCCCTCGCGCGTCTCTAAGGGAGGCTCATTGCCTTACGCGCGCACCACCTGGGCGAACGGGATGCCGATCGATCCCGCGAGGATGAACAACATCGAGGACGAGCTTGTCCTCCTGGACGGCAGGCCCGTCACGCCCTCGACGGTGAACGGGAAATGGCTGAAAGGGGTGGGAGGCGTTCCGGTGTGGAGCGACATCACCACCGCCGACATCACCGACAGGGCTACGGCCGGTGGGGTGGCGACCCTGGGCAGCACCGGGCAGTTGACCGCCGCGCAGCGGCTGAGCGTTGGCCCGAACCCGCCCGGCTCCCCGATCGACGGCGACCTCTGGGCAACGCCCTGCCCTACGGGGGGGATCTGGCTGTTCCGCTACAACGCCGCCGGGGGCACGTACAAGTGGGACTTCGTGGGCGGTCCGCCCGTCTATCAGATGGTGGACGCGTCGCAAAACACGAACTCAACGACCGCCGCCGACCTTGCGACCGTCGGCCCCCAGATCACGCTTCCCCGCCTGGGCGAGTACTGGACACAAGCATCCGCAATGGCGATCCAAACGGGGACGGCGCAGTCGGCGAACGTCGGCATCCAGTCGCAGACCGGCATTCTCAGCGCTTGCATGCTGAGCGGCGCGGGCAACGGCTGGGTGAACTCCTGTGCCGGATCCTGCTTCTACGTGAACACCACGGCGAACTTCGTCGCCAAGCTGCAGTACTACTCGTCCGGCGGCCAGACGGTGAACTTCCAGATGCGTCGCCTCTGGGCCTGGCCGATCCGCGTCTCCTAAGGAGGCAACCATGACCCTCACCTTCTCAGACGTGTGCATCTTCGCCATCGCGCTGGCGCTCTGGCTGATCTTCCTCTTCGGCGCGAACGTGGTCGGATGAGCGTCCCCGAGGAACCGGTCAAGCAGGACACAGGCCCGCCCCAGCACCCCTTCAAGGTGTACACGATGAACGCGGACGACACGAAGAACACGTTCGTCGGCGGCAGCTACGACAACATCAGCGCGGTCACGATCGCCTGCGCGATCTGGACGTCGAGCCAGAACTACAACCCGACGACCGGCTTCGCGGTCGGCGTATACGACGACACCGACACGGTGATCGCGTTCCTGGGGAGGCGAGATGAAGAAGTCAGCCCGTAACGCCAAGGTGAAGACCGTGATGCACGAGTTCAAGAAGGGCCAACTGCACAGCGGCTCCGCGAAGGGGCCGGTCGTCAAGAACAGACGTCAGGCCGTGGCGATCGCCATGTCCGAGTCGGGTCAGGCGAAGCGCAAGCGCAAGAAGTGACCACCCGGATCTCGCACTACTACACGCACCTGCTCGAAGACGGGTACGCCATCGTGGCGGTCGACTGCTGCGGCAAGCTCGCCTTCAAGGACTGCCCCGCTGTCGCAGAATGGCGTGACGAGCTACGCCAGCAGGCGCGCATGGACAAGATCAAGGTGAGGACGCGCGTGGCCCCGTGGAGCAAGCGGGTGCTCGCCGTGCGGCTCGACTGGGCACCAGGCGACGAGGAGCGCAACATCATCCTCAGGGAGACGGGCTTCCATGTCTGCTGGCACGCTCCGGCCGACCAGACGATCGTGGACCTCCCCACGCCGTACTGTCCCTGGTGCGGGCTGTTCGTCGGTTGGCCCGACTGATGTGTCGCCCGATCGGCTCGCCGCGCTCGGCTCGTTCCTGTCCGGTGTGGCGAGCGTGATCACCGCAAGCTGGTACGTGCGCCGCGTGCGCAAGCGCGCCAAGCAGGACTGCGATCAGCGGCTCGCCGACTTCGAGCACGCGATGCGTGCAGGCGTCGAACTGGGGAGGGAGCATGAGCAGGCTTAGCGGTCTGTGGCCGCTCGTGCTCGCGCTCGCGCTCGCCGGGGGCGCAGGCTTCTTCGCCGCCACCGCGCTCTCGACCGGCGAGCAGGCGACGCGCACGATCACGATCAATGTCGCGCACGGGCCGCCAGGGCCACCAGGCCCGAAAGGGCCGCAGGGTGACCGTGGGCCAGCAGGCCCCGCGGGGCCGAAAGGCGACACCGGCCCGAAGGGCGACACTGGGCCCCAGGGCCCAGCCGGTCCCGCGGGGAGCTTCAGTTGCCCGGACGGGTTCAGCCCCGCCGACGTGGTGATCAACCACCCGGGCGGACAGGACACGCTCTACACCTGCGTGAAGGACTAGCGGCCCTACTCGGTTCCAGCGCTGAAACCGCGCTCGACGGGTTCACCCGTCTAGAACTCCCGTCACCACCCGTCGCCCTTGGCCTTCGGACGCCCTCGGGCCGCGACGGGATTCTAGTCAGCGACCAGGGAGGCAGCCCGTGAAGGTGCTTGCCGTCACTGTGTTCACGCTGTACTTGACAGCGTTCGCGCTAGCTGTTACGCGCGCGCACGCGTCAAGCGAAGAACCGAACCGCACGCTCGGCTGGGGCCAGGTGCGGTTCGAAGGACTCGGCCCCGAGCGCTGGGCTCAGCGCTACCGGCAGGAGCATGAGCGGACGCTGCAGCTTCGAGCGCAGCTCCGGCACCGTTGGCACCCGACCGTCAGCTACGCGCTGCGCCTGGCGAGCGCCGTGTCCGGGGTGCCGCTCTCCGATCTCACCGCCGTGTCTCGCTGCGAATCGACCTTCAACCCGTACGCGACGAACGGCCGCTACCTCGGCCTGTTCCAGCTCTCCTGGTCGCCGTTCGGGTTCTCGCCGTTCGACCCGATAGCGAACGCGCTGAGCGCGGCGCTCACCGTCAGGCGTGACGGCGGCTGGCGGCAGTGGTCGTGTCGTCCCTGACACTCAGAGCGCTGGGCTGTTACCCTAGGGTTGGTTGATAGATGTGGCCGAGCGGCTCCTTCGGGAGCCGTTCGCGTTAAGCGACGCTTCGCTTGAGTCCGCGAAGCGTTGAGGCCGGGATGCCGAGGGCATCCGCGAGCTTCTTCTGGGTGATGCCCTCGCGGGCACCAGTCTCGACGAGACCGGCTGCCATCTCCTGCAGCTCGGTCATGATCGCCCGGATCGAGTTGAGGGCAGGAAGCGTCTCCTCGTCCTCGACTCGTAGTTCGAGCTGGTTGGCATGCGCTACGACCCGGTGAGCGCGCACCGCTATGTCTGTCCAGTCGACTGCCATCAGAACCTCATCAGTTCCTGGAGGCTACGCGGCCCGGGCTTGCCGCCCTGGGCCTTGATCCTCCGGTCGTGGGCGCAGCCTTGCTTGTCGCGGCAGAGGTAGCCGCCCTTGGGGCTGCGGCGGAACGACGAGGTCGCGGCCTCGTGGCCGCACTTGTTGCATGTGGGCATAACTGACTCCGTTCTGCCCAGCGCTCTGAGTTTTCAAGGATCAATGTCGAAGTGAATCCGACACACACATTTTACCAGGGCGTTTTTTCTGCTTTACACAAAAACCCGCTCTTTGCGAAAACGAAATGGTCGCCAGCCCTGTAAACAAGCCAATGTAAAATCTGCATTGCGGGATTTGGAGGTTGCCTGTGGCGACAACGCTGAAGGGCGCGAATCCCGAGGTCGTCGAGGCGATCAAGAAGGAGTACGCGAAGCGCCTCAACGAGCGCGCCGAGGCGCTCAAGCACCCGGCCGGTCTCCTCGACTTCGTGCAGTGCGTGGACGCGAAGACGGGGGAGCAGTTCAGCTTCACGCTCACCGACCCCGGGGCGGGCTGGTACTGGCAGCGTTCCACGCTCGACCAGTGGATCGAGCGGCCCCTCAACCTCGTCCTCAAGGCGAGGCAGATCGGGATCACCTGGCTCGCCGGAGGCTACGCGCTCTGGAAGCTGCTGACGAAACCAGGCACACGCGCGCTGGTCGTCTCGATCAACGAGGACGAGGCGATCAAGGTCGTCAACCGCATCTACGACATGTTCAACTCGCTCCCGGAGCACCTCCGCTTCGAGGTCGAGATCACGAAGCCCTCCCGGGGCGCGCGCCCCACCACCCTGATCGAGTTCACCTTCCCGGACGGGAAGATCAGCTCACTGGTCGGCATGCCCTCGACGAGGCGTGCGGGCATGGGCGAGACCGCGACGATCGTCCTTCTCGACGAGTTCTCGCGCCACGAGTACGCGCGCGACTCCTGGAAGGCGATGTTCCCGGTCGCCGACAACGGCGGCCAGATCATCGTCATCTCGACGGCGAACGGTGTCTCGAACGAGCAGACCGGCGAGGGCAACTTCTACCACCACCTGTACGTGAACGCGGAGGCGTACGGGATCCACACGCAGTTCCTCGCCTGGGACCTGCACCCCGACCGGGACGAGCGCTGGTACGAGCACGTCGCCAAGGCGCTCCCCCCGTCCGACAGGGCGGAGCAGTTCCCGCGCACCCCGTCCGACGCATTCCTGAACACGGGGGAATGCTGGTTCGACCTGGAAGCGCTCGCGCACTACGCGGAGAAGCCTCTCAAGGTGATCCAGCCGTCAGGACGGATGCGCTTCTTCCCGGACGCGACCGGCCGCAAGGCAAAGATCCACTGGTCGGAGCAGGGCTGGATCCGCGTGTACGCGAAGCCGAACCCGGAGCACGAGTACGCGATCGGCTCCGACTGCGCCACCGGTCGAGGCTTCGACTACAACTGCGCGTTCGTCGTCGACCTCCAGACCATGGATCTCGTCGCGGAACTGTACGGGAAGTTCGCGCTCGACGAGTACGCGGAGCAGCTCCACTACCTGGGCCGCTGGTACAACACGGCGCGCATCGCCGTGGAGATGGGCGGCGGCTACGGCGAGCCGGTGATCATCTCCTTGCGGGACGGCCGTAAGGGCAGGCCCACCTACCCGAAGATGTACCGGCACCGGATCGAGGACCGGGCCGACCGTCACGAGCTGGCGAACTTCGGCTACCCGATCAACACGAAGACCCGGCCGCAGCTCATCAACCAGATCGAGCAGGCGATCCGCGAGCGCACCATCGAAGCGCTCCCCGAGGAGCTGCTCATGGAGTGCCGCACGTTCGTACGCCAGAAGACCCTCCCCAGCCCCAGGGCGCAGGAGGGCGCGAACGACGACCGCGTCATGGCCTTCGGCCTGGCGCTGGAGATGTACCGCCAGTTCGGCACGCACGAGAGGCGCGTCCGCCGCACGGCGAAACGCAAACCGCACATGTACGCCTGGGAGAGGAAAAGGAGGGTGGCATGAGTTCCATGATGGATCTGGCTGCGGCGCTCGGAGGGGGTCCTGGTGGGCCGCCACCCGGGCCCCCTCCGGATGGCGGGGCGGCAGCGCCCGACGATACCGGGCAGGGCGGCGGGGACTACGCCACCTCGCTCGACGCGCTCGACGACGCCGAGCAGGCGCTGCACGCGTTCATCCAGCTCGACCCCGACGAGGTCGACAGGGCGCAGGCGGCGAAGGCCCTGCAGATCGTGCTCGGCCTGAAAGGCGCGAACCAGAAGAGCCAGCAGGCCGGGGACATGAAGAGCCTCGCCCGCGCGCTGCAGAACACGCCGGGGCCGGTCGGTGGCTGAGACCGACCCGTACGATCGCACCAAGCTCGACAGCGCCGTCCGGCTGGTCGTGAAAGCGGTGGAGGACTGCGAGCGCCGCTACCACGACGCGTTCGTGGAGCGGGTGGAGCGACGCTACGACGCCTACCGTGGGCTCGCCGAGGAGACCCCGGACTCGGACGACGAGAACGACTGGCGCACCCAGATCACCACGCCCTACGTGCTCCAGACCTGCGAGGGGATGTTGGCGACCATGCTGGAGCCGAACCCGCGCTTCAACGTGATGCCGCGCCCGAAGCCGGAGGAGCCGCTCCAGCTCGTCCTGGAACGGGTCGGGAAGATCGAGGCGATCAAGGACACGCTCACCTACGCGCTCGACCGCGACCAGTTCGCGCTCAAGCAGCGCGACTTCATGCAGCAGGACCTGATCGCGGGGATCACCGTGCTCAAGGACTACTGGCATTCAGAGCGCCGCGACGTGATCGAGCTGGGCCCCGACGAGATCGCCATCCACGACCAGTTCGGCACCCAGGTCGACTCGATCTACTCGACGAAGGAGCAGGTGACGAAGGACGCGCTGATCCGCGACGACGCCTGCTCCGAGGTCAGGGACGTCCGCGACTTCTTCTGGCCCTCCCAGGCCCCCTCCGCCTCGAAGGCCGAGTACCTGATCGACCGCACCTGGGAGAGCTACGCCGCCCTGGAGCGCATGCAGGCGCAGGGGATCTACAAGAACGTCGAGCAGCTCAAAACGCAGGGCTCCGTCACCCGCATGGGCGACATCACGAAGCGGGAGCGCAGGCTCCGCGGCGTCGACCGCACCCAGGACCTGTGCGAGGTGCTCGAATACTGGACGCCGGAGCGCGTGATCACGGTCGGCAACCGCACCGTCCTGCTTGCCGACCGTCCGAACCCGTTCTGGAACGGGCGCATGCCGTTCGTCGTGTGCAGCTCGATGCCGGACGCGTTCCAGATCCCCGGCATCTCGGTGGTCGAGGCCTTGGCCCAGCTCCAGGAGATGCTGTGGACGCTGCAGAACCAGCGGCTGAACGTCGTGAAGCTGCTGGCGAACGTGATCACCCTGATCCGCTCCGACGTGGACGACATCGACGCGTTCGAGTACGCGCCGCTCGCGCAGTGGCTGGTCGAGGACGTCGGCCAGGTGCAGACGCTCCCGATCGACCCGACCGTCGCCTCGATCACGTTGCAGTCCGAGCAGCTCGTGAAAGGCGACCTGCAGAACATCATGGGCGGGCTGCCGATGGCCTCGGGCGCGGACTCGCAGACGATCGACCAGCAGACCGCGACCGGCGTGTCGATCATCACGACGATCGCCCAGCGGATCATCCAGGCGCGCAAGCAGCACTACCTGTGGGCGTACGCGCAGCTCGGCAAGGACTTCCTGCTCCTCTGGCAGCAGTTCATGCGCGAAGAGGAGCGCGTCGTCCGGGTGCTCGGCCCGCCCGGGGCGCAGAGCTACCGCACCGTCAGCCCACTCGACATCCAGGGCGACTACGACATCACCATCGACGTCACCTCGGACTCGCTCATGCGGCAGGAGCGTCGCGCCGAGGCGCAGTCCCTGTTCCAGATCGCCGCCCAGTTCCAGCAGGTGATGGCGATGTCGGGCGCGCCCTTGAACCTGAAGGCGTTCATGAACAAGGTGCTCGACGCCTACGACGTGCTCGACAAGGAGCGCTACTTCTTGCCCGCCCAGCCTCCAGGGGCGCTGCCTCCGCCTCCCCCAGGTCAGCAGCCTCCTGGTGGGACCCCCGCCCCGCCCTCGAACGGGGCGGGGGTCACCAACACCGCGCTCGCCGCAGGGCCCACCTCGCCGAACGCGGATGTCAGCAGCTCGCCTGAGACGGCGATGGCGCAGATG
>Ga0126377_10003404_pt1 | contig 11267 bp, 7 predicted proteins | sample PanSoiMetPlot_22_FD_92647 | JGI IMG/M metagenome (GOLD analysis project Ga0126377, IMG submission 92647) | Tropical forest soil microbial communities from Panama - MetaG Plot_22 | ecosystem: Environmental > Terrestrial > Soil > Tropical forest > Bulk soil | place: Panama | collected 2016-02-17
CCGACGGCGTCCGCACGCTCGACGACCTGCGCCGCATGCCGATCCTCACCCGCGAAGATGCCGCCGACGGGGACGCGCGCCGCGCCACCGCGCCGCCGTTTCCCACCATCCACAAGGCGACCAGCGGATCGACCGGACGGCCGCTGACGTTCGGCTACGATCAGAACTCCGAGTTCTGGCGACAGGCGATCAGGATGCGCGGCTACGGCTGGGCCGGCTACTTGCCCGGCGAGCTCTCGCTCCACTACTGGGGCGCGCCGCCCACGCCGCCGCCGCTGGCGCAGCGGGTCAAGGTGGCCGCTTACCACGCGCTGCGCCGCGAGATCTACATCGACTGCGGCCGCCGCGGCGACGCCGAGCTGCGCGCGGTGGTCGACGTCCTTCACCGGCGCAAGCCGAACGTGCTCGTGTGCTACTCGCAGGCGGGAGGCGATCTGGCGCGCTTCGTCAACGAGCACGGCCTGCGCGCGCGGGAGACCATCCCGGTCCTGTGCGGGGCCGAGCGGCTGTTCGCCAAGGACCGCTCCGAGATGGAGCGCGCGTTCGGACCGGCGGTCTTCGAGACCTACGGATCGCGCGAGGTCATGCTCATCGCCATGGAGAGCGCGTCGCACGACGGGCTGCTGGTCCAGATGGAGAACCTCATCGTCGAGGTGCTGGTGCGCGGGCCGGACGGGCGCGAGCGGCCCGCCCGCCCCGGCGAGGTCGGCGAGGTCGTCCTCACCGACCTGCACAACTTCGGGATGCCCTTCATCCGCTACGCCAACGGCGACCTCGCCGTCGCCGGCGACGAGGGGCGCAGCGCCTGCGGCCGCGCGCACCAGCGGCTGCGCGCCATCGAGGGGCGGGTCACCGAGACGCTCACCGACGCCACCGGGGCGCGGATGAACGGCCTCGTCTTCAACGTCATGTTCGCCTCGATCGGCGATGCCGTGCGCCAGTTCCAGGCCGTCCAGCACGTCGACAAGTCGATCACGCTGCGGGTCGTGCCGACCGACAAGTTCGACGACAGCACGCGCCGCGTCGTGCGCGACGTCGCCGCCCGCTACCTGCCCGGCGTGCCGTTCAAGCTGGCCACGGTGTCGGAGATCCCGCCCTCGCCGGGCGGCAAGCGGCAGGTCGTCGTCGTCGAGCGCCCGCAGGGCTGACGCCGGCCGATCGCGCCGGCCGATCGCGCCGGCCGATCGCGTCGACCGATCGCGTCGACCGATCGCGTCGACCGATCGCCTCGACTGATCGACCCGGACACGCGGGCTGCAATACCAAAGCGGCCTACCTCATGGAAGGTAGTGCATGAGGGCCAGTGTGAGACAGCCACTCCGGGAGCGAAGCATCGAGTGGCGGGAGCATCGCGAGCGGCGACATTTCTCTTGCTCTCGCGTGTGGCCGAGCAGAGATTGTTCGCCCGCGCATCCGGTGGTCGCCGGCCTCGCGCGATCTTCGTGTTGGCCCTTGGAGTCGAAGGAGCAGCGACATGACACATCAGAGGTTCGTTCTCGCGACATGCTTGTCGGTGGCGATCTGGGGTGCTGGCTGTGCCTCGGACGAGGAGCCGCCCGCGTCGGGCGGCCGCGCGCGCGTCTACTCGTCGATGGACGCCCGGCCGCTGACGCCGCCGTCGTCTGACACGGCGGACGTCGTGGCGGCCGATTTCCTCGCCGCGCGCGGCTCTCTCGCCGCCGACACCCTGCGGGTCGTCTCGCAGCGGCGAGCCGACACCGGGCTGACCCACGTGCGCATGGAGCAGGTCGTCGATGGCCTGCGCGTCGCCGGCGCCTACGTGAAGGCCGCGATGAACGACCGCGGCGAGCTCGTTCACCTCATCGACGGCACCGTCGACGTCGCCGGCGCCGGCGTCGTGCCGGCGGCGATCGACGAGAGCCAGGCGCTGGCGGCGGCGATGCGCGAGCACGGACTGCCGGGCACGCCGGCGATCGGCGCCCGCTCGGGCAACGTCGTGAGCTTCGCCGGCGGGGGCGTCTTCTACAGCGAGCCCACGGTCGAGCGGGTCGCGTTCGCCGACGGCGACGCCCTGGTGGCCGGCTTCATGGTCGAGACCTGGACCCTGAAGGGCAACATTCTCCTCCACACGCTGGTCGACGGCCGCGACGGCCACGTCGTGTCGGTCGAGCCCTTGACCGCCTACGACCGCTACAACGTCTTCGCGATCGACCCCGGCAAGACCCCGCAGGCCGTCACCGCCGGCCCCGGCGCCGGCAACACGCAGTCGCCGCAGGGCTGGCTGTCCGGCAACCAGACGACCATCAACATCCACGGCAACAACGTCAGCGCCTACCTCGACCGCGACGCCAACAACACGCCCGACGCGGGCGGCACCGCGGTGACCAGCGGCGACTTCCTGACCGCGGCCAACCTGGCCGCCCAGCCGACCACGGCGGCCAACCGCAACGTGGCCGTGCAGAACCTCTTCTTCCTGACCAACACGCTCCACGACGTCCTCTACAACCACGGCTTCAACGAGGCGGCCGGCAACTTCCAGGTGAATAACTTCGGCAAGGGCGGGGCCGGCAACGACCCGGTGCGGGCCGAGGCCGAGGACGGCAGCGGCACCAACAACGCCAACTTCTCGACCCCGGCCGACGGCTCGTCGGGCCGCATGCAGATGTTCCTGTGGGACGCGCCCGGCAGCGGCGCCTCGGATCACCAGGTGGTCGTCAACTCACCCAGCTCGATCGCCGGGACCCTGTCGGCCAGCGGCGCTCAGTTCGGCCCGGCGTTCACGACGACCGGCATCACGGGCGGCGTCGTCCTGGTCAATGACGGCGCCGGGACCGCCACCGACGGCTGCACCGCGATCCAGAACGCGGTGAGCGGCCGCATCGCCCTCATCGACCGCGGGACCTGCACGTTCGTGGTCAAGGTGACCAACGCGCAGGCGGCCGGCGCGGTGGCGGTCATCGTCGCCAACACCGACGACACGACCATCGCCATGGGTGGCACCACCACCGCGGTCAACATCCCGTCGCTCATGGTCGGGCTGACCAGCGGCGCGCGCCTGCGGTCGGTGGCCAACGTCAACGCCACGGCGCGCCGCGCCCCGGTCGGGAACGTGATGCTCGACGGCGACCTCGACTCCGACGTCGTCTATCACGAGGGCTGCCACGGCCTCAGCCAGCGCATGATCGGCGGCATGAACGGCCGCCTGGCCGGCGCCATCGGCGAGGGCAACAGCGACGTCTGCTCGGTCGTCCTCAACCACGACGACGTGGTCGGCGAGTACGTGGTCGGCGATCCGGCCGGCATCCGCACCGCGCCGTATCACGACTACCCGCGCACGTACGGCGACATCGCCGGCACCGAGGTGCACCTCGACGGCGAGGTGTACGGCGCCATCGGCTGGCGCCTGGTGGAGATCTTCGACCGCGAGGGTCTGTCGACCAGCCTCCTCCTCGACTACCTGGTCGACGGCATGAACTTCACGCCCTCGACGCCGGCGTTCGAGAACATGCGCGACGGCATCTTGCAGTCGGTCGCCAACCGCGGCCTCGGCCACGAATGCCTCATCTGGGAGGCGTTCGCCCAGTACGGCGTCGGCGTCGGAGCCAGCGGCCGCGTGGTGGGTGGCGGCGTGCGCATCACCGAGTCGTTCGCGGTTCCGCCCGAGTGCCAGTAGCGCCGTCCGCCGCGGCCAGGTGACGTGAGCCGCGTCGTGGCGCGGCCGTCCGCTCGACAGGACACGACGGATCGCCCGTGTCCTCGCGTGTGGACGGCCGCGTCCGCCTGCGCTGCGCCGGGAGGTGGCGCGCGTCGCGCAGAAGGTCGGGCGCGCGCGCGACTCCGGTAACGACTCGCGCGCGCCGCCGGATGGTCCCGCGACGCCGGCCGGCCGACACGATGGCGAGGAAGGTCGCGGCCGCCGCGCCCGCGGCCCAGCGCAGACCGACGCGATCGCCCAGCGCGCCGAGGCCGATCGAGCCCAGCGCGTAGCCCGCGCTGAACACCCAGTTGAAGATGCTCGCGACCCGGGCCTGCTGATCGCGCGGCGCCCGCGCCAGACACGCGGTCCTGACCGGCGTCAGGAGCGCCACGTTGCCCGCCCCCATCCAGAACATGAGCGCCAGCGCCAGCGGGTACCAGAAGGACAGCCAGTAGGCCAGGGCGATGACGCCCATCGCGAGCGCCGCGCGCCGGATGAGGCCGGGCGCGCCCCAGCGCTCGAACAGCTCGCCCACGCAGAGCGCGCTGAGGAGCGAGCCGACCCCCTGGGCCACCGGCAGGAGCGCGCCGGCCGACGCTCCGACGTGGAAGACCTGCACGGCGTAGGCGGGCGCGAGCGAGATGAAAGGCGAGATGAGGAGCGCGGTGCCGAACCCCAGCGCCAGCAGCTGGCGGATGCCGCGGTCATCGCGCGACAGGCGCACACCGGCGCGAATGCTCGCCATCAGCCGCTCGGGCACGAGCTTGCCCGGCACCAGATCGATCGACGACACGGCGACCAGGACGGCGGCGAAGCTGAGCGCGTTGCCGGCGAAGGCGCAGGTGGGCCCGCCGATGCCGAGCGCCACCGCCGCCAGCCCGGAGCCGACCACGCGCCCGAGGTTGAACTGGGCCGACGACAGCGCCCGCGCCGAGAACAGCTCGTCGTCGGACACCGCGTCGGCGGTGAGGGCGCTGAACGCCGGGTCGGACAGCGCCTTGCCGCTTCCGGTCAGGAACGCGAGGATCGACGCCGCCCACAGGTCGAGCCGGCCGACGTAGGCCAGGGCGGCGAGCGTCGCGGCCACCGCGAGCTGGAACAGCGTGACCGCGAAGACGTACCGGCGGCGCTCGAAGCGGTCGGCCAGCGCGCCGCCCAGCGGGCTCATCAAGAGGACAGGCAGCTGCGCGAACAGGATCATCGATCCGGTCCACGCCGCCTTGCCGGTGGTCTCGGCCACGTAGAAGCCGAGCGCCACGGTCTCCATCCAGGTGCCGATGTTCGAGACCAGCGAGCCCAACCAGATCCGCCGGTAGTTCCGGTTTGCCAGCGCCCTCAGCGACGCCGAACCAGTGAGCAGCACGGACAGAGCATTCCGCGTCCGCCCGCGATGCAGTAGGCGCAATTTTGCTATGATCCAGATGCACACTCCGCATGACGGCATCGAACCTGGAGGCCTTCGTCGCGGTGGCCGCGCACCTCAAGCTCACCGTGGCCGCGCGCCAGCTGCGCATCTCGCAGCCGGCGCTGTCGCGGCGGATCAAGACGCTGGAGGTCGAGATCGGGGCGCCGCTCCTGGTCCGGACCTCGCGCGGCGTGGCGCTCTCTCCCGCCGGCGAGCGCTTCATCGGCCACGCCCGGCGCGCGCTCGAGGCGCTGCGCAGCGGGGTCGACGAGGTGAAGGAGCTCTCCGGCCAGGCGATCGGCGGCGTCGCTCTCGGCGCCATCCCCAGCGTCGGCACCTATCTCCTGCCGCCGGTGGTCGCGCTCATGCGCAAGGCCTGTCCCGGGGTGACGCTGCGCCTGGCCGAGGGCATCTCCGCCACCCTCGAGGAGCGGGTCGCCCGCGGCGAGCTCGACCTCGCGCTCCTCACGCTGCCCCTGCGGCGGCTCGACCTGGTGGTGCAGAAGCTGTGGGAGGAGCACCTCGTCCTGGTCGTGCCGCGCGGCCACCGGCTCACGCGCCAGCGCCAGCCGATCCCGCTCGCGGCCATCGGCGACGAGCCTCTGCTGGTCTACCCGAGGCTGCCCGACGCCGTCATCGGGGCGGCGTTCGAGCAGGTGGGCGTGGCCCCCAACGTCGTCATCGAGACCGAGAGCGCCGAGAGCCTGCTCCAGATGGTCGGCCGCGGCCTCGGCGTGGCGCTCATGCGGTCGAGCCTCGTGCTCAACCACCCGAAGCCGACCTTCTCGGTGGTGCGCGTCGGCCGCGGCGCGCCGATCCGCCGGGTGGGGCTCGTCCACCGCGGCGACGAGTCGCTGAGCCTGGGCGCGCGCACGCTCAAGCAGCTGATCGTGGCCAACCTGCACGGATGACCGCGCGGCGCGCCGCCGCGGAGGGCGAGGGCGATCGATCAGCGCGCCTGCACCTCGACCTGGTCGGGGTAGGGGATGCGCTCGCTCCCCGCCACGGCCCCGGCGCCGGTCGCGCGCCCGCTCGGCTCCTCCCACTCCTCCTGCCGTCCAAGCGCCGTCAGATCGAGGTAGTAGTAGGCGCCGCCCACGGTCTCGCCGCCGCGCCCGTAGTTCGAGTAGGTGTGGAAGACGCGGTCGCCGTCGCGCAGGAAGCAGCTCAGCCCGGGGAGGTCGAACGGCAGGTCGCCCTTCAGGTAGTAGCCGGTCCCGCGCTTCTCGTGCTCCGCCTTCGAGCGGTAGTTGTAGGCCAGCGGCGGGTGGGACTCGTCGAACGAGACGCCGAAGTCGAAGTTGAAGTCGCCGCCGAACGATGAGTACCAGGGCACCTTCCAGCCCATGCGCTCGCGGAAGGGGGCGATGCGGGCGTACGGCGCGCGCGAGACCAGCGCCAGCGACGTGTCGCGCTGGTGCAGGTGCTGGAGGTGACCGCGCGCGATGTGATCGGCCCAGGCCGAGCAGCTGGGACAGCCGCGGTCGCGCGGCTCGCCCGACTGCCACAGCCACATGAAGTGATAGATGATGAGCTGACGGCGCCCCTCGAACAGGTCGAGCAGGCTGGCCGGGCCGGCGGGTCCCTCGAACCGGTATTGCTCGTCCATCTCGACCATCGGCAGGCGCCGGCGGTCGGCGTTCAGCCGATCGCGCGCCCGCGTGAGGGCCTTCTCCTCTTCCAGGAGCGCCGTGCGGGCCTCGAGCCACTCGGCTCGCGTGGCAATCCTCGGGAGCTCGATCTGGTTTGCTGTCATCGTCGACTCCTTGATCGGGTGAGAGTGGGGCCGGCCCGGCGCGCGCGCCGGACCGCCAGGATGACGAGCGCGATGAGGCTCGCCGCGATGAGCGTCACGCGGAGACCCGACGCCGCCGCCGGCGGCAGGGCGACTCCGGTGAGCAAGGTGAACCAGGCCGCGACGCAGAGGGGACACTTGGGCAGGAGGACCAGGGTCAGGACGGGAGCCAGCCACCCGAGCGCACCCGGCACGCGGCGGAGGATGTGCGCCTCGCCGCCCCGGCCGCAGCCGCCGCATGCCTTCATCCGCGTCCTCATCGTCGTCTTCATCGGCATCCTCATCGGCATCCTCGTCGTCATCGCCTGCTCTTCCGCCTGGGCCGCGCCGGCGGCCGGGCGCGCCCGCCGAACAGGCCATCGACGTAGGCACGCGCGTGCTCGAGGTTGCGGACGATCATCCCGGGGTCCTGGCGCGCCTTCGCGATCAGCATCGAGCCCTGCCAGACGCTGTTGAGCAGCGAGGCCACCTCCTCGGAGTCGAAGTCGGAGGCCGGCCGCTGCGCGGCCCTTGCCTCGTCGAGGAGCTGGCGGACGAAGGTGGTCCAGCTGTCCAGGTGGCGGCCGCACGCCTCGCGCAGCGCCGGGTTCGCGGTCGCCTTCTCCTGCGCGACGATGCCGACGACGCAGGTGACCGGGGGCGGGAGGTCGCGCACGAACCCGATCAGGATGTCGATGAAGCGGTGGAAGGGATCGAGTGCATGGCGCGCGGGCCCGCGCCTGGCCTCGATGAAGGCGCTCATGCCGAAGTCGGCCCAGTCGGCGAGGATCGCCTCGCCGAGCCGGTCCTTGGACTCGAAGTGGTGGAAGAAGGCGCCCTTGGTCACGCCCGCGTCGCGGCAGATCTGGTCCACGCCGGTGGCCGAGTAGCCCTGGCGGAGGACGAGGTCGCGCGCCGCGGCCACCATCCGCTGGCGGGTCGCCTCCGGATCGCGGCCGCGCGGCGCGTTCCTCGCGGCGGCGGCGGGGGCGGTCGCGGTCGTGGGTGTCGCCGTCGTGGCCGTCGTGGCCGTCCTGGCTGTCGTGGCTGTCCGTGGCGTCCTGGGCATCGCGTTCATACCAACCGGTCGGTTCGTTCCGCTCGCCGGTACTACACCCCGTGAGGGCCCACGCGTCAAGCCGCTTTCTGCCACCGGCGTGACGCGATGACTTCGCACCGTGAGCCGCGTGCAACAGGGCAGGCGCCCGCGTCCCGGGAGGCGCTCCGAGCTTTCAATCATTCATCACGGTGCGGGGACTGGCGCGGCCCTTGCTCTGCGATCGCCCGTGGCTGACCCCGGACCCGCCGAAGACATGCGCGCCGCGATCGCGGCCCTGACAGCCCGCGTCGAGCAGCTCGAAGCAGCCGCGCGCGCGGGCACCTCTCCACTCCGCCCGGCCGCGAAGCCGCGCCGGCTGCCGCCGCGCGACGCGCGCGCGGTCGAGTCACGGCTGGGCGGCTACTGGGCCTCTCGCCTCGGAATCGTCAGCCTGGTCACGGGCCTGGCGTTCTTCGTCGCGCACGGCTTCGACCGCATGGGGCCATTTCTGCGCGCGGCGACCGGCTACGCCATCGGGATCGCGCTCGCCGCGTTCGGGCGCTGGGTCATGCGCCGCTATCAGGCGCTGGGCCGCATCCTGGTCGCCGGCGGCCTCGGCGTCGCCTACTACACGACGTATGCGATCCATCACGTCCCCGCGGTTCGCCTGATCGAGAGCCCCGAGCTGGCCTTCGTCCTCCTGGCCGGCTCGGTCCTCGCCATCATCGTCGTGGCGCAGAGGATGCGCTCGGAGACGGTCGCGGGGCTGGCGCTGTTCCTCGGCCTGCACACCGGCATGGTCAGCGAGGTCGGCGTGTTCACCCTGGGCTCGGGCTGCCTCCTGGCTGCCGGCGCCGCCTTCTTCATGGCCAGGAACCGCTGGGTCATCGTCCCGCTGTCGACCCTGGTCGCCGTCTACTCGACGCTGGTGACCTGGCTCCTCGGCAATCCGCTCGTGTCCGCCGCCGGCATCGTCCACCCGCCCGGTCACCTGGCCACGTCGCTCGGCTTCATCGCCCTCTACTACGCGACGTTCTCGGTGGCGGTCGCGCTCACGCCGGCAGCGCTGCCGCGCGCGGCGGGCGCCGCGTTCGGCATGCTCAACTGGGCCGGCGCCGCGCTGGTCTCGTTCTACGAGATCACCCACCACCGCGCCGGCGGCCTCGATCTGGTCTTCGCGGCGCTGGCCGCGACCTCGCTCGCGCTCGCCGGCGTGACATTCTGGCGGCTCGGCCGGCACGCGCTGGTCTTTCATGTCCACCTGGCGCTCGCTGCGATCAGCATCGCGCTCTCGGCCTGGTCGGCGCTCGGCGGCGCGTGGCTCATCCTGTCGCTGTGCGCGCTGGGCGCCGCCGCCGCCGCGCTCGCTCGCCCGCTCCAGTCGGGCCCGCTCCGGGCCGCGAGCGCCGCCATCCTCGCCGTCGCCTTCGCCGATCACCTGGCCACCGGCCCCGGCCGCGTGCTCGTCGGCCTCGCGGTCGCCGCCGCCGTCGTGGTCCACGAGCGCCTCGCGCCGGCCGGCGATCGCGTCGGCCGCATCGCCGCGGCCTGCGGGCTCGCCGCCGTCGCGCTGGCCGCCGCCGCCACGACGGTGCCCTCGTCGCTGGTCACGGCGACCTGGATCGGCGCGGCCGCGGCGATCTTCCTGCTCGGCCTCGGGCTCGACGCCATCCACTACCGGCTGGTCGCGCTCGGCGTCTGCGCGCTCGCCTTCGCCCGCCTGTTCTTCCACGACCTGGCCGCGCTCTCGGCGGGCTATCGCATCGCCTCGTTCCTGATCGCGGGCGCCATCCTGCTCGGCGTCTCCTTCATCTACATGCGCGGCCACGGCCACGGCCACGATCGCGGCCGCGACCGCGACCCCGACCCCGACCGAGATCGAGACCACGACCACGACCCCGACCGCGACCCCGACCGCGACGGGGAGGCCAGCCCCGACCCCGGCGCGCCCGCCTGAGCCTCGCCAGGCATCCCCCTTGCACAGCGGCGGACCATGCGTCTCCCGCCGTGGATGATCCCGGTGCCGGTGCGACCGTCACGCTTCGTGCCGCTCGCGCCCGAGCACGCCCGCTTCAACGTCGAGACGTTCCTCGGGGCGCTCGGCCCGTTCGGCGCGCACGACGGGAAGAGCCCGCCGCCCGACGTCCTCCACTGCGATCTCCAGGACAACCCCGACATCACCTTCCGCGGGAGACTCGGTTCGGGACGCACCGGCGTCTACCGCGGAAAGTACCTGAAGGGCGTCGGGCGCACGCCCCTGGCCGGAAACTGGGCCGACTCCGGCGACCTCTTCCATCACACCGGCCACTTCCGCGCCAGCGGAGCGATCCGCGAGTACCTGGTGAGCGTGTACCTCGAGGCCAGAGGGTGCGGCGACGCCATCAATCCCTGCGAGGGCGTCCTGCTCGCGCCGCGCGCCCGCGAGCTCGGCGCCTACCTCGCCGATCGCGCGCCCGAGGAGGACGGACCCCACCCGTGGCGCGGCGATCTCTCCCTCCAGGCCCTGACGATCAAGGCGGCCGACTTCACGCGCTTCTCGAACCTCGTCTGGCTCGCCAACCACCTCGACTTCCATCGAACGCGCGGCGAGGCGACGACCACGTTCACGCGCTTCCTGGTCGAGCTCGTCGCCGCCCTCGATCCGGGCCGGACTCCCGACGAGACCACGCCCGAGTCGATCGCCGGCGCGTTCCTGCGCTCGGTCGATCGCGGGCTCGACTCCCTCCATCGATTCTGGCGCCTCGGCGTGTCGTGGGCGTCTCTCCACAACAACTTCGCCGTCGACGGGCGCTTCCTCGACCTCGAGGCGCCGGTCATCCTGGGCGCGCCGCTGCTCGGGATCCTCGAGGCCGCCCCGTGCCGCGAGCTCCGCCTGCCTCACCGGCAGACCTTCAGCGGCCTCTTCGAGCCGCTCGGCTTCATCCTCAACATGCGCATGATCGCGTGGAGCCTGCGCACCCGCTTCGAGGCCATCGCGGCGGCCGGGCCGCCGGTCGCCCGCGGCGAGCGCGAGTTCGCCGGCGCGGTCGCCAGGGCCCTGGCCGCCGCCCTGCGCGGCCACGTGCTGACCTCGCGCCGGGCGCTCGAGGAGCTCTTGCTCGGCTGGGTGGATGCCGCCGTCCCGCTCCGGCGCGGGGAGCGGCGGGCGCTGCGCGAGGCGATCGCCACCGCCTGCCGCGCGCACCTCGGCGAGGGCGCGGGCGAGGGCGCGCCGGTCCTCCTCCCGGTCCGGCCGGTGGCGGCCCGGCTGGCCCGCGTGGACACGTTCATCGTGCCGCATGTCTTCGACTTCCTGGGCCCCGAGCACACCGCGACGATCACCGATGACGCTCGCCTGGTGAACGATCTCGTCGCGGCGCTCGACCAGGTAGGCGACCTCGACGAGCTGCTC
>Ga0126377_10003405_pt1 | contig 11265 bp, 10 predicted proteins | sample PanSoiMetPlot_22_FD_92647 | JGI IMG/M metagenome (GOLD analysis project Ga0126377, IMG submission 92647) | Tropical forest soil microbial communities from Panama - MetaG Plot_22 | ecosystem: Environmental > Terrestrial > Soil > Tropical forest > Bulk soil | place: Panama | collected 2016-02-17
CGCCGCCGCGGTGGTCGGCTACGATCACGAGACCGGGTTCGGTCTGTTGCGGGCGATCATGCCGCTCAACGTGCATGCGCTGCCGCTCGGCCGGTCGGCCGACCTCAAGGAGCAGCAGCCGGTCATGGTCGCGGGCTATGGCGGTCCCGACCGTCTTGCACCCGCGCTCGTCGTGTCGAAGCGCGAGTTCGCCGGCAGCTGGGAGTATCTCCTCGACGAGGCGATCTTCACCGCGCCGCCCTATCCGGCCTGGAGCGGGGCGGCCTTGATCGACCATCTCGGCAAGCTGGTCGGCGTCGGCTCGCTCGTGGTCGGCGACGTCAGCGGCCACGGCGACGGGCCGGGCAACATGTTCGTGCCGATCGACCGTCTGCCCCCGATTCTCGCCGATCTGATCGCGGACGGACGCGCGTCCGGGCCGGGCCGGCCCTGGATCGGCGTGACGACGCACGAAGCGGGTGGCAGGCTGGTGGTCGTCTCGGTCGCCGAGGGGGGCCCGGGCGAGAGGGCCGGCGTGCGCCACGGGGATGTCATCGTCGGCGTCGGCGGCGCCGCGCTCAAGGACATGGCCGACTTCTACCGCAAGATCTATTCACGCGGCGTGGCCGGCGTGACGATTCCGCTCGACGTGCGGCGCAACGACGAACAGCAGCATTTCGACGTGAAGTCGATGAACCGGCTCGATCACCTGCGCCTGAGGTCGACCTATTGAGGCTGGCGGCGCCCGGCGCAGCCCGCCTGACGCAGGCAAGGGGAGGCTCGTCCGGTCTGTCGACGTGGTATTGTGTGTGGCGCCCCGCTGCTTACATTATATAGTGTCGAGAGGAGACACGCCGTGGCCAAAGTCATCGTCCGCGATCTCAATGCCGAACCAAGGCCGGCGAAGACGAACGGGCACGCCAAGGCCAAGCGGGCGGTGCCGACGAAGCGCGTGCAGACCGACGATGGCCGGTTGACGCGGATCTTTTCCCTCGATGCCGAGAGTGAGACGTTCGGAAGCGATTTGCGATACACATTCGGGCGAAACGTCGCCAAGGCGCGCCGCGAGAACAAAATGAAGTTCGGTGCGCCGGATCGTGTCCTCCGCAAGGATTGAGGCGCCGCGCTTCTGGATCGTCGCCGGCCCGAACGGATCCGGCAAAAGCAGCCTTTACGATCAGACGAACATCGAGTCCTTCGGCCGGTCGGTCTGGATCATCAATCCTGACTTGCTGGCCGCGCGCATCCGTTCGGTGGAGTCGCTCGAGCCCGACGCCGCCAATCTCGAGGCGGTTCGTCGCATCGAGGCGTGGCTCGACGCGTCGATCCAGGCGCACCAGACCGTCGGCGTGGAAACCGTCCTGTCCACCCCCAAATATCGCCGCCTCGTCAGCGCGGCCAAGTCGCGGAAATTCGAGATCAACCTCATCTACCTCCTCCTGCAATCGCCGGCGCTGTGCGTCGAGCGGGTACGGCTGCGCGTCGCCAAGGGCGGCCACGATGTGCCGACGCAGAAGATCATCGATCGCTGGCAGCGCTCCTTGGATCAGCTTCCGTGGTACCTGGAACAGGCCGATCGCGCCTGGCTGTTCGACAATTCCGGTGCGACGCCCCGGGTGATGGGGCAGAAGGAGAAAGGAACGATATTCCTCGATCCGGATGCGCTCCCGGAAATCAAGAAGGTGGCGGCGCTCATTCGAACCGGATAGCGTTGCTGGATGTCGCTCGAGGCGCATCTGCGCCGAGGGCGAGGCGAGGGGAGCGATGACGGGACCACGTTTCAAGCCGCTGTCAGCGGAGCAGATGACTGCCGAGCAGAAGCGCGTCGCGCAGGCGCTCGCCACGGGACCGCGCGGCGGCGTGCGCGGCCCCTTCCCGGCGCTGTTGCGCGTGCCTGCGCTCGCCGATCGGGTGCGTGCACTCGGCGATTGCGTGCGGTTCGAGAGTTCACTGCCGGCGCATTTGCGCGAGCTCGCGATCCTGGTGGTCGCGCGATTCTGGACCGCGCAATACGAATGGTACGCCCATCGCGAGCACGCGCTGAAGGCCGGCATTGACCCGAGCGTGCCGGAGGCGATCGCAGAGGGCGAGCGGCCGCCCCGGCTCTCTGCCGACGAGACGCTGGTCTACGATTTCTGCACCGAGCTGTTGCACGCGCGCGACGTCAGCGACCGGACCTTCGCGGCTGCCGTCGAGCGCTTCGGCGAGACGACGGTGCTCGAACTCGTCGGTCTCGCGGCCTATTACAGCTTCGTGTCGCTCGTTCTCAACGTCAACCGCACGCCGATCCCGGACGGCGCGCCGCCGTTGCGCGCGCTTGCCCGGACCTGACGGTCAGTGCTTGTGGTGGTGGTGGCGGGATGAGCGGTGATGTCCGCCGCCGCCGGCGACCACGGTGCGGCAATCCCTGCTCAGGCTGCGCGCGTTGCGGCGCAGGCAGGCGCCGACCTTGGCGCGGTCGGGAATGAGGTCGTTGCACAACCGGAAGGCATCGTCCTTGCAGGCCTGCTCGGGATTGATTCTTGATGCGGGCGCGGCGGTCGCGACCGCGAGACCAAGCAGCATGCCGGCCGCCGCCAGTGCCGCGGTCGCCGCGTAACGGTTCAATCCAAGTCTAATCATCTCAAAATCCTTCGTTTTCTGCGATCTGGGGGCCATCCGGGCGGGCATTGTGCAAATCGCGGCTCCGGTCGCAACCCGGCGCGGCGACATCCCTGAGACAACGGCGGGAGGCGCCAACCGGTTGCGCAAAGATCGCGTTCAGCTGTCCGGAACCCGGGGCCATCGGCCGGCCGGAGCGATCATTTCGCCTTGGCGGCGTCGCTCGTGAGGTCCAGAGGCGGCCCGATTTTCGTCGGCTTCTTTTTTTCCGCGGACGTCTTCGCCGCCTTCTTTTCCGCCTTTGCGTTCGCGGCGGGCGGCGATTCAGGCGGGGGCGGCTCCTGCTCGGCCTCGGTCACGCCGAAGACTTCGGCGCAGGCGGGGCTGAGATTGAGCCGCTGGCGCTTGAGGCAGGCGACGATCTCCGGAATATCCGGAATGGCGTCGTTGCACAGCCGCATCACGTCGGGAGTGCATGCCTCCCGCTCCTTCGCGTCGACGGCGCTCGGAACCCGGTCCGGATCGTAGTTCTGGGCAAGCACAGGTGCGGCGCAGACAACAAGCCCCGCCGCCAGGCAGAGCGCCGGCACGACATTCGACCGCATGCGATCCGATACTCCCCGGTCTCGCGCGAGGATCGCGGCGCTACGCCGTTCCGCGCGGGGCCAACCCCAGCCTGCGGAAAATCTTACGATGGATCGCGACGGGCCGTCATCACGAATTCCGACAAACCGCCCAGATCACCCTGACGGGCGAGGAATCAGTAGCGGTTGGCGATCGGAAGTTCCTCGGCCGGGAACAGCGTGATGACGCGGCAGCCCTTGTCGGTGACGACGACCTCCTCCTCGATGCGGGCCGCCGAGTACCCGTCCTTGGCCGGGCAGTAGGTCTCGAGCGCGAACACCATGCCTTCCTTGATCTCGGTCGGATGCGTCATCGAGATCACGCGCGAGATGATCGGCCGCTCGTGCAGCGCGAGGCCGAGGCCGTGGCCGAACTGCAGGCCGAAGGCCGACATCTCGTCCGGGAAGCCGAATTCCTCCGCCTTCGGCCACACGCTGCACACCTTGTCGGTGGACACGCCCGGCTTGATCAGCGCGATCGCGTTGTCGAGCCACTCGCGCGCCTTCTTGTAGGCGTCGTGCTGGCCCGGCGTGGCGCGCCCGACGTTGAACGTGCGGTAGTAGCAGGTGCGATAGCCCATGAAGCTCTGCAGGATATCGAAGAACGCCTGGTCGCCGGGCCGCAGCATGCGGTCGGTGAAGTTGTGCGGATGCGGATTGCAGCGCTCGCCCGAGATCGCGTTGATCGCCTCGACGTCGTCGGAGCCGTTGCGATAGAGGAACTCGTTGACCTGGGCGACGATGTCGTTCTCGCGCACGCCCGGCTTGAGCTCCTCGTTGATCAGATGATAGGCGCCGTCCACCATCGCGGCGGCGCGGTTCAAGAGCGCGATCTCGTCCATCGACTTGATCTCGCGCGCCTCCAGCATGACCTGCTGGCCGTCCTGCACATTGAGCCCGGCCTTCTGCAGCTCGAACATCATCGGCGGTTCGATGATGTCGACCCCGATCGGCATGTCGGCGACGCCCGCATCCCGGATGAGCGAGGCGATCTCCTCGGCGTGGCGCTTCATCAGTCCGAACGAGGGGTTGACGGTGCCGCGCAGGCCGATCAGCCCCGCCTTGCAGTTTTCCGGCGCGAGCCACGGCGTATAGAGCTTGTGATGGACCGCGGCGGAGCCGAAATCCCACAGGATCGGCTCGCCCGTGCGGGTGAGCAGCGCCCAGCGGCACAGCTTGTCACGCTCCCATTCGCCGATCTTGGTCGACGTGACGTAGCGGATGTTGTTGACGTCGAAGACCAGGAGCGCGCCGAGCTCGGATTTCTCCAGCGCCTGCTTGACGCGCGAGAGCCGGTAGCGGTGCAGGCGGCGATAATCGACGCGCTCCTCGAAATCGACCCCCATGGTGCCGAGCGCCGGCAGCGCGCGGCCCCAGTTGAAGCGCGGATTGATGTCCTCGGCGCGGATTTCTTGGGCACGTGTATCCATGGCGGGTCTCCTCTTGATCGTTATTGCGAGTGAAGCGAAGCAATCTCGCTCCACTTGTCACTCGGGTCCCTGTGGCGGAGATTGCCTCGTCGCGCTTCGCGCTCCTCGCAATGACGCGTTACTCGGCGGCCGCGCGCGCCGGGTTGGCGCCGGCCGATACCAGGTAGTCCATCGCGGCCTGCACGCCGCCCTTCTTGTGCGGCACGCCGGCGAGCGCCAGCGCCATCTCGGTGCCGGCGAGCGCGCCCATCATCATCAGCTCGTTGGTGTCGCCAAGATGGCCGATGCGGAACATCTTGCCCGCGAACGGTCCGAAGCTCGCGCCATATGAGATGTTGAAATGCTCGAGCGCCAGCGCCCGGAAGGCGTCGCCGTCGTGGCCCTCCGGCATCAACACCCCCGTGACGGTGGGCGAATAATACTTCGGATCGCGGCACACGGTCTCGAGACCCCACGCCTTGACGGCGCGGCGCGTCGCCTCGGCGAGCCGATGATGGCGCGCAAACACGTTCTCGAGGCCCTCCTCGTGCAGCATCTCGATCGCGACCGCGAGGCCCTGCAGCATTTGCGTGGCCGGCGTGTACGGGAAGAAGCCCTGCTTGTTCATGGTGAGCATGTCGTCCCACGCCCAGAACGACTTGGTGAGCTTCGAGGTCTTCGCCGCCGCCAGCGCCTTGTCGCTGATCGCGTTGAACGACATGCCGGGCGGCAGCATCAGGCCCTTCTGGGCGCCGCCGACCGTGACGTCGACACCCCAGTCGTCATGACGGTAGTCGGTCGAGGCGAGCGACGAGATGGTGTCGACCATGAACAGCGCCGGATGGCCGGCGCGGTCGATCGCCTTGCGAATCTCGGCGATCGGCGAGAGGCAGCCGGTCGCGGTCTCGTTGTGCAGCACGCAGACCGCCTTGATCTCGTGCTTCTTGTCCTCCTTGAGCCGCGCCTCGATCACGGCCGGGTCGGCGCCGATCCGCCAGTCGGTCTTGATGAACTCAGGCACCAGCCCGAGCTTCTCCGCCATGGTCTTCCACTGGGTGGCGAACTGGCCGGTCTCGACCATCAGCACCTTGTCGCCGGGCGAGAGGGTATTGACCAGCGAGGCCTCCCAGGCGCCGGTGCCGGTCGCCGTATAGATGATGACCGGGTTGGTGGTCTTGAAAATGGTCTTGATGCCGTCGAGGCAGCGGCGGGCGAGCTTGGCGAATTCCGGACCCCGGTGGTCGATGATCGGGGTGTCCATGGCCCGAAGGATGCGGTCCGGCAGCGGCGTCGGCCCGGGAATATGCAGGAAGTGGCGGCCGGTGCTGCGCGATGAGTTCTTGGACATGATTTTCCTTCGATTTTCGGTGTCGGAAACACGGCCGGAAGGAGCGGCTGAACGTGTAAACGGCTCGCGGCCCGGCGGCTTGTCGCCATGAATGACGAATGCGAATGTCAGTCAAGCCTATTCGGGGCGGGCTTCGGCCCATCCGGGCCCCGGTCGGCGCCAAGGATAACGATTGATGTCTGCCACGCTGATGCCGGGGCTCGAACGCCGGCTCAAGGCCGAGATCTCGGGCGAGGTCGGATTCGACCGGTTCACCCGCGGCCGCTACGCCACCGACGCCTCCCACTACCAGATCATGCCGCTCGGCGTCGTTATGCCGCGCACGGTCGCGGATGCCGGGCGCGCGATGACGCTCGCGCGCGAGGAAGGCGTGAGCGTGCTCGCGCGCGGCGGCGGCACCTCGCAGAGCGGCCAGACCGTCAATCGCTCGCTGGTGGTCGACTGCTCGAAATACTTGAACCGCGTGCTCGATCTCGACGTCGCGGGCCGGCGCTGCGCGGTCGAGCCCGGCATCGTGCTCGATGATCTCAATCGCGCGCTCAAGCCGCATGGGCTGTGGTTTCCGGTCGACGTCTCGACCGCCTCGCGCGCCACCATCGGCGGCATGGTCGGCAACAACTCGTGCGGCGCGCGTTCGCTGCGCTACGGCAATACGCGCGAGAACGTGACCGCGATCGACGCCATTCTGGCCGATGGCCGCACGAGCCGTTTCGGGCCGGCGGCGCGCGATCTCTCGGATGTGGCGCCGACGCTGCGCCCGCTCGCCGCCGAGCTCCTGGCGATCGGCGCGCGCGAGGCCGACGAGATCGAGGCGCGCTTCCCCAAGGTGCAGCGCCGGGTCGGCGGCTACAATCTCGATGCGCTGCTGCCCGGCCGCAACGACCTCAATCTCGCGCATATTCTTGTGGGCTCCGAGGGCACGCTCGGCTTCTCGACCCGGATCGAGCTGAAGCTGTCGCCGCTGCTCGGCCGGCGTGCGGTCGGCGCCTGTCATTTCGGCGGCTTCTACGACGCAATGGAAGCGGCGCAGCACATCGTCAAGCTCGCGCCGATCGCGGTCGAGCTGGTCGACCGCACCATGATCGCGCTCGCGCGCGACATCGCGATCTTTCGCCCGACCGTGGAGCAGTTCGTGCGCGGCGATCCCGATGCCGTGCTGCTGGTCGAGTTCGCCGATGACGACTGGGACGAGAACCTGCGCCGCCTGAAGCGGCTCGCGGCGCTCATGGGCGACCTCGGTTTCGCCTGGGGCAAGGAGGGCGCGCAGCGCGGCGGCGTCGTCGAGGTGCTCGACCCCAAGCTGCAGGGCGCGATCACCGAGGTGCGGACGGCCGGCCTCAACATCATGATGTCGATGAAGGAGGAGGGAAAGCCGATCTCCTTCGTTGAGGACTGCGCGGTGCCGCTTGCGCATCTCGCCGACTACACCGCGCGGCTCACCGAGGTGTTCGAAAAGCACGGTACGCGCGGGACCTGGTATGCGCATGCTTCGGTCGGCTGTCTGCACGTGCGGCCGGTGCTCAACCTGCGGCTCGACAAGGACAAGGCTGCCATGCGCGCGATCGCCGAGGAGGCCTTCGCGATGGTGCGCGACTACAAGGGCTCGCATTCGGGCGAGCACGGCGACGGCATCGTGCGCTCGGAGTTTCACGAGATGATGTTCGGGTCGCGGCTCGTGCGCGCCTTCGAACATGTGAAGGATCGCTTCGATCCCACCGGGCTGCTCAACCCCGGCAAGATCGTGCGCGCCCCGAAATTCGACGATCGCGCCAATTTCCGCTACGGGCCCGGGTATCACGGTGAGCCGATGGCGATGGCGCTCGACTGGTCGGCCTATCCTGGCGCCGGCGGCGGTTTCCAGGGCGCGGTCGAGATGTGCAACAACAACGGCGCCTGCCGTGCGCTCGCCGGCGGCGTGATGTGCCCGTCCTACCGGGTCACGCGCGAGGAGCGTGACGTCACGCGCGGGCGCGCCAACACATTGCGGCTTGCCATCACTGGCCAGCTCGGGCCCGACGCCTTCACGTCCGACGAGATGGCGGAGACGCTCAGGCTGTGCGTTTCCTGCAAGGCGTGCCGGCGCGAATGTCCGACCGGCGTCGACATGGCGCGCATGAAGGTCGAAGTGCTGTCGGCGCGGGTCGAGAAATACGGGCTGTCGCTGCACGACCGGCTGGTCGGCTACCTGCCGCGCTACGCGCCTTATGCGGCGAGGCTCTCCTGGCTCCTCAATCTGCGCAACGCGCTGCCGGGCGCCGCCGTGCTGTCGGAGGCGGTCGCGGGATTCTCGGCGCGCCGCACGCTGCCGCGCTGGCGCAGTGATTGGTTCAAAGATTCCGAGTTTCACTCCCTCCCCCGCCGTGCCGGGGAGGGTGGGGAGGAGGAAGCCGCGCGCAATGAGGCGGCTACACTTGCGCCCTCCCGATCGCGCGACGCGCGTTCATGCTCCCCCGTTAGCGGGGGAGGCGAAAAGGACGTCGTGCTCTTCGCCGACACCTTCAACCGCTATTTCGAGCGTGAGAACCTCGACGCCGCGCTCGCGGTGCTCGTCGCCGCGGGCTATCGCGTGCATGTCGCGACGCCGGCCGATGGCGCGGCGCGTCCGCTGTGCTGCGGGCGCACCTTCCTCTCCATCGGTCGGGTCGACGAAGCCCGAAAGGAGTCGGAGCGCACGCTGGCGGCGCTCGCGCCGTTCGCGGCGCGCGGCGTTCCCGTCGTCGGCCTCGAGCCGAGCTGCATCCTGGGTTTCCGCGACGAGATCCCGGCGATCGTCAAAGACGAGCGGGCGGACGCGCTCGCCGCCAACGCGCTGCTGCTCGAGGAATTCTTGGCGCGCGAGGCCAAGGCCGGCAGGCTTGCGCTGCCGCTCGCGCCGCTCGCCAAGCGTGCGGTGGTGCACGGCCATTGCCACCAGAAATCCTTCGACGCGCTCGCGCCGGTCGAGACGGTGCTCAAGCTGGTTCCAGGCCTTGCGGTCGATACCATCGAGTCGAGCTGCTGCGGCATGGCGGGGGCGTTCGGCTATGCGGCCGACACCATCGATGCGTCGCTCGCCATGGGCGAGCTGTCGCTGCTTCCCGCCGTACGCAAGGCGCCGGACGACGCCATCGTCGTCGCCGACGGCACCTCTTGCCGCCATCAGATCCACGACGGAACCGGGCGCGAGGCGATGCATGTCGCGCGCGTGCTGGAAGCAAGCCTGCTGGCCGGCAAGGTGCGGGTTCGCGGGGCGGACTGACCCAACGGCCGAACACCAAATACCCAATTTGTCGCGGGTGGTCGGGGCGCGAATCCGCTTGAACGGCGGGCGCAAAACCGCAAAATGCCCGGCTAACAAAGGAATGCCACAACAACCAACGTTGCCGCGCGTCGCGCGCGGACGACCGGGGAGAGCGCCATGCCCAATTTGTCCAAGAGCCTTTGCGTCGGCATGCTGGTCTGCGCGCTCGCGCCAGTGTCGGCGGTCGCATGGGAGCCGTCGAAGCCGGTCGAGATCGTGGTCGCGGCGGGCGCCGGCGGCGCGTCCGATCAGATGGCACGCATGCTGCAGGCGGCGGTGCAGAAGAACAACTTGATGAAGCAGCCGATGGTGGTCTCGCTCAAGGGCGGGGCGTCGGGCGCCGAAGCGCTCATGTACATGAAGTCGAGCGAAGGCGATCCCAACAAGTTCATCATCGCGTATTCGCTGATCTACACGTTGCCGCTGTCGGTGAAGCTGCCGTTCGACTGGCGCGATCTCACGCCTGCTGCGGTCCTGGCGTTCGACCAGTTCGTGCTGTGGGACAACGTCCAGCTCCCCTACACGTCGGTGAAGGACTTCGTTGCGGCCGCGAAGGCCGCCAGTCCGCCGTTCAAGATGGGCGGCACCGGGTCGAAGCGTGAGGATCAGATCCTCACGGTCTTCATCGAGAAGCGCACCGGCTCGAAATTCCTCTATCTGCCCTACAAGTCGGGCGGCGATGCCGCGACCCAGCTGGTCGGCAACCACACCCAGTCGAACGTCAACAACCCGTCGGAGAACCTCGAAGTGTGGCGCGCCGGACAGGTGCGCGCGCTGTGCGTGTTCGACAGCGCCAGGATCGAGTACAAGGCCAAGGTTACCGATACCCAGTCGTGGAACGACATCCCGACCTGCAAGGAGGAGGGGCTCGACGTCGAGTACACCATGCTGCGCGGCATGTTCCTGCCGCCGAAGGCGACGCCCGACCAGGTCGCGTTCTATGTCGACCTGTTCAAGAAGATCACGCAGACGCCGGAATACAAGGACTACATGGAGAAGCAGGCGCTCAAGCCCGTCTTCTACACCGGCGACGAGATGGTGAAATTCCTCGAGAAGGACGAAGCCCTGCACAAGCAGCTCATGACCGAGGCGGGCTTCGTCGCGCACTAGACTACTCACTGTGCATTGTCGTTGTTGACCTCAAACCGTAGGGTGGGCAAAGCGAAGCGTCCCCACCATCGCGTGGGCACGGCGCTTTCGCGCCTTTGCCCACCCTACATCGCCCGATCGGTAGCTGGATGAGCGCAGACGCTTCCGACGCCAACACGTCCTCCCGCCCCGTGGTCGGCATGCGCACCATGGATATCGTGGTCTCGCTGCTGCTGCTCGGGCTTGCGGTGCTGCTCGGCTGGGACAGCTGGCGTATCGGCATGTCATGGGCGGACGACGGCCCGCAGGCCGGGTATTTCCCGTTCTATCTCTCGCTGATGATGGGCGCCGCCAGCGTCTACGGCCTGGTGCGCGCCGCGCTCAGCCGCGCGGCCGACCACCCGTTCGTGCTGCGCGAGCCGTTCGGCCGGGTCCTGCAGGTGCTCGTGCCGACCCTGCTGTTCTGCATCCTCACGCAGATTCTCGGGATCTACGTCGCGAGCTTCCTGCTGATCGCCGGCTTCATGTGGTGGATCGGACGCATCCCGGTGTGGATCTCGCTTCTCACCGCCTTCCTGTTCTCGGCCGCGATGTTCGTCACCTTCGAGATCGCGTTCGACGTCATCATGCCGAAAGGGCCGCTCGAGGCGGCCTTTGGATACTGATCATGGAAGCCTTCCAGCTGCTCCTTCAAGGCTTTCACGTGCTGCTCACCGCGGACAAGCTCGCCCTGATGATGCTCGGCCTCGTGCTCGGCGTCTTCGTCGGCGTGCTGCCCGGGCTCGGCGGCCCCAATGGGGTCGCGATCCTGCTGCCGCTCACCTTCAGCATGGATCCGACCTCGGCGATCGTGATGCTGTCGTGCATCTACTGGGGCGCGCTGTTCGGCGGCGCCATCACGTCGATCCTGTTCAACATCCCGGGCGAGGCGTGGTC
>Ga0126377_10003406_pt1 | contig 11265 bp, 8 predicted proteins | sample PanSoiMetPlot_22_FD_92647 | JGI IMG/M metagenome (GOLD analysis project Ga0126377, IMG submission 92647) | Tropical forest soil microbial communities from Panama - MetaG Plot_22 | ecosystem: Environmental > Terrestrial > Soil > Tropical forest > Bulk soil | place: Panama | collected 2016-02-17
CAAAATCTCTGTGCTCTCCGTGGCTCAGCGGCCGATGACTTTGCGCCCCACGTCAGGGAAGTCCGTGAAGATCCCGTCAACCCCGAGATCCCGGAACTGCCGGAACTCGGCCTCGAAATCGCCGTTGTAGGTTGGCGACAGGAACGTCGGCTCCTTGCGAAGGGTCCACACGTGGACCAGGAGTCCGGCGGCGTGCGCGCGCGAGATGATGTCGGTTGGCGGCAGCAGGCGCCGGTTGGGCCCGGCCGGGATCACGAGCCGCGTGTTGAGCCCTACGCCGTCGGCATAACTGGCGATGTCGCGAAGTCTGGTGTCGTCCAGCGGTTGTGGCTGAGGACTATCGAGCAGCAGGATGAGGCGCACCGTAGTCTGGTGCCGTAATGCGCGCAGGTTCTCTGTTTCGAACGACTGGATGAACACCGGCGATTCGCGGGTGTTCCAGCCGTGCGCCTGCAACGACGCGAGCAGATGCTCCTCGAGCGGCCGGCCGATCGTACGGAAATACGTCGGGTGCTTCGTCTCGGGATAGATGCCGATCGTGCGTCCGGTCTCGCGTCCCCGGCGCTGGGCGAACTCGATCACCTCGTCGAACGTCGGGATGTCGAACTGTCCGTCGAATGTGTGCGATCGGAATTCCAGGCGCTCCCGGGCGCGCAGCGTCTTGATCTCGGCGAGCGTGAAGTCCTCGGTGAACCAGCCGGTCACCGTCTGCCCGTCGATCGTCGCCGTCCGCCTGCGATCGGGGAACTTCGCCGTCACGTCTGTCGTGCCGCCGATCTCGTTCTCGTGCCGCGCGATGAGCACGCCGTCCTTGGTCGACACGAGATCGGGTTCGATGTAATCGGCACCCATCTCGATCGCGAGACGGTACGACTCGATCGTGTGCTCCGGCCTGTGGCCGGAGGCCCCGCGATGGCCGATGATGATCGGATGCATGGCTGCCGGAAGCGGTGCCCCCGCGAGGGAGGCACCGGCGGCGATCAGTGCGACGGCGACGAACGTTCTTACCACAGGACCTTCATCCCGAGCTGCATCTGACGCGGATCATACGTGGAGGTGATGGTGCCGAACGCAGCGGAGCTGCGATTGCCGTTGGGGGCCGTGAAGTTGGCCCGGTTGAACAGGTTGAAGGTTTCGAAGCGGAACTCGAGTCGCGATGTGCCGGCGAGCGCCACGGTCTTGACTGCGGCAAAGTCGAACGTCCAGTAGGCGGGCCCGCGGACGTTGTTGCGTGGCGCGTTGCCGAACGGCTGATCGCCTGGGGGAATGACGACGCACGAGGGGTTGAACCAGTTGGTGATCGACTGCTGCCCTGCCGGCGCGTACGGATCGCAGGTGAGGTTCGGCCGGTAGTTGTTGGCGCCGGAGAAGTCGTTCGAGATTCCCGATACGACGAAGGCCGCCGCCGGCGTGTAGGTCAAGGTCACCATCTCTCCGGGCGTCACCGTGTTGATCCCCGAGAGCTGCCAGCCGCCCACGATCGCATCGAGCGCGGGGCTCATGTTGCCGCCGAACCGACGGCCTCGACCGAACGGCAGGTCGTAGATGAAGCTCGTGGTGCTGTTGTACGGCTGGTGATACCCGGAGAGTCCGTAGTCGGCGTCGAGGTTGTGGAGATCCTGCGGCGCCGGGAAGTTGCCGTTCTGATTCTCGAGCGAGCCCGCGGCGTTGTCCTTGGCGACCGACAGCGAGAGCGATTGCAGCAGGGTCATCTCCCGCCCGCGCCATTCGAGCTTGGTCTGGAGCGCGTTGTAGCGCGACTTGCCGCCATTGAAGACGTACGTGATGTCGCCGAATGTCGGAATCGGCCGGCGCGCCTGCAGCGGAATCGAGCCCGCCGCGTTGTTGGGAACCGCCTGATTGAGATTTCCGATGAGAAGCAGATCGTCTGCCTTGTTGCCGACGTAGGCGACATCGAGCCGCATGTTGCGCCCGAACTGCTGCTGCACCGACGCATACCAGCTCTGGACGGGGCTCGAATGGTAATCGCGCGGGATGTACGAGATGAGCGCCGTGAGCGGACTGAAGGTCGATGGATCGGTCAGGCCGGCGGGGTATCCCTGCTCGGTCGTGCGGAAGGTCGCGGCTGTCGGATCCGTCTGGTTGACGACGGCGCGAATGACCTGCGGCGCATTGAGCGGAAGCTCGTTGGCCGAGCCGATGCGGTTCACGTGCACGTAGCTCACGCCCCAACTGCCACGGAGAACCGTCGAGGGTGTGAGCGTATAAGCGAGACCGAGCCGCGGCGCGAAGTTATTGCGATCGGGGTTCACCAGCCCGCGATCGGCAATCGATCCGTCAGTCGCCTTGATCATCGTGTTCGTCGTCGGATCGAAATTCGTGAGGACGTTGTCCGCTTCGTAGAACGGTGTCGCGTATTCGTAGCGGAGGCCCGCATTCAGCGTCAGCTTGTCGTTGACGCGGATGTCGTCCTGCACGTAGGTGAAGTGGAGATCCTGCCTGATCTGCGCGACGAAGAACGTCGACAACGCGTACTGCGACCGGAGGCCCAGCATGAAGTCGGACAGGTTGTAGAGATTGTTCGCTGCGGCTCCTGCCGGCCGGGTGAACTGACCGCTGTAGGTGTCGAGGCCGTACAACGGGTTGACGTCCTGGACTTCGATCTGGATGTGCTGATACTCGTAGCCCGCTTTGAGCGACTGCCGGCCGTTCACCGTCGTGAAGTTGACCTTCGGGTTCCACACTGTCGGATACTGCCACTGCGGGTTGGTGGCCTGGCGTCCGAGGGCCGCGAAACCCGTGATGCTTTGACTCGGAAGGCCGCCCGCGATCCGCGAATCGGTCGGCAGTCCGCTGATACCGAACTCCTGGCTCGACGTGCCGAGCGCCGGCGGATTCTTGCCGCCTTGCGTATTCGACCAGCCGAAGCGCATCTCCCATAGTGCGTGGTCGCTTGCGGTGTAGGTCGTGCCGAGCACGAGCTGCTTGTTGCGCGCGTAGATGTTGCCGTTGCCGCCGCCGCCTGCGGGCAGCGGAATCGGAGGCTGATCTTCGGTGTTGAGGTTGCGCCAGCCGAATCGTCCGAAGGCGCTCACCGCGGGCGAGATCTGCAGGTCGATCTTGGCGCCGGCCTTGTCCGAGTTGTTCGTGAGCTCCTGCAGGAGCGAGTAATTGTTGGCGGCGCCGGCGACGTTGGGGTCGGGCAGCCCCGTCATCACCGAGCGCGCGAGATTCGTCATCGGGATCGGCGTGCCCGCGGGATACACGGTGCCGGTACGCGGATCGCGGACGTCGACTGCGAAAATGCCCTGCTGCTGCGCGGCGAGTGGAATCGTCGAGAAGACCGGCTGTTTCTTGTTCTGACGAAACCCCTCGTAGTCGGCGAAGAAGAACGCGCGGTTCTGGACGAGCGGTCCCCCGATCACGCCGCCGAACTGGTTGCGGCGAAGCGGTGGCTTGTTCCCGTCGATCGGCTTGAAGTACGGCATCGCGCTCAACGCGGTGTCGCGGAAGAATTCCCACCCGTCACCGTGCAGCTGATTGGTGCCGCTCCGGTAGACCACGTTGATCGTCGCGCCGGCGGCGCGTCCATATTCCGCGCTCTGGTTGTTGGTCACGACCTGGAACTGGCCGATCGCGTCGGGTGCGGGCTGCATCACCTGGTTCGAGAAGCCCTGGTTGCTGGTGCCGTACGCGTTGTTGTCGACGCCGTCGATCAGGAAATTGTTGAAGGTGCTCCGGAGACCGTTGACGTTGAAGGCGCCCTCGCGCGGCGTCCCGTTCGTGCTCTTGTTGAGCGCCGACTGACGCACGCCTGTGGTGAGCAGCGCCAGCGCCGAGTACTCACGCCCGTTGAGCGGGAGATCGCGCATCTGCTCACCGGTGATGATCTGGCTGCGCTGGCTCGAGTCGGTCTCCATCAGCGGCGTCGTCGCGGTCACCTGCACGCGCTCGGTGACCCCGCCGACCGTCATCTGCAGATCGACGCGCAAGCGAGCCGACACCTCGGCCTGCACGTTATCCACCAAGGCGATCGCGAAGCCTGCCTTCTCGGCGGTCACCACATAGGTACCGACCTTGACGGCCGGGAACTCGTAGTCGCCGGTCGCCGAGGTCGCTTTCTTCAGGATCAGACCGGTCTCGGCGTTGGTCAATGTCACGGTCGCGTCCGGGACGGTCGCATTGGACGTATCCCGCACGGTGCCGAGCACAGCCGCGGTCTCGAATTGCGCGAGCGCGGGGGCAGCGGTCAGAAGGGACATGACGAACAGGCAGACGGTGAGCGTTCTCGCGATCACGTGCACGGTTACCTCGCTGAAAAGTGGGGAAATCGAGCCTACGACGCCGGCGTGACGCCGCTGCGAAGGCCGTGCAACAGCGCCCTAACGTACTGGCTTGTTCGTCGCATCAGAGCGCAGTACGCTGCCCGGATATGTCCAATATGAGCATCGTGTCCGGTCGCAGGGTCCGTCTCGTCTTCTGGTTGAGCGCCTTGGCGGCCATCGCAGTCTCCGCCGCCTGCCGCCAGACGCCGGCGAATACGTCGGCCAAGACGGCCCCCCCTGATACGTGGGCGACCGTCGATGGCCGCGAGATCACGCGCGACCAGGTCGACAAGGCCTACAAGCGGACGCGGGATCCGGGGCAGACGCTCTCCACCGAAGAGGAGCTGACCGCCAAGTTGAGCCTGTTGAACGATCTGATCGCTCAGGACATCCTGGTCGCGAAGGCCAATGCGGCAAAGGTCGTTGTCTCGGACAGCGAGCTCGACACCGCTTTCAACAACGCAAAGAAGAACATCCCCGACGATCAGTTCCAGCTGGAGCTGACCCGGCGTGGCATGACCGTGGCAGACATGCGCGATGGATTGCGGCGCGAGCTGCTCACGCAGAAGGTCGTCACTCAGGAGATCGGGCCCAGCATCATGGTGACCGATCAGGAGGTCAACGATTTCTTCAACGCGAATCGGGCACAGTTCAATGTGGCCCAGGAGGCCTACCATCTCGCGCAGATCGTCGTGACGCCGGGACGCGACGGCCAGGTGACCAATCGAACGGGAGACGATGCGACGACACCGCAGGCGGCGGTCGCAAAGGTCAAGATGCTGATGGAGCGGCTGATGGCGGGTGCCGACTTCCGCGATCTTGCCGTGGGCTATTCAGAAGATCCCGAGTCGGCCCCGCGCGGCGGGGACCTGGGCTTCGTGCCGGTGTCGCAGATCAAGCAGTCGCCGCCGCCCTTGCGTGACGCCGTGCTGAACAAGCAGCCTGGCAGCGTGAACGTCGCGACCGCCAACGGTGCCTACACGATGGTGCTCGTCGTCGCGCACGAGATGCCGGGACAACGCGACCTCTCGATGCCCGGCGTGCGGGAGGGGATCGTCAATACGCTCCGCGGGCGCAAGGAGCAGCTGCTTCGCGCGGCGTTCCTCACAGCCGCGCAAAGCGACGCGCAGGTGACCAACTACCTGGCGCGACGACTCGTCGAGTCGAAAGGGAAGCTGCCGGCCGCTCCGCTGTCGTCGCCAAAACAGAAATAGCGGGCGTCGCCGTCGACTTGTTCGGCCGGTCCGAAAGGACCGGCCCTACTTCGTCTCGCCGGGCGACTCGTCGAAGACCCAGCGTCCGCGCATGCCCTGCTTGAATCGCTCGCGCTCCTCCGGCGTCATGTGATGCCAGCGTTCTTTCATGTGACGTCCCCACCCCGGTCGAGGTCCGCCTCCTTTGCCGAACCCGCCGAAGAGAATCCGGCACAACGCAAGAAGGCCGAGCGCCTGCCAGAAGGTCACCTCACGCAGTCCGAAGAGCGGCGGCAGCAGCCAGTTCCACAACAGCTGCACCACGAAGCCGCCGACCGCGAGAAAGGCCACGAAGGCGGCAATACCCAGCGGCACCCACAAGATCCATCGTTTCCTCATGTGTCGATTCCTCATCCTCGTGTCACATCGTCATGAATGCGCTGCAGTCGTTTGCGGAGATGCAGCACCGCGTAGCGCTTTCGTGAGAGCAGCGTGTTCACGCTGACACCGCTCTCGGCGGCCATCTCCTTGAAACTGCGTCCCTCGACCTCGTGCGCGACGAACACCTCACGCTGTTCCTCGGGCAGCTCGTCGAGCGCCGCTTCGATTTCAGCGAGCAGGACGTGGCGGGCGTACTCCGCGTCCGGTCCTGCCTCTGCTGACGGCAGCAGGTCCTCGAGCTCCAAGGCGTCGTCTTCGGCATCGATATCGGGCCGCCTGAAGGCGGCCCCTACGTCCTGTTTCCGAAACAGATCGATGATCCGATTGCGTGCGACCTGAAACAGCCAGCCGGTGACGTGTTCGATCGGCATCAGCAGGCGGTTTGCTTCCACGAGCCGGTAGAAGACGTCCTGCAGGATGTCCTCGACGTCGCGCGGGTCGGGCACGCGCCGACGAATGAACGCCCGGAGGCGGGACTGCTCTCTCGCGACGGTTTCGGAGATCCGCAGGTCCTGTTCGTGCGTGATCCGCTCCAGGTTCGCCGCGTCCTTCATCTACTGATCTAAGACGTATGGCAGGGAGCGGATATTGTAGGAGTGAGCCGGATGCGACCGAAGCCGCAGATTCCCACGGAGATCGAGGACTACCGCGACGAACGCTGGCGGCGTGACGCCGCGCGCTCGGTCCAGACCGTGGCCGAGGCGGAGCGGTTCGTCGAACAGGTCGGATTCACTGCCTGCATGACTGATTCGCGGCGACCTGGCCCGTCGCTGTTCGTCGCCGTGTGCGGCCGACGCGATGCGGTGCTCCCGCGTCACGTGCAGAAGGATCCCGAATCATCGCTGACGTGGACGTTGAAGGACCAGCTCGTGCGTCGGGGCAAGGTGTACTACGCCAAGCTGGCACGGAACAAAGCGATGCTCATCGCGCCCCGCATGATTCCGCACTTTCACGCGGTCTGGGGCGTCCGTCGATCGGACGAGCGGCATCGCTTGAGCAGGAGCGCACGTGCGATCCTGGCCGTGCTCCGCCACGAATGGGAGATGGCGTCGTCCGATCTGCGAAAGGAATCCGGTATCACCGATCGGACCGCGTTCACGAAGGCGATCGACGAACTCCAAGCAGCGATGATCGTCGTCCCGAGTGAGGCGGTGTATCTGCCGAAGTTCACCTATCTCTGGACGCTCGGCGTGGGACGCTTTCCTGACGCGCTCCGTCAGCGAGTCGGCCGGGAGACCGCAGTACGCGAGATCGCGCGCTGTTTCCTCACCGGCGCGGGAATGACGATTCCGGGTGAATTAGCGCGGGTCACCGGCCTGTCGCGTCCCGAGGCCGGACGGGGCAATCGTGCATTGGTGGCCGAAGGCTACGCGACGATGCCGGCCGCAGGGTTTTATCATCTGGCCGCGGCTGCCGGCGAACCCAACGAGGCCTAGGGCGTGGGCCGAGCCTTGACGCGAGGCGCTCCTCACGCCGTGGGGACACCCCCGCTTCCCCAACCGGCGCGAAGCGCCGGCCCCACTCCTCCTACGGCGCCGAAGGCGCCGCCGTCCTATCAGGGCTTGGTGCGCCGCATGAACCGCAGCGACGTCGCAATGGCGACATGACGCTTGCGTTCCAGGTTGGCGCTCGTGCCGAACGCGGCCACGTCGATGCCGAAACGAGGCGAGAGGTTGAACCCGACGCCGCCCGTCGGTTCCCATCGCTCGTTCACGTATCGCCCTCCCCCACGCAGCTGCATGTTGCCGATCCGCTGCTCGTAGCCGCCTCGGAACGAGGTGCCGTTGTAGCCGTGCCCGAACTCAGTGATCGCCGTCCACGCTGGCGCGTTGTATGTGACGTTGGTGCGGATGTCCACCGGAAGTTCGACACGCGTGTCTGCGACAGGAACTGGCGGCAGGTCGACGAACTCGCCTCCGGTGAAGAGGCTGTCGAGCACGTAGTTGGTGAGCTCCACGTTCTTCCAATCGATCCGGTTCGCGATGCCGTTGACACCGAACCCCACTTCCCATCGATCGAGGACCGCCGCCACGCCCATATCGATGGCGAACCCGGTGCCGCTCGTCGACTCCGAGCGGACGATCGTCACCGGCAGGCCCAAGGCGGGATTGAATGTGAGGAGACCTTGGGCGTTGGTGTCGAGTCTGGCGTTGGGAGCGAAGTTCTCATATCGGAAGCCGTGGAGATAGTGGTAGTTCGCGCCGAGGTACAGGCCGTCAAGTGCTCCACGCCCGCCGCTCGGCCACGAAAGACGCGCGCGGTACCCGCCCGTGATCGCAAGCGCAAACTGACTCACCGTCTGGTTCGAGATGTAGAAACTGGTGTTCGGCAGGTAGGCCGGTGTCGGGCTGGCCAACAAACCTGCGAGCGCCGGATCGAACGATGACGAGGTCTGCATCGACAGATACGGCCCCGCGCCCACGTACACGCCCTGAAATGATCCGTCGCTGCCCTTGTGCAGCTTGATGGTGCCGCCCCAGCTCGGTGAGGCCAGCCCTTCGGCGGTGAGGCTCGTGGCCGGTTCGAACCCGCTATAGACATTCAGATCGCGGCTGAGTGTGCCGTTGCGAATGTCGGTGACGAACTGCTGCCCCGATTTCGTATCGTTGCGCCCGATGATGTAGTGAATCGGACTCGCCGTGTACTCGATCGCGCGTACGAGATCGAAGTCCGGATTCGTCGGATCGAGCTTGGGGAGGTTGGGCAGGACCTGCAGCAGACCGAACGGAAGCACGATTGCGCGATACGGCCGCTGTTCGTCGACCATGTCGACAGCGACGTTGCTGGTCGAGCCGACGCCGCCCAAGGCGATGTTGCGGGCATCGAAGCTCCAGTTCTGTGCGAGTGCCGGTGTCGATGCCAGCACCGCGACGTGCAGGGCCACGACGAAAACGGTTCCACGAATCGAAAAGCTCATCCGCATCTACCCTTTGTAACGTCAGGCGACTGGTTGCCGAACAGTCAGGGGCTCGCGGGGCGAGCTTAACACCTCCGCGCAGTCTCGAAATCATCTGCGCGTCACGGCACACCGCTTCGCTGATCGCTTCACGCCGCGTCGCGAATCACGCCGCCGAGTCAGGGGGCTGATCTTCGTTGCGATCAGCTCGTTCGTCCGTCATGAACGACCGGCCGAATGAGAGCGGAAACCCGAGCCGCACGTTCATCACGCGTTCACGCCGCCGCTCTGATTCGAGATTGAGCGCGCGCGCCTTCAACAGATCTTCGAGCGAGATCATCCCGAGCAGACGACGACTGGTGCCACGCTCGACGATCGGAAAGTGGGTCAGCCCCGTTTCCGCCATGCGGTGGACGATGGCGCGCAGCGGTTCGTCGGGATGAGCGACAGTCGGCGTCTTGCGCAGGATGGTCTCGAGCTTCGCGCCGGAATCGACCGCTGCGCGGGTGACGAGGCCGTGGAGGTCGAAGCGGGTGACCACACCTTCGAGTGCGCCGTCAGCGGCGACGACCGGGTACAGCCGCTGCGGTCCGCCCAACGCATCGACGCGGACCGGCGCCGCGAGTCGCTCGAGCGGCGCATCGATCGGCAGCGCCGCGACGCCCGCCCGCATCACCTCGCGCGCGAACAGAATCTCGAGCGGATCGATGGCGTACTCGCGGGTCACGTGATAGCCGCGACGCGAGATCTTCTCCGTCAGGATCGAGCGCTTGAGGACGAGCACGGTGAACGCGTGGGCGACAGACACGGCGACCAGCAGCGGCAGCAGCATGTTCACGTCGTGCGTCAGCTCGAGCGCGAAAACCACGCCGGTCAGCGGCGATCGCATGGTGCCGCCGAGGATTGCCGCCATGCTCGTGAGCGGCCAGAAGCCGACCCCGAGATCGGGGAGCACCCACGCTTCGACGCCACCGAGCGCCCCACCCATCATCAGCAGCGGGGCGAGGACGCCGCCGGATGTGCCCGAGCCGAGCGACACCGACCAGATCACCGCCTTGACGATCAGAATGCCGAGGATGACGCGCTCGGGCACGTCGCCCTGGACCAGCGATGCGATCGTGTCGTACCCGACACCGAGCGCCTGGGGAAAGAACTTTCCACCAACGCCGATCACGAGCCCGCCGAGCGTCGGCCACCACATCCAGTGAATGGGCAGTCGCGCGAACGCGTCTTCAGAGGCGTAGACCGCGGCAGTGAGCACCGCGGAGAGCACGCCTGCCAGAAGTCCGGCCAGCACACAACCCGCGACACCCGAGAGCCCGATGAAGGCTGGATGGGCCGCGACCGGAAACAGAGGACCGAGGCCCAACAGCGAGCGGCGCACCACCGCTGCCGTCGCACTGGCGAGCGCCACCGGTATGAAGCTGCGGGGCTTCCATTCGAAGAGAAGCAACTCTACGGCCAGCAGCACCGCGGCCACCGGCGTCGCAAATGTTGCCGACATCCCGGCTGCCGCGCCGGCGACGAGGAGCGTCTTCCGTTCCGCGCTGGTGAGGTGAAAGAACTGCGCGATCACCGATCCGAACGCGCCGCCGGTCATGATGATCGGACCCTCGGCGCCGAACGGTCCGCCCGATCCGATCGAGATCGCCGACGACAACGGTTTGAGCAGCGCGACCTTCGGTTGCACGCGGCTCCCGTTCATGAGGATCGCTTCGATCGCTTCCGGAATGCCGTGGCCGCGAATCCGTTCCGATCCGTAGCGCGCCATCATGCCGATGATGAGACCGCCGAGCGCGGGCACGATGACGACGAACCATCCCAGATGCGCGTTGGCTGGAGACGCGGTGACGGTGGAGAAACGGCCGAAGAAGAAGAGATTGGTGGCCAGCGCGATCAGCGCCAGCAGCCCCTTGGCCAGAATCGCGCCGACAACCCCGATGCCGACCGCCAGCGGGGCGACCAGCAGCACGCGTCTGGTCGCCGTGAAGTCACCGAGATCATCGACGGCGTCGTGCGTCGGGTTATGCACGGCGCGCTCCGCGTGTGCGGCGCGTCCCGTGATCTTCGAAGAACATCACCGGCGTGCGCGAGGTGCCGTCCATCGCCAGGGCCAGCTCGGCGAGTGCAGCGGCCAGCTGCCGCCGGCGGGTGGCCGACAGCTGTTTGATGCCGCGTATCAGGCGATCCTGCGGCACGTCTGGTGCCCTCGCGGCGACACGGGAGCCCTGCGCGGACAGCGAGAGCACGACACTGCGCCGGTCCTCGCCGGAGCGGACCCGCTTGATGAGGCCGCGCTCGACGAGCCGCGTCACCACCGTCGAGACGCTGCTCTGATGCGTATGCGTGCGCGCCGCCAGCTCGTTGACCGAGATCGACGGTGACTCGGCGAGCTTCTGCAGCACGAACAGCTGTGCGCCGCTCAGGCCGACGCTGCTCTCGGCCCAGC
>Ga0126377_10003407_pt1 | contig 11263 bp, 4 predicted proteins | sample PanSoiMetPlot_22_FD_92647 | JGI IMG/M metagenome (GOLD analysis project Ga0126377, IMG submission 92647) | Tropical forest soil microbial communities from Panama - MetaG Plot_22 | ecosystem: Environmental > Terrestrial > Soil > Tropical forest > Bulk soil | place: Panama | collected 2016-02-17
GTTTCATTGATGATGATCACCCTGTCAGGCTCGACAATCTCATGTTCTGTAAAATCTCTGCCCTTCAGAATCGGGATGCCCATCGTCTTGAAAAAGTTGGCGTTGACCATCCGATAGTCGACTCTGGGTCTGCTTGCTACGTCCACATCGGGATTGCTGTCGAACAAGACGGGCATGATGGGGTTGCCCATGCCCGACCCCCTGTTGAGGGGCAGAATGCTGGTGGCGCTCGCCTGTTGCACTCCGGGGATGGTCTCTACCTGTTTGATCGCCCGCCCGAGAATCTCCGCTATTTCACTTCCATAACTATGGTTACGGATCTGGGCTTCGGTGCGGTGAAAGTATTTGTCTGTAATCAGCAGCACCCGCATCGTCAGCAGATTCTGCGGATTGAAGCCCGGATCGGTTTCCTGCAGGCGCAAAAAACTCCTGATCATCAGTCCGGCCCCGACCAGCAGCGCCAGCGCGAGCGCCATCTCTGCGACGATGAAGACGCCGCGCAAACTGCTCGCCCGCGAGCCGGACATCGCGCCCTTCCCGCCTTCTTTGAGCATTTCGTTGAGGTCCAGCTTCGAGGCGTGCCAGGCCGGCGCGAGGCCCGAGATGATTCCCGCCAGCATCGAGACGCCCAGAGTAAAGCCGAGCACCCGGCCGTCCACCGGCAGGGCGTCGAGTTCCGCCATGCGAGGGATGTTCGCGGGGCCGAGCGCAACGAGCAGTTTGACCAGTGAGAAGGCCAGCAGCAGCCCAGCCGCCCCGCTCAGCGAGGCCAGGACCAGGTTTTCGGTCAGCAGCAACCGGATCAGCCGCCCACGGCTCGCGCCCAGCGAGGCGCGGACGGCGATTTCCTTCTCTCTTGAGGCGGCCTGAGCCAGGCGGAGGTTGGCTACGTTGGCGCAGGCGATCAGGAGAACGAACAGAACCGCTCCTTGCAAAGTCCAGAGCGTCCGGCCAATCTCTCCGATCGCCTGTTTATAAAGTGGCGCGACATACGGGGCGTAGCCCGAAATAATGACTGGAAACCTCTGCTGCAACTCGCCGGTGGCAGGTTTCAGATCCTCGCGCGCCTGTTCTGGCGTCACTCCAGCCTTGAGCCGCGCCAGCGTCCAGCAGAAAACTCCGAACCCTGCCTCTGTATAACTCTTCGCCGGGTCGATTCCGAAAGGGATCCACACTTCCGCTGGTAGTTCATTGAACCGGAAGCCGGGCCGCATGACCCCGATCACGGTGTGGCTCACGCCGTCGAGGCGGATTGTCTTTTCGAGTATCCCCGGATCGCCGCCGAACCGCCGCTGCCACAGTCCATGGCTCAAAATTACGACCCGCTCGCCGTGCGGCGAATCTGTTTTCCCGGTGGCCTGCGGCATATCCTCTTTCTCCGAGAAGAAACGGCCCAGCGCGGGCCGGACTCCGAGCATCGGGAAGAAATTGGCGGAGACCATTTGAACGTCAACCTGCTCGGGCGCTCCCTCGCCACTGAGCGTTTGCGGATTCCAGACGGCGAACGTGGACATCTCTTCAAAGACGTGATTGTTTTTCTTCCATGCATGGAAAACGTCGGGCGAAACTCTGTCGCCCCTGACGCCGGACTTGAGATTTTGCCATTGGACCATCACCAGCCGTTCGGGCTCGCGATAAGGGAGAGGCCGCAGCGTCACGGCGTTGATGACGGTGAAAATGGCGCTGGTCGCGCCGATCCCCAGGGCCAGGCTCAGCGCGATTATGGCTGTAAACATCGGTTTGTTGCGCAACACCCGCAGGCTGTAACGAAAGTCTTTCCAGAGTGTCTCCATTGGGTAAAACTCCTGTGGTAAAGAGCGTGAAAGGGGAAAAACGCGAAACACGCGAAGCGGACAAAAGGCACGATGGGCGCCAAGTATATCGAAAGCATGCGAAAAACTCACACCTCGATCCGCGTTCTTTCGCCATACTCCGCGTGTCTCGTTTTTCAATTACCAGTCATACTTGAATTTCAGGTGGAGAGGTGAACCATAAACTTAGTACTCTGGAAACTAAGTTATTTAGCGCTTTGCCTGAAAAACCGTAACTGCTCGGGTCTTCCTGCCGCGTCAGCGGCGCTTGAATTTAGCCGTGGGTTTCAACCCACGGTAGGTATGTGAGATCCTCCGCGTCGCGTCAGCGACGACTGAAATCAAACGTCGCTGACGCGACGCGAGGCTTTTCCCACACCTTACCCGGCGTTGAAACGCCGGGCTAAATTCAAATGCCGCTACCGCGGCATAGGATCTGATTGTCCACAGACATGCCAAAAAACTTAGTTTACGGAGTACTTAGTCTGATTTAGTTTGGGATGGCAGGCTCAAGACTCATCCCCGCCAAACATCCCCATCAGCCATTCCCAAACTGCCAGCCCGAACATTTCAATGTCACAACGGCTCATCCCCCCGACTCCGGCTGCTGGCAACCCAAGTCTCTCCCCGGCGGCGAAGTACCACATCCGCTCAGGTTTGGGGTCCACGATGTTGTAGAAATATTTGGAGTGATCGCCGGTGATCGCTGGGGCTAGGTTAGTTACCTCCACTTCGTAGTCACTCCCACTCCGGAAGATGAAATCCTCGGTTCCGTTGAAGAATCGCAACTTGGCATAACCATCCTCTGGAATCTCGACATCAAGACCGCCATTCACCGCCATCTCAGTGGGCGCGTGACTGCACACTTGACCAGTCTTCACGTCGGCGTAGCGCACGTTGGCATATGCGTTGGTAGAGTAAAGCTCCCCATTCTTGAAGTAGAGCCGCGCGCGGCACAACCTCGGGTTGACCTGCAGCTTCTCATTCGGGTGCAGGTCCTTCTCGATGTCAACGAGCATGCTCAAAGGGCGACGCCAATCGCTTGGCGACTCGGGCGTGTAGCGGCTGAGTGGCTTGCCCTCGGGCAACACCTCCAGGAGGATGTCGCCGTTGATCTCGGCCCAGGTGTGGTATTCGCGTTCGACCACTCCGTCACGTTTGATGATGATGTGGGGTTGGTGGACGTGCTCGGGCGCCTCGCCATCAGTCGAGATCATGCCTACCATCATCCGTGAAGAGTAGCGGCTGAAAATCGCGCAAAGGTCGTCAAAATTGAATCGAATAGTGTTCATTGTCATTCTCCTTAGGGAAGGTGGATCCTGGTTCAAAGGATCGGATTGCGTAATGCGACTGATTGTCGCGCCGAATTAAGCGCCGGGGCGGAAGTAATGAGGTGTGGGGGCGAGTTGTTTTCTCGCGCCCATGGCGCTGTCACTAGTCGCGAGTAAACGACTCGCGCCGTACCTCTACACCGCAACACTTTTCCCCAGGCGGTTATTTAAGGATAACCACCGGCGTCGGGGAAGCAGACGGGTTTCGCTGTTTTACATCTATACATTGGCTTATGTGAAGCAGATTCAAACACTTTGGGTCGATAATAAGTTTCTCGAACAGGGAGAAACGTCCGCAAAAAAAATATTCTTTTTAGAATATACGGAATCGGCAAATTGCGAGTTTTTTTGCGTCTTTATATTGTGACGGGCGTAGTATCGCTAAACACGCCAGTGGTGGCGCGCTACGATTACCCTGTCTTTAATCTGGTTGTAGTTGCTCAGCGGAGAAGGCGGAACACGCGGAAAAGGACGGAACACGCAGAATTCCCCATAGCATCTGCCGGTACTTTCTCGCTTGTTCCGCCCCTTTCCGCACTTTACGGAGTTTTTCGGCCCGAAAGATCGGGGGTCGGGCAGGTGTCTTTGGCGGTTGCCATTTGTCATTGCCTGAGGCAATCAGTCGGCGCTCAATGATGATTGGGCGCTTTCTGAGCGGCAGTGACCAATGACAAATATTACAAGCTTGTGAGCGCAAACCGTCCTGTTTGCATTGCCATGGCGCTTGCCTATCGGCGAAAATCGCGCGAACTCAGAAGTCTCGGGTTCTCTTCGTGATCTCAGTAGATGAGTAAGGCAAACTGGACCGCTTTGCGCTACTCTCGCCGAGCCCCTGAAAAATCTGGTTTCTTTGTGAACTCAGTAGAGAAAACGGCGCAGGCTATGTAGTTTGCGTTACTCATACCGCATCCCAGAAAAATTAAAGTCCGCATCTGAGCAATATGAGAGAGTATGTAAATGGAAATGGAAGCCATCCTGAAGGAAAGATGAGGGAGTCGGTTAATGGAAACGGGAGTCATCCCGACCTCCATCCCGCCAGACGCATGATGGTGGCTTATTTGACCGGCGGTTGTTCGTCGGAGGAAAGAGAAGTCGTCGAGGATCATTGTGTGGACTGTCAGGTCTGCTGCGCGCAACTTGCCGCGCTGCTTCACCTGGTTATTTCTTCGACGCAGGAACGCGAAGATAAGCGACGCGAGTTGGAGGCGCTATTGCCGCTCGGAGAGCGGGCGGCTGCGCGGGCTCGCAAGATTGTCAGGCGGCAGGAACAGTGGGAACGTCAAAAAGTCTCTCCCTGGGCGAATTTGTGGAAGGGGCTTCAGGTCTTCCGTCCGATTCTCGCGCCTGCCCTGGTCGTCGTCGCGTTACTCGGCGGCGGTCTGACCGCATATCTTTCCTTGTGGCGCCAGTCCGCGGAAGAACTCGCGCTCGCGCGCGTGCGAGAGATCTACCGCGACGCCCGAGTTCTCCAGGCCCGTGTGACGGGCGGTTTCACCCACCAACAATATGTGACGACCCGCGGTTCCGGCGATCTTGCCGGAGTTGACGAGATCCAGCGTGTCGCGCTGTTGTCGGAATTGAATCAGGAGGTCACCGCCAATCAGGGGGCCGCCGCCCGTCACAACCTGGGGAGACTGTTTATACTGCGGGGAGACCTGGATCTTGCGGAGAGGCAATTTCTTCTGGCGTTGAATGAGCGCCCGCGCGACGCCGGACTACTGGCCGATCTTGGCGCGCTTTACTACGAGCGCAGCCTGAAGGAAGCGGGCGAAGGCAATGATCTGTTGGAAAAGGCCTTAGAGCATACGTCAAAATCCATTGAGTCTAATCCCAGACTGTCCGAAGCCTGGTTCAACCGCGCGCTCTGCTACGAGCGGATGAATCTCTTCCTTCAGGCGGAGAGCGATTGGAAGCAGTACCTCACGCTCGACGGCGATTCGGCCTGGGCCGAGGAGGCGCGTGATCATCTCAACAAATTGCGCGAACGCGTGACGCGCTTGGAGAAGCTTGAGCAAACTACACAAGCCGAATTTCGGGCGGCCGAGGCCGCCGGCGACGAAATGAGGATGCGCGAGCTAGTGACCCTGCGTTTCGTTCCGGTGCGGAATCTCGCGATGGATCAACTCTTCGATCAGTATCTGAGCGCGGCCGTAGCCGGGGAGAAGAGACAAGCTGATCAATACTTACAAAGTCTCAAACGAATTGGACGGCTGATCAGCGAAATCAAAGGAGATCGCTTCGTCGCCGACGCGGTCGATTTTGCGGCGGGCAACTCTCTAGCGATCAAGAAGGAGGTACAGATAGTACGTCAGAGGTTGCAGCAAGCCACACAAGGGAGCGCGCGCGGCAATATTGGCCCGACTTGTGATCTCTATGCGAAGGCGCGAAGCGCCGCTGAACACATTGGAGATCACGCTCATGCTGAAATGGCCGCTCTCGGCCTCGCTCGCTACAACCATCATAAAGGTGAATCCAAGGAACTTGTCGCACTCAGAAATAAACTCATCATCGATAGCAAACGGCGTAATCATTTGCAAATACAAGCCAGGGCTCTGCTTGCTTTGGCAAACATCGAAGGGGCGGCGCAGCGACTCTCGCTCAGCCTCGAACATAGTCGGCAGGCGGTCGAGATCGCGCAAGGGTTAGGCGATGCGGAAACGGAGATTAACGCCTCGAGATTTGTCGGATACGCTTATGCCAGCCTCGGTGACCATGACTCCGCCGTTAAATGGCTCTCCGAAGCCATCTCGCTCCCGCGCGATTCGTGGGTCAAGCCGAATCTGGCTGCCGGAGTTTACGGTGAAATGGGGGAGACCCTTTTTCGTAAGGGGAAGTACCTTATTGCGCTTCCTTATCAACACGAAGCGGTGCGGATGTGTGAGAAATCCGGCAATGTAAGGCTCATAGCCGATATGACCCAGAGGCTCGGGCTGACTTATGGCATGCTGGGGCGTCAGGAGGAAGCGACGCGCTACCTTAAAGACGCGGTCGCGCACGCCGAGGCGATCCCGGATAAGATGGCGCGCCTGCAGTTGCAGATAGAAATGTATACAAAGTCCGGCGACTTCTATATACAACAAAAGAGGTTCAACGAAGCCATCGCCACTTACCGGCAAGCTCTAGAGGGTATTGGCGGAGCGAATATGCGCCCTAACCTCTCGTCCATTCACCAGGGACTGGCGGCGGCTTATATGGCTAAAGGGCAGGACGCGGAAGCCGAAGCGCAACTCAAGGAGAGCATCGGACTCGCGGAGGAGGCGCGGGGGCAGATCAGCGACGCGCAGGGCCGCGGCTCTTTTCTCGCCAGCCAGCAGGGCGTCTATCGCGCGATGATCAGTTTTCAATTTCTCAACAAGAGCGACACGGCGGCGGCGTTCAACTACGCCGAGATCGCCAAAGGGCGCGACCTGCTCGACGCGCTGTCCGGCGCGCGTCACGTGACCGTGAACGACGGCCGGGCCAGGCTGACTCTCTCCGGCAGCGCGACCCCGCTCACGCTGGAGCAGGCGCAGCGGGCTCTGCCGGACAACGTCCAACTCGCGCAATATGTCGCAGGCGAGGATCGATTGATGATCTGGCTCGTCACGCGCGATCGGGTTATTACCGCGAAGTCGAATGTCGGCGCGGACGATTTACGGAAGAAGGTGACGGCTTATCTCGAGGCGTTGCGCGCGCGCGCGCCGCTCGAACAACTCAACCGCCAGGCTTCCGACCTGTATCAATTGCTGATCGCGCCGATAGGCCGGCGTCTCGATCGGAACCTCACGCTATGCGTCGCGCCTGACGGCGTGTTGCAGGATTTGCCGTTCGCCGCGCTGGTCTCGCCGGAATCGAAGCGCTACCTGGTCGAGGATTTCACACTCGTCGTCAACCCGAGCGCGAGCGTGTTCGCGCGCGCCGTCGACCTCTCCCTCCACAAACAGAGGAGCGAGGCGGAGCCTTTTCTCGGCTTCGGCAATCCTCGCTTCGATCAACAACGGTTCCCCAGACTTCAGGCCCTGCCTACCTCCGAGCAGGAGCTTGAACGCATCCAATCCCTCTACCCACATCGCCTGATCTTCAACCGGAGGCAGGCCACCGAAAGCGCGCTCGTCAAGCAAATAGGCGAGTACGAGATCGTCCATCTCGCCACCCACGCGCTTAGTGATAAGCAGTCCTCGATGCTTTCCGCGATCGTGCTGGCCGAAGAACCTCGCTTCGCTACGAGGACTGCCGCAGGGGGGAAACCCCCCGACGGAATCGCCCTCGACGGCGCGCTTCAAGCCCAGGAGATATATAACCTGAAGCCGGAGCGAACGCGGCTGGTCGTTCTCTCAAGCTGTCGTTCGGGGCTAGGCGACGAAAGGCGCAACGAGGCGCTAGGCGGTCTGGCCCAAGCCTTCCTGGTCGCCGGCGTCCCGGCAGTGGTGGCTAGTCTTTGGGACATAGACGACGATAGCGCGGCCGGATTGATGGAGAGATTTCACGTCGCGCATCGCGTGAATAAGTTGCCCTTCGGACAGTCACTGCGCCAGGCCCAACTTTCGTTCCTCCAAACATCATCCGTCAAAAGGCGACATCCGTTCTTCTGGGCGACTTTCATAGTCACGGGCAACGGGTTAGCCGATTAATGATCAAACTCCAGTCTGGAATAGCAAGGTTCACTCGTTTCAAAAGGGGCGTTTGAAAACTATGAAGACAAAACCAGTCGAGGGCCAATCTGCCTCACAGGAGCCCTCTAAAGCGGAGGTGCGCGAGACGATGCGCCGGATCCTAGCCAGCAGGCATTTCGTCAACGCGCCGACGAAGCAAAGATTTCTGCGACTAATCTGTGAATCTTACCTCAACGGCCGCGCGTCCGAATTGAACGAATATCTGATCGGATGCGAGCTTTATGATCGGGATGAGAGCTATAATCCCGCGCTAGATCCCATCGTGCGAGTCGGGGCGCACGGGCTGCGCAAGAGGCTCGAAGCTTACTACAAAGGGGAAGGGAAGGATGACGAGATCATCCTGGAGATTCCTCATGGAAGTTACGCCCCCAATTTTATCCGTCGCGCGGCGCTGCAAGAAAGCTCTGAGCCGGCGAATGGCGCCTCCGACGCGCCCGGGTCGGGCCCCTTCATCGAGAAATATTCGAAAATCTTGCTCAACCTGCTTGTGTTATTTTTGGTGGTAATCACCATCACGCTCGCCTATTCCAACACACAGTTGCGCCGCCAATCGAAAGCCAGCGCTCAATCGAGAGATGCGCCTGACGTGTTTAAACCGGTGTGGGGGACCTTTCTGAAAGACGGAAACCCGGCTTTACTCGTTTTGGGAAACCCTTCAGTCTACCGGTTTTCGCAACCGACCGATCCGGATTCATTGTCCAGAATGCGCGTCGATTTGACTCTCGATGAGGCCAAGGTCATGGGCGATACGCTCGGCCGTGAGCGACTCGTCGTCAATAGCCTGCCGGCGCCGCAACTTATGCTCGCCTATGACGAGTATGCTTGTATGGGTGAGACCATGGGACTCTATCGGCTCACGGGGCTTTTCAATAAGATTGGGAAAAATCTCACGCTCAAGCAGATCCGCCGGCTGGTCACAGAAGATCTCAAGAATCATGACGCCATCCTATTGGGCAGCAATTGGGTAAAAGAGTGGGTTGGCAACGTCCCTGTAAGGAAATGCTTCACCAGCGGTCCCGCCGCATCCATCAGCGATGAGAACCTCCTTCCGGGAGACGAGCGGGAATACGTAGCCAAATATGATGTAGAGACCGGGAAGTTGACAGAAGATTATGCGCTCATTGTCGTCAAACCCGGGATTTCCGAAAAGAAAGCGGTCATGATAGTGGCCGGCACGCGTAGCGAGGGCACTCAGGCGGCGGTGGAGTATTTAACGGACGAGAATTATCTGGCGGATCTAAATCAAAGGTTTCATCGGACTCTCGGCGCCTTCCCGAAGTACTTCCAGGTTTTGCTCAAGGTCTCAGTCGATAACGGTATTCCCACTACCATCTCGGTCATAAGGGTCCGAGAACTCCGCTTCAGCGCCGATCATCTGTAAGGAATTTCAACCACGAACGTGTTCATTCGTGGCTGAAATCCATATACTGACGGCCATGTCATTGCTCGAACATTCTCCGAATTTCAGCCTCGAAGAGGCGACGGCGCTCGCGCGCGACCTTTACAGCCTCGACGCGGCGGCGTCCGCGCTGCCAAGCGAACGCGATCAGAACTTTTTGTTGCAAGACCGATCCGGCGGGAAGTACGTTCTTAAGATCGCGAACGCGCGGGAAGACCGCGCGCTGCTCGAAGCGCAGCAACAGGCGATGGCGCGCGTCGCCACTCGCGCGCCTCTGGGGCAGCGTATCGCGCCGACTCGATCCGGCGCTCTTTTGTCAGAAGTCCGATCGGCGTTCGGGATGAGACATTTCGTATGGATGGTCGATTGGCTGCCCGGCGTCGCCCTCGGCGACCTGAAACGTCATTCGCCGGAGCTGTTGCGAGATCTCGGGCGGCGCGTCGGCCGGATCGATCGCGCGCTAGCGGATTTCGATCATCCGGCGATTCATCGCGATTTTCACTGGGACCTGGCCAACGGTCTGAGCGTGGTTCGCGAAAATGCGTCGCTGATCACGGACGCCGAGACGCGTAGACTTGTAGTCAAGTTCGCCGCCGAGTTCGAGCGCGATGTCGCGCCGTTATTGCCGAGGCTTCGCAAGAGCGCGATTCACAACGACGCGAATGATTACAACGTTATCGTGCGCGCCGGCGCCGACGATCTCCGTACGAAGAATGGGGGCGTCGCCGGCCAGAGCGTCATCGGCCAGAGCGTCATCGGCCAGAGCGTCATCGGCCAGAGCGTCATCGGTTTGATCGATTTCGGCGACATGGTCCACAGTTTCACCGTGGCTGATCTCGCCGTCGCGATCGCTTACGCCATTTTGAACAAGTCTGACCCACTGGCCGCCGCGGCTGAAGTCGTCAAAGGCTATCACGCCGAATACGCGCTCACCGAAGACGAGATAGCCGCGCTTTTCGGCCTCACGCGCCTTCGGTTATGTATGAGCGCCTGCATCGGCGCGAGCCAGCGACGGCAGCGGCCCAATGACGATTACCTTGACATCAGCCAGCAACCTATTCGCGAAGCGCTGCCGAGGCTCGCGCAAATCCACCCGCGATTTGCCGAAGCGGTCTTTCGCCGCGCTTGTGAATCGCCGCCTGCGCCTAACGCCGAGCCCATAATCGAATGGTTGCGCGCCAACGCGCATACGTTCGCCTCGGTTTTGCGCGACGACCTGCGCGCCGCGCCTTGTCTCGTCCTGGATTTGAGCGTCGGCAGCCCCCTGGTCAGCGGCGACGAGCGCGAGAACACAGAGCCGAAATTGACCGAACGCATCTTCGGCGCGATGGCCCAGGCAGGCGTCGGGATTGGGGTCGGGCGGTATGACGAGGCCCGGCTGCTTTACGCCTCGCCGATTTTCGAGTCCGGCGGCGCTTTGACCGGCGAGCGACGCGCGATTCATCTGGGCATCGATCTTTTTACCGAAGCGGGCGCGCCGGTCTTCGCGCCGATCGAAGGCGAGGTATATGCGTTCGCATACAACCCCGCGCCGCTCGATTACGGCCACGTGATCATCCTGAAACACCGGACGCCGGGCGGCCACGCGTTCTACACGCTCTATGGCCATCTGAGCGCGGAGTCGCTGGAAGGTCTGAGCGTAGGCAGCCCCGTAGCGAAAGGCGAAAAGATCGCCCGCCTCGGTTCGCCCATCGAAAACGGCGGATGGACGCCGCACCTGCACTTCCAGATCATCACCGATCTGCTCGATTCCGATTGCGATTTCCCCGGCGTCTGCCGCGCGAGCCAGCGCGAGGTTTGGCGCGGCTTCTCGCCCGATCCGAATCTGATTCTCGGCATACCCGAAGACCGTTTTCCGGCGCGAGAGCCGGACAAGGCCGAAACGCTGGCGGCCCGTCATAGACGCCTCAGCAAGAACCTGAGCGTCGCGTACAGAGAGCCGGTCAAGATCGTTCGCGGGTGGATGCAGTACCTGTTCGATGAAGATGGCCGCCGCTATCTGGACGCTTACAACAACGTGCCGCACGTGGGCCACTGCCACCCGCGCGTCGTGGAGGCCGCCCGGCGTCA
>Ga0126377_10003408_pt1 | contig 11263 bp, 7 predicted proteins | sample PanSoiMetPlot_22_FD_92647 | JGI IMG/M metagenome (GOLD analysis project Ga0126377, IMG submission 92647) | Tropical forest soil microbial communities from Panama - MetaG Plot_22 | ecosystem: Environmental > Terrestrial > Soil > Tropical forest > Bulk soil | place: Panama | collected 2016-02-17
CGACGCTGCTCCTCACCAGCAACGAAGGCTCGGACAATCTCGACGTCATCGACCTCAAGCAGAAGAAGTCGGTCGGCACGATCGCGACGAGCGGCCATCCGCGCGGCGCGGCGTTCGTGCCGGGCACCTCGCATGTCTATGTCGCGCAGGAGTCGGCGAACGCCGTCGACGTCATCGACCTTCCCACGCGAAAGAAGATCGCCAGCATCCCGACCGCGCTCCGCACGGCCGGCATCACGATCAGCCACGACGGCAAGCGCATCTACGCGGCCAACGGCGGCGCCGGCAGCGTGTCGGTCATCGACGTCGCCACGAACAAGGTGACGAGCGAGATCAAGGTCGGCCAGCGCCCCTGGAACATGGCCCTGACGCCCGACGGCAGGAAGCTCTATGTCGCCAACGGCCGCTCGAACAGCGTCAGCGTGATCGACACCGCCGAGGGCAAGGTCGTCAAGGAGATCCCGGTCGGCGAGCTCCCGTGGGGTGTCACGATTCCGCAATGAAGAAGGCAGCTCGGCGCGCGTCGGGAACGCATCGTCGCCATCTGGAACAGCTGTTCCATTTCCGTTTCACCGCTGCGCCGAAACGAGTGCGCGCGGGCGTTTTCGAGGGCCTAGAATTCCATAAAAAACCATAGCTTACGCATTGTTTTTAGGTGGCATGCAGATTGCCTCCCCAGTCGCATTCGAAGGCCCGCTCGTGCACTTTTTTCCGCGTTTGCCAGGCGCGATGCGCGACTCCCGCGCGGCGCCGGCGTCGCCGGGTTGCGGCAGGACGATCGACTCTCGCAGCGAGGGGCTTTTCAAAACGGATTTTTTCCAGGAGATCCTGAGCAATGAAAACCAGAGCAGCAGTCGCATGGGCGGCCGGCAAGCCTCTCGAGATCGAAGAGGTCGAGCTTTCGAAGCCGCAGGCCGGCGAAGTCCTCGTGCAGATCGTCGCGACGGGCGTGTGCCACACCGACGCCTTCACGCTGTCGGGCGCCGATCCCGAGGGCATGTTCCCGGTCATCCTCGGCCATGAAGGCGGCGGCATCGTCCAGGAAGTCGGCCCCGGCGTGACCAGCGTCAAGCCCGGCGACCATGTGATCCCGCTCTACACGCCCGAATGCGGCGTCTGCAAGTTCTGCAAGTCCGGCAAGACGAATCTCTGCCAGGCGATCCGCCTGACGCAGGGCAAGGGCCTGATGCCGGACGGCACTTCGCGCTTCTCGAAGAACGGCAAGCAGATCCTCCACTACATGGGCACGAGCACGTTCTCCGAGTACACCGTGCTCCCCGAGATCGCGCTCGCGAAGATCAACCCGAAGGCGCCGCTCGACAAGGTGTGCCTCCTCGGTTGCGGCATCACGACCGGCATCGGCGCCGTGCTCAATACCGCGAAGGTGCAGCCGGGCTCGACGGTCGCCGTGTTCGGCCTCGGCGGCATCGGCCTCGCGGTCGTGCAGGGCGCGGTCATGGCGAAGGCCTCGCGCATCATCGCGGTCGACTTGAATCCCTCGAAGTGGGAGATGGCCAAGGCGATGGGCGCGACCGACTTCGTCAACCCGGCCGACTTCAAGGACACGCCGGTCCAGCAGGTCATCATCGACATGACCGACGGCGGCGTCGACTATTCGTTCGAATGCATCGGCAACGTCAAGGTCATGCGCTCGGCGCTCGAGTGCTGCCACAAGGGCTGGGGCGAATCGACGATCATCGGCGTCGCCGGCGCGGGCCAGGAAATCTCGACGCGCCCGTTCCAGCTCGTCACCGGCCGCGTCTGGCGCGGCTCGGCGTTCGGCGGCGTCAAGGGCCGCACGCAGCTGCCGGGCTACGTCGAGAACTACATGAACGGCAAGCTCAAGATCGACGAGTTCGTGACCGAGGTCTTGCCGCTCGACCAGATCAACCATGCGTTCGACCTGATGCACGAAGGCAAGGTCATCCGGTCGGTCATCCGTTACTGAGTGGTGCGCGCCGCGCGGGCGTGCCGCGCGCTTTCAAACGTGTGAGGTGGAATATGGCCGTTACCCTTCATCCAGCGATCGACAATGGGATCAAGAAAGGCGATCCGAACTTCGGCGGCGGCACGCTGAACTGCAAGTGCGGCGCGGTCGAGGTCAAGATCGCATCGAATGTCGTGCATCAGCACGCGTGCGGCTGCACGAAGTGCTGGAAGCCGGCCGGCGCGACGTTCTCGGTCATCGCGGTCGTGCCGAAGGACAAGGTCAGCGTGACCAAGGGCGCCGACAAGCTCAAGGTCGTCGATCCGAACGCGACGATCCAGCGTCACGCCTGCACGAATTGCGGCGTGCACATGTACGGCCGCATCGAGAACAACAAGCACGCGTTCTACGGCCTCGACTTCGTGCACACCGAGCTCTCGCCGCAGACCGGCTGGCAGGAGCCGCAGTTCGCCGCGTTCGTCTCGTCGATCATCGAGTCGGGCTACGCGCCGAGCGGCATGGGCGAAGTGCGCGCACGCATCAAGCAGATCGGCCTCGAGCCGTACGACTGCCTGTCGCCGCCGCTGATGGACGCGCTCGCGACGCATGCCGCGAAGATGTCCGGCGTGCTCAAGGCCTGATGTCGTTCGGGGGCGTGTCCGTCACAGCGCCGGGCACGTCCTCCTTTTTATGCACGCAGCAAGCCCGGTAGCCGCGCAGACGCAATCGCGCGCGCCATCCGCCGCGCGGCCGCTGCGCATCGCGCTCGCCGACGACCACGCCGTCGTCCGCGCCGGCTACCGGCGCCTCCTCGAGCTGGACGCGCGCATGCAGATCGTCGCCGAATTCGGCGACGGCGAAAGCGCGTACCGCTGGCTCGCGACGCACGACGCCGACGTCCTCATTCTCGACCTCAGCATGCCGGGCCGCGGCGGCCTCGCGACACTGCAGCGGCTGCATCAGCGCGTGCCCGCGCTTCGCGTGCTGATCTTCACGATGCACGAAAGCGCCGATCTCGCCGCGCAGGCGCTGCGTATGGGCGCGTCGGGCTACATCACGAAGAGCAGCCCGCCCGAATCGCTCGTCGCCGCCGTGCATGACGTGGTCGACGGCGCGCAACCCGTGTCGCCCGACATCGCGCGCGCGTTGTCGGTACCGAAGTCCGGCGCGGTTCACGATGCATTGTCGCCGCGCGAGTTCGAGATTTTCCTGCTGCTCGCGCGCGGCGACAGCGTCGATGCGATCGCGGCGAGCCGCTGGCTCAGCACGAAGACGATTGCGAACTATCAGACGGTGATCCGGCAGAAAACGGGGCTGGCGTCGTCGCTCGAGATGTACCGATACGCGGCGGCGCACGGGCTCGTGGCCGCGGCTAGCGAGTGATGTTCCCTTCTCCCGCTTGCGGGAGAAGGTGCCGGAGGCGGATGAGGGAGGCTTTTCGCGCGTGCCCTCACCCTGCCCTCTCCCGCGAGCGGGAGACGGGACATCATGCAGGTGCCGGTTCGCTGCGCATCGAGAAGTGCGCGGTGATGCGCAAACCCGCGCGCGCGTCATAGCGCGCAACCGGCCCGATCTCGATCTCGCCGCCGTGCGCCCACACGCGCTCGCGCATGCCCGCGAGGCCGTTGCCGCGATGCGGCGCGCGCTCGACCGAATCGAGCCCGACGCCGTCGTCCTCGACGCTCCATTCGATGTCGCCGTTCGCGCGCGCGCCGACACGGACGTCGACGCGCGTCGCATCGGCGTGACGCGTCGCGTTCGTCAGCGCTTCCTGCGTCAGCCGGTAGAGCGCCATCGCGAGCTCGTCCGGCAGCACGCGATCGCCGAGCTCGTAGCGGAGCGCGTATTGCGCATGCCGGCCGGGCCGTTCGCGCCAGCTCTGCACGAGATCGTCGAGCAACGTCTTCAGCGGCACGCCCGACATGCCGTCGCCCTGCGGGCGCAACTGGCGCAGGAGGTCGCGCACCTGCCCGTGGAACCGCTCGCAATGCCGGCCGAGGCCGCCGACGACTTCGCGAAGCTCCGGTAGCGCCGACGTGTGATGCGACAGCCACGCGACGTCGGCGCGCATCGCCGTCAGCGTCTGGCCGAACTCGTCGTGCAGCTCGCGCGCGATGCGTGCCCGCTCCTCTTCCTGCGACGAGACGAGCTTGAGGCTGACGACACGCCGCGCTTCGCGCGCGCCCGCGAGCGTCGACGCCAGGTGATTCAGCGCGCGGCCGATGCGGTCGAGCTCGGCGAACGGCAGCGCCGGCAGGCGATACGCGAAATCGTCGCGCTCGTAGCGCAGGATCGCCTGCTGGATCGGCTGCAGCGGCGCCAGGGTGCGGCGCAGTGCCCAGTACACCGCGAGCAGCAGTGCCGCGCCGTAGCCGAGCAGCACGAGCAGCATGCCGACGAGGTTGTCGAGCGCCTCGCGCTGCTCGCTCGACGGATCGAGCGACAGCGTCGCCGCGAAGCGCGCGTCGTCGTCGCGCTGCAGCGTCCACGGCCCCGACGGATCGACCTGCACCGAGCGCATGCCCGGCGCGATCGACGCGAACAAACGCTCGAGCGCGCTTTCGGGCTGCGTCCCGCGCGGCGCGACGCGCGTCGCGCCGGCCTCGTCGCGGAGGTCGAGCTGGATGTGACGGAGATCGCCGGCCGCGTTGATGCGCCGCAACGCCTCGACGTGCGACTCGATCGCGTCGGCCGGCCCGTTCTCGATCGCATAGAGATGTTCGAAGAGGCGCACGATTTCCAGCGCGCCGCGCTCCTCGCGCTGCACGTCGTACTGCGCGCGCCAGAGCGCCAGCGCCAGCGCGGCCAGCAGGATGACGACGCTGACCGCGACGATCCGCGTGGCGAGATAGCGTGACATTCGCATCGGAAGGCCTCCGGTCACCGATGCGGCCATCTTGCGCGCGTTCGCGGTCGGCCGCCACGCGGCCGCGGCTGAACGCGAAAACGCCGATCGGGAACTATTCCCGAAGCGATGCCGCTAGGCTCATCGAGGGCCTACGGGGGAACGACGGATGCTGCACGACAGCCGCGCGGGACGTTTTCGCCATCGATGTCCGCTTGCGCTGGCGATCGCCTGCGCGCTCGCCTCGATCGCGCACGCCGAGGCGCCGCCGCCCGACAAGACCGGCGAGAACGTGACGACGCTCGATCTCGTCACCGTCGTCGGCGTGAGCCCCGTCGCCGGCACCGACATCGAGATCGCCAAGCTGCCCTACAACGTGCAGTCGGCCGACGACGAGGCGCTCCAGCGCTCGCAGGCGCTCGATCTCAGCGACTTCATGAACCGCAATCTTGCCGGCGTCACGATCAATCACGCCGCCGACAACCCGCTGCAGCCGGACCTGCAGTTCCGCGGCTTCACGGCGACGCCGCTGCTCGGCGGCTCGGAAGGCGTTTCGGTCTATCTCGACGGCGTGCGCGTCAACGAGGTCTTCGGCGACACCGTCAACTGGGATCTCATCCCCGAGGACGCGATCGAGCGCATGAGCCTCCTGTCCGGATCGAATCCGGTGTTCGGGCTCAATACGCTCGGCGGCGCCGTGTCGCTGCAGACGAAGACCGGCTTCAGCGATCCCGGCACGCGCGGTGAGGTGTACGGCGGCTCGTTCGGACGCTGGAGCGAGACGCTCGAGACCGGCGGCAACGCCGGCGCGTGGGGCTGGTACCTCATGGGCAACCACTTCGAGGAGGATGGCTGGCGCGACCACTCGCCATCGAACGCCACGAATTTCTATGGCACGCTGTCATGGCGGGGCGACGCTGCCTCGCTCGACCTGCACCTCGGTCACGGCGACACCGATCTGACCGGCAACGGCGCGGCACCGATCGAGGAAATCGAGCGGCGTTACGAGAGCATCCTCACGGCGCCGGACAACACGAAGAACACGCTCGACCTCGCAAGCCTGCAAGGCAGCTACGACTTCAACGACGCGACGAAGCTTTCGTTCACCGCCTACCACCGCGAAGTCGATTCGACGTCGTACAACGGCGACCTCAGCGACGCCGAGGCCTGCGATGACGACGACGAGATCCTCTGCGACGACGACGGCGAGCCGATTCTCGACCAGAACGGCAATACGGTTTCGTCCGAATTCGACGCGATCAACAATCTGAGCCACCGCGACCAGACCGCCGAGGGCGGTACGCTGCAGATGGCGTTCTCGCAACCGATCGGCGGCATGCAGAACCAGCTCGTCGTCGGCGTCGACTACATCGACGGACGGCTGCGCTTCGACTCGACGGTCGAGGCGTCGATCCTGCGGGACAACCACGTCACGATTCCGGATATCGGCATCTTCTTCCCGGCGGATGCGCTCGCGGTGCGCACGAGCACCGAGACGACCGGCGTCTACGCGACCGACACGCTGTCGATCACCGATGCGCTCGCGCTGACGTTGTCGGGCCGCCAGAACCACACGCGCACGAAGATCGCCGACGAGACCGGCACGAACCCCGATCTCAACGGCAGCCACAGCTTCTCGCGCTTCAATCCCGCGGCGGGCCTGACCTATCAGTGGTCGACCGCACTGAACGTCTACGGCGGATACAGCGAATCGACCCGCGCGCCGACACCGGTCGAGCTCACCTGCGCCGACGAAGACGCGCCGTGCAAGCTCCCCAATCAGTTCGTCGCCGACCCGCCGCTGAAGCAGGTCGTCGCGAAGAGCTGGGAAGGTGGCTTCCGCGGCCGCTTCGGCGATCCGTCGGACGGCCGCGTCGACTGGCATGTCGGGCTCTTCCGCACGACGAACGTCGACGACATCCTGTTCCAGACGACCGGCGGATCGAGCTCGAACGAAGGCTTCTTCGCCAACGTCGGCGACACGCGGCGCCAAGGCCTCGAAGCGAGCCTGTCGGGCGTCGCGCTCGACAAGCGTCTGGACTGGTATGCGAACTACACGTACCTCGACGCGACGTACCGCACCGACTTCACGGAAACGAGCGCGAACCATCCGGATGCGGACGAGGACGGTCTGATCGAAGTGCATCGCGGCGACCGCATCCCCGGATTGCCGCGTCACGCGTTCAAGCTCGGCGCCGACTATGCGTTATGGCGTGGCCTCAGCATCGGCGGCGATGTCGTCGCGAACTCCGGCCAATACCTGCGCGGCGACGAGGCGAACCTGCTGCCGAAGTTGGGCGGCTATGCCATCTTCAATCTGCGCGCCGTCTACGAGTTCAACGAGCACATCAGCGTGTTCGGACGCATCGACAACGTGTTCGATCGGAAGTACTACACGTTTGGGATTCTGGGCGATGCGGGGGAGGTGTTTCCGGAGTTCGGGGATCCGAGGTTCGTGAGTCCGGCGCAGCCGAGAGGGGCGTGGATTGGAGTGCGCGTGGCGTTGTAGGGCTGAACGAAGTAGTTCTATTGACGCATGTCCGCCACGTCCCGCGCTACGGCCCCTCGATGGCTCCGACGTCGCATGCGACAGCACGCGGCAGTTCCCGTTCGTCGATCCCGCCCACGAGCGCCGGATCGCTGCACGTCGTCTTGTCGCCGGACTTGCTCAAGGGCCCTCCACTCTTCGGCGACCAGATTTCGTGCGAAACGGCCACCATCGGCGGACCGGCCGCGCTCGTGAAGATCGTCGACGGGCCATCGAACACCGCACTGGCCGGCGAGGCGATCACCGCCAGCGAACAGGATGCGCCTGCCGCATCCGGGCTTTGCATACTGCTCGTCAGATTGACCCTCGCGCCCTGCCCGTCGCAATTGAGTACACCCTGCGGCGCCCACGCCACCGTATTGGCGAACCGCAGCTCGGCCGCATTGTGCGCGCTCAATTGGCTCACCCCGGCGTTGTCCTTCACGGTAACGTTGCGAAACTCGACCGCCGCCGAGTCCGCGTAGAGCGCGGCGCCGGATCCCGAATCGGGGCGCGCCGGCAGGCCCGCCGGATCCGCGAAATTGCCCGTCAGTGTCGTGTTCTCGATCGTGAGCAGGGATCCGGGGCCGACGAATGCGCCGCCGCCGACCCAGGCGATGTTGCCGCTGAAGTTCGAGCGCGCGACATCGATGCTGCCGAGCGCTCCGCCGCGATGCGCGAAACCGCCGCCGACTGCCGTGGGTTTCAGGCTTTCGACCTGATTGTCCCGGAATTCGGTGTTGACGATCTGCGCTCTCGCGTTGACGCCGAATTCGGCACCCGCGCCGCCGAGCGGACCCGTGGAAACGTTGCGGTTGATGATCGAATCCTCGATGCGCACCGTGCCGTGCCCCGCGATGGATAGCGCCCCGCCCGAGCCCGTCAGCGGGCTGTCCGCGCGATTGGCGATGAAGGATGTGCGCCAGATCGTGAGATGGCCGAAGCCATTGACCGCGCTCACGGCTCCGCCGGTATCCGTCGCTCCGTTCGCAAAGAATTGGCTGTCCTCGATCAGGACGTCCGCCGTCGAATCGATCTCAATCGCGCCGCCGGTGCGCGCGGTATTGGCAGAGAACTCGACACCGCTGAAGGTCGCCCGATCACGTACGGCGATCGCGCCGCCGAGCGTCGCGTGGCCGAGGCGCGCCGCGCCACCGTGCATCACGATTTCGCCGTCGGCGCGGATCAGACCGCCTTCGACGGCGTTACCGTTCTCTAGCACGACGTCATCGAGCTCCAGGCGGCTGCCTGCGTCGACGAAGAACTGGCTCACGCCCGTGACGCCCGGCGGCAGCGTCACCGTGACGGGCCCGTGGATGACGACATCGCTGTCGAGGCCGACTTGCAGTGGTCCGAGCTTCGGATCGAGATTCACGACGGCGACGTGCGAATCGAACGCGATGTCGGTCGTCGTGCCGCCGGTTGTGCAGTCCGGCTCAGTCTGCGCGTGATCGACCGCATTGGTCACCGCTTCGCGGAGCGTGCATTGCTTGTTCGGCGCTCCCGGCGCGTCGTCACCGGCGCTATCGACCGTGATCGCGGCGCATGCCGCCCGTGGTGCGAAAGACACGATCGCGGCGAGAGCAAGACATCGAGCGGAAATCCAGGATTGCGTCAACTTGGACATGGAAGGTCTCCGAATCGGTTGGGAGCGCCCGCACCTGTGTCGCATGCGTCGACCTCGACATGCACGCTAAGTGCGACATGTTTTTCCGCGCGAAAGCGCGACCACACCCAACGCGGAGGCGCTGATCAACCGAACAGAAGGACGCTGCTTGTCGCTGTCGCAGCGTCGCTACGACGCGCGATGGTGCGTCGATGCCGGCCGTGGTGCTTTCACCGCGACCAGATCCACTGCACGCCGATCATGTAGGTCCTGCCCGGCGCGGGCTCGAAGTACCGCCCGTTCCCGTCATTGACGATGACCGAACTCGCGTACTTCCGATCGAGTGCATTGTCGATACAGAAAACACGAACACCCGGACGCGGACGACGACGGCCTCATCGAAGTGCACCGCGGCGACCGCCTCGACGGCCTGCCGCGACATACGTTCAAGCTCTGGCCGACTATGCGCTGTGGCGCGGGCTCAGCGTCAGCAGTGATGTCGTCGCGAACTCGGGCAGTACCTGCGCGGAGACGAAGCGAACCTGTTGCCGAAGATTGGCGGCCATGCGGTCTTCAACCTGCGCGCGGTCTACGAGTTCAACGAGCACGTCAGCGTGTTCGGGCGCATCGACAACGTGTTCGATCGGAAGTACTACACGTTTGGGATTCTGGGGGAGCCGGGGGAGGTGTTTCCGGATTTCGAGGATCCGAGGTTTGTGAGCCCGGCGCAGCCGACGAGGTGTGGATGAGGCTGCGAATCAAACTATAGGCGATCATTCGCAGCCCCAGTACATCGCGGATACCTCGCAAGCGATGACTCTACAGGCCTTCAATTGCACCTATGTCGCACGTCCCAGCACGGGACACACCGCGCTCGTCCACACCAGCAACATTTGCACCAAGGCAGATTCCAGCAGTGCCGGTCTTGCTCAAAGGTCCGCCGGACTTGGGCTTCCAGATTGTGTGCTCGACTGGGGCAATTGGCGGTCCGACGGGACTGTTGAATGCGCTGCCTGGGTCGAATACTGTCGCAGCCGCGCCCGCCAGTGTAGGTAGTGAACACGATGCGCCTGCCGAGTCGACATTTTGCAGGCTGCTGGTGTGTTCGATCATGGCTCCTTGCCCATCGCAATTGAGAACGCCCTGCTTTGTCCAGGCAATCGTATTCAAGAACGAGATCTTCGACGCGTTTGTCGCGCTCAGCTGGCTGATCCCCTCATTGTCCTTGATAGTAGCGTTTGTCAAGAAGATCGTTGCCGAATCTGCGTAGATGGCTGCGCCGGAGCCCGCATCGGGGCGCGCGTAGTAACCGCTCGGATCAGCGACGTTTGCCGCCACTGTACTGTTAGCCAAACCCAATGCGCCGCCGGAAGCGACCGACACCGCTCCGCCGACCCATGCGAGATTTCGCCTGAAATTGGAGCGCTGTACGCTGGCATTCCCTCCCACGAAAATGGCTCCGCCGGATGCGCGAGGATCCAGACTGAGCACTTGGTTTTCGTCAAATTCGGTGTTGGTAACGTCTAGGCTCGACTGCCCTTCCACGTAGACACCTGCGCCTCCCTTCGGGCCGGTCGTCACATTCCCGTTGACTATGGAATCGACGATCTCGACTTTCGAAAGCTGGCCGACATGCAGTGCCCCACCTCGGCCTTCCATCAGATCGTCGGCGCGATTGTCGATAAATGACGTTCGTTGAATCGTCAATTTTCCTGAGCCATAGGCCGTGCTGATAGCCCCGCCGCCGAAACCTGTTGCGCGATTTGCATAGAACTGAGTGTCGGAAACGGAGACGACGCCGCCTGATGTCGGATTCATCACGCTAATCGCACCACCTTCGTATGCTGTATTGTCAGAAATCTCGACGTTCACGAATGAGGCGCCGCCCTGAATAGCGACCGCCCCGCCGCTATGCGCCGAGCCTCCGTGCATTGCGCCGCCATCCATTGCCAGCTCTCCCATCACAAATATCAATCCCCCCTCGATAGACTCGCCGTTTTCAAGCGTGACATCCTTCAACTCTAGACGCGTACCGCCGTCAACGATGAATTGGTTGACCCCGACCGTTCCGGGCGGAAGCATGATGGTTATCGGTCCGTGGATATCCACCGTGCCTTGTGCGATTTCTATTGGACCCAGGAGCGGGTCGAGATTTACGGTGTCGACGTGACTATCAAATAGGATATGCGTCACCTGCTCGCCCTTGGCGCAGTCCTGCGAGATCATGGCATGCTGATTCGCATTCAGTATTGCTTCCCTAAGCGTGCAGTGGTGGTCCGGACTGACACCTATGTCGTCGCCGGTACTGTCCACGAAGATTGTCGCAGACGCACAGCATGGGATTGCGCACATCACGAG
>Ga0126377_10003410_pt1 | contig 11260 bp, 4 predicted proteins | sample PanSoiMetPlot_22_FD_92647 | JGI IMG/M metagenome (GOLD analysis project Ga0126377, IMG submission 92647) | Tropical forest soil microbial communities from Panama - MetaG Plot_22 | ecosystem: Environmental > Terrestrial > Soil > Tropical forest > Bulk soil | place: Panama | collected 2016-02-17
ATGAGCACGATCCAGTGCGGGGTCATGCTGTCACCGTTGACTCGATGATCGCAGACATCCTGCTGATGAAGCGCTTCAATATCAACGCCGTGCGCACCTGTCATTATCCTGACGATCCGCGCTGGTACGACCTGTGCGATCAATATGGGATTTATTTGATCGATGAGGCCAACGTTGAGTCGCATGGGCTGTTGGATCGGTTTACCAAAGATCCAGAGTGGGAACTGGCTTTCGTCGAGCGTGGCAGCCGGATGGTTGAACGCGATAAGAACCACCCATCGATCATCATCTGGTCGCTGGGAAATGAATCGGGCGAAGGCCCCAACCACGCCGCCATGGCCAATTGGATCCACCAGTATGATCCCACCCGACCTATCTTCTATGACTCCGGTGATCACGCCCCCTACCTGGATATTCTCAGCAAGATGTATCCGAAATTGGATGTTTTAGCCAGAGCCGGGCAGGAACCCGGTGAAACGCGCCCGTTCATCATGTGTGAATATGCCCATGCCATGGGCAACGGCCCCGGCAACCTGAAGGAATATTGGGAAGTGATCGAGGCCCATCCTCGTCTGCGCGGCGGTTTTATTTGGGATTGGGTGGATCAGGGCATTCGGCAGGTGACCCCCGAGGGCGTCGAGTGGTATGCCTATGGCGGTGATTTTGGCGATGAGCCCAACAGTTCCACCTTTTGCTGCAATGGCATTGTTTTTCCTGATCGGTCGCTGCATCCGGCCATGTGGGAGGTGAAGAAAGTCTACCAGCCTGTCAAGGTGGAGGCGGTTGACCTTTTGGCTGGCAAAGTCGCCGTAACAAACCGTTATTTCTTCTCTGACTTGGATGGCTTGGCCGTGACTTGGAAGCTGACCTCGGGCCAACGCATCCTGCAAACGGGACAGTTGCCCCCGCTTCACACGCCGCCAGCCAGCTGGGAACTGATCTCTGTTCCATTCGAAAAACCGGATCTGGAACCCGGAGCCGAATATTTTCTGACGCTCAGTTTTACACTAGACCAAGCAACGCCCTGGGCCGAGAAAGGTCATGAGGTTGCCTGGGAGCAGTTTAAGATTCCATGGGAAGTACCCGAAATACCGGCGACACCACAGGACGAATTGCCAGCCCTGGAATTGACGGAGACACAAACAACCGTGGAAGTGCGTGGTCAGGATTTCAATTTGATCTTCAATAAACAGCTTGGCACGCTTGCCACTTGGCGTTACCAGAACACCGAACTGATCCAGCGTGGCCCCAAGATCAATCTCTGGCGTGCACCCACCGAGAATGATCTCAATACCTGGGGCGATGAGCGCGCCGCTATCCGCTGGCGGGAGGTCGGGCTCGATCAGCTTGAGGAATGTGTTTCCGAGATAGTCGTTAGCCAACCCGGGCCACAGGTGGTACAGGTTACCGTAAAGTCCACCGTGGGGTTGCGCGAGGGGGCCATACTACCTCCGCAGCCGTCGCGTGATGAAAAACTCCGTGAACTTTCGATGTGGCTCAAGTGGGTTCTGGATGAAAAGCTGCTGATGGCCCTTTGTGAGTATATATCCGTATCTTATGATGCTTTGGCTGGCGATACAAACAAGGCCCGAGTCGAAGATCTGGTTCAGCAAGCCGCTGAGAAAAATCGTTCGTTCGAACTGGTGCAAGGTGTCCACGATCTTTTCTTCGAGCGGCAACTGTCACTGCCCGATCAAATCAGGGACATTGTTGTGTCCGGAAAGTTGGATGTCGATGCGCCGCCAAAGCCTCCAGCACGTTTCGATTGCGATTACATGTACACCATTTTCGGTAACGGAGAAGTGCATGTAGAGACTCATGTGCTGCCGGACGTGGAACTGCCCTTCCTGCCCCGCATCGGGCTGCAGATGCACCTGCCGGAGGGATACGAACAACTCGCCTGGTATGGGCGCGGCCCGCATGAGAATTACCTGGATCGCAATGATGGCGCACCGGTTGGGATTTATCGCAGCACAGTCGCTGAACAGTTTGTGCCTTATGTATTCCCAGAGGAGAATGGCAACAAGACCGAAGTTCGCTGGGTCACCTTGACCAATGCGGCTGGTGTTGGGTTGCGGGCCAGTGCAGACCGTCTGCTGGAAATAAGCGCTCACCATTTCACCCCTGAAGATTTGATGGCGGCGCGGCATCCCCACGAAGTGGTGCGCCGCCCGGAGGTCATCCTTCATCTCGATTATGGACAATCCGGCCTGGGCAGTGCAAGCTGCGGACCAGGCCGCTTGGAGAAATATCGCCTCCAGCCTGAAGAGATCCGTTATTGTGTGCGACTGCGTCCGTTTTCAATCCGTGCTGATTAACGTCCTTGGGTAGTGATCGGTCGCCCGGCCCTTCATTATCACACTGTGTAAGGAAATCAATATGAACTCGCCCGAATATTCCCAGGGACCTGAAAATAAAGATTACTGGGTCGCATTAGTATTGGCCGTTGTGCTCCTCGCTGCTTATGTACGCACGCTGGCTCCCGATATTTTGTATGGTGACAGTGCCGAGTTTCAGACTCTGGCTTACACTTTTGGGATCACTCACTCGACCGGTTATCCAACTTATTTATTGTTAGGGCGCTTGATCGGTTTTCTGCCGATCTATTCCCCAGCTTGGCGCATAAGTTTGCTTTCAGCCGTGAATGCTGCAATCACTGTTGGCGGGATATACCTGTTGGCGCGTTATTTCACCCGCAGCCGCGTCGGGGCCGTTCTGGGCGGAGTGGCACTCGGTATTTCGTATACATTCTGGTCTCAGGCTGTGATCGCCGAAGTCTACACTTCAGGCACGGCGTTTATTGTCCTGATCACATTGCTTTTATTCCACTGGCAGTCTGAGCAGGAGAAACCGAATCGTTTTCTTCTGGTGGCAGCGTTGCTGGCCGGGATCGGCTTTGGCGTGCATGCCTCCGTCTGGCTTCTAGCCCTTCCCGCCATTGCGCTCGTGCTCTGGACCTTGTGGTGGCGGCAGGCCTCGCGTTCTGAATGGCTGCGTGCGCTGGCGGCCAGTGTTGCGGGAACGGTCATGGGGCTGGCGATCTTCGTGATCGCGTTTTTCGTTTCAGACCGGCTTAATCCTCCCACCAGTTTTATCCGCACGACGCTTGAACCTTCGCGGGTTTTCTGGAACTTGCAGCCTTCTGACTTCGATTCGTCTTTCAAAGTTCTGAAGATGACCGTGATCAGTGCCCAGTGGGGGGATGCTGAGTTCTCCGGCCGGAATTCCTCCCTCGGAAAAGACGTGAAGGAATTTACAGATCGGTTGACAGGCCTCGAATTTCCGCCGATGGTGGTCCTGGTCGCGTTAGCCGGTGGGGTGGTCATGCTCGCCACTCAGCCTATCCGCGGGCTTTTCCATCCTGTTGCTTTTTTGGCTTCGCTATTTTTTATCCTGAACTATCAGGTCGACGATAAGTTTGTTTTTTATCTCTCGCTCTATATACCACTTGCGGTCGCCGCGGGAACCGGGATGGGATTCGCGTTGGAGCGAATCCACCATTATTTGGAAGCTGTTCCGGATCGCCGTTACCAGATGCTGTATCTGCTCCCCGCGCTGTTCTTCGCTACATTAGTTATCCAGCCTGTGGCTGCCATTCGCTGGCACGCGCTCCAGGCTGGAGTAGCCAACTTCGTAACGGAAGATTATCCCTTCCCAGCCAAAAACCTCAAAGAACCACGCCTTGTAGCTCAGATGCGCTTGGCAAGCGTCGATCCGAATGCCGTATTCGTCCTGGATTGGCGTGATCTCTACTCAACTGCCTATATTGCGCAAGTTGAGAGAGGCCTGAACAATATCCTCTTTTTCGAAGCCATGCCGCGTGGCAATGATGGCCGGATGGCCTCCACGCTTGTCACTCAATTGGAAAATTATCTGAAAGAAGGGCGACCTGTTTTTGCTGAAAAGATATATCCCGGATTGGAGCAAAAATTTCGGCTTTTGCCGGTCGCCGGGAACCTATACAAAATGATGTTGCGCAAATAAACCCACAATGGAGAAATTATCATGTCAACACGAAGAGATTGGGAAAACCCTCTCATCACAGGCAGAAATAAAAGGCCAGGTCACGTGCCACTGGGTGCCTATCCGGATACAGAAAATGCACTCGCTGGCAATCGGAAGGCCTCGCCGAATATGCAGTTACTAAATGGTAGCTGGAAATTCCATCTTGCTCCGTGTCCTGAAGAAGTACCAGCCGGTTTCCAGAATGACAATTTCGATATCTCAGGCTGGGCAAATATCATCGTTCCGGGCAACTGGCAATTGCAGGGCTTTGATGATATCCCGATCTATACCAACGTAGCTTATCCTTTCCCGCCGAATCCGCCCTTCGTGCCGAAAGAAAATCCTACGGGCTGTTATCGCCATGTATTCACCCTCGACCCATCTTGGTTGGGGCGCAATATTTATCTGCTTTTTGAGTCAGTCGATTCGGCTTTCTATCTCTGGGTCAATGGGCAGGAGGTTGGCTACAGCCAGGATAGCCGCCTGCCCGCCGAGTTCGATGTGACTCCTTATGTGCACGCTGGTGAAAATACCATTGCCGTGCAGGTGATGCGTTATTGTGATGGCAGCTATCTCGAAGATCAGGATATGTGGCTGCTTTCCGGTATTCAGCGCGATGTGATCCTGTACAGCAAGCCGCGTGTTGCCCTCGAAGACTACATGGTACGCACCATGCTGGATAACCGTTATGAAGACGCTACCCTTTCCATTGAAGCGCAGATAACCTCTGTGGATGGATTAACTGACTGGTCGCTTGAAGCGATGCTCTATGATGCGGATGGCAAACCGCTCTTTGCCAACCCGCTAACTGCTCATTTCAACGATCGAGTTCTTCACCAGAGAGGCATCAAGACCGGGTGGGCGATCATCTCGCAAGTTGTTGAGTATCCGTACAAATGGACGGCTGAAACACCCTACCTCTATCAGCTGGTGTTGACCTTGAAAGATCCACAAGGCAAGGCCGTGGACTTTGAGAGCTGCCGTGTAGGGTTTCGCCAGGTGGAGATCAAGAATAGTCTGATCCTGTTGAACGGCAGACGCCTGGTCTTGCGCGGCGTGGATCGTCACGAGCATCATCCCGAACGTGGGCGGGCGCTCACGGAAGAAGACATGCGGACTGAGATCAAGTTGATGAAGCAGTTCAACTTCAATACCGTCCGCACAAGCCACTATCCTGACGATCCTTTCTGGTACGAGTTGTGTGATGAATATGGCATTTATTTGATCGATGAGACCAATCTTGAAACGCACGGTGTCTGGGATGATTTGAGCAACGATCCACTCTGGCTGCATGCTTATATGGAGCGCGCCAGCCGCATGGTGCTGCGTGACAAGAATCATCCTTCTGTATTGTTCTGGTCACTGGGCAATGAATCGGGTTGTGGTACGAATCATGCTGCCATGACCGCCTGGATCAAGGCCTATGATCCCACCCGGTTGGTGCACTATGAAAGCGGTCGCCCCGGACCTGAAGTGAGCGATGTCTACTCGGTGATGTATCCCAACCTGGACATGATGAAACAGGTGCTGGCCGACCCCAACGAAAAACGCCCGATCGTGATGTGCGAATATGCTTATGCCAAAGGCAACAGTACCGGGAACTTCTTCAAGTTTTGGGATATGGTCGATGCCTTCCCGCGTTTTCAGGGTGGCTGCATCTGGGATTGGAACGATAAGGCATTGCTGGCGACCAATGAGCAAGGACAGAAATATTGGGCCTATGGCGGTGACTTTGGCGGTGACTTCAATTATCATCAGCCGCATGAGGATCCACAGATGTGCTGTAACGGTGTCGTGGGTCCGGATCTGGTTCCGCACCCGGGGGCATTCGAGGTGAAGAAAGTTCAGGCGCCAGTTGGGATCGGGCCCGTGGATGTGCTTGAAGGGCGGTTCGTCATCTCCAATAAGCATCACACTCTCGACTTGAATCATCTCGAGATCGCCTGGGGATTGGCTGAAGATGGGCGAATGATCCAGTCGGGGAATCTGCCTCCGCTTGAGCTTGAGGCGGGCGCCAAAAGTGAATTGGTTATTCCTTTTCACAAACCGGAAGTCCTCCAGCCGGGCGCGGAATATCATCTCAAGATCCGCTTCCTGCTCGCTGAGGATACGCCCTGGGCTGCGAAGGGACACGAAGTTGCCTGGGAACAGTTCCCGGTTCTCTTCCCTGTTCCTCAAAAAAGGACGGTTGCTATTTCCGAACTTCCAGCGTTGGTCATGGAGGCCACCGATGAGCAAGTTGTTCTTACTGGCCCAGATTTCCAGGCAGTCTTCAGCAAGGCTGATGGGATGCTCACGTCCTATCGCGCTTGCGGCCAGGAGTTGTTAAAGGCTGGCCCGCGCGAGAATTATTTCCGCGCCCCGACCGATATCGATCTGCTATGTGGAAATCCACCTGCCAGCATTCATAAGTGGCGCGCTGCCGGATTGGATCGTTTGGAACGCACGATGCTGGCTTATGAAGTGGCTCAAATCCAGCCGCAAATGGTCCGCGTGCGGGTGCATGCCCGTCTCTCCGCTGCCGATCAGCAGGCGGGCTTCGACAGCGAAGTCACTTACCATGTTTTTGGGAATGGTGAAATTACGGTTACCAACACAGTGATGGTTGAGGATCGCTCACCCATGCTGCCACCCGCTTCCATTAATGGTCTGCCCCCTGAGTGGCTGGCAGACCATCGTTGGAAATATTACATCCCCCGAGTGGGTATGGAATTGAACCTGTCAGGTACGCTGGAAACCCTGACCTGGTATGGGCGTGGCCCTCATGAGAATTACAGTGACCGCAAACTCGGCGCTGCGGTTGGCGTGTATCAAAGCACGGTTACCGATCAATTCATGCCTATGTATATCCGAGTGAATGCGGCGGCAAGGAAGATACCCGCTGGCTGGCACTGACGGACGAGTCTGGTAACGGGCTGCTGGTTGTCGGGCTGGATAACTTGCACTTCGACGCCCTACATTATTCCGTCCGTGACCTGACCGATGCCAAACATATCGTCGCTCTGCAACCCCGCGACGAAGTCATCCTGCACTTGGATGCCCGCCATATGGGTGTCGGTGGGGATGATGGCTGGATGTCGCCCGTGCACAAGGAGTTTTTACTCTTCCCCGGTATCTATCGATTCGCGTATAAACTCAAACCGATCACAAATCAGGATGATCTCGCATCCATCGCGCGGATGAAGATCGAGGGCGAATTCTAGTTCATAAAAGAACCATTGGAGAATGCACATGTTTCGCTTCGGTGTTGATTATTACCCTGAACATTGGCCTGAAGAACGCTGGCCGGAGGATGCCCGCCTGATGGCGGAAGCCGGTATCAATGTGGTACGGCTGGCGGAGTTTGCCTGGAGTTTTTTGGAGCCTCAGTTTGATCGTTTCGATTTTACATGGTTGGATCGTGCCATCGAGGTGTTGCACGGTCAGGGGATTCAGGTCATTCTTGGCACACCGACAGCCTCGGCGCCGCCCTGGGTCATGACCATGTTTCCTGATGCCTATAAGGTCAACGAGCATGGGCATCGCCTGACTTATGGAAACCGATGTGAGTTCTGTCCCAGCCATGCCGAATACCGTGAACGTGGCCGGCATGTCACAAGTGCCATGGCCAGACACTATGCGGATCATCCCGCCGTGATCGGCTGGCAGATCGATAATGAATTGAATGGGCGCTGTTATTGCTCCATTTGTCAGGTGGGTTTCCAGACCTGGCTACAACACCGTTATCACACGCTTGGAGAACTCAATGCGGCTTGGGGGACAGCCTTTTGGAGTCACGTCTATATCGAGTGGTCGCAGATTCCCGTACCCATGGAGACAGGCGGCGTTCCCAACCCGGGCTTGGATCTGGATTTTCGCCGCTTCATGTCGGACACGTTCGTGTCCTTTCAAGAGGAACAGGTGAAAATTCTGCGAGCGCTGTGTCCCAATCATTTCGTCACGCACAACTTTATGGGCTTCGGTTTCTATCAGATCAACTATTATGATCTCGCGAGGCCGCTGGATTTTGTGACCTGGGATAACTATCCGCGAACGGGCTGGAATCCCGCCAAAGAGGCGGATCATGCGTCCATTGCCCTTGGTCATGATACGACGCGTGGTTTCAAAGGCAAACCGTTCTGGGTGATGGAGGAACAATCCGGTTCAGGCGGCTGGCAAACTGTGGGTGTGAATCCACGCCCCGGCGAGATGCGCTTATGGACATATCAGGCGATTGCTCATGGTGCAGATGCGATCGTTTATTTCCGCTGGCGCACAGCACGCTTTGGTACTGAACAATTCTGGCATGGCGTGCTCTATCATCATGGCCAACCCGGCCGCCGCTATGCTGAACTCAAGACTATTGGTGCAGAACTGCGACGCATAGGGGAGCAATTCCTCGGAGCAGAGAATCGCAATCAGGTGGCCATCCTGCATTCCTACGATACACGCTGGGCTTTTCAGATTCAACCCAACCACAACGATTTCCACTATTCAGCCTTTTTCATGAGCTATTACAGAGCGCTACACAAACGGAACATAGGCGTGGATATCGTGCCGCCCGGCGCTGATCTGAGCCGCTATCGGATGGTCATTGCGCCAGCCTTGTATATTCTTGCTGAACAGACTGCCGATCAACTGCGCAATTTTGTTCAAAGCGGAGGCCTGCTCATTACAACAGCGCGTTCTGGTGTGAAGGACGAAGCCAACGCGATTGTGAACCAATATTTACCAGGGCTGCTGGCGGAGGTATGCGGTGTGGAAGTGGATGAGTACGATGTACATCCCTCCGACTCAACCATTCCTCTCAAGTTGTCCTTGCCGGGTCATGAGACTCAAACCGCCGAAGCGCGTCTGTGGTTTGATGTGCTTCGTACAACGACTGCTGAGGCCGTGGCGAGCTATCAGGCTGAATATTTTTCTGGCACTCCTGCCATAACCTTAAATCAGTTTGGCGAGGGCCAGGCAATGTATGTTGGTACGTTGGGTGATGATGCCCTGCATGAATCTGTAGTGGCCTGGGCGTTGGAGTCTGCTGATCTCCATCCGGTGCTCAATACACCGGCGGGAGTCGAAGCAACGGAGCGTTGGCAGGGTGAACGGCAATTGCTGTTCATCCTCAATCACGCGAGTGAAGAACACGATGTCCCGCTAGTTCGACCCTGTCTGGATCTGCTCAGTGGAGGGCAGGTCGATCAATCGGTGAAACTGCCTGCATATGGCGTGATGGTGCTGGAGGTACTGGCTGGGTGATTGTGGTGCATAATCTTACGGGTCGTTGTGTGGAATATTGTCATGTCGAGCGCTGATTTGAAACCGGGACCAAATTCCCAGGCTCATGTGTTCCATCAATTGCCAGGTTTATTCCTGCTGATCGTGCGGCGTCAGCAATATCATCGTGGGCTGGTGTTGCTGTCCTTGTTGGGGATCATTCTGGCTGTGGGGCTGGTGACCAACGCCTCTTTCTTTGCCCAGGCGGTGGATCGGGTGATCCTGGAAAAGAACCTGGCTGATTTTAGTCAGGTGACCGGTAGGCCGCCGTTCTCAACGGATGTCTATGTATTCCCTTCAGCACGCAAGCCATTGACCTTGCAGAATGCAGAGAAAATATCCGGTGAGATCGCTGCAGTGATGTCTTCTGAAGTGGGCCTGCCGCTGCGTCAATCCGGACTTGAAATTTCCAGCGGCACCATGCTGTTACAACCAGTACCCGGCTCCAAATTGGATAATCAGGGGAAAAACCTGTTGGGAAGTTTCAATGTTGTTTATATGGCGGATGTAGCTAGCCATATGGAACTTGATTCTGGTACAGTTCTTGATGATGAGAATATCTCAAGCCAGGTGCTGGATGTCTGGATGCATGATCGCCTGGCACGGGAAATGGGGATTCGGATCAACGATCAATTCATCGTGCGGCCAACCGTCAAGGTGGAGCCAGTTACGATTCGTGTCGCTGGACTCTGGCACGCTAAAGATCCGCACGCGGAGTTCTGGTTTGTCAATCCAGATGAACAGTTGAAAGGCTCCCTGCTAGTGCGACGCAGGGATTACATCAAGTTCATTCAGCCGATGGTGGCTTCAGGCTCGCGTGAGGCCAGTTGGTATATCATCCTGAACGAGCGGAAGATCATTCCCAAAAATAGCGCGGCGTATCTGGCGGGATTTCAACGCGCACAGGAGCGCATCGCCACCTTTGTGCCGGATGTGCGTCTCAATACCCCGCCACTCAATCCGTTGAAGGACTTCGTCCAGCGCAGTGCGATTCTGACCGTTATTCTGTTGGGTTACAATCTTCCGGCCTTTGCCATCCTGCTCTATTTTCTCTTGCTTATTTCCTCGATCATTGCCCAATGGCAGAGCCGGGAAACTTCACTGCTGACCAGCCGCGGGATGAGTGTGGCGAGTATTTTGAACCTGACCCTGTTGGAACAACTGGTGCTGTTCGTGATCGGATATCCATTGGGGATCTTGCTTGGTTTATCGATCGCGCGGATGATGGGTTATACGGCCAGCTTTTTAACGTTCACCAGCCGTCCATCGCTGCCAGTCTCGATGCAGGGCTTTAGTCTCCCTTTGACGATTGTGGCATTGAGTGTGGCCTTGTTTTCACGCTTGTGGCCCATTCTCCGCGCCAGCCGTAAGAGTATTGTGACCGAGGAACATGAATGGGCGCGTCCATCGCTAGGGCCGTTCTGGTATCGCTATTATCTGGACTTTCTGCTGATTATCCCCACATATTTCACTTATCTTCAGATGCAGGAGCGTGGCACACTGGCCAGCGTGATCACCAGCCGCCCCGAAGATTTATATCAGGATCCACTACTGGTTGTAGTTCCAGCCTTGTTTGTTGTCACGGCGGCTTTGGTGACCATGCGTTTTTTTTCGCTGGCCATGCGCCTGCTGGATGTACTGGCCAACCGTACTCCCTGGCTTGCTGTTCATCTGGCTCTGCGCCAGTTGGGACGACAGAGTCATGAATATGTCAGCCCGTTGTTGTTGGTGATCATCTCATTATCTCTGGGTATTTATACACTGTCGATGGCGACCAGCCTTGATCAATGGCTCGTGGATCGGATGTATTATCGCACAGGGGCAGACATGACCTTCACGCCGCTGCCCATCACTGGAGATGTTGGCGTTTCCGATGGGAATTGGGTCCCAGCCCCGCAGCGATTCAATTCTGTGGATGGCGTGCTCAAAGCAACGCGCATGGGTGATTATCCATCGCGGATCACCCTTGCGGGTGACGAGATCCTTGCGCGCTTCATGGCGATTG
>Ga0126377_10003411_pt1 | contig 11260 bp, 8 predicted proteins | sample PanSoiMetPlot_22_FD_92647 | JGI IMG/M metagenome (GOLD analysis project Ga0126377, IMG submission 92647) | Tropical forest soil microbial communities from Panama - MetaG Plot_22 | ecosystem: Environmental > Terrestrial > Soil > Tropical forest > Bulk soil | place: Panama | collected 2016-02-17
GGTCTGGGATGTCGACCTGCCTGAGGGTTGATCACTGCCTGGGGGGCCAGCGGAAAGGCCGCGTATTCTGGAGGAATTCGCCGTTGATGCAAAGGCAGTTTTTCTTATGAACCCATCACTGCGTCGGTCACCGCAATCGGGGCTGTCACCGCGCACTCCACCCCGGGTCGGACAGCCTGCTCATGCACCGGATGCATGCGGGAGCTGTGCTAATTTGCGGCAATGACGCCATCCGAGCTGCTCAAGCCCATCCCGTCCCCGGATCTTTCATGGCGCGTGCTGACGCTGATCAACGTATTCCGGCTGCTGGTGCCGCTGCTGCTGGCTGTCCTGTATCTCGCCCTCGCGCCGAGCCCCGTCGGACAGATGCGGCCATCGGTCTTCGTGGGGACCGCCATCGCCTATTTCCTGTTCGGATTCGGCTCGATCCCGGGGATCAAGCGCCGGTGGCCTACGGTCGAGATCCAGGCCGTCGTCGGAGCGTGCGTCGATGTCCTGGCGATCTCGATGCTGACGTACTCCAGCGGCGGCATGAGCAGCGGCCTGGCCGCAGTACTGGTGCTGCCGATCGGTGCGGCAAGTTTTGTGGTGGGTCAGCGCCTTGCGTTCATGTTTGCCGCACTGGCGACGCTGTCCATGCTGCTGCAGCAGGTGTTCGTCACCCTCCTCGGTCGCGCGGACACCGGCGACTTCACCGCGGCCGGTATCGTCGGTGCGCTGATCTTCATTATCACGCTCGGCGTGGGGCCTCTCAGTCGCAGCCTGCGCGAGAGCGAGGAGCGCGTCCGGCAGCGTGAAGTCGACGTCGCGAACCTCGCAGAACTCAACCAGTTCATCGTGCAGCATCTGCGCGAGAGCATTCTGGTCGTCGATGAAAGGGACAGCATCCGTCTCATCAACGAATCCGCCGCGCACCTGCTGAAACAAGGCCCCGTGCCGCGAGGCACGCCGCTCGGCGAGGTTTCGCCGCGCCTTCTCTATCTGCTGGGCACCTGGCGCCGACATTCGTACGACTGGCAGATGAGCTCGCTGTCGGTGGTCTCGGCCGACGGCGGCAGTGTCGTACAACCGCACTTCGTCGCGCTGGGCCAGGCCGAGGGTGGACCGACCCTGATCTTCCTCGAGGACACCACGCTGATCGCCGAGCGCGTGCAGCAGTCCAAGCTCGCCGCGCTGGGCCGGCTCAGTGCCAGCATCGCACACGAGATCCGCAATCCGGTGGGGGCCATGAGCCATGCTGCGCAACTGCTTGCGGAAAGTCCCTCGATTGCGCCGCAGGAGAAACGCCTTACCGACATCATCACGAACAACGGCGAGCGCGTCAGCACCATCATCGAAAACGTACTGCAGCTGTCGCGACGCGACTCGACGCGCCAGGAGCGCGTCGAACTGAATGCCTGGTTGCGCGAATTTCTCCTAGAATTCCGACAGACCTCGCAGATTGACGGTGAAATCCTGCGTTTCAATCCGCACGTGCCGGAACTGGACGTCCGCGTCGACCCCAGTCATCTGCACCAGCTGATGTGGAATCTGTGCGAGAACGCGTTCAAGTACGGCCGCGATGCCGGCCACGACACTCCGATCGAGATTCAGAGCGGCCGCGTCGCCCTGACCGAGCGCCCCTACCTGGAAGTCCAGGACCGCGGCCCGGGCATCTCCGCGCCGGACGCCGAACGCATCTTCGAGCCCTTCTTCACTGCCGGCCGGGGCGGCACGGGACTCGGTCTGTTCATCGCGCGCGAACTGGCGCAGTGCAATCGCGCCATACTTACGTACGAGGCCCGCAGCGGCGGTGGTAGTATTTTTCGGTTGGTATTCGCCGATCCGCAGCGTTGGGAAATGTCTTGAAGAAACATCGCGCCCTTGTCGTCGATGACGAACCGGATATCCGGGAGCTGCTCGGCATTACGCTCGAGCGGATGAACGTCGACGTCGTCACCGTGGGTGATGTCAGTTCGGCCACGCGTGAGTTGCGCAACGCCAGCTTCGATCTCTGCTTCACCGACATGCGGCTGCCGGACGGCGACGGCCTGAACCTGGTGGAATGGATCCAGACTCACAAGCCGCATACGCCGGTCGCGGTGATCACTGCTCACGGCAACGTCGAGACCGCGGTGCGCGCGCTCAAGCTCGGCGCCTTCGATTTCATCTCCAAGCCTCTCGACCTGTCGGTGCTGCGCAAGCTGATCACTGCCACCCTGAAGCTGGGCGACAGCAACGGCAGCACCCTGCAGCTGCCGCAGATCAAGTTGCTGGGCCGCTCGGGCAAGATGGAGCAGCTGCGGGAACTCATCGAACGGGTCGCCCGCAGCCAGGCGCCGGTACATATTTATGGAGAGTCCGGCACCGGCAAGGAGCTGGTGGCCCACCTGATTCACGACGCGGGCGCGAGGCGCGATGCCCCGTTCGTACCGGTCAATTGCGGTGCGATTCCCACGGAGCTCATGGAAAGCGAGCTGTTCGGGCATCGCAAGGGCAGCTTTACCGGCGCCATCGCCGACAAGCAGGGCCTGATCCAGTCCGCTGAGGGTGGAACGCTGTTCCTGGACGAGATCGCCGATCTGCCCCTGCACATGCAGGTCAAGCTGTTGCGCGTCATCCAGGAAAAGACCGTGCGCCCCGTCGGCGAATCACGCGAGATTCCGATCGATATCCGCCTGCTGTCCGCCACTCACAAGAATCTCGCCGCGCTGGTCGCCGAGGGCAAGTTCCGCGAGGACCTCTTCTACCGCGTCAATGTGATCGAGGTTCGCGTGCCGCCACTGCGCGAACGGCTCGAGGATATTCCGGAGCTCGTCGAGTCCATCACTGCGCGGCTCGGCAGACAGACGGGGAATCGCTCCCTCAGCATCACGGACAGCGCACTCAAGGCGCTCAGCGACTATCACTTCCCGGGCAACGTGCGCGAGCTCGAGAACGTACTGGAGCGGGCAGCCACATTGTGTGCCGGCGGCATCATCGACGCGGCCGACCTGCAGCTGCGGCCGAAAGTGACGAGCGCCGAAGTGGCGATCCAGAGCAGCGTCTCACCGGGCGAGAAACTCGGGGACGCCCTCGAGGACATCGAGCGTGATGCCATCGTCCGCGCGCTCGAGCAGACGCGCTACAACAAGACCAAGGCGGCGGCGCTGCTCGGCATGACGTTCCGGTCGCTGCGTTATCGAATCAAGAAGCTCGGGATCGAATAGTCGGCGCGACGCAGGCGTTCAGTCGCACGTTCGGGGAATTCGATCAAAAAATGCTGGGGCGTTCACTGTCTGCTGCGAGCGTCGAGAACTGACGCGAATTGTCAGGGAGTGACAGGCAGCGACCACTTCGTCGCCAAATTTCCACTTAACAATGTCGACTCGTTCTCAGCAAAGCCGTTGCGCCGTCAGTAACTTATCCCAACGGTGGAACCACTGGCACAACCCTTGCTCTGCTCCGGGTGCCGGCATTGGCCGCTGCTTTAAGTTCACAATAGACGGGAGTTTCAAATGTCGAAGCACAATCAGAAGGGTTTCACCCTGATCGAATTGATGATCGTGGTCGCGATCATCGGCATCCTGGCAGCCGTCGCTCTGCCGGCTTACCAGGACTACACCAAGCGCGCCAAGGTGTCGGAACTCGTTCTGGCCGCCAGCGCCTGCCGCACGACCATTACCGAAGTGTTCCAGTCCGCAACCGCGACAGTCGCCAGCATGGCCAACAACTGGGGCTGTGAAAACACCACCGCCGGTGGCGCGTCGAAGTACGTCTCTACTGTGACGACCGACGACAACGGTGTTGTCTCTGTAACGGCCGGCACGGGCATCGACACCAATGGCGTCGACGGCAAGGTCGTGACGCTGATCCCGTACAAGACCAACACGACGGCGATGCTGTTGAGCGACGTGGGCACCGGCGCGCCGGTCTACAAGTGGGTCTGCGGTGGCACCGGCACGACCATCCTTAAGAAGTACCTGCCGGGTTCCTGCCGCGGCTAATCGGTACAGATCTACAGTTATCGTGTAGATACCAGAGGGGTACCGCGAGGTACCCCTCTTCGTTTCGTGAGATGCCATGAGCGCGATCGAACTCTCCATCGTGATGCCCTGCCTGAACGAGGCAGCAACCATCGCTCACTGCGTCGCCAAAGCCCGCGGCTACCTGGCCCGCGCCGGCGTGGTCGGCGAAATCATCGTTGCAGACAATGGCTCTGACGACGGCTCACGCAAGCTCGCCGCCCAGGCGGGTGCACGGGTCGTCGCAATCGCCGAGCGCGGTTACGGCGCCGCCTTGCGCGGCGGGATCGCGGCTGCGCGCGGACGCTTCGTCATCATGGGCGACGCGGACGCCAGCTACGACTTCGAACACCTCGACGGCTTCGTCGCCAGGCTGCGCGAAGGCTTCGACCTGGTGATGGGCAACCGTTTCCAGGGTGGTATTCGCAGCGGCGCGATGCCGCTACTGCACCGCTATCTCGGCAACCCGGTGCTGAGTTTCATCGGGCGGCTGTTTTTCCGGGTCCGGATCGGCGATTTCCATTGCGGACTGCGCGGCTTCAGCCGTGACGCCATCCTGAGACTGAATCTCACGACACCCGGCATGGAATTCGCGAGTGAGATGGTGGTGAAAGCCGCTCTCGCGCGTCTGCGGATCACCGAGGTGCCGACCACTCTTTCACCGGACGGCAGGGATCGCCCGCCGCATCTGCGCACGTGGCGCGATGGCTGGCGGCATCTGCGCTTCCTGCTGACCTTCAGCCCACGGTGGCTGTTTCTCTATCCCGGCATGACGCTGTTTGTCGTTGGCGTCGGCTTGCAGGCCCTCCTCGCCCACGGCGCCGTGCGGCTGGGTAATATCGGCCTCGACATTCACACCATGCTGTACGCCGCGGCAATGTCCGTGATGGGCGTGCAGATGATCTGGTTTGCGATCTTCGCCAAGGTCTTCGGTGCACGAGCCGGGTTGCTGCCGGACGATGCACGCTTCGAATGGGTCATACGTACGCTGACGCTGGAGCGGGGCGTTGCCATCGGTCTGGTACTCCTGCTGGGTGGCATCGCGCTGTCCGCCGGCGCGGTGCATACGTGGGCCAGCACGCACTATGGCGCACTGGATCCGCGTGACGTCATGAGGGTGACCATCCCTTCGGTCACCATGATGCTGCTCGGCATGGAGTTCATTCTCGCCTCGTTCTTCCTCGGCATGCTGCGCTTCGAGACCGCCGACGGCCGCTTCAGGGAGAAATCCGGAGCTTTGCCGCAGTACCCGCTGCAGCCCGATTCTCCCCCCGAAGCTCCCTAAGACCATCGCATGCTGAAAATTGCGACGTCTCCATTCCGCGAATGGAGCCGGTCTTCCAGCTGGTCGCCGACCGATACCCTGGTCATCGCGCTGTTGATTGTCGCCACGACGATCTGGGCGGTGATCAGCGGCAAGGACCTGAACTGGGACCAGTTCAACTATCACTTCTACGCCGCTTACAACCTGCTGGGCGGACGGCTCGACCATGACTTCATGGCGGCCAATATCCAGAGCTATCTTAATCCCCTCGCCTATCTGCCCTTCTACTGGATGGCGCGGCACGGCTGGCCAAGTGTGCTCGTCGGCTGCGTGCTGGCGATCGTGCACAGCCTCAACATCGTTCTGTGCTACCTGATCGGCAAGTCAGTGGCACCGGACGACCCGGTTCGCAGCCGGGTAATCGGGCTGACAGGAGCGATCCTGGCCTTTCTGTGTCCGATCTATCTGTTCGAAGCGGGAACGTCGTTCGCCGACATCACCACCAGCGTACCGGTGCTGGCCGGCATCCTGCTGGCGCTGCGCGATGCTCCCGGGCGACGCTGGTGGTCCGATCGGGCGCTGCTCGCAGGTCTGTGTATCGGTGCAGCCATCGGGCTCAAGCTGTCGAACGTGATTTATGGCCCCGCGTGCGCGCTCTTGCTCGTCTGCCTGCCTGCGTCGCTGAAACGCCGCGTGATGAGCCTAGTCTATCTTGCCCTGGGAGCGGTCATCGGGTTCGCAATCATGCACGGCTACTGGAGCTGGTTGCTGTGGCAGGAGTTTCGCAACCCGTTCTTCCCGATGTTCAACGGCTTCTTTGCCTCACCCGACTACCCCGCGATCAGTCACCAGCACGGACGCTACCTGCCCGAGGGGCTCGTGGACGTCCTTACACTGCCCCTGCGCGTGACGCGGCTGCGTTCGTGGATCTATACCGAGAGCGTATCGCCCGACCTGCGGCTGGCAGCGTTCATTATCGTCGCCGCTGCAGGCGCGTGGATCCTCGCTGCCGCGCGCTTTCGCGCTCGCTTTGCAGCTGCGTGGAAGGACTTCCGCGGGGTCATGCCACTCGCGGTCTGTTTCATCGGTGGGTACGCGTTCTGGCAGCTGACGTCCGGCAATGGGCGCTATGGCATCGGCATATTGATGCTGTGTGGCCCGGTGGTGGCAGCACTCACGGTGGCGGCGTTCGGTTCGTCGAGGTCGGTGCGCTATCCGGTTGCGGCGCTGACCGTACTGATCGCGCTGCAGGTCTCTCACCTGCGTAACGGGCAAATGCACTGGGACGTCGGTCCCTGGACGCGAACCTGGTATGAGACCTCGATCCCGCAACGCCTGCAGACGGAACCCTACCTGTATGTCAGTGTGGGCTCCGCATCGAACTCCTATATCGCACCTTTCCTGTCGCCGGATTCCGCCTTCATCAATCCCGTCGGCCAGCTTTCGTTCGACCTCGACGGGCCCGGGGGCAGTCGCATGCGCAAGCTCTTCGCCGAGTACAAGGGCCGTGTGCGGGTCCTTGCCATGGCGCCGAAGCCGGATGCGAGCGGTCACGCGGTCATCACAAGCAGCTGGGTAGAGAGCGCAAACAGCGTGCTCCAGAGGCTGGGGTTTGAAGTGGAACCCGTGGACTGCCTGTTCATGCACACCGCGGGCTCGCAGCGCGAAGCGGGCCGGGACTTCACGCAACCGGATCCTCACGTGCGGGAGCTCATCGCCTGCCCGATGCGCGAACGGCCTGCGACTGCCGAAGAAGTACGACAGCGCGAGGAGATTCACGCGATATTCGAGCGGGTCGCACACTGGTGTCCCAGGCTTTTCAAACCGGACTATACGGTCGTCGAAAAGACCCCGCGGGGCTGGTTCAGCGCTTACGTCGACAGCGACACTATCCTGCGGATCGACGACGACAAGCTGCTGCTGACGCAACCGCACACCTCAGGCGGGGTGTTGCTCGGCAAGCCGAGCGACTGGGCGATCTCGGTGCCTCGCGACAACTGCGACAACGTCCCGACCCGGCTCTGGCGCATCTACAACTTCGAGTAGAACCGGGCTTTCGGTCCGCGCTGATTCGCGCGAGGGCACCCACCGCTCTGCTTGATTCTCACGTGCCTTGTCGCTGGCCTGCGCCGCTGCGCAATGGCCTGCTGCCTCGATCGGTACCGCGCAGGCATCAGCGGGCGGGCGAGCCCTGTCGAATCCTGCTGTCCGGTATGAGACCTGACTGCGGGCCGCCCTGCAGCCAATCCTGCGAAAAGTGTCCCCTTCTGTGCAGCAGCCGCTGTACCGCCCACCCGGCGAGGATCAACGCGTATCCCACCACGATCGCGAGGGGCACAACACCAAGCCAGCGCACGAGCGCCATTTCGCCTGGCATCACCCGCCACTCCAGAAACTCAGCCACGAGGATGCAGACGCCGAGCACGGCGCAATAGATGAGGGGGGCCCGGCGTATCACCCCTGACCATGATCTGCGCCAGTTGGCCAGGACGACCAACAGGCCGGCAGTCAATGCATACGCAATGAGCCCCTCAGGCGTGGCGAGCCGAACAACGAAGGTTGCGATCGGCTTGAAAGCCGAATGCTGGAAGAGCCGTGCCAGAACCATCACTACAGGTGGTATTGCGAGCCACAGCACCGGAAATTGTTCGCGACGAATCGGCAGGAGACGTTGCGACATGCTGCATACGGCCACGACGCTCACGAACACCGTGAGGAAGTAGTGCCGGGGAATGAAGTGCGAATGCTGGGCGGCATGCTGGGGCATGACCATGACCCAACCCGAAGACGCCAACAGTGCCAGCATCACAGCGCCGATCGGCATGAACCACGTGTGGCGTCGACTGGCCAGCTGCGCCATCAGCAACGAACACACTACCGCCGCGCACACGAACATCGCCGACACGCCCAGATCCTGTCGCGTTGCCGTCCGCACCGTCAGGTAGTTCCACAGCAGGCGCGGCGTCGACATCAGCTCCAGGCCGTTATCAAGGACTGCGCCCATTGAGCGATATCGGGCGACGGACATGAGGTCCGCGAGCGCTTCATGTGCGCTGCCGTAATAGCCAATGACCTGAGCAAGATGAAGAGCGTGGGCCAGCGTGAAGCCAGCTGCAACAACGGCGCCAGCGGCAACAGCCCGTCGTGCTGACGCCGGCGTCTCCTCGAGTGCCATCCAGAGGGTAATCGGCGCAAGCGTCACGATGAAGACATAGTCGAACCCCAGCCATCCCTGCAGAAATCCAGTCGCTGCCAGAGCCAGCAGAATCCGGGGTGCCCGCCAGTCCCTGGTTGAAAGTCGCAGGCACAGGCCGAGTTCGACCAGCAGTAGTGCGAGCGCATATCCCTGGTATGACAGTCCATGCATCATGTTGGTGAACATCGGCAACGCAGCGAAAACGCATAGAGACGCAGCCGCGGCAACAGCCCCGAAACGACGCGCGAGCTCCCGGGTCAGGTAGAGAATCGCGAGCAACCCGGCCGTCAATGGCAGCAGGCGATAGGCGTTGACCCGGTCGGGACCCAGCACGCTGGCCATTGCTGCGGCAAGCAGATGCGGGCCGGGCGGGTAGTGCGTGTAGATGAAACGGTCAGCGCCAACCGCATCGGACCGATCCGCGACTGCGGCACTGCGCCAGCTGCTGTAGTCATGCGGGCTCTGACGCAGCAGGTTCTTCATGCCGCTGTCTGCAAACTGGTCACCGAAGCACAGGTCGGGCAACCCCCAGTTCGCGAGCAGACCCAGCTGTGCATACCCCGCCGCCGCGCGCAGAGTATCGGCTTCGGTCCACGGATCCGCTGTACGCGAGAGTCCTCCGTTGAATGACCGCACCTCGCGCCACTGGCCAACGGCGAAACCGAACAACAGGGAAACCACCACAAGCCATGCCAGGCACGCGGAAATCTGCTGCGCGCTGAAACGTCGCCACGCAGACGTGGAGCTCCTCCCGACGGCGGCGGGCGCTCCGGGGTTCGAACTCACGGACTGCCTGCGCTGTGCGACTTGCCGATCGTCGTCAGGAGATTGCTCGTGAAACCGAGCAGGCGCAGCGACTCTACCTGCACGCTGCAATCCACCAGCGGTCCGCAGAGACCGCGGATCTGGCGCGCGTCCAGAAGATTGAGGTGGGCTTCGTGCGAAAAGAAATCGTAACGCGTGTTGCGCAGCAAGGCACGGAACCACGTGACCGGCAGCCAGTGCACCAGCGGCAGCATGCTGTGGAATTCCACTGGAAACCAGCGATTGGGTGTCGTGAAGAACACTGCGCGACGCGCCACCCTGACCAGTTCGGCGATGAACTGCTGCTGCGCCTGCGCGCTGCCGACATGCTCCAGGACGGCGCTGGAATGCACGACGTCGAAGCTCGCATCGGCAAATGGCAGCTGGCGCCCGTCAGCACGACGGTAGGTCAGCCCGGGAAAGCGCTGTTCGAGAAATGCCGCATCATCGAGCCCGACGGCGGTAATCCTGTCCTTGTACGGATACCACGCTTCGACGTAGTTGGAAGCTTCGTAGGTTTCGTCCGAGGTCGCACCCACATCCAGCAGCGTTTCATGGGGCTGGATGGCCGTGCACCGCAGGAAGCGCTCATACATGCGCCGCCGCGCCGCGGCTGCAACGCGAACCGCCAGCGAGGCGGGGGCTGCCAGGCTGTACTGCGCGTTCGGCTTGTGAATGGCGCTCATGCTTTCACCGCCAGCACCAGCATCGCGGAGGTCCGCTGACCCAGTTTCGCGCGCAGCAGGTCGAACGCAGTGACCAGTGCAAGCAGCGGCACGTTGCGCAGCGGGTGACAGAACGCTGCGAGGCGTGGCCAGGACCGTTCGTACTTGAGCCAGTGGTGCAGTGTCCACAGCCAGAATGCATGACCGGGCTGGTAGCGCACGGCGCGCACCGAGAACCCCGCGCTCATCAGCAGCCGCTGCAGCGACTCGGGAGTGAAGACGTGCCAGTGGCGCGGAATGTGATAGCCGCCCCAGTAGCGGCGCCCGGCGAGTCGCGCATCGAGTGCATCGAAATTTGGTGTTTCGATGGCCAGCATGCCACCGGGCGCCAGCAATTCGTTCAGGCGCGCGACCACCAGGTCCGGGCGCGCGACGTGCTCGATGACGTGAAACATCGTGATCAGATCGAACTGTCCCGGCGCGAGATATGCGGCGTCCTCGATGCGGCTCTGACTCACGTGCAAACCCTTGCTGCACGCTGCCTTCACAGCGCCGGCGTCGAGTTCAACGCCAAAGACACGCGAGGGATCGGCACCGCGCTCAATCATGAGCTCGAGGTAGCGACCGTCGCCGCACCCCACATCGAGGTAGCTCGCTGCACGCGGGGAATTGCCGAGTATTCCGCGAAACTTCAGCTTGTCGAGCAGACGCTTCGCCCAGCGCGCCAGCGGATGCACGCTGTCCTTCATGGCGTACGAGTAGTAGTTGGATGGATAGATGGCGCCAAGCATTTCCGGGGCCGGAAGGGGATCGATCTGCACGTGGCCGCACTGCCGGCACGCATGGAACGACCAGGTGTTACTGCAGGTTTCGTATTCGAAATCCTGACCGGAACCTACTTCGGTCCACAGATTCTCACCGCACACTGTGCACGGCATCGCCGCAACAGAGGCGATTGCAGGCTTGATGCTCAGCGCGTGTTGCGGCGTCAAGTGGCTGGTCTCGCGCCGCGCGCCAGCGCTAGGCAGTGCAGCAGGTGGCGAACGTACGAATGTCGCACGGGCGGCGGCGGCGCACCGGCCGGGAGCTGACCGGTGTTCGCATACAGCGCAGCGGTCGCCTGCGGCAGGTTGTAGTACGGAATGGACGGCCACAGGTGGTGCGCAACGTGGTGATTCATGTTCATCGGCGCAAATAGTGCCAGCTCGATCCGGCCCGCAGTGAACATCACCAGCCGGTCGTGCAATGCGGGATCCGGGCTGCGGTCGGTCGAATGCTCGCAGAACACGCGGGTGATATCCGCTGCGAAAGTGAACACGTAGACCGGCAGCCACCACATTCCAAGATA
>Ga0126377_10003412_pt1 | contig 11257 bp, 10 predicted proteins | sample PanSoiMetPlot_22_FD_92647 | JGI IMG/M metagenome (GOLD analysis project Ga0126377, IMG submission 92647) | Tropical forest soil microbial communities from Panama - MetaG Plot_22 | ecosystem: Environmental > Terrestrial > Soil > Tropical forest > Bulk soil | place: Panama | collected 2016-02-17
GCCGCCCCGCCGCCCCGCCCGCAAGATACGTCGGATCAGCCCGCCTATCGATCCCGGTTGGCGAATTTGTGACCGGAAGGGCCGCAAGTAGTCCGTCCGGCACAAATGAAAAAGCCCCGGCCGCGAGGCCGGGGCTTGTCCAACTTCCGCCTGGCGGATCAGAGGCGGTACAGGATCTGGTCGGTCCAGAACCGCTCGAGCCGCTGCAGCGCCTTGTTGAGAGTGGAGAACTCGGCGGCGTTGATGCCGCCCACCTGCTCGACCGTACGCACGTGCTTCTCGTAGAGCGCCTGGATGATGTCGCGCACCTCGCGTCCCTTGTCGGTCAGCTTGATGCGCACGGAGCGGCGATCGACGCGCGAGCGCTGGTGGTCGAGGAAGCCCATTTCTACGAGCTTCTTGAGATTGTACGAGACGTTGGAGCCAAGATAGTAACCGCGCGTGCGCAGCTCGCCGGCGGTCAACTCCTTCTCGCCGATGTTGAACAGAAGCAGCGCCTGCACTGCGTTGATGTCGGCGCGGCCGCGGCGATCGAACTCGTCCTTGATGACGTCGAGGAGGCGGCGGTGCAGCCGCTCGACCAGAGTCAAAGCCTCGAGATAGTGCGGTTGGATATGGTCGAAGCGCGCCTGACGATCGGCGGGTTCGGCCACGGTGGCAACATTCTTCATGGTGACGCCCCTATTTAGGTCCCTGTAAGCGCTTTGGCTTGATTTGAACGAGGCCCTGCCCCTCGTCACGTGCCGGGGACCATAGGGGGCAATGATCTAAGATCGGCTTAAATGTGAGGATAAATATTAGGTTTACACCACACAGTGAATCCCCGATTGACAGTCCGTTTTCAAATGCTTTGCGTTACCGCGCATTTACTTTGAAATTCCGGATTTTGCTGTGCGCACAAGCGCCGCTGCGCGGACACACCTCTCGGCCGGTCGGACCAAGCGCAAACCGACGCGTCCGGCGATTGCAAAACGCGCTCGCCGCGCGCCGCCTGACGCGTGGGCATCGTTAGGAGTGCATTATTAGCGGCCGTTCACCGTAACGTCCCGTGCACCATGACATGACCCGTATCGTCAACTGCCGCGCAGAAACCGGATGATGCCGGAAAAGTCGCGACCGCCGTGGCCATGCTGGCAATAGAGGCCGTAGAGCGCGGCGGCTTCCGCACCGAGCGGCGTGGCGGTGCCGCCGGCGCGCGCGGCGTCCTGCGCCAGCCGCAGATCCTTGAGCATCATGGCGGCGGTGAAGCCAGCCTGATAGTCACGGTTCGCCGGCGACGTCGGCACCAGGCCGGGCGTCGGGCAGTAGCTCGTCAGCGACCAGCATTGTCCCGATGATTTTGACGCCACCTCGAACAGTTTTTGCGCCTCGAGGCCGAGCGTCTCGGCAAGCACGAAGGCTTCGCACACCGCGATCATCGATACGCCGAGGATCATGTTGTTGCAGATCTTGGCTGCCTGCCCGGTGCCCGAGTCGCCGGCATGGACGATGGTTTTTCCCATCGCCTCGAGCAGCGGGCGGGCGCGCACGAACGCTGCCTCGCTGCCGCCGACCATGAAGGTCAGCGTCGCCGCCTGGGCGCCGGCCACGCCGCCGGAGACCGGCGCGTCGACCATCGACAGGCCTTTCTCGTCCGCCGCCAACGCCGCCACGCGCGCGGACTCGACGTCGATGGTGGAGCAATCGATCAGCAACGTACCCGCATTGCCATTGACCACGATGCCGTCGCCGCCGAGATAGACCTCCCTCACCTCCTTGCCGGAGGGCAGCATCGTGATGACCACGTCGCCGCGCGTCGCTGCACTCTTGACCGATCCGGCGCTGGCGCCGCCGGCGGCCACCAGCGCGTCGACCGCGGCGCCGCTGACGTCAAAGCCTTCCACCTGATGCCCGGCCTTGAGAAGATTCTTGGCCATGGGCAGGCCCATGTTGCCGAGCCCGATGAATCCGACCCTCGCCATGGCATCCCTCCGCTGCAGCGAATGAGTAGTGAGTAGTGACTAGTGAGTAGAAGACAGTCCCGTTGCGCATTCACTACTCACCATTCACCTATTCCGGCCGCTCGCGCGCGGCCGCGATGGTGAGGAAGAAATACGTGATCAGCATCGCGACCTCGCCAAAGATCACCCAGATCTGCCCGCCATAGACCTGTGGGAACAGGAGCTCGATGGCCACCATCGATATGGTGGCGGTAAGCCAGACGACGCCGCCCCAGGCCGCCGCGAGCCACAGGCCGACCGCCGCCACCAGGTCGATGACGGCGAAATAGATCGTGGCCGCCTGCCACGCGGTCGAATTGGTTTCGAAGGCCGAGAACGGACCCTGACCGATGCCCACGATCATGGCCCAATGATAGAGGCCCTTGAGCAGCGACACGGCCGCCATGGCGCGCAGGAAAAGCACGAAGCGGCGCGTCCAGGGCTCCGCGCGCTCGACCACTTCGGCGCGGTCGAGCGCGTTCAGGGGATCGCTCATGGCAGGTCGAGCTCCGTTTCGAGCGGGGCGAAATAGGCGTCGATGTCGGACTGGAGCACCTGCCCGAGACGGCTCGGGTTCCAGCGCGGCGCGTTGTCCTTGTCGATGATCACGGCGCGCACGCCTTCATAAAAGTCCTCACGGTAGATGATACGCGACACGATGCGGAATTCCGTTTTCATGCAGTCGGTGAACGACCATTGACGGCCGCCGCGCATCTGGGCAAGCGCAATCTTCAGGCTCACCGGCGATTTGCCGCGGATGGTGGCAGCGGTGGCGCCCGCCCACCCCGCCTCGGTGCTGCCCGAGATCGCTTCGCGGTCGAGCGCGGCCAAGATATCCTCGACATGGTCGGCGTCAAAGGTCCGGTCGATAGCCGCGCGGTAGACCGACATCGGCCCGCTTCCGACCTTTTCGGCGAAGGCGCCGAGCATCGCGTCGACCGGCACGTTTCCGGTGAGCGCCTCGGCGAGATCGCGAAACCGCGACGACGCCACGTGGTGGGTGGAGATGCCGAGTGGCACCGCGTCGGCATTCTTCATGCGCTCGCCGGCGAGCGCGCAATAGGTGCCGACCTCGCCCGGCAGGCGCGGCAGGAACCAGGTGGCGCCGACATCGGGAAAGAATCCGATCCCGACCTCCGGCATGGCGAACTGGAACCGGTCACCGGCGACGCGATGCGAGCCGTGCACCGAGACACCGACGCCGCCGCCCATGACCATGCCGTCGATGAGCGCCACGTAAGGTTTCGGGTAGCGCTTGATCAGCGTGTTGAGCATGTACTCGTCGCGCCAGAACTGCAGCGCCTCGCCGTGGCGGCCGGCGCGGCCCAGCTCGTACAGCGCGCGGATGTCGCCGCCGGCCGAGAACGCGCGGTCGCCCGCCGCCAGCATGACCACGCGGGTGATGGCGTCGTCCTTGGCCCAGTCGGCCAGTTGCGCCGCGAGCGCGCGCACCATGGCATGAGTAATCGCATTGAGCGCCTTGGGGCGGTTGAGCGTCACGATGCCGGCAGCACCGCGGCGCTCGAACAGGATTTCGGCCTCGGTCATGCAGCAGAACGACCCGGGACGGCGGAGATCATCACGTGGCCGGTTTGTAGCCCGGATGGCGCGCCAGCCTCAACGGTACTGGAGGAGAAGGGCGCCGCCCGACACCAGCAGCAGGACCAGCACGACCTTGCGGAAGGCGGCATCGTCGAGCCGGCCGTAGAGCGTCAGCCCGAGCCACGTGCCGAGGAGCAGCGCCGGAAGGCCGAGCAGGAACAGCCGCGCGGTATCGCCGCCAAAGGACCCGCCGACGCCCAGCCACACGGCGCTCATGGCGAAAATCGCCACGCCGACCGGCTGGAACACGGTGCGCTGCTCGTCCTTGCTCCAGCCGCGCAGGCCGCACCAGATCGTCACCAGCACGCCGGCAAGGCCGGTCATGCCGCCAAGAATGCCGTTGAGGAAGCCGACGCCTGCATCGGCCGCGGCATTGGCCGGCAGCGGCCGCAGGGCCGGCCGCACCAGGCCATATAGGCTGTAAAGCACCAGCAGGACTCCGACGCCGGCCCGCACATGCGCCGGATTGGCAAATTTTAGAACCACCACCCCGAGCGGGACACCGAGAGCTGCGCCGATCACGAAAGGCATCAGGCGGCGCCAGTCGAGCGCGTGGCGCAGCTTCCACACGGCATAGCCTTGCACCGCCAGCCCGAACGCGATGATGAGCGCGGCGGTCTGCACCGGCGTGATGATGTGCAGCCACACGGCGGCCGCCACCAGGCCGAAGGCAAAGCCGGCCAGGCCGGCGACCAGCGCGGCGGCAAAAGTGGCGGCGAGAAACAGCGAGGTATCGAGGAGGCCATCCATGGCTCGCTCCCAGCACAACGGGAGCAGCGCTTGCATGGCGAGGCCATTTGACGGGGAGGCTGCGACGCCCCCGTGACGCGAATTATAGCAGCGTCTGGCCGCGCCTCAACTCCGGGATGTCATGTGGCGGACCGCGCCTTGCTGTCATCACGGCGCGCTCTCCGCTCAGTTCGTCTGCTGCTAGGGCATGTACTCATAAAACGCCCAGCCATGTCCGCTTTCGGGCAAACCGGACATTGAGCGATAATCGCCGGATGACCGAGTCTGACCCACACCGGACTGGGCAGACCTCTCTGCGTGACCTTGATGTCGCGTCACCGGCGGCCGAACTTCCCCAAAGGACAATAGCGCCCCGCTAACCCTGCCTGCAGTATTCGGGTCGCGGGATAGTCCCGTCCAAAGCCATATCAGGAGGTTGTTATGGGCAACGCCAGCCGTACATCCTTTCTCCAACTTACCCTTTTGGGTGCGGGCCTTTCGCTTGCGATCGCGACGATCTCGTTCGCCCAATCGTACGATCCCGATGTTGGCTCGGGCAACGTAGCCTATAGCGTCCAACCGGACGGCAGCACGAGCCGTCTTGGCAGCAAAACCGCGAGAGTCAATAGCAGCGGCCACACTATGCTCATGCAACATGGAAGCGAGCTGAAGCCCGGCTCGATCCTTTATCGATCTGGCAACAAGCTCTACTCGCTCAACAACCAAATGATCGACGGCAAAATGGTCGAAGATCACGCGAAAGGTTGGGTGGAGTAGGCTGCCGATACAACGCCAAGCGGGCCGCGCGAAACGCTTCTCCTTCGCCGCGCTGTCCGTCGCATTTGATGGACAGCGTGGTCTTTGGCAAGCGCCCAGCGCGAAGCCGATCACGTCGGCAACCAGAGCGCCTGCGAGCAGGCTCTGGCCGACGAGCAACGCGCTCTGGGTCGGTAGCGGTCGCTCGAACCGATTGACTTCTCCTTTTGGCACTGAACGTCAGAAATCGATGTCTGCTCATATGTCGGCAATGAGGGGCTAAAGCGGACTTGTTTTGCTCAGTTTGAGTTGTTCTCATCCTGACCCATTTCGGACCTGGGCCGACCACTCTGCGTGACTTTCCTTTTCCTATCGCGACCCTGTAACCAAACTGCCCCAAAGGACAATAGCGCACCGCTAACCCAGCCTCCAGTGTTCGGGTCATGGGATAGTCCCGTGCGACACGGGAGGGCCTGCCAATGCGTAGGCCAACCGCCTCACGGCCGGATGTCTGTTGTTGTTGCTCGCTCATGCTACGGCGTGGGGGCAGAACGCCGCGCGGCCCAAATATGCCTATCCCCCCGCATTGGAGAGCTCTCATGACCAAGCTTGCTGCCGCCACGGCCCTGGCCATGCTCGCTGCGCCCGCCGCGTTTGGCCAAATTATTGATCCGCTTACAGGCAATATGACCACCACGGAGTCGCCCACCATCCAGTCGCCCACCATGCAGCCGCCGGCCGCCATCTTGGCGCCTGCCTGCGAAACGCGCCGCATGGAGTTCGACGACGGATTCGGTTTGCGCGCGCGCGACGTCCTCGTGTGCTGCGTCCAAGGACAGTGTACGTATCGATTGATCGAATGAGTTCGATGACCCTTCATCCAATGGACCGTCGCGTTTTCGTGGTCCTCGGCGGCGCGGCTGCATCATCAGCCCTTTGGCCCGTTGCCAGCACTTGATCAGCATTCTGCGCGCTAGCGTCCATGTTCGTCTCCTCTGTTGCAGAGGAGGCAAGCATGAAGGCGCAGGTCCGCTTTCGGTGTGATCCAGCCCGTGCCGCCGGTCCCCGGCCGCGGGAGCCAGTCGGGTTCTGGACCCAGTTCGGACTCAAGCCCGGAGGTTCGTCCGGGCCTCAGGGTTGGCCTTGCAGCATCTCAGGGCTGTCCCTGATGGCAGTCAGTGGCGGCCGGCGCGATGATGGCACCGTAATCCACTGGTCCAATTTGAAGAACGGCCCAAGGCGCCGTCTCGGTACCCTCGCCTCGGGGCGGAAGGCCGCTGATTTGGCAAACGAGGATGGGCGGTTTGAACAGCCGCTCGACCTTTGCCGGGCGAGATGAAAGGAGGGAATCATCATGAGCGACACTGCTGACAGAAAAGGAAACGAGCGCGCCGTGAACCGCCGCAGCATCCTGCTCGGCGGCACCACGCTTGCGGCTGCTTCTGTGCTGAGCGCCGGTGCGCCGGTCCGGATGGCGCAGGCTCAGCAACCGGTTCCGGCTCAACCGCCCGGACGCCTCCCCAACGTTTTGGCGATCCTCGCCGACGACATCGGCTGGTTCAACGTTGGTGCGTACCACCGTGGCATGATGGGGGGGCGCACGCCCAACATCGATCGCATTGCCCGCGAGGGTGTATTGCTCACCGACGCCTACGCCCAAGCCAGTTGCACCGCCGGGCGCGCCGCCTTCATCACCGGGCAAATCCCAATGCGCACGGGTCTGACCGCTGTCGGACTGCCGGGTGCGCCGCAAGGCCTGAACTTCGAAGACCCCACCCTTGCCGAACTGCTCAAGCCGCTGGGGTACATGACGGCCCAGATCGGGAAGAACCATCTGGGCGACCGCAACGAGTTCTTGCCTACGGTCCACGGCTTCGACGAGTTCTACGGCAACCTCTATCACCTCAACGCCGAGGAGGAGCCGGAACAACCGGACTACCCGAAAGACAATCCGGTATTTCAGCAAAAATTCGGGCCGCGCGGCGTGCTGGAGTGCAAGGCCACGGAGAAGGACGACCCGACCGTCGACCCGCGCTTCGGCCGCGTGGGAAAACAAACCATCACGGACAGCGGCCCCTTGACGCGCAAGCGGATGGAAACAGTCGAAAGCGACCTGCTCCAACGTTCACTCGATTTCATGGGGCGGGCGCGAGCCGCCAACAGGCCCTTCTTCCTGTGGCACAACACGACGCGCATGCACGTGTGGACGCGGTTGGGGGAGCGCTGGAAGGACAAGACCAAGTATGGCGTTTACACCGACGGGATGGCGGAGCTCGATTGGGTTGTCGGTGAACTCCTGAAGAAACTCGACGACTTGGGGATCGCCGACAACACCATTGTCATCTTCACGTCGGACAACGGCGCGGAGAAGTTCAGCTGGCCGGATGGCGGGACCACCCCGTTCCGCGGCGAGAAGGGGCTTGGCTGGGAGGGCGGATTCCGCGCGCCCTTCGTGATGCGCTGGCCCGGGAGAATTCCCGCGGGCCAGGTGCTCAACGGGATTTTCTCGCTCGAGGATGTGGTGCCGACAGTCATGGCCGCCGCAGGCGTCCCTGACGTGAAGGAGAAGCTGCTCACGGGGTACAAGGCCGGCGACAAAACCTACAAGGTGCATCTCGACGGTTATAACCAGCTGCCCTACCTCTCCGGACAGAGCCAGGACTCTGCTCGCCGCGAGTTCTTCTACTACGGCGAAACCAGTCTCTACGCCATTCGCGTCAACGACTGGAAAATCCACTTCCAGCTCAAGAACGACTGGTTCGCAGGGCAAGCCATGACGCCGACCGTGCCGCGGCCCGTGAATCTCCGGGCGGACCCATTCGAGCAGCACATGGAGGCGCCAAACTACCCGGTCTGGGCGGGCGAAAAGCTATGGACGGTCGTGCCGGCGTCCGCGTTCGTGCAACAGCACCTGGAATCGTTCAAGGCCTTCCCACAACGTCAGAGCCCAGCCGGCTTCAATGTCGGCGACGCGCTGGGGCAAGCGCTGCGAGCCACGACTGCCGGACGAGGAGGGTAGAGCAAGATTGGCTGCGCCCGTCCTCGCGTTGGCGGGCGCAGCTCAACTAAATTGAAGTTATCGCTGATGATGCCGCAGGCCTGATGTCGGCAAATGGCAGATAGTGTTGCAAAAGTCGCCGCAGCGAAGCTGCGGAATCGAAATTTGAAACAATCGAATCGAGCCGCATGACGGCGTCGTGGTCGCGCGGTAGTCGGCCATGACGAATGCCGCGGATGCGAGGGCGTCGGCACCCGAGTGGTGCGCCGGTCGCTCCTCAAGGGCGAGAACTGCCGACCTGCCGGTGCAGGCGCCGACCAAATACGAGCTAGTAATCAACCTGAAGACGGCCAAGGCGCTCGGCCTCGATCTGCCAACCTCAATCCTTTCGCGCGCCGACGAGGTGATCGAATAAGCGGCAGATTTGCTGCGATTGCTCACAGCCGCTTTTGGCACGACTCGGACCTTAGGAGATGTCCGCCATGAGTCCGCAAAACGGGCCAAAGCGGACATTGATCGGGGCGCTGTCACCAATCCACGCCCTAGTTTCCCAACAGGTCGCGGCTGACGATCAGCCGCATCACCTCGTTGGTGCCTTCCAGAATCTGGTGCACGCGCACGTCGCGCAAAACCCGTTCGATCGGGTGGTCGCGCAGGTAGCCATAGCCGCCGTGCAACTGCAGGCAGCCGTTCACCACCTCGAAGCCGACGTCGGTGGCCAGCCGCTTGGCCATGGCGGCCAGCCGCGTGGCCCCCTCCTCCTTGGCGCCGACCGCACTGGCGGCACGATGCAGCATGAGGCGGGCCGCCTCGAGCTCGGTGGCGTAGTCGGCGACGCGAAACTGCAGTGCCTGGAAGTCGGACAGGCGCGACCCGAACTGCTTGCGCTCGCGCATGTAAGCGATGGTGCGCTCGAGGCAGAACGCGGCGCCGCCCAGCGAGCATGCCGCAATGCCGAGGCGGCCGCCGTCGAGCCCGGCCATGGCGATAGCGAAGCCCTGCCCCTCCTGGCCGATCCGGTTGGCCGCCGGCACGCGGCAGTTCTCGAAATTGACCGTTGCCGTGGGCTGGGTCTTCCAGCCGAGCTTCTTTTCCAGCGCCCCGAACGAGAGGCCGGGCGTGCCCTTCTCCACCACCAGGCACGAGATGCCTTTCGGGCCGGCGCCGCCGGTGCGCACCATGCAGACATAGAGATCGGACGTCCCCGCCCCGGAAATGAACGCCTTCGCCCCATTGACTACGTAATCGTCGCCGTCGCGCAGCGCGCGGGTGGCGAGACTCGCGGCATCCGATCCCGATCCCGGCTCGGTCAGGCAATAGCTGGCGAAGTGCTCCATGGCGGCGAGCTTAGGCAGGAATTTTTGGCGCTGCGCGTCGCTGCCGAAGCGGTCGATCATCCACGCCGCCATGTTGTGGATCGAGAGGTAGGCCGTGGTCGAGGTGCAGCCCTTGGCGAGCTCCTCGTAGATGATCACGGCGTCGAGATTGTTCAGCGCCGATCCGCCCACGTCCTCGCGCACGTACAGGCCGCCAAAACCGAGCGCCGCCGCCTTGCGCAGCGTCGCGACCGGAAAGACCTCGTTCTCATCCCAATCGCGGGCGAACGGCATCATCTCCGCGCGGGCAAAATCCCGCGCCGTGTCCTGGAACGCCCGCTGCTCGTCGGTGAGGGCAAAATCCATGATTACGTCTCGCTTAGGTCAAGATCATCATAACAAAGCCTCACATTCGCTCGCGTCCTCATCCCTACTTCTTGATCGCAGGAACTCCGGGAGGTCTCGCATATTGCAAGGTAGGGGCGCTTCCCAGGCGTGAAACCCAGCGCGCAGTTGGGCCGTATGCCTGATACAGGGAGCACCACTCATGAACAGGATGGCTTATGTCCGAAGGCTGGACCGTATTGCAGCAAGCCGATTGCATCTGGCGGTGGCATCCCGCGCCGAGCTGGCGCAATGCTCCCGCTGGACGAACGCGTTCTTCACGCAACGCAAGGACCGCCGGCATTTCGAGCTGGTGGAACAAACGATCGATGGCTTCGACTATCGCTATTTCGTGATCGTCGACGCGTCCGGCGCGGTGCACGCGGTGCAGCCGTTCTTCATCGTGGACCAGGACCTGCTCGAAGCCAAGGGTGACACCATCCGTCGGCTCGCCGACTATGTCCGCCGGCTGTGGCCACGTTTCATGCGCATGCGCATCCTGATGGTGGGATCGCCGGCCGGCGAAGGCCATCTCGACCGCCAGGACAGCCGCCACGCCCGCCTGCTTGCCGCCGCCTTGGTGGACCAGGCGCGCCGCCTCGGCGTCCGCCTCGTCACCCTGAAGGAATTTCCGGCGCGCTACCGCGCGTGCCTGCAGTGCTTCATGGACCACGGCTACGCGCGCATGCCGAGCTTTCCCATGACGCGCCTGAACATCGATTACCGCGATTTCGAGGAGTACATGGTCAAGGCGCTGAGCCGCCGAAGCCGCCGCGATTTCCGGCTCAAATTCAAGGCCGCCGAAGCCGGGCCGGCGATCACGCAGACTATCGTCAGCGACATCACCCCGGTGATCGACGAGGTTTTTCCGCTCTATCTGCAGGTCTATCATCGCTCGCCCTATCACTTCGAAAAGTTGTCGAAGGACTATCTCTGCCGGCTCGGGCGGCTGATGCCGGACAAGGTGCGCTTCTTCCTGTGGCGCCGCGAAGGACGCATCGTGGCCTTCACGATGTGCATGATGCAGGGTGACGAGTTCTATGCCGAATATATCGGCCTCGACTATTCGGTCGCACTCGACCTGCACCTCTATCATTACGCCATCCGCGACATGATCACCTGGGCGATTGTCCACGGCTACAAGTGGTTCTGCAGCAGCGGGCTGAACTACGATCCGAAATTCCACCTGCGCTGCGTCCTCGACCCGATCGACCTCTACGTCCGCCACACCTCCCCGGTGGTGAACCTCGGCATGCGCTGGGTGCTGCCCTGGCTCAACCCGGTCTACCGGGATGACACGCTCAAGCGCTTCCCCAATTACCGCGAGCTGTGGGCCTCCCCGTGGGAGGCGGCGCCGCCCGACGAGACTTCGAGCCCCTGGTTGAGTCTGCTGCGAACAGGTAAGAAGATCGGGCTCTACGGAGGGTCTCATGGCGATCAAGTACGGGCGCCCGATCGAGCCGAAAGTCCGACTCGCTCCGGTTGAGGCCGAA